>Ga0308398_1000291_pt1 | contig 33221 bp, 33 predicted proteins | sample Hotspr20SampleT9_FD_202360 | JGI IMG/M metagenome (GOLD analysis project Ga0308398, IMG submission 202360) | Hot spring phototrophic mat microbial communities from Mushroom Spring, Yellowstone National Park, Wyoming, United States - 20051001_T9 ...
GGCTGCGTTTAAAAAATATAAAACAGTTGAATTTAGGATCCATCAAGGCACCACAAATTTTGAGAAGGTCAAGAATTGGACAATTTTTTGTTTGAAATTCATAGAAAAAGTGAAAGCTGGGCTCAAGTGGTATCATTTTAGTGAAGAGCCCAGTATTGAGGAGGTTTTGGACAAGCTTGGCATAACGGAGAATTCCGTGTCAATATTGCAAAATGCAAGAAAATTTTTGATTGAAAGATACAATCATTTTAGAAAAGAGACGAAAACTCATGATCTTCCTTCATTTGATCCTGAAGCTTTAGCATCTATGATCAGCTTAATGCTAGATGAAATTTATAGTAATTCAAATTTGGGTTCTTATGTAAGGAATGTATCTAATAGGCAGCATTATGTTTATCTTGCGAACTATAGGCCAAGAGTAATTTATTTATATGAGTATGTCCAGAGAGCTCGGAAAGGGAATACGTTTATTTTTAAAACTGAGAAGAGGGAATTCAAGGTGGAATTTAACGAAGAAACAGGTGAAATTTCTTGTAATTGTTCAAGTTTCAAACGTTATCAAAAGTGCTCTCATTCAATTAGTGTAGCGAGATTTATTTATGTCAATGAAAAATATAAAAATATCATTACTTATATTGAGAATTTAGATTTTTAGGGTCAGCGTTTTGGGGAGGGAGATATGCCCCTCCCTTTTTTAAAAAAACAAAAAAGGAGGGAGTTATGAAAAAGTTTGAAATTTTATGCATTTCTCAAAATGAGATGAAAGAATTTTTAGAAAAAAATGAATATCCGAGGAATATTCCTCCGAGCCTATTATGTTATGGCTGTTTTGAAGATGAGGCATTACTTGGGGTGGTGGGTCTTTACAGGATAGCTTGGCACACAACTGAGATACGGAATTTGTGTGTTAGGAAAGAAAGAAGGAATCAAGGTATAGGGAAATTTATAGTGACGCAAATGCTAAAAAGAATAGTTTCTCCAGTTGCAATTGCTGTAGTTGAGGTGAATAATTTTCCTTCTTTTAAAATTTTTCAGAGTTTGGGTTTCCAAAAAATGGAGCTTTTTTATAATGAAGAAACTGGAAATCAGTTGTATTTTATGTTGAGAACTTTGAAAAAGAAAGAATAGAAGTTCAAGCCCCCTCAAATGAGGGGGCTTTTTTTATTTTTGGGGGGTTATTTTTTTTCTTCTACGGATTTTGGCTCAGTGTGGATGTGAGCTATTTGATTCCTGTTGACGATGAGGTTATCAACTTCGGCTGTATGTTTTGTTCCTAAGATTTTAGCGTTTTTTAGAATAAGGAAGCCGTCGGTGTAGTCGATAAGTTCACCTATGTAAAGGACACCACTTTTTGCAGCTTGGATTGTAATTTTTTTCCCGAAAAACATCGAGAAGGGACCTCTTTTTTTGTTTTCAAATTTTGAGTTAGTAGGTTCTGTTTGAGTGGTTTTGTTTTTGTGCGGTCTGGCTTCGTGGAACTTACCTTCGTTTTCTTCTTTAGTTTCTTTTCTTATTATTACAAAGTTGGGTGGTAGGGTTTTAGGCATTTTTCTCCTCCTTTTTTGTTTTATTTTTTTTTTAAAGTAGCATTGCAAGCCCTTCAAGTAGTATTATAATAACAAGTAACTACAAGTAACTTTATGTGGAGTGTGTGCTTTGGGGAGGCAGGAAACATTATTTAACCCGTCTTCGCAAGAAGTTTTCATAAGTTACTTTAGTTAGTATTTTCACAAAATGACTTGGAAGTCTCACAAGCTTTTGACCTTAGTTCTTGTGTGGGCTTTTACTCATAATGTTTTTTATTCTTTTATAGCAAGTATGGGGGCGATAATTCCTGACTTTTTGGAGGGGAAGGGTTTTTTATATGATTATGAGAAGTGGATGCGAACTCATAGGACTTATTCTCACTGGTTTATTCCTTATGCGATTATTTTTTTGATTAGTCTTTTGGGGATGGGAAAGGAAACTTTTACATTGATGAAGTTGGATTTTTTATATTTTCCAAGCTTAAGTCCAGGGCAAGGGAAGGTTGTTTTATTTTTTATTCTTTCGGCGTTATCTTTAGGGTGTCTTTTTCACATTTTAGAGGATGCGGTGAGCGGGAAAGTCCCTTTGTGGCATCCTAAGAAGAAGACATTTGGGGTTAGGCTTATTAGGACGAGGAGTTTTTTGGAGTATGTTTTTGTTTTTGTAATTGTTGTGTTGGTTATTGCCTACAAATATATGACATATGTAGAAGAAGGGAAAAGGTTATGGAAGTAGTAGAGGTAATAACTATAGAGGAAGTCCAAAACGAAAGGATGAACGCTTTGAAATTAAGACTGTTAAAGTTTTTAAGAGCTTTTTTCCCGCAAGCTTTTTTTGGGGTTGAGGTAAGGAATGGTCCTGATAATGATCTTGTAATTAAAATAAAGACGAGCCTTATAACAGTTTCAGAAAAAAGTAAAAAAACAATTTTGTATTTTGAGGAAAAATTTAAAGAAGAGGGGTTAACTGAGTCCGAATTTGAGAAACTTCTTTATTTGAAAAGAAGGTTAAAGAGGGACGATATGATAAAGCAGGAGATTAGAAGGGTGCTTTTGCACAATGGGATATTAACGCAAGAAGAAGCAAAAAAAATATTGATTGAAGGTTTTGAAATTAATGGATTATTGAGAAGTTCTGATGCGGGCGAATTTTAGTTTTTTTTTTATTTTCGTTGAACAAGTCTTTTTTTAGTTTCTTGTAAAATTTTCTTTTTGTGTTAATCTTATTTTGAAGGTTTGATTTGTTTTCCCCCCTTTCTCTGGGAGATATCCCAGAGTGTTTGAGGACCTATTTAGATGGGTCCATTCAACATTAGGTCAAAAAGTATTAAATAAGACAAAATAAAAAAACAAAAAAGGAGGTGGACTATGCTTAAAAAAATGCAAAAAGCGATGAAGGAGATTGCTTACAATGTGTCGAGCCCTGCTATTAGGTGATGTAGAAACCGCAAAAAAGAATGCGATTGCCCTTGAAGTTTTAGAAGATTACAAAAGAAACCAGAGAGCTTAAAAAAAACTATAAAAGGAGGTGGAGGTATGGGGAAAAAATTTAACGGGATTACGCTGAGAGATTGGTTTGAGTCTTTGTCATTAAATGCATTGCCATTCGAAGTTTGGGAAAAGCACACGCTGGAAGAACTTGCGTGGCTCGTTCTGAATTACTGGTTCAACTCACAACCCCGGAGCTGGGGTTGGAGTTGGGGGTCATGGGTGAGTTGGAAATTCGATGGAAATGAGTTTTATGATGAATTAAGTCATGATGAAAAGAAGAAGTTAGACAAAGCGTTGTTGGAGTATATTGAGAAGTTAGCCAAAAAAATCAATGAAGAAAAAGAAATTGAATTAAAAGAAGAACTAAAAAAATTAATTTATAGATAAAAAATCAATTTATAATCCCGCCCAATTAGGGCGGGGTTAATTTTTTTAAAAAAATAAAAAGGAGGTAAGACCAAAATGGAAAAAAAGGAAAAAAAAGAGCTATTAATAAAAACCAAAATTGAATTACGTGCTTTTGAAATTTTACTTGAGCGTTATGGCGATCAAATAAAAAACATAAAAAAAGGAGGTGGAGTTATGGTTAAAAAAGTAGGCATTAGAATGCTTAAAAAGGTTTTAAATGGTCAAGGTCTTTATTTATCCGAGGATGGTTTCTATAGCAATGGTGACTGGGCTATAAGGGATTTTTTATTTAAACAAAGAATTAACAAAAATGTCAATTTAAAAATTGATCGAATAGTGTCAAAAGTAATTGATTTACTTGATGTTAAAGAGCTTGCCACGATTGAGCCCTGGATTTTAAATAAAAATATACTTCAAAAGGAAATAAGAGAAGTTTATTTTTATGATAATTTTAAATTGTTTGAAAGCATAGAATATCGAGTGTTTTATGAACTTGATATAGATAAAGAAATAAACGATCGATTTTTAATTAACAAAATTTATTATGATTTTATTAATCAAATTCTTCCGTTATCGAAAGTTTTTGCCAGAGTTGTCAAAAAAACATCGTATTTAGTGTATGATAACAAAGAGGATTTTTATGATCAAGATTATAGTTTAGTTTTTCTCTGGTTTCCTAAATATACAACTTATAATCTAAAAGAGATCTTGGCGGTTTGCATGCCAGCTTTAAAGAAATAAAAAACACGGATGAAGAAAAATTATACGACTTCGTGGGTTAAAAAAAAACATAGGAGGTGAAGCATGAGCAAATTGATTGAGGAAATGAAAAAAAGAGGCAAGGGGTTTTTTGATTTAGAAGAGTTTGATGAATGGGTAAACGACATAACAAGAGAAGAATTAAAACAATTTGGCGAGGGCTATTTTGGTTTAGAATTTTGGACTTGGAAAGTTTATGAAGCACCTTTTACAGATGTAAAAAATTTCCAGTTTAGCATGATTTTTAGAAATGAAGATAAAGAAAAAGTATTTGAACTTATTGAAAAGTATGAAAAAGGAGAAATAGATGCTAGAGAGTGTGTGTATAAAATTTCAGATTTAGCAGTTTATCATTGTATTTGGGTTTAAAAAAAATAAAAAAGGAGGTAAAGGATATGAAAGACTTAAGAGTAGTTTGGAGCACAGTTGATGCAGGTGGAAAGTTAATTCCTTTTTTGATTGTAGAGTTTAGCGATGAAGATAAGTATAAAAAGTTTATGAGTTTGAAGCGAAATGTGAAGAAATGTGTTTTTTTGGCAAATAAACTAGAAGGCAAAGTAGTAGAGGTAGATGGGTATGAATTGAAGTTTCCGCCGTATTATAATGAATACAATCGAAAAAATCTTTTTTGGTATAATAATGTTTTTGAGAGTTTTGAAGAAGCTTTTGAACGCTTACTTGAAGAGAAGAAAAAAGCATTAGAAGAGTTTTACACTGATGATGAAGAAGGGCTTGAAGAAGACGCCCGTTTGAGAGTGGAAGAGAAACTTCAAGATTTACCTGTAGTGAGAATTTAAAATAGAGGCTTAGCTTTAGCCCCGGGGTTCCCCGGGGCTTTATTTATTTTCTTATTCTTTTTTTAGTCTCTTGCGTTTTCGTTCGTGTTTTCAGTTCTGTGTTTTTTTATGTTCTGTATTTTTGTGGGCTCTGTGTTTTTTCAGTTCTGTCATCATTGCGTCAAGGAGAGGGGTGTGTTTAAAATTGGGTTACGGATTTTAGTTACTTTTAAATAGTACATATATAAGAAGACAAGAGCAAGAGGAGGGTGTGATGTTAGGGAGTGTAATTGAAGGGATAAAGAAAGTGGTAAAAGGAATTGGGATAATTTTTATGGATATTTTATCTGAAGTTGATCCTGAAGTTTTTGGGGTTACAGATACAGAAAAAAATTCAAAAGATGTGAGTACAATACAGTATTTAAATAAAAAAAATTCATCAGATGAAAACCCTTCTTGCGAACCGGACGAAAAACATTTTAACGAATTTTATAAAACTTTTTATAATTTGTGTCCTTATAGTTGGTATGGTTGGTCTTTCCCTTATAATTATCATTTAGGTTGGTTTGTATTATTTGATGATGAATAGTTTTTTTTATTTTAATTGTGAAGGTTAATTTTCTACTATTGAATCTTCTTTTATTGTTGTTTCTTTCTCAAGTTTTTTATATTCAACAAATGTTTTAAATGCTTTGTAGTTTATTATAAAATCTTCGTTAATTTCAAAAACCCAAACTAACTCTGAATAAATTTTATCAAATCCATATCTCATGAAGTATAAAAATTTTTGCCTTTTTAAATCAATTTTTTCAAAAAGTTCTAAAGGGACAGCCCAAATATCATTAAAAAGACAATAATCATGTCCTATATGAGATATGAACTGATATTTTATTTGATCTTGATTGGTAGTCATTTTTGTTTTTTTATTCCCTAGGGAGGGAATAGGTATTGTGCTAGGATCGTAAATAAGATAATAAAGAAGAACACCATTTTCAACTTCTGTGATAGGATAAGGTAATAAAATTTGAGACATTGTTCCCTCCTTTCTTTATTATAACAAAATTTTTACTTATTTGTTTTTTGGCCAATCTCCAAAAGTAGGACCCAAGATAGACGGAGAGTTTTCATTTGAATAATATGGCCCTTTTTGGGGAGGGCTGTTTATTAGTCCCTTATTTGGAACAACTTGATGAGCAGGTTTATATGGTATATTATAGGCTCCCGGATCCAATTGCATTTTAGTAGGTAGTGTGGCTGTAGCCATACTTCCTCCCATATTTGATGGTTGATCAATGAAATCAAAATATGGTAGTGAACTAAACTTCTCCTTTTTTCTTATATATGTTTCAATAAAAGAAGGAGGTAAGCTTGATAACATTTTTATTTTGTTTAACAGATTTTCTGCTTCTGGTAATTTATATGGTATGAAAGGTTGATAAACTTGTTTTTTTGTTTCTTCTCCTTTTTGATCTATCATCTCTTCCTTTTCTTGTAATTCTTTTTTTACTTCCTGCTTAAGTTCTTCTCCCTTTCCTACTATATTTTCACCTAAACTGGGAGTATATATCGATTGTATTGTTTTTATTTCATCTAGAATCCTTTTAATTCTTTGAGGATCTCCACTATGGATAGCTTCTATTAGTTGCCTTACTGCTTCATCGTAAGCATTATTTAGTTCATGAAGAGTATATTTATCTGGATGTTCAGCTAAAAGTTTATCCCCTAAATGTTGTACCAGTAAGGGTAGAGGATTAATAGAAATTGAACTCTCTAAAGTAGTTAATGCTTTATATTGTTCAGTTAATTTCCAAGCTTCTTGTTTAGCATGTTGCTCTTTAAAAAGTTTATCATATAAGTTACCAGTTGTGTTATTATGTGATGTTTTGACACTATCTGTTATAGCAGCTGCTAAGTTATATATAAATTCCTGTATTGCGCTATCTTCTGATTTGTTTTCAGTCGTATTTTCTTTACTACTGCCTTCCTTTTTTTCGTATCGGATTCCAGCCGATACATTGGCCCCTGCAGTAACTCCTCCAGCACTATCACCACCCCCTACTGATATAGTTCCCCCTACTCCTGTTGTGAGAGTTTTTTCTTCCTTATTAGTTTCCCGGTCTGTTGTACCCGACGTATCTCCAGCTCTTGTGTTAAAAATGTGCCTTCCTAATTTTTCAAGTTTTTCTACATGTTCTTTAGAAAGCATATGTCTGTATTCTTTAAAAAATCTCCATGCTTGCTCGAAGTTTTTACTTTTTAATGCCTCATGTATTTTACTAAACAGTTGTTCACGAGTTTCACTTTCTGCCCTTTTCAAATTCCAACTAATTAATGATGTTTTTACATCAGTAACCTTCATTCTTCCATCTGACGTCCGCACTGATCTATGGTATATTCCTTCGAATGTATCACCAACATATTTCAATCCTAATGCCCCATAAACTGCTAACTGTTCGACAGTTAATCCCCATCTTCGAGCTTGTTCTATTGTTCCTTTAGCCCCTCCTACAGTTGTTTGACCTGCAACTGTTCCTACCATTGCTGCTGTTTGTGGGTCGTTCAATTGAAGATTTCTGTATGTCGATTCAACAGTTGAAAGGAAAGTTGAACGTGCTATTTTATCAACTCCTAAATATCTTCCAGCCCCCGCTTGTCCTAACATTGTTCCCGCTTGTTGTGCAATCAATCCACTTGCTAATGGTGCAACTCCCCCAGCAGCTACTGCTGCATTCGTCCAAGAAGCTGTCGGCACTAAGTCTGCTCTTATCGGACTCGTCACATCCGCTACCATTCTCCCCATAGCCGCCCCTGCTGATTGTGCCGCACCCGTTATGCTTCCCGCTACCATCGCAAGAGCTGCTCCTCCAAATCTAATCAACATCCCCGTTAGCACCGTAGCTAAGCCTAATCCCGCCCACCTTATCGCTCCAAATGTGGCGGCAACCTTCGCTGAATAACTCGGAAGTAAAGTAAAAAACAACGTCCCAGGTGTGCCACTCGTTATCACACCGCTAAACTCTTTGGATGCTGCTAAAGCCTGCGATACCGCTGCATAATGAAGTATTGCATCAATGACTGACCACGTCACTATCCATACCATCATTCCAAGAATAAATCCAAGTGCACGCCCAACAAGTGGAGTCGCCGCAAAAAGAAGCACAAACGGAGAAATTGCAATAGCGGTCGCCCTCAACGTCTCCTTAATAACAGGCAACCAAGTATTAGCATGAACAACCAATCCAAGATATTGACCAGCTGCCTCCTTCGTTGCCATAATCTTAATACCACTCTCAGGATTAATCGTATGCAATACATTAATAAGTGCCTCAGCTAAAAGTTTTTGTGCTGCAAGTAAATTTAAATTGCCCCTCCCCCCTGTAGCTCCCCTTAAACCATCTCTATAAGCCGACTCTCCAAGTGAACGGCATTGATTCCATTCCGCCGGATTGTCAATGTTAAAACCTGATAGAATACAAGCCTTTTTTACTACTTCCTCTAAGTTAACTTCTTGAAGATATGTTAAAAGTTTTTCTCCTGCTTCATAACAAGTTACACTTCCTCTCCCTGTAGTATCCACTTCCTTCCCAGTTTCATCGTAATATACTGTAGGCACACCAGGATTTTTCGACTCTTGTATAATATCGGCAAATGATTTTTGTCCTTGCCCTATTTGCTTTGTTGTTAATGTAGTTCCTGGTCTTTCTATCTCAAACAATACACAATCTTCTATAAATTTATTAGCCGTCATCCAAATATGAGTAGGAATCCCTGCTAAAAAAGCTACTTGATCACCCAATTGACTAAGTACAATAAAGCCCGTTCCTCCCGCATTTTGAGCATAATCTTCAACTGGTGTAGTAGTTGTTCTCACTATATCTATCATCCCCTTCTCAATCTTATTCAATAAGCCCGCCATCGTTGCCATAACTTTAGGAATATTTCCAATAGTTTCAGGTCCTTTATTCAATACCGTATCATAAACTACGATCCTATCCTTTGGCACGATTAAAGCTATATACATCGCCATCCCAATTAATACCGGAATTGCCCATCCCGCTAAATTAAACCTTGCAGAGCCTGCAAGAGTAGACCTCGCAATAACTATAAAATAAAGAATTACCATCCCTAAAGCTATTACAGAAAAATAAAGTCCAACAAACCTAGAATCACTAAAAATTAATCCTACTTTCCTCCAAGCTTCTACTACCGCATTATAACCTCCATACGTATAATACTCCCAAGTTTCAGCCCACGCTTGATAGGGTAATAAAATAAAAAACAATAGCCCTATAACCAATACCCACTTCTGATTAGAAACTCTCTTCATGCCCTCCCTCTACATACCCAAAGCTCTATTTGTAACAGATGTTCCAAACTTTTTTGCCAAATGTTTAATAGCATTTTGATAATATGTTTCATATCTTTCTATTAAATTAACAAATGCATTAATATGGTCAAAAACATTTTTAAATGCCACATCAAAACTTTTTAAAGCTCTATCACGGTTTTCTACTAACATTTCAGCATACTTTAACGTCAATTGAGGAACCCTACATACTTTAGTAGGATCTTGAGTTTGCGGTTCTTGGTTAACTTGTTCTGCTTGACTTAATTTGTTAAAAATCCTCTGAACATCAGCATATCCCATTGAAAGTACTTCAAGGAAAGCTCTTCTTAAATATCCATACGCAATAGGTTCAACTGAAAGTTCAAGAAGGCTAGGATCATTAGCTAAAATTGCTGTCTTAACTATCATATAAACCGGCAAAGGGGATTTCTTTGGGTTCAAAAGTTGATACCTAGGGACATTCACTGCACCTTCCTTCCCTCTCATTTGATTGTATAAATTGTATAAATCATTCCTTACCCTCATAACAAATTGGTTAAGATCATACTCCTCGCATTGACTATCCCAACTCCTTCTTATTTTGAGCTTCTTTTTCGAATCTACTTCACTAAAAATATCGCCACAAGGTTCGATATATCCTAACTTAGGCACACCCTCATCGTCAAATTTTACATATATATCACCAACAGCTGCCCTAATAATCCCTATCAACTCAGAGTCATTATACCCCCTCTCACGAGCAACATTATCAATTAACCCTGTATTGCTTAAGTTCAATAAGATATTTTGAACTTCACTTGGACATCCTTCTATTTGTTTTTTAGATTTCGTATTTCTTATCCCCCCAGGAGACATATCTTCTGTCCCTTTCTTCCAAAATGGAACTATCCCAGCTTTAGTTGCCCCTTCATTTAGAGCCGCAGTAATATCCCCTGTATTCCATAACTTCACCATAAAACCTTCCATAAAAGAACATTCGTTAAATTGTAAACTATTCAAAAAATTAATTATCTGCTGGGCTTCACCAATTATTCCACTAAGCTGCTGTGAAATCGTCTCAAGAGCAATTTTAAACGCTATATAAGGAGCAACTTGTATCATACGCTGAGCAAGCTCAACTAAATACTCCAAATTCAAAAAACTAAATCCACCCAAAAATATATCAATACCACCACATCCTACATTCAACCTTGGCTTTTGAATGGACACAGGATACAATGTATTCATTTGTGTTCTTGCACTAAACGACCCTAAAGTAAAATACCCCCTCTGTTGCCCTTTAATATACTCCGGAGATGTGCTCATCGCCTGATCATACCAATTTTCTAACCACCCCGCTTCCACCGTCATACTCATACTAAAAATAAATAACATCACCACTGCTAATATTTTAAATACTCTTTTTTTGAACATCTTCTACTTCCCTCCTCCTCTTTTCTACATAAATTGCCCTAATTTCATTTTTTTTCAAGAGGGAGCTTGCTTATCCTGGTCACCCAAACTATACAAAACTACACATAATTTGTGCAGTCGTCCCCTGACCAGGAAGAGGGACTAACCCTTTTCGTTTCGCCACTCCTACCCAATCCCCTAAGAGAACCACCCTCTTTAAGGGAGAGAAGTCTCTAAAACTCTCAAGGCAGGAGAAGGCAAGGGCTACGGAAAGAACTCGCCAGCTTTTTTGTCCCACATGAGTGGAACCCCTCACCCGTTCCATCTCACGGTTGACGGGTTGTTGGGTAGCTGACTCACTCTTCCCGCTGTCCAACAAAAACTTAAGTAAAAGCTCTAACTCCTTTTTCAGTCTCCTTAACTCGCTTTTTAGCTTATTTCTCTTGTATTCGTTTTTCTCCTCTTTTATCTCCTTCTTAAGCTTAGTAATCCTATCCTCAACCTTTGCCACTGAATAAGACAAAAACTCCTTATCTTCTAAAAGCCTTCGGTAATTCTTAGGCAAGCGTTCCTTAAACCCAAGCCCACGCCTTGCTATCACAGCGGAGTCCGAATACCGTGTGTTTATCCCATACTTTTGGGAAAGCATCTTTTTCAGTTCTTTTCTTTCCACTCCCTCCAACAGTCTTTTATAGGCAAACCTGACCATTGAGGAAAACTTTCGCATCAGATTTAAGACCTTTTCCCTATTTTCGTCTTTATCAAATACCAATAAACACTCTACCGTTATGAAATTGCGGTCATTTTTCCTGCTTATTGACACCCTATACCTTCTTACTCCACCGGGCGTTCTCACAGGCTTTATCAACCCTTTCTTCTCGTAGTTTATCAGCGTTATCCTACTCAATCCGTATATCTCCTTGTACTCTTTTACACTCAAAAGCTTCGTAGCCATTCTATGCTATGAATATACACCTTTGAACAGAAATTAGTAACTGTTTTGCACCTCCTGCATATTCAAAATGTTATAAAAAACCCATTGAGGATTTTCAACTATGATGTAGGCATATCTCTCTGCATAAAAAGTATTCTGATCTCCTGCATAAGGCAATATCAAGACTCTTACCACCTGCGGTGGTATAAGAACAGGAGTTTTTGGATTTTCTAACATCTGCTGAAGTTTTTTCATTAAAGCTTCATTATATTTACTGTACGCCTCCATAAAACTATCCTGAGGAAAAATATTCTGCATACTAAAAGAAGTCGCATTTCCTTCTTTTTGTTTACCCCCTCCAGAAGGGGTAGGCATATAAAGAAGATCTTGCTTCTTCTCTTGCAAACTTTCTAAATAAGCTTGCTGTATCGGCACACACTTCCCCGTCTCCGTTTGAGGACAAGTAAATTCCTCACCATACGGGTTCATTATTTTTGGTACACAACCACTCAACCCTAAAATAGTTAGAAAAGTAGCCACTAAAACTTTCATTCCTTCTTTCATCTTCCCTCCCCTCCTTTATATCTTAAAAAAGTTAACTAAATTTTCAATCAACTTTTTCAGAAGCTTGTCTCCTTCTATCTCTTTCCCCTTAATTTTTACCGTTGTAAAACGATCAATCGAATCAAGGTCTGAACTATAAAACTTCACCTTCCCTTCACTACCCTTAATTTCAGCTCTTTCCCTTATCAAAACATCAACAACTACCTCTCCTTTCTCTAGCTTCTTTAAAAAAAGCTCAAGTAAATAAGCCCCCTGCCTTGGGTCAGCTACCACATTCATCTTAGTTTTTTTTAGCTCCCCTAATAATGCCTCCCTCACCTCCTTTTCTAACCCTTCCCTTACATTAAAATTAACTAAAACTACATAAATCGTCCTATTCCTATGCAAATTTTCTACATCTAAATAAACTGAGTTGCTATACTCAATACTATAAAACTCCTTTTTTTGGCTCTCTTTATTTTTTTCACTTTCTTCTACACTCTCTTCAAAACAATCACTAAAATAACAAAAAGACCAACCCTCCTTCAAAGTTATCCACCCCAAAATAAGCCCAAACACTAATAACAATACCATCACTTTGCCCTTAGCTTTCATCCTTCCCTCCCCACAAAATCAATCCTTACCTTCCTTTCATAAATATTTTTTTCATCTTCATCTCTTTTTATAAGCTCCTCTTCAATAACCTCTTTCCTCTCTGGAACTATCTTTAGTTCCTCCATTTGTTCTTCCATCTCATATAGCCCCCTCAAATTTGCACCACAAAAGCGGCACAATAACGCTCCTTTCTTAATCGTTTCTTTACAAATTGGACACTCTATTAAATTGCTAAAAGAAAATTTGTTCTTTGCTTCACTAATCTTCCTCAAAAATTCTTCTGGCTTTGGCATCATCTTCATTACCGTCATCCCATCTTTTGCCGCTGACTCCACATACACCGTCCCAAAATCGAAAATCATCCCTATAGGATCTTTCTGATAGGTCACATTATTAATTTTTTCTAAAGGGGTCTCCTTCACATTCTTTGTTAATACTCCTTCCTCCTCTATTAACCGCTTATTCGTAATATACCAAACATTCCTCTTCCAATTCATAAACACATACCATACTGCTAAACCTGCTCCCAAGAAAATAAGCCCGCTTCTAAAAAGTAAAAACGAAATATAGCTAATCCCTAAAACTATCACCACTCCAACAACTAAATACAATATATGCCTTCTTCTTTCATATAAAATCTTTTCATTAGTATCTAAAGAAACACGCACTACACTCCCCCCCTTCTCTTAATTCAAAAGTTCCATCTCCTTAATTTCAAGATTAATTCCTTCACTAATCACAAGGGTCACGTTCCTTGTTGCTTGCACCTCAATTACAGGAATAGTTTGACTTGCAAGGTCAAGATAAAACTTTTGTAAATTAGCCGTAGCTTGCATAATACCGGATGCAAAAGTTGTCCTCCATGTATCTTCTGGTTTCATCGTTCCTACTCCACTTGAAGGATAATAATACATCCCCTGCATTGACACAGCTTGTCCAAACCCACTAAATATACCAGCAATAAGGGACCTTGCTAAAATTGACCCCATCTTAGATACTACTTTTCCTCTCAATCCAATTTTTCCATCATTATCTACTACAAATCCTTTTATCTTCTGGTCAATTACTGCACGCTCCTTCTTATCTATACAACTAAGACTAACAAGACGTAAATCCGCCCTCTCACTTGCAAGATTACCCACTCCTTCCGCTATCACAAAACATCCTTTCAAATTCGCTTTCACTTTATTTGGCAATACCGCAGGAGCTTTAACCCTTAAAAGAACAGGCACAGGATGAGCATCCCCCTTACCTACTGCTGGTGCGTCTAAGCCTGAAAGAAGGGTCGCCTCCATAAAAGAGGGTGGCAAATACACCTGTTTTTTTTTAGCAGAAGCTAAATCCTTAGCCTCAGTTTCATTACTCATTGCCTTACTTTCACCCCCCCCCTTCTCCGCAGAGATAACCTTTATATCTCCTACCACCTCTGGTTTTGGTGGAGGCGGTGGTGGTGGAGAAGGACTAGGAGTCGTCCCAACTCCAGGGGGAGGTGGAGCTACTTGCGAAACCCCAGGTGGTGGCGGAGGTGGAACTGATGGCACTTTTTCTACTCTTCTTTCTTCTTTCCTAATTCTAGCTTCCTCTTCTTTTTCTTTTTCCCTTTTTGCTTCTTTTTCAACTTGCTCTTTTTTTAAAGCTTCTAACTCCTTTTTCAAAACTTCTAACTGTTTTTGAGCCTCATAATACTGAGTCTTCTGCAAAATGTCCACATTAACCCCTATATCTTGTGTCTTGTTGCCTTCCACTTTCGCTACTTCTCTTTTTTCTCCTCTATGACTTAATACATACCCCAATAACCCTATCATAATTAACAACAACGCCGCCCCAATCTTTATAAATTTAGATTTCTGAGGGGTAGGAAGTTGTGCCCACGCTTCCTTTATCCTTTCAATTATCACTAAACCTCCCCTTTTTTCTTCCATTCTCTCTCCCTCCCTCACTTTACTCTCCAACTACCCTTTTTTCAATTATAATAAGAGTAGCCTTGTCTTTACCCTGAAGTTTGCTCTTGTCTAAACTTACCGCAAGAGGAATACTTGTTAACTCTTTCCTCACAAAATCTTTCTCCTTAACCTCTACATACTGCGTGCTCGAATCAAAAGAAGTCTCAAGCCTAAATACCTTACCCCTAAGCCCTTCCCCTTCAATATCAATTATCCTCTCTAACACTACCTTAACATCCTTAAATAAATAAAACTCCTTATTCACATTCACCACTTGATAATTGGGCTCATATTTATTCGTATAAATTGCTTTAATAATCTCAAGAAGCCTCTTCTCATACGGTAAATCCCTGACTTTTTCCATTGCTTCTTGTACCTTCTTTTCTTTTGCTTCTAAATATATAAAAGCTGAGGGTATTCTTTTTGGTATCGCTATCACATTATAAACCTGGTTATCACACACAAAAAAGAGATCTACCGGATTCTCTATAGGTATCTCCTTATCTTCAATCTTTTTCACCACAAATTTTACAAAAGCATTGTTCTTCACTATCTTAACCTTAATTCCCTTTTCCTCCGAAAAAATAATATCCGTTATCTCTCCATCACAATAAACCCTATTTATATCAAGAGAAGACATCTCAACCATTGTCACTCTGTTTGGCTTCGCATATACTATGTTGCTCACTTCCATTTTCTCTTCTTTTTTTACCTCCCCTTTACTTATTCCCTCTATATTTGAAATGCTACCGTTTGAAATACTTCCGCTTGGAATAGAACCTGCTCTTAAAGGTGATATTCCTAAAGGGTGTGTTCCATTTATTTCATTCCCAGTAATCCCTGTAATCGGTAAACAAAGACCACCTTCCTTTTCTTTAGGTTTAAGCTTAGATAAAGAAACCCATCCCTCTATCGTTCCATTATAAGCTTTAATTTTTACCCATTTTCCTGAAGGTGTTTTTTTTACTTCTTCTACCTCAATTCCAGTCGTTAAATAAGAAACAGCTGGTGCCTTCTCACTTGGCTTCTTTAACACCTTTGCCGGAGATATCACCACATAACTTCCCGCCCAAATATCTGTCATCAAAAATATCCCCCCAATTATCCCACTAAAAGTTAATAAAATTTTTTTCCCTATCTCCTTTTTCATCTCCTCCTCCCCTTTATTGCTTTATCTCTATAAAATCATCAACCATAAAAAATCCATTTTGAACCCTATATTTAATCTTGTATTTTTTAACTTCATTGGTAATAAACTGCTGCTGACTTGTCCATTGATTTAAAAGCCCTGTAATTTCTAAAGATTTTTCTGCTCTGTTTACAGATATCTTCTGCGGAAAAAAAGCTGAACTTAATGAAGCAGTTTCAATCTTATCAGCAAGAGAATATAACATCACTTTAAACTTAGGAAATGCTTCAGGTGAACAAATCTTTAAAAAATGATTGAATTGAATTCTTGCCGTTGCCGGAGAATAAGTTAACATCAAAAAAGAAATAAAACTCCCCACCGAATACAAATACTCATCACTAGCATCACTACCCGCTATAAAAAGCTTATCCGAATATACTGGAGGGACTATCACCACCTTTTGCTCCTTCACAAGAAAATAAGTAAAAACTGAATTCAAAACTATCGCTATAGCGATCAACACAACAAAAAATTTCAAAAAACGATTACTTGCCCTTAAATTTTCCCTCTCCTCTAAATATTTCTTTAGCTCCACTTTCGCCTCCTTCTACTCCACAAACTTTCTTTCAAAATACGGCGGTGCTTTCTTTAAATCTACAACCCCAACTTTATATAAATAATGCTTCAAAAACCCCCTATGCTTGTTTTTTTTCGTTTTTGACACTACATAAGGAAGAATAATAAGAAGTAACCAAAAAATGTTCCCAAATATAACGGCTAACATTAATAAAATATTAATCAAAACTATTTCATCCAAATCTAACCAAAGTATTTTTACAGGTTGATGCAAATACTGAGGTAGGTCCTTTTTCGCAGACATACTGCCCCCATTGTGAACAATAAAAACTTTACACCCTGCTCTTTTTCAATTTAAGGAGCAGGGCTTTTGAAGTTTGAAATTTCTTCTTAATCCTAAAAAAGTAACCCCATCCCTTGAATCAAAGTATTCGCCTTAAGTAATGCTGAACCTCCAAGAACAGCAGGCACAGCAGGCAATACCCTCCCAGTAATAAGAGCAATAGCTCCCATAACCATTGCCGCCATTCCACCTACATAACCAACAGGTCCTTTCAAAATCTTATTCACCGCAATATCATAAAGATCATAAGCAAAAGACCCAGTAGTAGGCTCAGAAATTGCAAAAGAAAGATCCGGGCCCCCAAGTAATACCGCTGCAGCTCCCCCTACTACAGCAGCACCTAAAAGAAATTCACCAACTGCTTTCCTCATAGCTACACCCCCCTTTACTTGGTTTTTATTTTAATAAAACTTTTTTTTTCAATTTGTAAAGATGTTGGCACTACCTTCACAGGACAAAAATCACCACAAAAATAAAAAACTGGCTTCACTTCATATTTTACTACATCATTCGGAAAATACCGCAATTCCCCCATCCTAAAATAAGTAGAATGCTCCATGTTCCTTTCTATCTCTCCCATCACCAATCCTAACATCAAAAAGTAATTTAAAAAAATCTTTTTCCAAAAACTCATCCCATCTCTCCTACATGTTTAATTCATCAATAAATCTCTTTATCTTCTCAATTTTAAGCTCCTCTCCTATTACCTTCAAATGATATCCTAATCCTACATCTCCATAAATTTTCATCCAAGTTTTCACCCTCCACTTGTCCTCCCTTCCCTCTGACCCCTCAAACTTCGTTAACTCTTCTCCCTTCGCATAAACTACCGCAGGCACCCTCTCTACTTTATATCTACTAAACAAAAACGGATCTATCACAAACTCGACTCCATATACCTCACAGTTTATCCCCTCACAAAACTTATCTTTCTTTATCACATCATATATCCAAGCCACAGTCGGAAATAGCCTTTTCAATCCCCCAATCCCTCCTCTCAACACAAATACTACATCCCCGTCTATATGTGAAGAAACAAAAGTAACATAGTTCCGTATAGTTTCCCGTGGAATACTGCTTGACACAAACACATAAAGCCTCTCATCAGGGTCAAGAACTAAAACTTTGCCCTTTTCTCTCTTCTTTTTTTCTACATGGTCTTTATAAATGTCCTTCAAAGTTATCCCTCCTCTTTCTCCAATAATGCTTGTCAAATTGTCCTGATATTGTTTTACAGTCTTTTGATATTGAGAGTTCTGAGTAGTATTGTAAACTTTCTCTGCCAAATTTTTTCCTTCTTTTTCATGTATATTGCTCAAATTCCCTAAATCTTTTGCTCTTTTTTTTGCTTCCTCAATAGCTTTTAAGGCTTTTTCAGGAGATGCCGCTTTCAAAAAAAATTCTTTCCAAAGCTTACCTTCGACATAAATTTTCAAAGTATCATGCCACTTCTTAAGTTTTATTTTTTCTAAAACAATTACTTGAGGGGCTACACAATTGCTCTTTCTTTTTAAATACACTTCATTTTCTTTTATTTCCGCTACTTCATAACAAGAATCAGGTTTTTCAATAACTACTTCAAAACTTGATTGAGCTTTTGCCACCCAGAAAAGAAGTCCTATCCACAATAAAAAAACAATTATCGAAATTGTAGCGGTCCTATACAACATTTCACCTTTCTAAAAATTAACCAATCAAAATTGTCAGGTGCTCCTTTTTTAGTTCCCCAAGGAGGATTTTTCCCCATTCCCCAAACAAAAGCACTTTGCCCTATAGGAATTATTCGTGATCTAACAGGCTTCATAAGATGCATTTTGTAATGACTCTTAACCCAAATAGGAGTTAAAACTGCCCCACAAAGATCAACCCCAGGATCCCACATTAATCCTTCTCTTGAATTTTTATAAATTAACCTTCCCACCAAATTACCACTTCCTTCTAAGATGTTAGGTTGTGAAGTCACCCCCGACATTGGATAAGCACCACCCCAAGAACCCGCACACCAAAACAACTGATCAATAGGTTGTCCTACTTGAGATGCCACACTATCTGCTATGCAAGAAAGTTGTGCTATAGGGTTTGCAAAAAGTAAAACTTCAGGATGAATAAACATCGCAAGGCTATCATTTTGCCAAAGAGGGTCAAGCTCCGACATATATGCTATATCAAAACCATCCCACATAATACAAGGAACATCCATAAAGAGATTAAGAAGATTCCAAACTGAGAACATATACCAATGAGCTTGAGCGGCATATCTTTCTTTTGTCAAAGTAGAAAGTCTTTGATTTTTCCCTGCCTTTTTAATTGGTATATTTTCAAGTTTCAATCCCCCAAGTAAAGGAAAACACCAAGGGTCTTTTACAATCTCTGCTATCCGGGCTGGCTCCCAAAAAGATACTGCAAGTCCAAACACAGGAGGCTTCCCTCTAGGTTGACAATAACAAGTGGCTTTCTTTACTTCATCAAGTTCTTCAAGCTTTCTTAGCTCTTCAGACGCCCCCCCTTTTATTGTCACCCCTGCAAATTTTACAGGGAATATTCCTCCATAATCAACATCAGTAAATAAATTAAAAAGTGAAGCCTTACATTCCGCATAAAGAAAAGAACTCCTAAAGAAAAACGCTAACACTAACACTACACCTACAAACCACTTACTTTGAACTATACGCAAGTCTCTCCACATCTTTCATCCCTACTTCTATTATTTCAAGTTGCCCCCCTTTTTGTTTTATTATACAAGGGATTTTCTTTACATCAAAACGCTCTAAAATTTCTTTCGTCGCTCTATAGACAGGAACTTTCAAAACCCTCATTGCTTCTATTACATCTCCCCTTACCGCAATAAGCATCACATCCCATCTTTCTGTGAAGTTTCCTTTTTTTAACCAATTCAAATGTAAAGCATCTCTTGCATCAAAAAATACAACTGTCTCATACAATGTCATATATTGCAAAGGATTAAAAGTAAACCCTTTAGGATAAATCACCCTTCCATTTGCATCTACTATATCGAAAGGAAGTTCATACCGAGGTTCAAAATACCTTGTTTGAGTCTCTTTTGCATAAGGAATTTTAAATTCATCAACTACTGTATACTTTCTTATCCTCTCTTGCAAAATCTTTTTATACTTCTCAATATCAACTTTTTTTACCGCATTCAAAATTTCTTCATAAGCATCAGGCTCTATTACATCATAAGTCCTACCCAATTGAGGAAATTTTACCTGTTCTTTTGCTTCTATTTCTACACTAAAAAAAAATAAAACAAAGAAAAAAGAAACGATCACCTTACCTAGAAATTCTTTGCCCCACAGTTCCATAGAAATACTCTTGCACACGTGTTTGTATGTCAACCTCGCTGGGAATATTCCTAGTAATATCTTCAAAGTATTCGCTAAGGTCAATTCTATCAAAGTCAAGGGAGGCAAATTCTTCAGGTGTAAATCCCCTACAATTAGGATGTCTTGAAGAACCCCAACTTCTTATATCTGTATTAAGTTGAGGTCTCCCTTGTTCATGAATTATTCTTGCAAGTTTACTATTGAAACAGCAATAAAAATTTCCTCTTTGAACACATTTTTTTACAAAGCCTAGCTTTAGTCTTTTAATACAACGAGAACCAACATAATGACATCTTCCTGATTCTCTCTTAATTACCGTAATAACATCTTCTTTATCACAACCACCACCCATAAAGAAACCTACTACTGCTGCTATAACAGCTAAAGCTATTCCAACAGGGGATACAAGACTGGGGAAAAGATAAAAAAATACACCATCAGCGGCTAAATTAAGAATAGCTGCCAATTGTGGATCTTTTACAAGACTACTTATTGCAAGATGGGTTATTGCTAAAGCCATAGCAGGACCTATAGCTTGAGCATACCCTGCCATTGCATTTGCTACCGCTTGATCTCCTCCAGACACTGTAAAAATATGCTCTGCATTGGGTCTTATCCTCATTTGATTAAGCATATGTCCTATAGCTTCATATTGTTTGGAACCAATATCAAATATTATAGGGTTCGCAAAATTTGAAGCTTTAGAAAGAATTACCCCCATTGACCCAAAATATATATAAGTATTTCCACTTGCAAACAAGTATCCTAAATACACCATATCATAAGCATGCCTTATAGCATCCGCACCAAATTTAAGCAAAGCAAAAGTTGTCCCAGTTGAGCCAGTAGAATCATAAATCTTTTTTTTGGCTAATTTACTACTACAACAATTCTGAAATCCTGTTTTCATTCCTAAAGGTCTACATCTTTGTTTTTCACCGTTAAAAATATAAATCTGACCTAAGCATTGACCAGCAGAATCCATTTCTCCATCATCTTTATAATCGCTTGGTTCATCTGGCTCATCTTCTTCTAAGGTTCGTATTTCAGAAGCAGTCAAGCACCGATTTGCGGAACACATCATAACACCATTAACAGGTTTGCATGGATAATTCCCATAAGGACAAAAATATCCTATGAAGCATCCATCACTTGTCAACGTTGCACCACTCGGACAAGAAGCTGACCCTTCACATTTTCCAATGTTTTGATTGAAAGACCCTCCTTGTATACAAGATGGAGGACGCACGCATGCTTGCAAATTGGAATTATAAGTAGAACCAGATGGACATGTAATATTAGCTACACAAAGATTAGAATTAGGATCATAAGTATATCCAGATGGACAAGAAATATTTGCACTACTTACACATGCATTACGCGAAGGATCATAATAAGAACCAGATGGACAAGTAATATTAGCTACACAAAGATTAGAATTAGGATCATAAGTATATCCAGAGGGACAAGAAATGTTAACATTACTTACACATACATTACGTGAAGAATCATAATAAGAACCAGAAGGACAAAAAACGTTTGAACTACAACTTCTAAGTTGGGGATTGTAAGTATATCCTGAAGGACAGGAAGGATAAATATAATATTCACATCTTTCATAATGAGAATAATGACCTATATATTCTTCCAATAAAACTTCTATAAAATAAACAACACCAGATCCTACATCCCTACACCCAAGATAGTGATAATAGGAAGTTGCATCTATAAGATTATAATCAATGAAAACTACCATAAAATTATAATTACCAAGACATGAAAAATAATAATCATAGCCCAATCGTGGCAGCAACCCCCACCTACAATTTATAATTTGCAAATCACCCGCCCCTACAGGAACCGTACATATATACTGCCCATTAACATACTGCATATTCCCTCCAAACGGGCAGTGAACTGATTGTTCACATACATTTCTATTGCTATTATAAGTAAAGCCAGGTGGGCATGTTGGAGTTCCTTGTATTACACATCTCCACTGTCCATTTATATTCTGCACAACTCCCCCACTGGGACAACTAACATTTCCTTCACATACATTTCTATTGCTATTATAAGTAAAGCCAGGTGGGCATGTTGGAGTTCCTTGTATTACACATCTCCACTGTCCATTTATATTCTGCACAACTCCCCCACTGGGACAACTAACCCCCTTTGTGCATACTTTATTCACACTATCATAAATAAAATCAGGAACACATGTCGGGTTTGATTGACAAGTTTTGGTTTGACTGTTATAAGTATACCCACTTGGACAATCTGGAGTTGTATATCTTGCCTGACAAGGTGCCGCATCAAGAGGACAAAGCTTACTTCCATCATCCGTCGTTATGCATTGTGCTAACTCCTCTTCCGTTATCTCATCATCTCCATTCAAATCTATCGCACAAATATTATCATATTGAGTGTCCCCTTGTTGCCCACTACCTTGCTGCGTTTGATTCCCTATCGGGACACAAGACCTTGAACTCAAATCATAAACATTAGCCCCCGTGCACCTTGGCAAATCAACACAAGTATTAAGCCACTGATTATACGTATACCTCTCTGGACAAGTGTTGTACTCATCAAGCGGCCAGGTCTCACAAAAACCACTCTGCGAATTATATTGAGGGGTCGACCTTATAGGTCCATTCGGCATATAACAAATCATTTGAGAAGCATCCCCTCTCTTAGGAAACACAAATAAATGCGTCGTCAATACATAAATAAAAACTACAACTAAAGCTAAAACCTTCTTTAATGACGTCTCCCTGAAGAACATACGAAATCCTGTCCCGCAAGTCTTATTGCTTGCATAATTGATGCTGCTTGCCCAAAATTGTTAACACACTTACAATTATCAACAACCTCCTCACCATCTTCAACCGGACAATCCCAAGTGTTCGTTGCTACTTCAATACAAGGCTTGTAATAATAACTTGCCGAAACACTTACTTCAGTCTTTTCACTCTTCGTTCCATACTGTAAATTATAATTCGTAGAAGATTCTTTTAAATAAACTCCGGTCTTAGGTTCAACTACCTTAATCTTGCAAGCAAATTCACAATCTGAACCTTCAGGCCAAACCCCTAAATAAAAAGATCCCCCCTCACTTCTTACCCACTTGTCCCCGCTTGAACAAGTCGTCTCAATTACACATTTTCCTAATTTTTGATTCCACACTCCTCCCCCAAGACAATTCGGTGTTATCTTACAATTATCACTAATCACAGATATACAAAAACTTTCCTTTACACATTTTCTAAGAACATTATCCCAATACCCTCTACCCGGACAAGAAAGCAAAAAAACACACTTTTCGACATTACTATCATACACATACCCATTTGGACAAGATGTTAAAGAAGATGATACACAAAGACCAAGACTAGCATCAAGAATAAATCCAGATGGGCACTTTGGGTTCGCAACACATACCCCTACCCTAGCATCAAATGAAAATCTAGATGGGCAACTTGGAGTAGCAACACACGTGTTTGAAATACTATCAAAATTTAATCCTGATGGACATGAAGGAGATCCTTCGCATAATCCCGTCCCTGAATTGTATATAGCCTCACTTGAACAAGGAAGACTATAAGTCGGAGTAATCCTCGTCCCATTGCTCGCCATACACACCTTTATAGTATCACTATAACTATACCCAGACGGACATGATATACATTTTGCTATACTAGCATCCCATATAGCCTCGCTCGGACATTGTGGCTCACCTTCACACTTTCCAGTCTCATCATTATAAGCTGTCTCTTCAGGACATATTTCTTCTGCTTCACATAAGCCGATAGCTTCATCATAACTTGAACCTGAAGGACAACTCAAATCAACTACACATTTCCCAATCCTCGAATCAAAAGAACCCGAAATACAGGAAGGTGATGTATAACAAATATTAAGCCTATCATCATAACTTGAACCACTTGGACAATTTTGCCCCTCTTGTAAACTTACTTCACATCTTAGCTTCCCACCATCATACACTAAAACCCCCACACTAGGACAAACAAGCTCCGCTACACATGTACTTAAATCGTTATCATAAATATATCCTGACGGGCAATTATTACAATTGTTTTGAAAAGCCTCCTCGCCTTGACACGTATTTGAATCTTCAGATACACAAACGTTAACACTTGGGTCAAATCTATACCCAGATGGACATAAGGCTTGAGCTTCGCACTTCAATGAATTAAAACTGTATGTATACCCTTCAGGACATTCCGACTTGCAATCACTCTCTAACGTCAAATCACTATAATAAACCATGCCACTTTCTCTATCCCAAATGGTCGAACGATAAACAGCCTCATATCTTAAAGTAGGATCAAAAACTTTTTCTTTTGGACAAACATAAACTACCCTTTTGGTCGTCCATTCATAACACCGCAAATTGCCACAAGCATCCTCCACACAACTACCAAGAGGATTTAACTTTGTGCTTACCCCTCCTTGAATAATAGGAATTCCATCCCAAGTTTCCTCTAAGACCTTACAAGAAGATGAAATATTACAATCTCCTTCAGTTCTCCCTACTACTGAACATCCAGAAGCTACTCTTTTTATCACACAAGTCTTAACATCTCTTGAACTCAATTGAGTAGACCCGTAAATCGAAGATACTAAACTCCTAGGATCACCTCTTTGTATTTCTAATTGTGCACTACCTGAGGGCCTTAATCCCCTCGGATTTTGATAATAACTCTTTAAATTTTGCCCCTCATTTGTCCCCTGATCCACAAACTGACACTGAGAACTATCCTGCCCATAAAAAATAATACTCATACCATCAATCTTTGAATCAGATACCACATAAGAAGCCCTTGAAGGATTATTCAAAAAAGCAGAAACAACCATCCCACCTACAGCTCTCAAAACATAACCTAAATTACTAATTAAAACATTACTACCCCCACAAGCATTATTCACACAAAAACAGTTAGATAAGCCACGCTCAGTCGAAACAACCACCATACTATACTTAAGAGTATTCCCATCTAAATAAAAAACATAAGACGTACAACCTGCCATAGTCCCAGGATTACATCTCATAAAACCATTTGAACATATTGCAGATACACTTGATACCACTAAAGATGTATCCAAATTGCCTGTAAATTCTTTGTCATATAAAATGTAAAGTGTTAAATCTCCAGTGCTACTTGGAGAAATATTTACTTTTAGAAACTCTTTTGAACTTGGACAAAGTATCGTAGCATTAAATGCTTGATTGTTGTTTCCACCTAAAGGGGTCATCGGAGTTGGCGTTAAAAGAGGTTGAAATAATTTTTGGTTCACTTTCGAACTCGAACCAAGTTGCTGCCGTATAAGTTCCCCCATATTTCTTCCTGTTTGTGTTCCATTTGCTACCTGACTAGCTGATTGTTCAAATGTTCTATTTAACCTATCATCCCCCCACAAATTCACTACACTAAAAACCAAAAAAACTAAAACCACTAAAAAACTAATGCTCCTTTTCCATCTCAACCATTCTTTGTATTGCCTCTTCATAAGATAAGCCCTCTTCCTTTACCATTCTTTCAATCTTTGCTACCTCATCAGGTCTCGTAGTAAAGAGATAATAAGAATACCTATCCACAACAAGTCGAACAATTCCACTCCCAAACGTGCTCGAATGAACAAAAATCTCTGAATACTTTGGTGCATTATATTTCAATGTGTTTAAAATATGCATAGTAAAATCATCATAATCTATTATACCCTGTTTTTTTGCCGCTTGAAAGTCCCCTGACTCTAAAAAGAACTTAAACTCACAGTTAGCATTTATAACCTTCCCTACCGCTCCAAATTTCTCAAAATCAAGTAAACTCTGTGTTATAATTCCAAATGACCCCCCATACTTCCTTGCCCGCCTATAACCTTCCTCAATAATCTTTTGATAAAGCTCATTATCCTGCAAAAATTGCCAAGCCTCATCAAAAATAACAAGACGAGGCTGCGTTCTATCACTTAAATAAAGGTCCATCGTTGCCATATTAAGAACTTGAAGCACAACCACACTGTATAAGTCCTTCTGCGGCTTCAACCCTTCTAATTCTAATACCACCAATTGATCCTGCGATAAATCTATATTGCTTCTCCCAATAAACCACTTCCCATATACTCCTTCCGATGTAAACTTCCTTAAATTAAAAGCTAAATGCGAAGTAATAAGCTTAAAATCTTCTAAACATACCTCCTTACCCTCTTCACAAAGTTCTTCATACTCCTCCGAATACTTGGGAAAATCAATCAAATACTCATAAACCACATCAAGGTCGGCTTCAGTTCCAAACTTTCTATAGGCAAAATTAACAGCTCCTCTTATAATGCTCGTAACTGTTTCAATCTTTTCAGTTGGGAATGTTCCTGTTTGCGATTTTATCATTTGAAGTATTACTGCGACAACTACTGGTAAATCATATTCAGGCTCCCTTATCTGAGAAAAAGGATTAAGACAAATGTTCGCATCAGGCACAAAATCTATAAACTTCCCATTTAGCATATAAGCAAGCTTCTTATAACTTCCCCCTATGTCAATTATCCTAATCTTTGTTCCTTCTGCAAAATAATTATACACTAAATAATTAACTAAAAAGGACTTCCCCTTTCCAGTTGGTGCGGCAATATACCAATTATAATTAGATGCCCCACTTGAAAATAAATTAAGACCTATTACTTGCCCTTTCCTACCTTTGAAAAGCAAAGCATAAGACCCCGTTCCTAAATAATCAGCTTGTATCGGCACAACATAAGGAAGAACATACGAAGGCAAAATAAATGTCCTATCAAGAAATTCAAGCGTTTTATTGTCCCAATAGAATCCAAAAGGTAAACTATAAAGAAAAAGAGGCATCAAAATAATATCCTCTTCCTGCATTACAGCACCCGTTGACTCCCAAAGCCTTTTTACCCTATAAACTGCTTCCCTTAACTTTTCTTCATCACTTTCCATTACCCATACTATAGGAATAACTTCATAATACTTTACTCCCTCCTCTAAATCCGCAAAAACTCTCATAAATTCTTCCTTCCTTCTAGCAAGAGCCGCAATAAAAGTGCCTAAACTTTGCTGAGCAATAACAAAATTTGCTCTAGTTGTAAGCCTTGCCTTTAAATCCCTAAAAATAATATTCCATACTATCATAAAAGGACTATTTATCTGAGAAACATCTCCAGATACCCCCTCGTATGACCCAGTTAAAAAACCCGACCAAAAAACATCAACCTTAGGTGGCAAACTTTTAGGTGTTAAACACCTCCATAAGTTCTGACCCACCTTAATATGCTTATCTTTAACCTCTATCTTAACATCAGGCATCAAAATCTGCTTCCTTATCTCTGTATACGGACAATACTCATAAACATCTTTATCAAAAACTCCAAAAAATCTCCTCATAAAAGCAATCAAAGAACTTACATCAACCCTTCTCGGATAAAGCCCTATTGCTTTTAATATCTCTTCAACACTTGCACAAATGTCTTTAAACGATACCTTAAAAAACGCCTCCTCAGGTATCTTCAAAGTTATATATAACTTAAACCACCTACTCGGTATTCTATCTAAAGCCTTTGGATCTTTATAATAATCAGTCAAACTTTTCATTGCTTTCCTAACAAAAGATGGTGCATACTTTTTTCTATGTAAATAAGCATCAAGCAAAGAAGCTACATAAGGATCAGCTATTAAAATGAATTGCATCATTGACCCCTCAGGATATCCTATCCTAAACAAACCACTTAAAATTTGCATGTCCTTCTCTGAAAAGAATAATCCCGGGAAACACTCCCACATCACCCCAATCGTATTGTCTACATTGTAAAAAAGTTTTTTCTTCTCATCATACGCTACCCACGGTAAATACCTAGAAAAACTATTCCTATACACCATCCTATGCAGTTCCCCATTGGTTAAAGGATGTTCCTCTTCCTTGACTTTTTCCCCTTTGTCTAACCCTAAAAACCTAAAAAGCTTCCCAATCATTATCTCCTCTCCTCTTTTTGTTTTAGTGTTTCCGGTTTGTTTTTGTTTTCTTTATTCCAAAGTGGAGGAGGTTTAAGTGGGTCTAATCCGCCTCCTTCTTGAAATTTATAAAGCCCCCATCTCTCAGGCTGTAAATCTCCTTCAATCCGCCTTACTGCTAAATATATTCTTTCTTTCAATTCATATAATGAAATTAGTCCTGTCGCTAACGGAAACCATTCCCCTGTTCTTTTACTCACAATAATAATACTAGGAACACTCTCAATTCCAAAAACTGCTACCGCCCTCTTATCATAATTTACATCAACTACTTTAACCTCCCACCCATAATTCTCTATAAATGTCCTCAAAATTCCCCACTGTGTTTTACAATAAGGACAACGCTCCGATACAAATACAATTAGCCCATACTCCCCCCGCTTACCATTCAAATAACTATCAACCTCTTTCGTTCTTGCCTCCTGCTTTGCATATAACCCGGGCACAACTGTAGGCACATCTTTTGCCACCTCAGATAACTCAGGATACTTCTGCCACACGTACATCGCCTGCATCGTAAATAAAAGTGCTTTCTTCCTCGCTACATCAAGTATATTGTAATAATAATAAAGATTTTCCTCAGTCGGATTAGACACCGCAAGCTCCTTATAATACTCATATATCTTCTTAAACTTATCAACAGGCATCCTCAATAATTCTTCATAACTATACTCATAAAGCGGCTTAACTTCATCCTCCTTCTTTGGCTCCTCTTTCCTTACTTCTTCCTTCTTTTGCTCCTCCTTTCTTAATTCTTCCTTCTTTGCTTCCTTTTTTTCCTCTTCCTCCTTTTTTACAGGATCTTCATACCACCACCACCCTCTTTTCCCTTCATCCTTATAATACCTCATAGTTTTTTGTTTTTGTTCTTCTTTATCTTTATAATATCCAGCCCCTCTTTGTTCCTCCCCCATACCTTGTATAATTAACAATAAAATAAAAAACACACTAAAAAATAGGCTTCGCAACTGTAATAATCCTCTCATAAGATACCCACCCAAAATAACGAGAATCATAAGAATCCTTATGGTCCCCTATCACAAACACATATTTCTCCGGAACCCTCACCCTACATTCATTCCCTCCACCACAAGGATTAAACTGATTAACCTTCATTCCATTCCTTGCCCTCTCTTTCGCCATACCTAAATAAATAACATCTCCACTTCTAATACAATAATAATTCCTCCCCTGCACTAAAAGTTCATCTCCCGCTAAACATCCTACCTTCTTCACTATATTTACTCCTTGAGCAAAAGGATCTTCCTTCGGCATCTTTACCACTACATAATCATCATAAAAAAGCCTATCCTGAAAAACCCTCCAAAAAAGATTATACTTCACAGAATCTCCAAATGAAAAAACAAGCCTTGACGGCAAAATAAATCCAGGTATCGCTATCAAAAAAACTATTAACACTACCTTCCAAAAAGCTAATTGCTTAATACTATCCTTAAGGCTTAGCTTCTTTATTTTACTTAGCTCCACCATCTCCACCTAAACCTCCTCTCCCTAAAGTTCCATTAAACAAAGAAAGTGGAGAAATTTCAACCTTCACTGGATATTCAATCTTCTCAATAGGACTCAATATCACATCCCCCATCAATACTACTTTATTCTTTCTCTGATTCCTTATTGCTACATAGGCTGCCTCAATCGCTTGTTTCAATCCCTCATCATTAATCTTTCCCGCTAAATACATATCCCTTACCCCCCATAAATACTCCCTAAGATCAAAAGCCACTATCTTCTGTGCATAATACCTATCATAAACATAAACTACCCCAACCGCTACCATTAACGATACTAAAATATTTATCAACAAAAATTTCAAACTAAACTCCCCCCTTTTTATTTTCTTCTTTTCTACAACTTTTTCAACTTCACTTTTTTCCCTTGCTTCTTCACTTTGCTTCTTTTCCTCCATCTTCTTCCCTCCATCCAACAAAATATAAAGCTTTCATTATTTCAAAAAGTTGAAACCCAATTATCCTTTTATCACCTATAAGAACTGTCATTCCCTCACTATACACCAACGACCCTTTCGCTACTCTCAAATTAGTCTCAATTGCACTCACCGCCTTCCTCTTACACTCTTCCTCTACTTTTATCTTATTAACATCTACCTCTCCCTCAAATACTTCATCAAGTGCTTTTATCCTATCCTTTGCACAATATATATAACTTATTAATTCTACATCGTTTTTATTACCTGCTAAAAGAAATACATAAAAATCAAGCCTTTTTTTCCCTTTTAAAAACTTATAAATATCCCTCCCCTCCTCATTCCCAGGAGATAGAAATGCTATTACCTTGTGCTTCCCACTTCCTACCCTTACAAAAAATCTCCCATCCTTTTCATTTAACAACCCTTCCAAAATCCCTTCATATACCTTAGCTATAAGACTTTCTCCTTTCATATTTAAAACATCACCTAAAAAAATAAAACCAGCTGGACTATAAAGAATCACTGCCCCGTCATCCGCCACAACTAAATAAAGCTCCTTTATCGGCACCTTCATCATCGTCTCAACCTTAAACTTTGGAAATAACCTCTGTATGTCCCTCTCCGTTTGCTTCTTCTTCTCCCTATCAACTACTACCCTCTCCTCACCCAACCCCACAGAAACTAAAGAAAAACTAAAAAACGACAAAAACAAAAACATTAAAAACTTCTTAACAAACATTTTCCCCCCCCTTGGCACAAGGTGTGTGCTCACTTAAAATAAAAAAAGAGGAAAAGTAACTTTTATCCCAAAATACCCAACTCATCTTCCTCTATCTTCCCCTCTTCATATGGAGGAACAATATCTTCAATCTCAAGAAGTTTCCCTTTTTTTCTTGCTTCAAGCTCCCCCACAAATACTCCAAAGGCTTCACCCGCCTTCAAAGGAACATACAAAGCTCTACTCAAAGTTTTTCCAGTTTTTAACTTAACATAAAAAGGTGCAGAAAAAAAGCCATCTTTTATTAAAGAAGTTTCAATCGCATCTTTATGCCTCTGCAATTGCTTCAATACCGAATACAAACAATTTCTCTTCATCTCTGGAGACTCTGCATAATAAAATACCTCTATAATATTCTTTTCCTTTGCCATTTCAAATAGTATATCCCAAAAAAGACGTGGTTGAACATAAACAATTCCATTTGGCATACTTATAGCTTTCCATCTTCCCTTCTCATCAAGCTTATTTACATAAAGTAAAAGTCTCTGTAAAAATTCTTCTGGATTAAACCAAGGAAGAGGTATCTCAACTGGCTTTCTTTCTTCCTTTTCATCTTCTTTTTCTTTTAAAGCATCTGGGTCAACGTTTACAAAAAAGTTCGACACCTCAAGTTCCTTAGGAATTTCTTTATCTTTTTTACTCCATCTTTCTTTGCTTTGCCCCTTTGACAAATCCTGTCCCATATCTTGAAATTTTATCTCCTCTCCGCTTGGTATCTCAAACACATCCAACAGCTCTTTTTCTTCTTCTTTATTCAATAAATCTTCATAAACCTCATCTAAAGTCGTAATCTGCACTTCAGTTTTTTTCTTTTTTTTCTTACTTTTCTCCTCTTTTTTTTCTTCATGTGAACCTTCTTTCATTTCTTCCTGCAAAGCACTTTCGCTTAAGTCCACATTTGGAGTAGCAAGTTCAAGAACCTCAAGTGAAGGGGGGGAAAGTGCAAGCCTCTTTTGAACTTCTATCAGTTCTCTTCTTCTTGCTTTTGTGTCTGCTTCTTTAAGTTTTTCCCCAAGAAAATTTTTCGGCTTCAAATGATGGTCTCTTACCGCTTGCAAAATTTCATCAGCATAAATCAATTCCTTAAAGCCCTGTATCCCTTCAAGAACCGTCATAGAAATAAACGCATGGTCCCCAAGGGAATAATACTGCTTCCTATATTTGGGAATTTTCCCAAGATCATGACCTAAAGCTACTATCAAAGCAGGGGGAAGATTCGGTCCATAAGGAACTAAATTAATCATCTCTTCCGCTACATGAATAGTATGCTCAACAAGAGTGACCATCGCTAACATCTTATATGTATCTTCAGGTATCTTTGACTCCGTTTCATATTGCCCCGAAACAACGCTCGCCACTCCCCCTTCCATATCAAGTAGTGTAAGTATATTATTAATAACTACCCGCACCTTCCCTGTATAAAAAGGCTTGTTCTGAAGATGCTTCTCAAAAAATTCCTTAATAACAGAAGTAAAAAAATGAGGAGTATCCGCTTGCTCTTGAATTATCTCATAACTCCTCCAAATTTTTGCCAATTCTTCTAATTTGACTACCGCCTTTTTCTTTTTCGTCCATATAAGTGAAATATCCTCTAACTTGAGCTTTTCCTTTTTACTTTCTTCCTTTTTTAAGCTGTTCTTCCAAAATTTTTTCCTATTAGTTATCAATTCCCATATAATTAACCCCCCACCTACTACTAAAAAAAAGTCGAAAATTCCCATCATGAAACAAGCATCCGTTCATAATTTTCAACCTTAATCTGCGGAAATTCAACTTCCACATAAGAATTTTCTACATCTATCGTTCGCCCCTTATATTGCCCCGAATAAGTAAAAAGATAAAGTTGCCTCGGCTGTAGATTTAAAACATTCTCAGGCTTCACTAAATACTGCTCCTCCTCCCTAGTTATTATTCCCCCTCCAAGTGAAAGGGAAGGAGAAATTCTCCTTCTCATTCCAAAATGCTTCGCTACATACTCTGCCGTATCCACATCAGGAACCCTCATAAAAATCTTCGTATTAGCATTATCCAAAATAGAACGACCAAACTCATAACCCACCTCCTTATATATCTGATTTACCGATTGATTAAACCCATGAACCCATACTCCTGCACCTCCCGCTTTAGCAAAAAGGTCCTCAATTCCATAATAGAGAACATTCTGTGCCTCATCTATATACACACAAAGAGGAGGATCTACCTTCCTCCCACTCATAAATACCCTACCCACATAAGTCTTAACCATGCTAACTATGACTTTCCCTAAGACCTTAGCCGCATCCTCAGTTAACAACGCACCCAAATGAGCTACAAGTATTACTCTT
>Ga0308398_1000293_pt1 | contig 32967 bp, 33 predicted proteins | sample Hotspr20SampleT9_FD_202360 | JGI IMG/M metagenome (GOLD analysis project Ga0308398, IMG submission 202360) | Hot spring phototrophic mat microbial communities from Mushroom Spring, Yellowstone National Park, Wyoming, United States - 20051001_T9 ...
CATAAAGTTATCAAATCGTTTAGATGTTCGCCCGCTTGAGTTATTAATCTCCTTAAAGCTCTGTCGGTAACGACATCGTCAACTAAGGATATGGGTCTCATATGCAATCTGACAAGCTTTTCCACGTAATCAGCTTTTTCAAGAGGCCATCTCATTCTATAAAAAATTTTTTTTACTATACGAGCTCCAACTTCTTCATGTCCGTGAAAAGTCCAACCAATATTTTCTTCAAATTTTTTTACAATAGGTTTTCCAATATCATGCAAAAGAGCGGCAATTCTCAACCAAACCAGATCGTCGCTTTCAGATTTATTCTCTTGTTCTTTAAAATTTTCATTATTTTTTTTTATCGACGATATATTGTCAACAACCATTAAAGTGTGATTAAATACGTCTTTGTGATGATAGTCTTGACGTTGTTCAACGCCGCTTAATCGATGCAATTCGGGAAAAATGATTTCATTCAGACCTGATTCTTGCAACAATCTCAATCCAATCGACGGCTTGTCAGAAGCTATAATTTTAAGGAATTCATCGCTTATTCTTTCTTGAGAAATAATCTTAATTCTTTCTTTCATTCTTTTTATAGCGAAAAACGTATTATCATCAATCGTAAAATTTAATTCTGAAGCGAATCTTATCGCTCTCAACATTCTTAGCGGATCGTCGGAAAAAGTTTTTTCGGGATCAAGAGGAGTTTTAATAATTCTATTTTCTATGTCGTTTAAGCCGCCCAAAATATCAATAATATCTCCATAGTTTTTTTTGTTTAAACTTAAAGCTAAGGCGTTTATAGTAAAATCTCTTCTATAAATATCGTCTTCGAAAGTTCCATTTTCAACGATAGGTTTTCTGCTGTTTCTATTATACGATTCTTTTCGAGCTCCTACAAATTCAAAAGAAAAGTTTTCATATTTAAAATAAGCGACTCCAAAATTTTTATAGACGACAATAGAAGCAACGTTTAATTCTTTAGCTAAATCTTTTGCGAAATCAATTCCCGAACCGACAACAAGCAAATCATATTCAATTTTATTGCGTTTTTTTCCAAGTATAAAGTCTCTTACAAATCCGCCCACTAAGTAAACTTCAACATTTTTATCATTAGATAAATTTTTAATAGCTTCGAAAAAGCTCTTATCGGATGAATATTCTAAAAATTTATTCTTTATTTCTTCTGTTAAATGATTTACCTGCATATTGTAAAACTAAATTTAATGATTTAAGTAATTAATATTCTGGGCTGTCAACTCTTTCAATTTTAGCTCCCAAAGATTCAAGTTTTTTTTCAATAGATTCATATCCTCTATCTAGATGGTAAACTCTAAGAACTTCGGTTTTACCTGAAGCCGCCAAACCCGCCAAAACCAATGAGGCGCTGGCTCTTAGATCTGTCGACATTACTTTTGCTCCTTTCAATTTGGTTGGACCTTTCACTATGGCGCTGTTTTCTTTAACTTCAATATTAGCTCCTAATCGATTTAATTCGGGCACATGCTTAAATCTGTCAAAATATATAGAGTCGGTAACAGTCGATGTTCCGTTAGCTAAACACATTAAAGAAATCCATTGAGCTTGCATATCAGTCGGAAAACCAGGATAAGGCGCGGTTGTCACATTAACAGGTTTTATTTCGTCAATATTTTCAGCGTCAAGTATTATTTTATTTTTTTCAATAGTCAACTTTAACCCAGCGTCTTCAAATTTAGTCAAACACGCGTTTAAATGATTGGGGATAACATTTTTTAAAGAAATTTTTCCTCTTGTAATTGCCGCGGCTGTCAACAAGGTAGCGCTTTCAATTCTATCTGGTATAACCGAAATTTCGGCAGAATTTAGAGCATCAACTCCTTCTATGGTAAGAGTAGTAGTTCCAATTCCATCAATCTTAGCTCCCATTAAATTAAGAAACTCTGCTAATTGCTGAATTTCTGGCTCTAATGCGGCATTTGTTATAATCGTAGTTCCTTTAGCCAAAACTGCAGCCATTAATGCGTTTCCAGTCGCTCCAACGGAGGATATGTCAAAATTAATTTTTGTTCCTATTAATTTTTTTGCTTTAGCGATAATATAACCTTCTTCAATTTCAATTTCTGCTCCAAGTTTTGTCATTGCTTCCAGATGAAGATTAACAGGACGAGGTCCCCAAGCGCAACCGCCGGGCAAAGAAACTTTAGCATATCCAAATCGAGCGACTAAAGGGCCTAAAACATAAATAGAAGCTCGCATTTTTTTTACCAGCTCATAAGGGGCAAATTGATTATTGATTGAGCTCGTGTCAATTTCAACAATATTATTCTGAAAGTTAAAACTGCAGCCTAAATGTTCTAATAATTTGAGCATTGTATAAACATCGCTTACTTTTGAAACATTTGAAATTATCGACTTAGAGGAATTTAAAATACAAGCAGGCAGCAAAGCTAAAACGGAATTTTTTGCCCCGCTTGCATAAGTTTCGCCTTTTAATTGTATGCCGCCGGTAATTATAAATTTATCCATAAACTACATTTATTTAATAATTAACAAATACATTTACAATATTAAGCTATTAATTCATTAAATTCAACGACTTATTAAATAGAAAATATTAAAGAGATTAAATAAAAAAGGCTGTTCTAATCTTCATAAGTTGGAGTTACAACCAGCACGGGCTTTTTTGAGTTTCGAACGACTTTTTCAGCGACGCTTCCAATAAGAGCTCTCATTACTCCCCGTTCCCCTTTTGTCGCAATAATAATCAAATCGATACTTTCTTTTTCAGCAAAACTAATTATTTCTTCGTAATCTACTCCCCTTAACAGAATGGGAAATACTTTCCAACTTGGATCTTCTTTGAGTTGTTCCACAAATTCGTTGAGTTTTTCATTAGTTTCTTTTTCAATTGCAGATAATATTTTTTCTTGATTTAAGTCAATCGATTTAACGGCAAAGTATGGCAATTTTTTTTCAAGAACATGAACTAAATAGATTTCAGATCCAAAATTTTTTGCGAAATATTTAGAATAAGGAAAAGCGGCTTTAGATTCCTCGCTAAAATCTGTCGTTACTAGAATTTTCTTAAAGTTTAAATTTTCTTTCATTTTCAACTAGATCCTTAAATTTATTATTAGATTCGTCGAGATTTTCATTAGTAACAGCAATCGTGTAATTATTGTTTAACTTAAACGCATAAATATAAAAGCTGTTTTTTTGGAGACTTATATAATTATGTTTTTTTAGATAATTCATTAGTTTATTTGAAAGTTTTAAAGTTTTATTTTTTTCTATGCAATCCTTTGATACTTGATAAACGTAAATAAGGTTATCATTTTTAGTTTGATAAATAAAATGTGCGTGTTTTTTTCCTTTAGTTTCAGAAATAACTCCTCCAATTAACGTCCAATTTTCTACGTAAGGAATGAATATTTCATATGCGACGCCGTTTGAATAGAAAAAACTTTTTAATTGGTCGGGTTTTCTGCAGATTATTTGCGGAGAAAGTTTCCCTTCAAGGATTAATTTAAAGTTTTGCGCTGCTTGACAAAAATAATTTTCTGGATCGTAGTAATTTTCTTTAATTTCTTCAAATGAGAATTTATCTATTTTTTCAGAATAAAATCGGAAAGTAAAAAAGGTCGCTATTGAAAAAAAGAAAAAAATAAAAAAAATATATGCATATTTTAAATTGAAACTTTTTGATCTGAATATATCAATAAATGAAAGTTTAATATTTTCCAATAAATTTTGTAAAGAACTGGTTTTATAATTTCGAATTGAAAAAAGAATTTTTTCTTTTAAAACTTCAGGCATTTCAACCTTAAAACAGCTTTTCTTTAATAAATTTTTAATTCCAATTTGTATTTCATATTCATATTTGCATTCAGGATCTTTTTCAATTAAAGTTTCAATTTGATTTCTGATTATAGGATCTAAAATTTCGTTATCTGCAAAAGCGGTTATAAACTCAAATAAATCTTTTTTATTCACTCTTTAATTCCGTTTTTACTCTTTTTTATTTACTAAGCCTTTATTCTTTGCATATTTGTAAAGTTTTGCATACAACATTTTTCTAGCTCTATGCAATCTGCTTCTAACAGTTCCAACGGGAGCGTCGACAAAATCGGCAATTTCTTCGTACGAAAAACCTTCAATATCGCTAAGAATAATTACTGTTTTAAAGTCTTCCGGCAAGCTTTGCAAAGCCGCAGCTACTTCTTCGTCTAAAGCAGAACTAAATATATCTTCTTTATAATGATCTCCTTTAACTTCGCTTGCTTTTATATTTTCATAAAAATTTTCAATATCGTCATAATCTACTTTGCCTGGTTCTTTTGTTTTTTTTCTGTATTCATTTATAAAAGTATTCTTTAGAATTCTATAAAGCCAGGCTTTTATGTTTGTTCCTTTTTCATATTTGTCAAAAAATCTATAAGCCTTTAGCATTGTTTCTTGAACTAAATCGGAAGCTTCGTCGGGATCGTTAACTAAACGCAAAGCAAAATTATAAAGAGCGTTTGCATGAGGAACAACTTCTTTTTCAAATTCAGAATACAAATAATCTTTATTCTTTCCAAATTTGGAAAACATTAAAAAGATTAAATCAATCATAATATATAACTTCTTATTTGCTATTTAAGTTTAATTTATATTTGTCAAAAAAGGATCCCTTTAATTTGACGTTATTAATTCTAAAGTCTGAAAAAAAACCATTTAAAAAGCAGCCGATAATATTTCCGCTTTTATCTTTTATGGCAAAACTCGCGTTTGAACCTTTTGCGATTTCGAAAGATGATTGCTCTCCTACGACAATATTAATTCCATCTCCCTCAATTTTGGAAACTAAATTTTTGTCGATCAAAACAAAACCATACCCCTGCCGCAATAATGATTCATGATCTAAAGATTTCCATTTTTCTAAATCATTAATTTCGAATTCATAAAACTTCAACGGCTCAATAAACAAATTACTGAAGTCATACTCAACGGCTCCAAAAAGTAGAGAAAGATCGCCTAAATCTTCTATATACCCATAAATAAAATTTTTATTTTCCTTATAAGTATCATCAATATTAATCCCAATATCAATTTTATAACGATAATTATTCAAGATAACGTTAGCATTTTTTATTAAAATGTCAAATAAAGAAGTTGAATTGAAAGGTATTCTTTCGTATTCTTCTAAAGGGAGTATATCATAATATCCTTTTGCTATGCATTCCAATGCAGCGATTAAAGCTAAAAAATTTAATTTTCTGATAAATTGTTTTTCTAGATCGTCGTTCCAGCCGCCGCTTTCAATTAATATTGTCGATATGCCTTGACTTTGAAAATAATCTCCAAAAGCTCTGGGCTCGTAATCATCGGGATATTTAGCAATATGTCCGGATATAAACGGCTGCAGCATTCTATTCATTTGAACTATTACGCCTATAGCGTTCTTTCGAACTTCGTTTATATCTTTTTGATAATTAAAAGAAGGCGCTAAGAAAGATAAAGCGGCTCTTTTATTTGATTGTCCGACTGAATACCTCGGATTTTGATCATGCAAATTAAACCCAAATAACGGCTTGAATTCTTTAGCGTAATTTTTTAGCAGGCGTCCTTCGGGAGTTTGTTCTCTAATAGCGTCGCGATTTATGTCGATATTTTGGGCGTTTCTTCTTTGAAATCTTTCCGCTCCATCGGGATTAAGCATTGGGATGAAAACCATTTTTAAGTTTGTTAATATAGTTTCCTTGAAATAATCCATTTCGGGATCCAAAAAATAATTAAATAAATCAAATATTGCCGCTGTTGCAGTAGGCTCGTCGCCGTGCATTTGCGACCATAATAATACTTTTTTTTCTCCCTTGCCAACTTCTATAGCATAAATAGTTCTATTTTCAAAAGATTTGCCAATCTCAGAAACTTTAAATTGTCTGTAGTTTTTTAAATTTAAAATAATTCTTTCGATATCATTATGTTTAAATTTGCGATCCCTTAAGCTTTTTTCTTTAATATATTCATATTTATAGTATAAATTATACATAACTTTTCCCTTCTCTAATTTATCTTTTTGAGAAAACAAAAGGTTTGAAAAGATGAAAAAGTAAAAAATAAAATAAAATTTATTCAACAACATAAGTTCTTTATTTGAAAAATAGCAATTATTTTAAAAAAGAGCAAATATCTTTTATATTACATTTGAAATTATTAACTATATTTTTTAGATAATTACTCTCTATAAAAATATCTCAGTATTGAAAACTTCGGGTCTTACTCAAAAAGCATCAAAATCTTTTAAATCTATATTGGTTATTTTAATACCCATTATATTTCCCATCAAATTTATTTCCTATTTATTTTTTCAACATCTTTTTGTATGCGCCACTATCAAAAGTATTGATTTATTTTTTTAGAAAACTTTTTATTGTTCATGCATTTTTAAATTTTTTTGTTCTGTTTTAATCCAAATTTGATAAAGGCGAAAGAAATAAAACATTTCAAATATATACAAATTAATATAACGCTTCATCAATAATCCTTAATTGCAATTTAGAGTGCTTCAAAGATTAATGCCAATATGATTTTATTAAAAATCGTTAGGAGTATTTTTTTATAGAAAGTTATAAATTGAATTTTTTTATTGATTCAAGCCGAAAAACTTTAATAAATCTGGATAAAAGCTAGATTAACAATTTGTCGTATTTTTATAAAAATTATAAAAAAATTAACAATTTCTTCTTTTATATCTTGCAATAAATTTTGATAATTATTAACTTTTAAATGCTATGAATAAAATTTTAGTAATTTTAAAAAATTTTGGTAATATAGCAGTCGAAGATAATAGTTAATTTAACTAATATAATGCGCTCGTAAATTGAAACGAGCGCATTTTTTTTTATGTTTGCAAAAGATATTGTAAATTTTTTGGAGACAATCGCTCCTAAAGGAGCCGCTTGGGAAAACGATAATCCAGGACTTCAAGTAGGCAATTTAGACGCTAAAGTTAAAAATATTGTTATTGCGTTGAATCCTTCATTAGAGGTTATTAATTTCTCTTTAGCGCAAGAGGCTAATTTTATTATAACTCATCATCCTTTAATCTTCAAACCAATACGTTCTATTTCGAGTAATGCATCTAATGTTTCAAATATTATTAATCAGTTAATTAAAAATGATATTTCTCTATATTCCTCTCATACAAATCTTGATTTTGCCAAAGAAGGCGTTAGTTGGACTTTGGCAAGAAAAATAGGACTTAATAAAATAGATTTTTTAAAAGGCATTAACGAAAGCAAATTTAAAATAGCGGTATTTGTTCCAAAAGATAATATAGACGAAGTAGCCGAAGCAATGTTTACCAACGGAGCGGGAATAATTGGGAACTATAGCAAATGCAGTTTTAGATCTAATGGTGAAGGAACTTTTTTAGGATCAGAAGAAGCTAACCCAGTTATTGGCAACAAAGAAAATTTTGAAAAAGCCGACGAAGTTAAACTTGAGGTCTTGACTGATAAATGGAATTTAGACAAAGTAATTTCTGCTATGCTAAAAGCTCATCCTTACGAAGAACCTGCGTATGATATTTATCCAAATTTGATAGAGAATAGAAATTTTGGTTATGGAGCAATAGGCTATTTAACGGAGCCAATGTCATCAGAAAAATTTTTGGAGAGCATATCGACTAAATTAAACTTAAAAAATTTCAGATATGTCCCTGGAAAAAGCAATTTAATCGAAAAAGTTGCCGTTTGCGGCGGTTCTGGTTCCGATTTATGCGAAATTGCATATAAACTTAAAGCCGACGCTTTTATAACAGCCGATATTAAATATCATACTTTCTTAGATTATCGTGAAAAAATGTGGCTTATAGACGCTGGCCATTATGAAACAGAAAAAATCGTATTAGAAACCTTAAAAAATAAAATTAAAGAATATCTTAATACGCATAATGAAACAAACCTTAATGTTTACGTTTTTGAAAACGAAAAAGAGAAAATAGAATTTTATAAATAAAAAAATTGGAGGTAAAAATTGCTTACAAGATTAAAATCTTTATACGAACTGCAACTGATAGATTTAAAGCTAGATCAATTAGAAGAAACTCGCGGAGATTTGCCAAGACAAGTAAATGAGTTGAGTTCAAAAATAACTTTTTTAGAAAATCAAATAGCAAGCAAACAAAAAGAACAAAAGGATTCGCAACATAAGATTAATAGCAATAATTTAGAAATGGAATCTCTAATCGATAAACAAAAAAAATATAAAGCTCAATTGTATAACGTAAGAAATAATAAAGAATACGACGCTTTAACAAAAGAAATTGATTATATAGACGAACAGCTATCAAAATTTATGGCTGAAAACGAAGCATTAGAAGAAAATATCGAAAAATTGAAAAAAGAAATAGATGATATTAAGCCTCAATTAGAAGAAGCAAAACAAGAGCTAAAAGAAAGACAAAACGAACTTAACGATATCGTAGCTCGAACCCAAAAAGAAGAATCAAAACTTAGAGAAATCAGAACTCAAGTAGAAAAACAAATTAAAGAGCCAGATTTAAAAAACTATATGAGAATTCGAAAAGCCAAAGGAGGGCTGGCAATAGCAACTATTGAAAGAAACGCTTGCTCAGGCTGCGGAACAATAATTCCCCCTCAAAGACAATTAGAAATAAAACAAAATAAGAGAATGTTTGCTTGCGAAGCTTGCGGAAGAATTTTAATTTCTAAAGAAATAGCCGATTCTTTTAACGGAAAATTTTAATTATAAAAGTGGAATGTTAGTAAATCGTTTTTTTTAGATTTATATCATAAAATTTTCGAATTTCAAAAATTGATATTCCGTAAGCTACCGCTACGTTAAGAGATTGTTTAATTCCATATTGCGGTATTTCAAAGCTAAAATCGCATAAATTTAAATAATGTTCCGAGACCCCTTTAATTTCATTTCCTACTATTAAACATAATGGGAAATCTTCTTTATAAATATTATAATATGGTCGCGCTTTATCTGTCAGTTCTAAAGCGGCTATTTTATATCCTTTATTTTTTAATTCTTCAATTTTTTCCATCGCGAATTTCAAATGAGTCCATTTAACGCTTAAATCGGAAGTCAAGGCGGTTTTTTTAACTTCTTTGTTTTCAGGAGTTGGAGTGTAACCCGTTAAAATCAATTCTTCTATCATAGCTCCATCTGAAGTTCTAAAAATTGAACCTACATTATAAGCGCTTCTAATTGAATCTAAAATTACGACCACCGGCATTTTATCAACTTTGTGAATCTTATCTAAAGATGCTCGTTTTAGCGATATTTCTTCATGAGTTAATTTTCTCATATAGCTTTATTTCGTTGATGAGTTCTTCTATGGCTGTTTCTATTTCTTGTTGTTCATTGTAAAAATGAGGCGCAAATCTTATATAATTTTCTCTTAAGGATAAGATTATATTTTTGCTTTCTAATTTTTTTAAAACGACAAACGGGTTTGGAATTTTTATGGAAGTTATGCCAGATATATTTAGATTATCTTCTGAAGCTAAAAATTGAATATCGAAGCGTCTTAATTTTTCTCTTAGAAAAAGAGTGTTTTCTTTTATTTTCTCATAAATTTGATTAAGTCCACATTCTAAAAAAATATTTAAACTTTCGTTTAACGCTATCGCGCAGATAGAAGGCATAGTTCCATTTTGAAATTTTTCTGGTCCTTTTTTCAAATTTAAATCGTAATTTAATAAATTCCACGGCTTAGATACAGAAGTCCAACCGACAAATTTTTGATTAATTTTTTCTAATAAAAAATCGTCAACGTAAAAATAACTCAATCCTTCCAATCCCATTAGCCATTTATGTCCGCCGCCTGAAAGAAAATTTATATTGCATTTTTTGATGTCAATTTCTACAGCCCCAAGGGCTTGAATAGCGTCGACTGAAAAAATTATGCCCCGTTCTTTGCAATAATTTCCAATTTTTTGCAAATCAGCTTTATATCCCGATAAAAATTGAACGGCGCTAATTGAAATTAATTTTACGCTATCGTCAATATGATTTATAATATCTTCAGAGCTAACTATGCCGTTTTTTGATTTTATAAAATCTATTATAACCCCTTTTTCTCGCAACCTTAAAAAGGGATATACATTAGATGGAAATTCAATATCGTTAAGCAAAATTTTATCGTTGGGCTTAAATTCAAAACCATTCGCAAGAATATTAAATGAATTAGAGACATTATCGCAAAAAGCAATATTTTCTGAATCGCAATTTAAAATTATTGCGAGTTTTTCTTTAATACTATTTAACGCGGCTATAGCTTCTTCATAACAATCAATTTTTTCAAAAGAACGACAATTTAAAAAATCATTAATCTTTTTTACCGTCCTTTTAGGCAATGGAGAAACAGAAGCGTGATTTAAGTATATTTTATTCTTTGTTAAATATTCAAATTGTTTGCGCCAATATGAAATGTCCATATTAGATATGATTCATTTAAATATTATATAATATGCTCCGCTTTATTGTAAAAAATAAAGCGGAGCAAAAAGTTTAATCTTCTTTTTTTGCTCGCAATGAGTCCCAAATCATATAAACGAATAAAAGAACAAAAGCTATCAATCCGGCAAGCTCTCCTAAATCGCTTTCCTGCCATTCGGAATTTAGCCAGTTATAGTCAAAATATCGCAACGCGGCGCTAAGAACTCCCATCAATGCCCCGCCTGCAATAAATCCAGAGGCAATTAAAGTTCCTCGTTCTCTACGAGCTGAATTTAATTTTTCATCAGAACTTCTTGTAGAAACAAAATGAGAAATTAATCCGCCAATTAATATAGGCGTATTTAATTCTAACGGAATATACATTCCTAAAGCAAATGCGAGAACAGGTACTTTTATCATTGTAAGAATAAGAGCTATAAAAGCTCCCGATAGGTACAGCATCCAAGGCGCCGGCTCATTATTCATTAAAGGTTGAATCACGGCAGCCATAGCATTCGCTTGCGGAGCCACTAAAGATCCTTCGCCTTTAAATCCGTAAGTTTCATTTAACATCATTATAACCCACCCAACTGTAGCAGCCGATAATATTGTTCCTAAAAATTTAAAACTTTCCTGTTTATACGGAGTAGAACCTAACCAGTAACCAATTTTCAAATCAGTAATAAATCCGCCTGCCATTGATAAAGCTGTACATACAACGCCTCCTATAATCAAGGCCGAAATCATTCCAATTTCTCCGCTTAAACCAACGCTAACTAAAATAAAAGAAGAAAGAATCAAAGTCATAAGCGTCATTCCAGAAACTGGATTTGTGCCAACTATAGCAATTGCGTTAGCAGCCACAGTCGTAAACAAAAAGGAAATTACTAACACAATCGCTAATCCAACTAAAGCTTTTGTTAAATCTTGAACTACTCCAAAATAGAAAAATATAAAGATTAATATCGATACAACTATAATACCTACAGCAATTAAACTCATTGGCAAATCTTTTTGAGTACGCAATTTTATCGATTCATCGATATTTTTTTTAGCCTTAAATATTTCAGAATAGGCAAGAGAAAGAGCGGATTTTATAATTTTAGAAGATCGAATAATGCCTATAATCCCTGCCATTGCAATAGCGCCAATGCCAATTAATCTCACATAGTTTGAAAAAATTTGTTCAGGCGTCATATTTGAAATCAATAATTTGGCTTGAGAGCCAACGGGAACTGAAATGTATTCGCCAAAATATGCAAATAAAGGTATAATCACATACCAGGATAAAAAAGAACCAGCGGCGATAATTGCCGCATATTTTAATCCAACTATATAACCCAACCCCATTACTGCGGCGCCTATATTGATTTTGAACACTAATTTATATTTTTCAGCTAAAACTTGTCCAATTGTAGCAACGCGTGTTGTTACAACTTCGCTCCACCAGCCAAAAGTAGAAATAATAAAATCATATAAACCGCCAATAATGCCGCTTATTACAAGAACTCCCGCTTGATTTCCTCCTTTTTCGCCGGCTACTAAAACTTCCGTAGTTGCTGTCGCTTCAGGAAAAGGAAATTTCCCATGCATTTCCTGAACAAAATATTTTCTGAAGGGAATTAAAAATAAAATTCCTAAAAAACCGCCAAACATTGACGCAAGAAAGATTTGCCAGAAAGTAGCTTTCAATTCTAAGATATATAAGGCTGGTATAGTAAAAATAGCGCCAGCGACAATAACTCCGGAACTTGCTCCAATCGATTGAATAATGACGTTTTCTCCTAAAGCATTTTTTCTTTTAGCGATTGCCGACAAGCCAACGGCAATTATCGCGATTGGTATTGCAGCTTCAAATACTTGCCCGACTTTTAAGCCTAAATATGCGGCGGCTGCGGAAAAAATTATCGACATAAGCAAACCCCAGCCAACGCTCCATAAAGTAGTTTCCGGATATTGTTGAAGCGGACTCATAATCGGGGTATAAATTTCCCCTTCTTTCAGTTCTTTATAAGCATTTTCAGGCAATCCTTTAATCGAGCTAGAATGTTCGGTATTCATATTTCTCCTTTTTTATTTTTTTTATTCTTATCGATTTAACGATTATATAGATAAAAAGGCAGCTTTATAAATAAGTCTTTTTCAATCAAATTTCTTAAATAAATTTCTCCATACAATAAATCTGAGTTATGAAAATAATTATAAGCTCCAACTCCAAAATTTATTTTAAAATATTTAGACGAGCTTCCCAAAAAATTAAACTCTTCCTCGCCGCTTAAGTTTTTAATTTCTATAGATTGCGATTCTTTGAATAAAGTTATTTCTTTTATCTTTATTTCCGCTTTATCTCGCTTTGTTGAGAATCCGCCTATAACAACTAAATAATAATCTTTGCTATCCATTAATTCATCTTTTGATATTTGCATAAAATAATTTGGATAATTTAAACTGATTTTTTTAATAGCTTTGTTATTTATGTCGGCTATATGAACTGAAAAATCCGAGAATTTTATAAAGTCAGTCGGAGGCATCGTTATCGAAAAATTTTTTACCGCCGCGTTATGTTCAAATTTCAACGGGATTTTGGCAGAATCTTTATTGTCTAAGATTAAAACATGTTCCGAAACATATCCCTTAATTACTGCGGATATATTAACAGATCGCATATTTGAATAGTAATTTTTTAATTCGAATATTTCTTCTTCCTTCGAAAAAAGAATGGGATCTCTTTCGGCATTTATGCCGTATAACTTTATTTGCAAATCAATCTTAGAAGATTTATAATTTTTTAACGCGGGCTCTAAAATCATCTCATAAACTCCGCTCTCATTTACGTCGAAATAGAGCTTTTTTTGTAAAGTATCGTCGTTTTCGATAAATGTATTTTCTTTAGTTTCTCCTGAAGGCAAACAAATTCTAAAAGATATAGTCGAATTAATTTTTTCATCAAAAGAAAATATGGTTTCTAATAAATTAGACTTTGGCGGAATTTTAACGAATATTCTTTTTCGATTATAAGGATTTATTACTAAATCATTTAATGAAATCTGGAATGAATTAGTGGAATTAAATTCATGGGGATTTATTATAACGACTAAAAACTCAAAATCGACAAAATCAAAGTCATCTAAAACTCCGTAAATTTTCGACGCATATATTCCTGGTTTTTCAAATATCTTTCTATCTGCCAAAATTGGAATTGTTATTTGTTGTTGGTCGATAACAATTTCTTTCTTCAAGGTATAGATATAATCCCCTTTTGAAATTATTTTTATTTTTCTTGGATTGTTTTTTAATAGCGGCTTAATTAAGACATAGAAAGTATCATTGGTACTAAAAGATGATATGTCTCTTATATATAAGTTTTGATTGTAACCAAAAGGTTTAGTTTGAGAGAAGGATTGAATTTGATACAACTGATAATTTTCGTGAAATTTGTTTCGTAAATAATATTTTAGTTTTTCGTAAGCCGCAGCAACGTCTATAAAGCCAGCCGTTTGCTCAAAAAGCTCAAATGAATCGTCAATAATTGAAGATTGAGATAGAGCTTTGTATAGAATAAATGAAGGAATTCTGATATCAGGGAAGTCTAATTGCGCTTGGGATAAAATTAAAGCTGCGCATCCTGCCGTATAAGGAGAGGCCATGCTTGTTCCCCACATTTTAGGATTTTTGGAAAAAGAAGAAATGGCAGAATAAGCGGCGCCGGGTGAGAATATATCAGGCTTAAAAGTTTCTCCACCAAAAGAACTAAAATGCAATAAATAATTTTTATTAATTTTTATCGAGTATAAGTTCTCCGCCAGCGATGGAGTTAACGCGGCTCCGCTTGAAAATACAAATCTTGAATTTGCTGGCGAGTAGATAGTCGAAAGCCCAGAACCTCCGTTGCCAGCGCTTACAAAAATATAAATAAATGGATTTGCAATTGCAAAACTATCTAAAAACTTATCTAGATCGGCTTCACCTTCAAAAACGCTGCCAATGCCAAAGCTCATATTTACAATACAAAGCTTATCAGTTTTTTTGCGATAATCTGAAATAAATTCAAAAGCTTTTTTTATAGCTAAGGAAACGGAAGCGCCAATTCCGATACCATTATCGCTTATTTTTATTCCAGCTATTTTAGCGTCATAAGCGACTCCGTTATGCTCTGGAATTCCAATTTTATAACCGGCGGCTATTCCCGCAACGTGAGAGCCATGTCCTAAATCATCGCATATTAGTATTAATTTTTTTTGAGCTTCGTCGAAATCGAAGGCGACATATTTTTCATTGCTTTTCGAATCATTAAAAGCAAGCAAATCGAACGAATCGTTATATAAGCCTATAACTTCGTCGTCTTCAAAATTTTGATTTAAATTTTTATCGACAATTATTTTTCGAGTTTTTGTTTTAGAATCGAGATATGAAATGAAATAGAATTTATCGTTAATTTTTTCGTTTAAATTTATGTCTTTAACTCGAGAGTTTGAATTAAAAAATTTTTCTTCGTCGATAAAACCGACAAGATAATCGACGATATTTTTTTTCTTAGCAAAATTTTTAATTTTGTTCTTTATAGAAGGGCTTAAATTTGACCTTTCAATTTTTTCCGCTCTAAATTTAAATTGCTCGCTAAAATCCTTCAATAAAATTACTTTTGTAGAACCGTCTGAACAAAATCTTAAACCTTTAGCCGAAGGATCTACTCCTGTATCAAGCGTAAAAATAACCACATTTTTTCCAGTCGCCAAAGGATATTGACGTAAAAAATTTTCGACGTTTGTCGATTTTAAATCTAAATATTTATTTTGATCAAACTTCGATTGAGGCATCAGATTAGCGGCAATTAAAAAAAACAAAATAGAGATTTTACGCATCTTACTTTAAGGAATCTATTTTTGAATAATCAAGCTATGAACCTAAAAGGCTGTGAGGAATTAAAAAAATAATGAAAGTAATAATCGAGGCAAACAACACGTAATATTTGGCTTTTGCATTATTTTTAATTGAAAAAAGAACAATAATCCAAAAAATAAAAGCAAAAACTGTTTTATTGTCCGTTAAATCCATTCCAAATGGAAATCCCGTCCAATATTCTCCAAAAGCGTATTTTTGCATTATAGGGCCAAATATTAATCCGCCTAAAAAAAGGCAAATTAAAGTAGTATAAGAATACAATTCAAACTTTGGATTGATATTATTAAAAAATTCTAGTCCAGCTCTATTTGAAAAAAGCAAAGCCATAAAAATAAAAACTACATGCAGTATTAAAATGGTTTTGGGAACTTCCCCTCTGAAACGAATTATTATTGGCTGTTCAGGAATAATTTGAGCTTCATTAGAAGATTTAACAATTATTCTATATTGTAATTTCCCAGCCGGGGGCTGCTTTGGCAAAAATGCAATTAGAGAATCGCCCGTGTCGTTTCTTACAAAATCTATCGCTCTCCATTCCTCGTTTACTTTATACCTTTTCCATTCAAGTCGAGCGTTTATGTTTGCCGTTGGCGCGGGAATAGAAATTTTATGGTCTGTAAATCCGGCGTGAGAACGAGCTAATTTGAAAGATACCGTTTTATTATCAATTTTAAATTTTCCAGAAATAGGATAAGTGGGACCTGTTATTCGTTGAAAAATAACGCTAAATAAAGTAATAAATAAAGAAATAGCCCAAAATAAAATTTGTTCTTTCTTCATATTTTCTCTTTCATTTATCTTGTTTTATTGGAAAAGTTAAAATAAACTTTGAGCCTTTATCTTTTTCGCTTTGGATGTCTATAACGCCTTTCATGTTGATTGTATAGTTATGAACTAAAGTCAGTCCTAATCCAGCTCCCTCATATTCTCTTGTATGACCTACTTCCTCTTCTCTGGAGAAAGGCTTAAACATATTTTCAAAAAATTCTTTTTTTATTCCTATTCCAGAATCTTCCACAATTAAAGTAAAATAACCATTGTTGTTATTTTTTAATGAAATCGACACAAAACCTTGAGGAGTATATTTTATGGCGTTTTCAAACAGAGCTTTAATAATTTTTTCAAATTTTAAAGGATCTAAATAAGCATTGTCTAAAGAATCGTCTAATGACAATCTGGCCTCTAAACCTTTAGCTTCGGCTAAAGGTTTTAACGATAAATAAACTTTCTCCGCAATTTGATTTGGATTGACAAATTTAAATTCAAAAACAGTTTTATAAGATTCAATTAAAGATACTTCGATAATATCATCGACAAGATTAAGCAATCTTTTCATAGCGTCTTTAAAATGTTCAATCATTTCAAGGGCCGATTCGTATTCGCCAGCCGCAAGATCTCCTTCTATTAATTCCGCATAACCTGAAATTGCGTTAATGGGAGTTCTAATTTCATGCGACATATTTGCCAAAAAGGCGGTTTTAAGATTGTTAAGTCTGAGTTCTTTTTGATACGCTTCTTGCATTTTATTTCTGCTTTCTATTAATTCAGTCACATCTTGCAAAGAAACGATAAAAATTTCGCCCCTTTTTTCGTCTGCGAATTTAGCAATTCTGCCTTGAAACGTTTTTTGAGTAAAGCGATGTTTATATTCAAAAGAAGACGACGAATTTTTCTGGAAATTGTCTAAAAGAGGTTTTATCTTTAAATAGAGTTCCTCTTCTAAAATTTTTTCAATATGCGTTTTATTTTGAAATTCTTTGGATATTTTAAAGAATGAATAAAAATTTTCATTTGCGCTTTCAATGCAATAAGAACCGTCTAATTTTTCGATAATGAATAATATATCCGAGATATTGTCTATAATCGATTTTTTTATTCTTTCCGATTCTTCTAATATCTCGTTCTTTTCTAGAAAGAATGTAATATCTTTTGCGACAAAAATAAAGCTATCGTTTTCGCTTTGCAATCCTTTTATAAAAAATAATTCGCAACTCCAACTCGTTTTTTTGTTTTTTTCTTTCGTTACGTTTATTATCGCCTTCCATTGATTTTTATTTGTTATAGCTTCTTTTAAACTGTCTATAGTTTCGTCATTAATATATGGTCTTAACGTTTCAATTAAATTTTTTTTGTAATGTTGAATCAAACTAAAATTAAAAGTTTCTTCAAAATAACTGGAACAAAAAATTATATTTGCTTTAGAATCCGCTATAGCTATTGGAGTTTTAGAATTCTCCAAAGCAATATGCATATTATTAAATTTGTCTTGAAGTTTATAAAACTCTTTCAAAGATTCTAAAATTATAAGAACATATTTTTTATTCTCTATTAAAATTTTAAAGCAGGATGCCTGATATTCCCCTTTGTTAGAAGAATCAAAATTAAAAAAAATGTCGATTTTAAAAAAATAAACATCGATAGAGAAAAAAGATGCGATTGCGTCGTTCAAATTTGGCTCGCAATTTATAGACTTTAGATCTAAAAACGAAGACTGCGATAATTCGCGAAATACGTCATTGCTATAAACAATCTTTCTCTCGCTATCGACTAACAATAAAGCAGGTTCGTCTATAAAATTTCTAATCAACGCAACCTCCTGTTGTTTTAGAGAAATTTAATTGATTTTTTAAATTTCGTTTTATTTTTATAGATTTGCAATTATTTTTTGTATTAAAAAAGGTTCCAGATTATCATCTGGAAATTCATACTTATCGGGAATTTGCATAAAACCAAGCAAATTTACGAATTCGCAAAAACGATTAAAAAAATATTCAAAATCAGACTCTAATTTTAATATTAAATCTTTAATTAATTCTTTTTGTTCGTAATCGGCAAGCTCGTGATTAATATCCAGCATATTTAACTTCAAAGCTTTTTGAAATATTTTATCTAACGATGAAAAGTTAAATTCTTTAATTTCGTTTAATTTAACGTATTTTTTTTTCTTAAAAGCAAAGATTATCGCCTTTTTTTGCGACTCATATTCTAAAATTTCTTTAATAGCTTGAAATTGAAAACGAGGTTCTTTTAGAAAATTATCGGAATTTATGGCAAATATAATTGAAAGCTCTCCAAATTGAAAGCAAAGTTCGAGAATATTTGAAGATATTAATTGTAAAGAATTGAGCTTCCACTTTAAGGCGGCAATAAATTTTGCGGTTTCAGAAATCGAAACTATATCTTTTGATATATTTTGTTTAACATTCCCTCGCCTAAACAATCCATATGGATTTTTAGAACCGCCTTCAAAAGAGCCAGAAGGGGTTATATTTTGAATTTTATCTAACATTATTAATTTATTTTTAACATTCTTGAATCGCCGCTATAATTAGTAAGCTCAGGATTGTCCAACGATTTTAATTTTTCTTGAAATTGTTTTATTCTCTCAATTGAAAGTTTTATTATATTAAATTCTTCCTCATATTTTTGTCTTATTTTTGGATCTAGATCTCTATAAATATTCTCAGCCATAAGAGACAAACTATTCAAAGGATTATTCAATTGATGTCCAATCGTGCAAGCCATTTCGACTAAAGCTTTAGTATGCTCGATTCTTTTTAGTTCTTCTTGCAGTCTGTAAATTCTAATTCCAGACCTAATTCTTGCCAGCAATTCTTGGTTTTCTATAGGTTTTACTAAAAAATCGTCAGCTCCAATATCCAATCCTTTGACTCTATCTTTTAAAGAAGCTCGAGCGGTTAATAAAATAAAATATACAAGTTTAAACTCTTCGTCATTTTTCAGTTTGTCGCATAATTGCAATCCGTCCATTATTGGCATCGTCCAATCGGCAATAATTACTTGAGGCTTAAAAGTTTTTAAGACTTCTAAAGCTTCTTCTCCATTGCGCGAAGTTTTAACTTCGTAATTATTTTTCTCGAGCAATCTTTCTAAAATAAATCTTGTGTCTTCTTCGTCTTCAACAATTAAAACTTTATCTTTGATTAAATTTTCGTTCATCGCTTCTTTTTTGATATTAATTCGTTAATTTTTTCAAGAAACAAATTGAAATCTGTAATCGGCTTTTGTATATAATCATCCGCTTTGCAAGCTTTGAATTTATGCAATGTATTTTCATTTAAACTAAATGCGGAAACTAAAATTATCGGAATATGATCAAAATTTTTCATCTTAATTAACGAAGCCAATACAAAACCGTCAATTTCTTTATTCTCGATACGGGTATTTGTCAAATTTACGTCCATAATTATTAAAGATATATCATTATTTGATAAAATATCAAAAATTTTTGAGGGCTCTTCTGAAAAAATCGTCTCGTAACCTTTTCTTTGCAAAAGCATTTTGTAGAATTGCTGAGCAAACTTATCGTCTTCAACAATTAATATCTTATTCATTTTTATTTAATTGTTAATTATAAGAAAACTTAACTAAAATTGTAACTCTTCTGTTTGAACTATCGTAAGGATCTTTTGGATTTCTTAATTTTCGATCAGCTAAACCTCTTATTTCAAGCAACTTTTTCTCGTTTAACCCTCCCTCTATAAGAGCTCTTCTAGCTGAGTTCGCTCTATCGGCGCTTAACTCAAAGTTTGAATAATCGCTTCCTCTGCTTACAAACGGTCTTGAATCTGTATGTCCTTCGACAACTATAAAGTTATCCAGTTTATTTAATTCTTTTCCAATAGACATAATAAGTTTTTTTGCTTCAGGTTTTAAATTAGCTGTTCCTAAATCAAAAAAAAGATCGTTTCGAGTTTCTAAAATTTCCATCCTTAAGCCTTCAGTTGTAATTTGAATGTCGATGCTTGATGAAAATTGATTAAATTCTTCATATTCTGCAAGAGTTTCTTTTATGCTATCGGCTAATTCGGTTAACATTTGCATTTCCAATTCTTTTTGTTTTATTCCTGCAATTATAGTATTATCTATTCCAGCTCCTTGATTCAATAGGCTCTGACCGTCGCCTGTGGAAATTACAGAAAAACCAGATGGATTGCGAAAATACTCAGCGACATTTTTTTTTACTTCTTCGCTTTGAGATAAAATCCATAAAACTATAAAAAGAGCCATCATAGCAGTAACAAAATCCGCATAAGCTACTTTCCAAGCTCCGCCATGATGCCCATTGCCTTTTTTTTTTCCTTTCTTTATTATAATTGGAGCATTGTCCTGATTCACCTTATTTTCCTCTTATATAATTTTCAAGTTCCTGGAAAGTTGGTCTATTTTCAGGAGAAATAGTTCTTCTAGCCATTTCAACAACAATAACAGGCGGATTGCCTTTTACGTAAGCAATTATTGCCGTTTTAATTGTTTCAAGATATTGAACTTCGCTTTCTGTCGAATGCTCTATATTTGCTCCGATAGGTCCGACTAAACCATAACACAAAAGAACGCCTAAAAAAGTCCCAACTAACGCTGCTGCAACGTGATGACCAACAGCCGCAGCTCCTTCATCCACAGAACCCATAGTTATAATAACGCCAAGAACTGCGGCTACAATCCCCAAGCCTGGAAACGAATCCGCTATTTTAGTTATCGTATGTCCGATTGGTTTCATTTCTGCTTCGAAACTTTCGATCTCAGCGTCAATCAAAGCTTCTAGATCATGGGGTTGAATGCCAGCCGTTATAATTACTTTCATCGTATCGCAAAACAAATCTACGGCATGCTTATTATGAATAAATTTTTTGCTTCTTGACAATATTTCGCTAGAATTTGGATCTTCAATATGTTTTTCAATTGCCATTACTCCGTCTCTTTGAGCTATTAAAAATAAATCGTTAAACGACTTCAACAATTCAAGATAATCTTGTTTTGTAGGAGCAGAATGAGAAAAAATTGAAGGTACGACAGAAAATATTTTTTTTAATTGACTTGGCGTCGTCATAATTAATAAACTGCCAAAAGCCGCTCCGCCAATTACTATGAATTCTGCTGGCTGCAATAGTACCAATAATTGACCGCCAGCTATGGTAAACCCCACTATAACTGAAACAAATACTACAAGTATTCCCGCTATTGCTAACATAGTTTATTAAATAGTTATTGAAAAACTTTTATTAAGATTCATAATATAATCGTCAACTTCTTTCCAGGCTCGTTCAACAAATTCCCAATCTACAGGCAATTCTTTTAACGTTCTTTCAATCTCAGCGCATTTTTGAGTAATAAACATATGACCGATTGAACCTCCGTTTCCTTTTAACTCGTGAAATAAAGCTAAAAGTTTTTCTCTCATTCTAATTTTTAAATTATTTTCTATATCAGATTTTTTCAGAGGATAATTTTTCAAAAAATAAGCGGTAAGTTCTCTCAAAAAGTTTTCTTTCTCTTGCTCGCTTAGCATTTTTTGTCTTTTCTCTTTAGACAAAATTTCTTCGCCGATAATTTCATTTATTGCTTTAACCAATAGATCTTTTTGCAAAGGTTTTGTTAGTACCTTAGTAGCTCCAGACGCAAAAGCTTCTACGACATTTTTTTTGTCGGTATTTGCCGATATTACAATCACTGGTATATCTTTTAAATCATTTAATGTTTTAATGACTTTTAGCATTTTTAATCCGTCAAAATTAGGCATCATAATATCCAATATTATAAAATCTGGCTTAATATCCGAAGCGCATTTAATTCCTTCTAAGCCATCGACGCAAGAAAAAGTTTCTATATCATAATCTTCTAGAAAAACCTTTAAGGCGCTTCTTATAATATCGGAATCGTCGACTATCAAAGCTTTAATCTTTTTCTTTTCTTTCATTTTTACGTTTGTTCAATTTATTTACTTTTAAATCTTTTAAATTTTCAGGCAAATTTAAAGAAACTTTTTTTGTCGCCTCAACGTTATTTTCCTTAACTTTTTGATATAATTCGGCTCTCATAATAACCATTTCTTTAGGAGCTTCAATCCCAATTTTAACGCTATTTTCGCTTATCGAAATAACCTTTACTACTATATCTTTTCCTATTTTAATTTCTTCTTGCGGTTTTCTCGTTAATACCAACATAAAAATTCCATTTATTTTTCAATAAAAAGTTTATAATCTATCGGATATCTATCGTCGTCCAAAATTTTTTGAAAACCTTCGTTTCTATCTTGATTTATAAGAATAGGCGCTTTAACATTAATTGTCATTTTAATTGGATCTGGATCAAGCTTAACAATTCCAAATGGCTCAAAATCTTCAAATGTAGGGTAATCGTCAAATAATGCCTTTATGCCAAACAAAGGAAAAATTAATTCAGGCTCGTCTATGGAAACCAACCATAAAAATAAAGGATTTCCAGAATTGACAAGTAAAAATTTTTTAAATTCCTCGAAGCCAATAATTCCTTCGGGAAATTTTATGATTTTTTCTTCGCTAAATTCGATTTCGCCAAATAATTGATTTTTGATTTTCATAATACAAATATAAAATTAGTTTTTTAATATTACTATATCTACTCGTCGATTTTTTGCTCTTCCTTCTGGAGTATCGTTTGTTGTTAAAGGTTTAAATTCAGCATAACCGGCGATAGAAATTCTTTGAGGGGACAATCCTTCGCTTTCAATTAAAAAATAAGCCGCATTTAAAGCTCTTTGAGCGGATAAATGCCAATTAGAAGAATAAACGTAGCTTTTAATCGGCGTATCGTCTGTATGACCTTCTACTATAATTTTGTTAGGCAAACCGCGCAAAATATCGGCTATTTGCTTTAAAACTTTTTTTGAATTTTCATTTAGCTCGGCAGAACCCGGAGCAAACAATAACTTGTCCGCTATGCTAATTCGAAGCCCTTGATCGTTTTCAGCAATAAAAGCCGATCTTTCTTCAATTAATTGTTGAAGCAATTTATATACGTTTTCTTTTATCTCTGGAATCTCAATAACCATCGGCTCGCTTACTTTTCCTTTTATAATCGCCTCTATAGGATCGTATGAGCGATCAGAAATTCCAAAAGCGCCGCCTAAAGCTTTTTGAAAATTTTCAAATTTCTTTAAATCGAGCGTAGAAAAAGAATATAAAATTATAAATAATCCTAGCAATAGAGTTATCAAATCAGCATACGTAATAAGATAACGATCCTTAATCGAATCGTCGATAGTGAAAATATTTTCCGATTCGCTTAAATATTTAATATTTTTATTTGTTCTTTTTGAGGCAGCATGCTGATAAGACGAGATTTCACTACAGATGGAATCTCGCCGCTTGTCAAAGCTATCGCTCCCTCCAAAGAAAGCTCCATTATGAATTTTTCTTCCAAATGGCATTGCTTTAACCTATCGGCTATTGGAAACCATATTAAATTAGCGCTAAAAATTCCCCATAAAGTAGCAATAAAAGCTGTAGCTATGTTTCTTATTAAAACTGTAGGATCAGATCCAGCGGCTCCTAATGTTAAAATTAAAGCTAAGACGGTGCCGATAATTCCCATTGTCGGAGCATAACCTCCCATTTTCGAAAATATATTAATATTCATCATATGTCTTGTTTCCATCGCTCGCATTTCAGAAATTGCTATATTTTCTAAAGCGGCAGGCGGCGTTCCGTCCATTGCAAATCTTAAAATTTTTTTTGTAAATGGATATATAAATTTGTCGATTTTCTTTTCAATAATAAGCAAACCTTCTTGTCTTACTTCGCTCGCCGTTTCTACGAAAGCATAAATTAATTTTAAAGGATCGTAATCGGGAGGAAAATATGCAATTCGGATAAGCTTAAAAATCTTAAAAAAATTTTCTAATCCAATTCCTACTATTGTCGCGGCAAACGTTCCGCCGAAAACTATTATAAGAGCTGGAAGCAAAAAAAGCTTATTTAAAACTCCCCCTTCTATTATAAATGCGCCAATTATTGAAAATATTCCAAGTATTAAACCGAAAAGAGCCCCAATTTTTTTTATCATAAATTATCAAAGATAATTTACTAGCGAATTTGGAATTATCATTGAAGCTACTTTGTAAGAAACATCTAAATTAAACTGATAGCCTTGCAATTCTATCATTGCAGCGGCGACATCAGTATCCTTCTCGTCGGATAGCAAACTTCTTAATTCTTGGTTAATTGTATACAAGGTTTCTCTTGTAAAACTTAGTTGATTTGCAATATTTCCTAAATCGGATATTTTATTAAGCAAATGTTTTTCAAAATTCTCAATTATTCTTATATCGTCTAACGATGGAGGAGCTCCATTCTTTAAAGTATTGCTAATTCTTATTAGAGTATTAAAAACGTCGTTCCCGTCGAGATCTCCAAATAGTTCTTCTCCGGTAATATTTACTTTTTGCGTCAAAGAAGAACTTATTCTAATAGTTTGTTCTCCAGCGACGCTTGACGTTTTAATTTCAACTCTTCGAATATTAGGATCTCCGGTATCTGCGAATCCATAAGGCTTTGTTGCGAAGTCCGTTCCGCCTAATATATATTTTCCGTCATATTGTTTATTTGAACTGTCAATTAAAGAACTAATTAATAAATCGATTTTTTTTGCAAAATTTTGATGTTGTTGAAAATAATTTGGATTTGTCAAATCCGGAACCCATTCTAAAAATCTTTGAATATCGTCGTGAATAGCTCTAAGAACGTCTTCGCTCGCTTGAACAAATCCAAGAGTATTATCAATGTTCTTAATATATACTTCGTTATCTTGTATTTGATTTTGCAATCTTAAGATTTTGCCTGTCGCATGCGGATCGTCCGATGGATATAATATTTTTTGATGCGTTTCGATCTGTCTCTGCAATTTTTCGAGACGCTTTTTATTTTCGTTCATATTGATTAAAAAGTTATTCTGCAAAATTCTATCGGTTATTCTCATAGCTCTATACCGCGTTAATTAATGTTTTTAACATTTGATCGGCAACGCTGACAAGTTTAGCGCTCGCCTCGTAAGCTTTTTGATAAGCGATTATATTAGTCATTTCTTCGTCGATTGAAACTCCAATGTAATTCGCTTTCTGTCTTTCCAAGCTTTGTAAAATTATTTGATTAGTTTCTTGAGATTTATCGTTTAATGATTTTTCTCGAGCCAAATCTGTGACAATATCGGCATAATTGTCAAAAAAAGTTTTATTATTTAAGATATCTTTTCGAGCAGACAAATCGAATATTTGCAATGCAATAGAACCGTCCCCAGATTCGCCATTAGCTGAAGCTGCAATATAATTCGGGTCTTGTAAAATATTTTCATTAATAATCAATTTTCCATTTTCATAAGCAGAGAAAAAATTGACACCCGTAGCTGGAGATTGATGCAAAGTATAACCTCTTGAATGAAGATCGTTTACAGAATTCATAAGAGCGACGACAAACTCTTCTAATCGATTTTGATAATGCGGAATTCTATCGTTATAAGTATTCAAAATTCCGTAAAGCGAACCGCTATTTAAGTTTACATATGCATCGCCGTCTACAGTCTTCAACGCAAGTTTTCCATTTTTTTCGACAAGCTCAAATTGATTTAACTTATATATATCAGAAGCGAAAACACCGCCGATAGAAAGAACAAAAGTTCCTTGATTATCTATAGTATAATTAATATTTGCAATTTTGCTTATTTCATCCATTACTTCGTCTCTTTTATCCATTAAATGAGCAACATTATTTTCCGCGTTTTTTCCTAAAAATATTTCTTTATTCAACTGTTGTATCTCTTGAATATATTGATTTAATTTATCGACCAATCCTTTCGCTTCGTTAAGAGCTTGAGTTTTAACAGTTTTAAATCCGTCGTTTAAACTTGAAATTTTAGACGATAGCAATCTTGCGCTGTCTATGACTTTGCCTCTTAAAACTTGGCTATTTGGAGTAACGGCTAATTCGTTCCAAGAATTGAAAAACGAATTTAACACCGAGCCCATTCCCAACTCGTTTGGCTCGATAAATAAAGATTCGACTTGAGCAAGATATTCAGAACGCTTGTCTTGTTCGTTAAACTTTGAATTATAATTTCTAATTTGAATATCTGTCAATTCGTTTCTTACGCGAAGAACGTCTTGAATCGCGACTCCTCCTCCTAATATCCCTCTTTTGAAATTTTCAGCGCCAACTGTGGCAAATAAAACTCTCTGGCGGGTATAATTTGGATTTGTAGAATTTGCGACATTTTGCGAAGAAACGTCGATTGCTGTTTTAAATGCGAGCAAAGACTGTCGCGATATATCAAAAAGTTTTGTGATCGACATATTACATTCTCATATCTATTATTGACGAATTTTTTGTTGAAAATATTTTTTTTATTGTTTCGTCGATTATATTTTTTGAAGCTGCTATAAGTTCAAAATTTTTCATATTTAATTCCGTCAACGCTAAAGCTTTGTTTTTAATAGCTTGCGAATAATTTAACAATTTCTCAGCTTTCTCATTATCGATAAATTTGATAAAATTTTGAACAAATTCTCCTATGCGATAACTTGGCAATTGTAAGTTATATTCTTTGCATAATTTATCAATCTCATTATTTCTATCGTCTTCAGCGTTTTGAATAGCTAGAAGCCATCTTTCTTGCTCAAGAAGAATTTCGTTTAATTTTGAAAAATCCGCTTGCAATAAAATTTCCATTTGCTTTTTAGAAGCAGTTATTAAACCGTCAAGATTCTTAACAATTCTTTCAAGAGCTTCAAAAATATTATCTAAATTCATAAATAATTCTCCTTAAAAAATTCCGAATATGCAAGCGTTTTTTTTATGTAATTTATCGTTTCCTTAAATGGCGGTATGCCTTTATATTTTGCAACATTGCCTAGCCCTGCATTATAGGCCGCAAGAGCTAATTCTTCATTTCCATCGTAAATTTTTAACAAATAGGAAAGATATTTAACGCCGCCAAAAATATTTTCTTTCGGATCAAAAGGATTATTAACCCCCATTTCTCTTGCTGTTTCATCCATCAACTGCATAAGTCCCTTTGCTCCTTTTTTCGACACAGCGTAAGGATTTGCGGAAGACTCTGCTAATATTACAGATTTTATTAATCTTTCGCTTACGCCGAAATTTGCCGAAGCTTCTTTAATAATCGACTCATATTTTTTTAATCTATCTATCGCCTCTTCAGCTGGAGTTAAAGAAGATTTAATAACCTTTGTTGAATCGTCGCTTACATTTGCCGAATCGATTTGTTTTTTATCAGAAGAAGAAGCGTTTAATTTTTTCCGAAGCTTTAATTCGGAATTTGACGAAGTTATTTGAATCCTGATATTTTCCGGCAAATCTTCGCCGGTAATTTTTTTATATATTGCGTTAGCTATTCCCAAGCTTTTAGAAGCGGAAATTTTTTTAGCCAACTCCATTTCAAACAACAAATCATAAGTTTCGCCTCCAAAAGATTCTTCGCCAAAAAGACCGCCGTTTGCTTTATTTATAGCTTTCAACATTTGCATCGTCAAAAGACTTTCGAATTCTTTAGCGGCTTTAGCTAATTTTTCTTTTTTATTTTGATCAATTCTCAAAGCCGCGTTCGAAATATGCTTTTGAAAATCCAACGTTTTAAGTTTTACTTCTGACATAATTTTTTAAATTATAATTAATTCGGCCACTAAAGCTCCAGCTTCCTTTAAAGCTTGAAAAATAGCTATAATATCTCTCGGCGAAACTTTGAGAGAATTAAGAGCTCGAGCCACTTCTTGAGCGGTTGCTGCGCCTTCTATCGCAATAGCGTTTCCAGGCGTTTCTTCGACAGTAGGAATTAAATTATTGAAAACGATTGTTTCGCCTTGAGAAAAAGGACCTGGTTGAGATATAATAGGATAACTTCTTATTGTTATTGTCAAATTTCCGTGCGATATAGTAGCCGGCAAAATTCTAACATTGCTGCCGGCAACTATAGTTCCCGTTCGCTCATTAATAACGACTTTCGCGACGGCATCTTTTTCAACTTGCAATGCCTCAACTTCGGCTAAAAACGAAGCGATATTTTGTCTGCGATTGGCTGGAACAAAAATAGATATTTCAGCCGCGTCTAAGGCTATTGCAATCGTATCCCTGAAATGTCGATTTATAGTTTCAGCGATGTTATTTGCAGTAGTAAAATCCGGCTGCCTCAAAATGACGGAAGCATTAGAGGAACTTTTTGATTTAAAATTAAGCGGAGCGATAAGAGATCCGCCGCCGGGAACTCTTCCGGCAAGCGCGTGATTTTTCGCAATTCTTCCGCCGGAGGCTGTTTGTATGTCGTATCCGCCGATTGACACCGGACCTTGAGCAAACGCATAAACTTTGCCGTCAACGCCAGATAGGGGAGTCATAAGCAAAGTGCCTCCTTGCAAACTTGTCGCGTCTCCTAAGGATGAAACTGTTACGTCGAATTCAGCGCCTTCTTTTAATTGAGACGTTATTTTTGCCGTAACCATTACTGCGGCGACATTTCTCGTTCTCAAATTTGGCTGCTGAACAGTGATTCCAAATCGCTTCAACATACTAGTTACCGACTGTACTGTAAAAGAAGATCTATAAGAATCGCCTGTTCCAGCTAATCCTATCACTAAGCCGTAACCAATAACTTGCTCGCTCGCATCGCCTTTAAAGTAACCTATATCTTTTATTCTTTGAGAGAACAAGAGATTTTGAATTATAGCGATTGCAAGAAACAATCGTTTCATTTTCCGCTCCGAAAAGTTAAAATATCCAATTAAGTACTCTCATAATCCAACTCGGTTTTTGAGAATCATTAATGAACCCATTTCCATCAATAATAATTTCAGCTTCAGATATATTGTAAGACAATACGGAATTATCAGGCATAATATCGCTTCTTCTAACGACTCCTTTAATAAATATTGTTTGATCTTCCCCATTGATAGACAATTTCCTGCTTCCTTTAACTAACAAATTTCCATTAGGAAGAACGGAATCAATTGTCGCGCTAATTTTTGTTCTGATTAATCCATTTGCTTTTGTAGCTCCGCCTCCAGAAAAATCATTATTTGAACCGGCGCCAAACTGGATATCCGACAATTTATAATCGCCTGCTTTTCCGCTTGCGTTAAAACCGACGCTATTTTTTCTTCCATGCGAAGTCTGGGCGGTATTTTGAGCTTGCGATGTTTCGACAACTAAAATTGTTATTGCGTCGCCAACCTGTGAAGCTTTTACATCTGAAAATAAAGAATAAGTCGCATTTTCGCGAAAATCTTGACCATATAAAACGATAGATAAAAAACTTATATAAAATATTATTTTTTTCATTTCTTACTCGCCAATTAATTTTACTGTTTTTTCATTTATAATTTGAGCTTTATACAATTTTTTTTCAGGAGTAATTACTCTAATTAAATCGCCCATTCTGCCATCTTCTCGAGCAAAAACCGTTAACGATACTTGAACATATTGACTTTCAAAAACTCCAATCAATTGATCCCCGCGTTTTATTAATGGTTTTCTTTCCAAAAAATTTGATAATAAAATTTCGTTTGCCTTAATATTCAATTTAGCCCTATGACAGTCGATATCATCGATCGAATAAATAGGCTGAAATTTCAAGCCTGCAATGTCAATTTCAACTTGCTCAAATAGATCTTTGCTAAGCTCCTCTCCTTTTCTTATATCGCGTTTAGCTTTATATGCGTTTTTATAAATCTTTAATGTTGCTGTCACAATCGCTCTCTTTTTCGAATTTTTTTCAATAATTTCAATCGGTATATAACACTTATCGCCGATTAGTTTAATTTCTTTTTTATCGGCTATAGAAAAAGATTCGATAGAATTTGGAGCGGATAAAATAACAAATTCAAACTTATTGGCGTCGTATAAAATTTCTTTCAAGATTTTTTCTACTTCTTTATTCAATTTTTCGTCGCTTAAAATTAAAACAAATGACAACAATATTTTAGCGATATTAATCATAATTAGCGCTATCTCTTTAAATTATTTGCCATTTGCATCATATCTTCAACTGTTTTAACTGTCTTAGAATTAATCTCATAAGCTCTTTGAGCGGTAATCATACTAATCATTTCTTCTACTATATCCACGTTAGACATTTCTAAAAAACCTTGATGAATTTCTCCAAATCCATCCGATCCCGGCGTTCCAATAATTGGTTTACCGCTGGAAGATGTCTCGACATATAAATTATCCCCCAAAGGTTTCAATCCCGCTGGATTTAAAAATTTTGCAATCTCAATTTGTCCTATTTCAATCACATTTCCGCCGATTTCTTCTACTTGAATTATTCCATCTTTAGAAACGATGATATTCAACACATCTTGATTAATAACAAACCCTGGCTCTAAAACATAACCGTCGGATGTTACAATCGTTCCATCGCTCGAAATCTTAAAAGCTCCATCGCGAGTATATGCAAAAGAACCATCAGGCTTTCTTACTTGAAAAAAACCTTCTCCCTGTATCGCCAAATCGAGCTTATTTCCAGTTTCCTGCATATTGCCCTGAGAAAACAATTTTTGTGTCGACGAAAGTTGAACTCCGTTTCCAACTTGAATTTTATCTTTTGACTTTTCAATTACGCCAGGTTGCGGCGCGTATTCCGGATGAATGGAAACTTCTTGATACATTAAATCTTTAAATTCCGCTCTATTTTTTTTGAAAGCTGTCGTATTAATATTTGCGATATTATTTGAAATTATTTCTATATTCACCTGTTGAGCGTACATTCCAGACGCGGCTGTTCTCAAAGCTCTTATAGGCATTTTATTTCCTCCTCTTTATATTTTTCATACTCTGCCAATTTCATTTGATTTTTCTAACGACTGATCTAAATAATTAATTATTTTTTGCGAAGTCTCAAATTCTTTTTGAACTCGAATCATTTCTTGCATTTCATAAATTGGATTGACATTTGATTCTTCAAGATAACCTTGCAAGACTTCATATTCCCCTTCTTCAAGCAAATTTAAAATTCCATCTTGCGGGACAAAATTTAACCCCTCTCGTCTTATCATTGGCTGCTTCGGATCTATTTTTGCGACGAGCAATTTATCCACAATAATTTCTCCTATTTTCACTTCGCCATTTTTGGTAATTTCTAAACTTGAGTTTTTATCCAAAGTCGTTTCAAAAACATTAATTTCCCCTTTTGTTCCCATCAATCGCTCGCCATTTTCATTTTCAATAAAACCTTCGTCGGATATTTTAAATTTTCCTTTTTTTGTCAATTCTAATCCTCTATCAGATTTAACTACAAAAAAAGCGTTTTTTGATATCGCAAGATCCAATGGATTTCCAGTTCTTATCAAATTTCCCTCGCCAAAATCAGTAATTTGTTTCACTGGATAATCTTTCATTTTTTCAGAAAAAACCTCGACAAAAGGAACTTCTCGCTTATATCCAATCGTATTTATATTTGCCAAATTATTCGCAATAATTTGAACGCTTTTCTCTTTTGCGTATAAATTATTAGCGCTTATATAAATTCCTTTAATCATTTTAAATGCCTAATTTTTTATTGTTTATTTTATATACGTAAGCGATAATTTCCGCGGCGGCGTAATAAAGTTTCGGCGGAATTTCATCGCCAACGTTTAATCTTTTCATCGAGTTAAAAAGAGCTTTATCTTCCTTTACAAATATTCCATTTTTTTCAGCCGTATTTATTATTTCCTCGGCAGTTTTTCCGAAACCTTTTGCTAAAATTTTAGGGGCTCCATCCTTATCGGGTCGATAACCTAAAGCAATCGCTCCTTTAATATTTTCTTGATCATATTCTGACATTTATAGACCTATTTAATTTTAATTGATTTTTCTCTTTCTCGTCGTCGCTTTTAAAAAAAGTTTTTGCTCTTAAATTCAATTTTTCCATAAGATTATTTTCTAACTCTAAAATTTCTTTCTTCAATTCGCTTATTGAGTCGTTATTGCCATAAAAAAAAATATTGGCAAATTCTCCGCTTACGATTAAATTAGTTGTAACTTTGCCAAAAGCTTCTGTGTCAAATTTAAGCTCCGCCATATAAACGTTTTTTTTATCATCTTTTTTGCTCTTTTGAAATTGATATTCAATCAAACGATCATTCTTGCCATCGAAATAAAGTATAAATCCCGTATAAATACCGATATTTTCCAAAACTATTCTCTGGTATAAAAAAGACTTTAAATTATCTATTAGCGAGTTTAATATTTTATTGTCCTCAGAACCAAGCTTTTTAGCATCTTCGCTTGAAGAATAATCCGCTAATAGCAGCAACAAATTTTTCGCGTTATGTTTAAAGTTCGACGCCTTATCAAAAAAATATTCTTCAAAATTTTTTTCTTGAGGAATCTGAAAAACTTCCAAAAAAAATTGTTTGATTTGCTCGGGAGCTTTTGAAAACATCAAAGAATTTTTTAGACTTAGAATCTTATTAGCCAAAAAATTCAAATCATTCTTAAAATGATAGCTTAACGTTTTAGCGTCAAAATTAAACTTATCGTTTTTAGAAAAAAATATTTCGGCAAACAGGTCAAGTCTCTCATCGTTCAAGCTTGGGGAAAAATCTAATAAAAATTTTGCAAAAGCTTCGATATTCGATTTGCTCAAAATTTTATTGGTTGCCGCAAGCGTTTCAAGCGAAGCTATATTATGTTGATTTTTCTCCAATCCTATTTTATCTAACAAAATGTAAAGAACTGATTTATTTGATAAAGAAATATTGTCCAAAGATAAAGTCAAAGGCTTGATATCAACAATTTTTGCTATTAAGCTTTCCCCTTTCAGAAGATCTAAAGGCAATTCGGCTTGAAACAATTTTCCATTAATCGTAAT
>Ga0308398_1000301_pt1 | contig 32704 bp, 35 predicted proteins | sample Hotspr20SampleT9_FD_202360 | JGI IMG/M metagenome (GOLD analysis project Ga0308398, IMG submission 202360) | Hot spring phototrophic mat microbial communities from Mushroom Spring, Yellowstone National Park, Wyoming, United States - 20051001_T9 ...
ATGAGGCCCTGCCGCTGTTACCTCCCTCCCCGCCGCCGCCCCCGATCGCGGGGGCACCCCGGGCCGCGCCCGAAGCCGCACCGCCCGGCCCGCAACCGGCTCTGCCGGCGCCCGGCCGGGTCGAAAGGGCGCCGATCACGCCGATCACGATCGAGCCGCTTGCACCTCCCCCGCCAACGGCCATGCCGGAGGAGATGCCCGCGCGTGCCCGAACGCTGGAGGCCGCGCCGCCGCCCCCCCCACCCGCCCTCGTCTCTGCCGATCCGGCCACCCTGCTGCCTCCGGCCGAGCCGCGCGCTGCGACGACGGCACCAGCCCCTGTCCCGCAGCCGCCTGATGAGATGGGTCGCGCCTCTTCCCCCTCCCCAGCCGAGCCCTCCGTCGTGGTCGACCGGACCGCCCTCGCGCCTGGACCTCGCGCCGCGGCCGCGGGCGCCGGCTACGCGCTCGGCTTCCTCCCGGGCTCAGCGACGCTTCTTCCAGCGGAGCGGGCAATCCTCGCGCGGCTTGCGTCGCGTGGGAACGCCGCGATCTTCCAGGTGACGGGCTTCGCCGACGCGCCGGGCGAAGGGCGCGCGCTCGACCTGCCGCTCGCGCGCGCACGAGCAGTGGCGGAGGCGCTGAGGGAGGCCGGCGTACCGGCCGAGCGGATCGAGCTCGGCGGTTCCGCCCGGCCGGGACCTGCCGGTCGCGGCGCCGAGGTCAGGCTGGTATACACGCGCTGACGGAGGGGGGCGCGACTCGGGGTCGCGCCCGGCTCTCTCGACAGAGGCGGCGGTGCAGGCTACGCCGACGCCCTGCGCCAGAGGCCAACCCCGATGCGAGCCGAGCCGAGCACCGAGTTCCACCGGATCCGACGCCTGCCGCCTTACGTCTTCGCTGAGGTGAACCGGCTCAAGGCGGAGGCGCGCGCACGCGGCGAGGACATCATCGATCTCGGCATGGGCAATCCCGACAGCGGCGCGCCGCCGCATGTCGTGGCGAAGCTGATCGAGGCGGTGCAGGACCCGCGCACCCATCGCTACTCGGTCTCGAAGGGGATCCCCGGGCTTCGGCGCGCCGTCGCCGCCTACTACGACCGACGCTTCGGCGTCGGGCTCGACCCGGAGACTGAGATCTGCGTCACGCTCGGCTCGAAGGAGGGGCTTGCGAACCTCGCCTCGGCGATCACGAGCCCGGGTGACGTGATCCTCGTGCCGAACCCCTCCTACCCGATCCACCAGTTTGGCTTCGTCATCGCGGGCGCTGCCGTGCGCTCGATCCCGCACCAGCCGGGCGAGGAGATGCTGCGCGCTCTGCATCGTGCCGTGATCCACTCCGTGCCGAAGCCGACGGCGCTGATCGTCAACTTCCCCTCCAACCCCACGGCGCTGACCACCACGCTTGACTTCTACCGCGAGCTCGTCGCCTTCGCGCGCCGGGAGGGCATCTACATCATCAGCGACCTCGCCTATGCCGAGATCTATTTCGGCGACACGCCGCCGCCCTCGGTGCTCGCCGTCCCCGGCGCGAAGGAGGTGACGGTGGAGTTCACCTCGATGTCGAAGACCTATTCGATGGCCGGCTGGCGGATCGGCTTCGCAGCCGGCAACCCGAAGCTGATCGCCGCCCTCGCGCGCATGAAGTCCTATCTCGACTATGGCGCCTTCGCACCGATCCAGATCGCCTCTGTCGCGGCGCTGAACGGCCCGCAGGACTGTGTCGCGGAGGTGCGCGCGCTCTACCGCGAGCGGCGCGACGTTCTGCTGCGCGGCCTTGCGGCCGCGGGCTGGCACCTCCCCACACCGGAAGCCTCGATGTTCGCCTGGGCGCCGATCCCCGAGCGGTTCGCCTCGCTCGGCTCGCTTGGCTTCGCCAAGCTCCTGCTCGAGAAGGCGAAGGTGGCGGTCAGCCCCGGTGTGGGCTTTGGCGAGCACGGAGACGGGCACGTGCGGATCGCGCTCGTCGAGAACACGCACCGGATCCGCCAGGCCTGCCGGTCGATCCGCGCCTTCCTGCAGGGAACGAACGCTCCGGAGCGCGCCGAAGCGGAGCCGGCCGCGCAAGGTGTGGAGGACGCGGCCTGATGGCGCACCCGCTTTCGGTCGGGCTCGCCGGGCTCGGGACGGTCGGCGGCGGCACGCTCGCGCTTCTGCGCGCCAACGCCGAGCTGATCGCCGCGCGCGCCGGGCGCCCCATCACCGTCACCGCCGTCTCGGCGCGCGACCGTGGCCGCGATCGCGGCGTCCCGCTCGCGGGCCTGCGCTGGTTCGAGGACCCGGTGGCGCTCGCGACCGACCCGGGGGTGGACGTCTTCGTCGAGGCGATCGGCGGTGCGGATGGGCCGGCGCGGGCCTCGGTCGAGGCGGCGCTTGCGGCCGGCAAGCCGGTGGTGACGGCCAACAAGGCGATGCTCGCGGTGCACGGCGCGGCGATCGCGGCCCAAGCCGAGGCGACGGGGGCGCCGCTTCTGTTCGAGGCGGCGGTGGCCGGAGGCATTCCGGCGATCAAGGCGCTGCGCGAGGGGCTCGCGGCGAACCGGATCACCCGTGTCGCCGGGATCCTCAACGGAACCTGCAACTACATCCTGACGATGATGCGCGCCGAGGCGCGCGAGTTCGCGGAAGCCCTCGCTGAGGCGCAGCGTCTCGGCTACGCCGAGGCCGACCCGTCCTTCGACATCGACGGGATCGACGCCGCGCACAAGCTCGCGATCCTCGCTGCCCTCGCCTTCGGCCGGCCGGTCGATTTCGGCTCGGTGCATGTCGAGGGGATACGCTCGGTTTCGGCTCTCGACATCGCGTTCGCCGGAGAGCTCGGCTACCGGATCAAGCTTCTCGGCATCGCCGAACGCACCGCCGCTGGCGTGTCGGCGCGGATCCACCCGGTGATGATTCCCGTCACTTCGCCGCTTGCGCCTGTCGAGGGCGTGTTCAATGCGGTCGCGTTCGAGGGCGATTTCGTCGGCCGCGTTCTGCTCGAGGGCCGCGGCGCCGGCGCAGGCCCGACGGCTTCGGCGATCGTCGCCGACCTGATCGACATCGCCCGCGGTCGTCACACGCCTCCCTTCGGCATGGCCGCGTCGCTGCTCTCCGCCGAGCCTGCGGTGCCGATCACCGAGCGCGAGGGGGCCTACTATCTCCGCCTGATGGTGGTCGATCGCCCGGGCGTGATCGCCGATATCTCGGCGATCCTCCGCGACCATTCGGTCAGCCTCGAGAGCATGCTGCAGCGCGGCCGAAGCCCGGGCGAGGCGGTTCCGGTGGTGTTGACCACGCATATCTGCCGCGAGGCGGCGATGGCCGCGGCCCTCGCCCGGATCGGCGCGCTCGATTCGGTGATCGCGCCGCCGACCCTTTTGCGGATCGAGGCCCTGTAGGTCCAACTGGGACAGGGAGAACGACAGGATGGCGACGAGAGCCCGCGACGCCCGGAGCTTCGCCGGAGACGGCGACGCGCCGGGGGCGACCAATGTTGATCGGAACCTCGCGCTCGAGCTCGTTCGCGTGACGGAGGCGGCGGCGCTTGCGGCGAGCCGGCTGATGGGCCGAGGCGACGAGAAGGCGGCCGATCAGGCAGCGGTCGACGCGATGCGTCGCGCCTTCGACACGGTCGCGATCGACGGGACGGTGGTGATCGGCGAGGGCGAGCGCGACGAGGCGCCGATGCTCTACATCGGCGAGAAGGTCGGCATGGGCGGAATGCGGGCCGACATCGCTCTCGACCCGCTCGAGGGGACGACGATCACCGCCAAGGGCGGCAACAACGCGCTCGCGGTCGTCGCGCTGGCGGAAGCCGGCAACTTTCTCAACGCGCCGGACGTCTACATGGAGAAGATCGCGATCGGCGGCGGGCTGCCCGAGGGGCTCGTCGATCTCGATGCGACGCCGAAGGAGAACCTCACCGCTCTCGCCCGCGCGAAGAAGGTCGAGGTGTCCGACCTCGTGGTCTGCATCCTCGACCGGCCGCGGCACGCCGAACTCATCGCCAAGGTGCGGGAAGCGGGCGCGCGGATCATGCTCATCAGCGACGGCGATGTCTCGGGCGTGATCGCCACCTCCCAGCCCGAGAGCGGGATCGACATCTACATGGGCTCGGGCGGAGCGCCGGAGGGCGTGCTTGCCGCAGCGGCGCTGCGCTGCATCGGCGGCCAGATCCAGGGGCGGCTCCTGTTCCGCAACGCCGAGGAGAAGGCGCGCGCCGCCCGCTGCGGCATCACCGACTTCTCGCGCAAGTATTCCACCACCGACATGGCACGCGGAGACGTGATGTTCGCCGCGACCGGCGTCACAAACGGGGCGATGCTGCGTGGCGTCCGCCGCATCCCCGGCGGGGCGATCACCCACAGCCTCGTGATGCGATCGAAGTCGGGAACCGTGCGCTACATCGAGGCGCACCACAACTTCACGCGCAAGTCCTGGGTCGGTGCCTGACGCAGGCAAAGACGCTGCACCGCTCTCTCTGAGCGGGCGGCGCTGGATCCTCGCCGAGACGGATCTCCTCGCCTCGGCCCGCTTCGCCCAGGCCGCCGGGGTTCCCGAACCGGTGGCGCGGATCCTGCTCGCGCGCGGCGTGCAGGCGGAGGCGGCGGCCCGGCACCTCGCGCCGCGGCTGCGCGACCTGATGCCCGACCCCTCCTCCCTCGCCGATGCCGATCGCGCCGCCGAGCGGATCGCCGCCGCTATCATCGATGGCGAAACGATCGCAGTGTTCGGCGACTACGATGTCGATGGCACGGCGAGCACCGCCCTGCTCGTCGGCCTTCTCGAGCGGCTCGGGGCGCGCGTTCTGCATGCCGTGCCTGACCGATTGCGCGATGGCTACGGCCCGAATCCGGCGGCCTTCGGCCGGTTCGTCTCGGCCGGCGCGCGGCTGATCATCTGTGTCGATTGCGGAACCTCGGCGCACGCGGCAATCGCCTCCGTCGCCGGGGACGCCGACGTGATCGTGCTCGACCATCACGGTGTTTCGGGCGCGCTGCCGGCAGCCGCCGCGGTCGTCAACCCGAACCGGCCGGACGACAGAAGCGGGCTTGGCCATCTCTGCGCCGCGGGCGTCACCTTCCTCGCCGCAGTCGCCGTGCTCCGCCGCATGCGCGGCGCGGGTTGGTTCGCCTCCCGACCGGAGCCTGATCTCCTTGCCGAACTCGACCTCGTCGCTCTCGCCAGCGTGTGCGACATGGTGCCGATGGTCGGGCTCAATCGCGCTTTCGTCGATCGCGGGCTTGCCCGGATTGCCGCCGCCCCGCGGCCCGGGCTCAAGGCGCTTGCCGAGCGCGCGGGGCTGAGGCGGGCGCTTGACGCGGACGCGATCGGCTTCGCGATCGGGCCGAGGCTGAATGCCGCCGGGCGGCTCGACGACGCGGGGCTCTCGGTGCGCCTGCTGCTTGCCGACAAGGAGGCCGAGGCGGAGGCGCTCGCCGATCTGCTCGACGGGCTCAACCGCGAGCGCCAGGCGGTGGAGCGGGCGGTGCTCGCCGCCGCCGCAGCCGAGGCTGAACGTCAGGCCGAAGCTGGCCTGCCGGTGGTCCTGGTCGCCTGCGAGGCCTGGCACGAGGGGGTGATCGGCATCGTCGCCGGCCGCCTGAGGGAGCGGCTTCACCGCCCCGTACTGGTCTTCTCCCTCGCGGGCGGCACCGCCAAAGGCTCGGGCCGTTCTGTTCCCGGCTTCGACCTTGGTGCCGCGGTGCGCGCAGCGGTTGCGTCGGGACTTGCCGACAAGGGAGGAGGACATGCGCTTGCGGCCGGGCTCAGCACCTCGCCCGACCGTCTCGCGGCGCTTCATGAGTCGCTCTGCGCCGCGGCGGCATGCTCTGTTCAGCCGGGGCCTCCGCCGCTTGCGCTCGCGGGCGAGCTCGTTCCGGAGGCGGCCACGGCCGGTCTTGCCGAGGCGCTCGCCCGCCTCGGCCCGTTCGGTGTGAGCAACGAGGAGCCTCTGTTCGCGTTCCGCGGCGTGCTCGCCCACCTCGCCCGCGTCGGCAGCGGCGGATCCACTTTGACCCTCTCGCTCGAGGGAGAAGGCGGAGCGGCGCTTCGCGGCGTGATGTTCCGCGCCGATGAGGGCCCTCTCGCCGCCGCCCTTGCTGCGGCGCGCGGCCGCCCGCTGCGGCTCGCCGGCCGGCTCCGGCGCGACGGCTTCCGTGGCGGCGAGGCGGTCGCACTGCATGTGGTGGACGCCGCACTGTGACGCGCTGCGGGGCGCGGGCTCCGTGGCCCGCGTGACCGTGCTCTTCTCCACGCAGCGATGACCGCGCCGCGGCACTCGGAACGCCTCCGCCAGGCACGCCCCAGGGCCCTCGGGCTGCAGCACAGCTTGATCGGCGCCGAACCGAGCGGTTGAACATGTTGGCGATGTCCTTTCCGGGTTTGCAATCGAATGCAACTTCTCGTGCCGCAAGCGAGGACCATACGCAGCGGGTCGAGAACGGATGACCTCCGGCACGGCTCTGTCATCTCGTTTGTGATTGCACGCGGGCAACTGAGTTCGGCATGCTCCCGTCATCGTAGAAGAGGGGGCCGGTCTTGCGCGCCTGGAGCGCGCTCCAAGGCCCGCGCACGACCGGGATCGGGGTCGGCCGGCATTGGAGGCTGGGCCAAGTGCCGCGACGGCTACAGCGGCGAAGACAAGGCGAACCACTTCGGGGCGAAATTGACCTGCGTGGAATGTCGCTGGCTATCTTGGTGGCACGCACCGGGAGCATCCGTCTGGCGGCACGTGAGGCGCGCAGAACCATTTCGGCCGTCAGTCGCAGCATTCGGGCACTTGAGGACGGGCTCGGAGTGTCGCTCTTCTTCGAGCGGCGTCCGTCCGGCCTGAAGCTGACGGCCGCCGGTGACGAGTTTCTTGCTGAGGCAACCCGCGTGCTCGGCGGCTTGCAATCTGCCGTATTGCGTGCGCGGGAGGCTTGCTCGGCTGCGACGGGCCGACTGGTGATCGGCACATATTTCTCCGCTTCAATTGGACAGTTCCGAGAGGCGCTGATGCGGTTCGTGGAGCAGAACCAGGGCGTCGAGATCTGGCTTCGCGAAGGAAGCCGCGATGAGCTCCTGTCGGCCCTGCGCGGCGGCGAGGTGGATCTCGCACTGCTTCTGGGGCCGATGGATGAGTCGGCGCTCGACCGCCTAGCGCTGTGGCAAGAGGCCGGCATGATCGCCTTGCCCGAACGCCATCCACTCGCCGACGCCGACTTCGTGCGATGGCGGGACTTGGTGGACGAGACATTGATCGTAACGTCACGTGGTTCAGGACCAGAAGCCCGCGTCACGGTCCAGGGACTGCTGCCGCTTGGAGCAACAGCTCGCTTCGCAGCGCATGATGTCAGTCGGGAGGGCATGTTCAATTTGGTCGGCGCTGGGTTTGGCGTCGCCGTACTCGCTGAGTCCGCGTCAGGCGCCTCGTATCCGGGCGTCGTGTTCCGGCCCGTTGGCGTCGAGATGGGGCCGACGATAGTGGAAGCCGCGGCATACTGGGACCCCAAGCGCGACAACCCCGCTTTGCGTCGTTTCCTGGCGCAACTGCGCGCGACTCATGGATCGCGCGCTGGCTGAGGCTGCGGCGCGCGCGGCCGACGCGCGGGCCGGCGTGCCGAGCGGAACGCCCGGTCGCTCGCAAGGAATCGCGCCAGCATGGGCGCGACGAGCTTCGTGGGCTCGACCTGCTGCCCTGTCTCACGCGAGAGCGCTTCCGCGTAGGCGACCAGGTCGCGGTGCAGTTCGGCAGGCAGTTCCACGCTGAGCTTCACCGGACGGTCGTCGAGGATGGGGCCGAGCTTCAACTTCGGCATGGGTCAGCCTTCGTAGGGCTCGAGCACGAGGTCACGGTGGACGATGACGCGCACCGGAAAGCCGGGGCGCACGGTCAGCGTTGGCGGGACGGACAGCTGCCGGCGGACGATCTCCTCGCCGGCGCGGCCGATGGTGTCCTGGCCGCTTTCGCGGATGGCGCGGGCGATGTCGCTTTCGTCGTCGCGGCCGAGTTCGAGGCCGAGGTTCAGCAGCGTCGCCAGGCCCGCGGCCAGGAAGAGCCGCCCCCAGTGGTAGTCCACGCCATCCTCGAGCCCGGCATAGCCCGCCTCGTCGGCACCCGGCATGCGCTCCAGCACGATGGAGCGCCCGTTGGGCAGTATCAGCAGGTTCCAGACGAGTAGGATGCGGCGCTGTCCGAAGCTGATACGGCTGTCATAGGCGCCGATCAGGCGCGCGCCCTGCGGGATGAGCAGGTGCCGCCCTGTCGGGCTGTCGAAGACGTTGGCCGTGACCTGGGCGGTGATCTGGCCAGGCAGGTCGGAGCGAAGGCCCGTCAGCAGCGCCGTGGGGAGGGCGCTGCCAGCCTGGATGACGAAGGGGCTGGCGGGCGCCTGCGGTCGATCCGGCGAGGTCGTGCGGCAGTCTGCAGGCCCGCCCAGGAAGGCGAGCCGCCGGTCGGTGCCGTCGGCACCGATCGGCATCGCGCCGGGATGCGCTGCCGGCGGTCCGGCGGGTGCAGCACTGCGCGGCTCGCCGGGTGCTTCGATCTGCACGAAGAGCCGACTGGTCCGCGCCGCCTCGATCTCCTGCAACCGCCGCTGCTCCACGGGATCGGCGGTCGTGGGCACCGCCGGCGGCAGACCGGCTGGCCGCGCTCCTGCGCGCGCACGATCGGCCGGCCAAGATCACCCGGAAGCGGCGGCCCGAGCTGCGGGATCCCGGCATAGTCGCGCGGCAGCGTGGCGAGGCCATCAGCCTGCGGGTTCCGGTCGGTGCTGTAGAGCTCGCGCGGCCCCTCGCCGCCGCTGCGGCCCTGCAGGGCCGCGATCAGCGCCGCCCCGATGCCGAGCCCGGCCGCGACGGCGAGCCCGATCAGCACCCGCCGGGAGAGCCGCACCACGCGCGGCGGATCTGGGCGCGGGCGCAGCGCCGCGGCGATGTCGCGCTCGCTCCCGCCCCGTTCTGGCGCCGCGCCACTCATCTCGCGCGGCCATCGGTGCGCACGATGCGCACGCGCTGCTGCCGGTCGCCGAGGCGCAGTTCGGCGGCGGCGAAAAGCCGGTCGACGATCATGAAGTTCTGGCGGACGCGGTCGTTGACGAGCTGCCCCTCGCCCTCCGGCTCGATGACGAAGAGTGGCGGCATCTCGCCCTGGCCGATGCCGCGCGGGAACTCGATGAAGACCTGGCGCCCGTCGTCGAAGGCGCGCAGCGGCCGCCAGGCCGGGCTGTCGCCCTCGATCTCGTAGGGGAATCGCAGCCGTGCGAGATCAAGCCCCTGCTCGACGGGTGCGGCGGTATTCTGCCGGCGCAGTGCGATCAGCGCGTCCTGCGGATACTGCGAGGAGACGAAGGCCATGTAGGTGCGCTCGGTCGAGCGCAGCTCCAGCAGATAGGTGCGGCGATCGGTGTTGATGATCAGGTTGGTTGTGAGGTCGGGCCGCGTCGGCTTGACGACGATGTGCACGCGGCGCGTGGGGCCGGTGCCGCTCTCGGTATCACCGATGATCCAGCGCACCGGGTCACCGGCGGCGACGGGGCCGTTGCCGACCAGCGTCTCTCCCTCCTGCAGCATGATGGCGGTGACCTGGCCGGGCGCGGTGTAGACCTGATAGAGCGCGCCGGGCGTGAAGGGGTAGACCTGCACCGCGTTGATGAAGCCCGCGCGCACGGGCTGCACGCGCGCGGCGGCATTGGCCTGGTTGACCCGCACCGTGGGATCGTGCGGCTCGGGTGTGCGACGCGAGGGCGGGATGCGCTGGAGCTGGCCCGGCAGGGGCAGCGGCGTCGGCACCTCGACGATCTCCACGAGCCGCGGCGGCTCGGGGAGCTGCGTCGCCTGGATCGGCTCGTCGTCGCAGCTGATCTCGGGCGGGCGAAAGGCGTAGGCGCCGAGGGCCAGCAGGACAAGCGCCAGGGTAGGGTGTGCGTGCCTCATTGCCCGAGCTCCCGCGACCAGTTGATGGCGTGGACGAAGATGCCGAGGGGGTTTTTGCGCAGGCGCTCAGCGTCGCGTGCCGGCTGGACGACGATGGTGAGGATCGCTGTCCAGCGCTCGGTGCGCGCGAGTTGGCCGTTCTCGTGAGTTCGTTCGATCCAGGCGACCCGAAAATTGTCGTCGGAGGCGCAGATGACGCTGGAGACCTCGACCGCGACCTGCTGGCGCCCGACGCGGCCGAAAGGATCGCTGGCGCGCGCGAAGTTGTTCAGCGCCAGCGCGGCCGCGATCGGTCGCGAAGTCATAGGCGCGGAGCCAGTTCTGGCGGACGATGATCGGGTCGGCGGCGATGCCGCGCACCTGTTCGATGAAGCGCGCGAGGTGCCAGGCGATCTGCGGGTCGGTCGGGCGGAAGTTCGCGATCGCGGGGGCGACCGCCTGCGCCTCGCCGAGCCGGTCCACCTGCACCACCCAGGGCACGATCGTGCCGCGGGCGGATTGCCAGACCAGGGCGGCGGCGAGGCCGGCGATGAGGAAAAGCTCGCCCAGCGCCATGAGGCGCCAGTTCCGCGCCTGGACGCGGGCGGAGCCGATGCGCTCATCCCAGGCCTGGGCGGCGCGCTGGTAGGGCGTCTCGGGCTCGGGCGTGCGGCCGTAGCGGACGGAGGGGCGCCGAAAGGGAGACAATGACATCAGCGATCCTCCGACAGGCGGATGGAGGAGCCCGCGCCGCCGCCATCGCCGGAGCGGATGGCGTGTCCGAGGGTGGTGACGCCGTGGCTCAGCGCCTGGCCGCGCCGCATGCGGCGGGCCCAGGCGGGGGCGCCGGAGGAGTGCGGGGGTCCGCCGGGGGTGATGCGCCGCCAGTGACAGCCGCGCTGCCGGCCGCGTGGCTGGCACGGAGGCTTCCTGCCGCGCTGCGCAGCGGGCTGATGGCGGCGGAACCCGCGGCCGTCACCACGCCCGAGGCGCCGCCGCTGCGGTAGGCCGTGCCGGTGGCGCCGAGCGCATAGGCCGAGCCCCGCGCGCCAGCGCCGATGGCAGACCCTGCCGTGCCAACGGCAGCCGCGCTCGTGCGCACCGCAGCGGCGCCGGCGACCATGGCCCCCCTGCCGCGAGCCCTGTGCCGACCGCCGCGCCCGCGCCGAGCTGCGGCCCGCCCGAGATCAGCGCGTTGGCGATGCCCGGCCCGAAGATCCCGAGCGCCAGCAGCGCCAGCGCCGCGAGGACGATGGACATGGCCTCGTCGATGGTCGGCTGGTTGGCGCCGAAGCCTGCCGTGAACTGCGCGAAGAGTGTCGAGCCGATGCCGATGATGACGGCGAGCACCAGCACCTTCACCCCCGACGAGACGACGTTGCCCAGCACGCGATCGGCGAGGAAGGCCGTCTTGCCGAACAGCCCGAAGGGCACCAGCACGAAGCATGCGAGCGTCGTCAGCTTGAACTCGATCAGCGTCACGAAGAGCTGGATCGCCAGGATGAAGAAGGACGGCAGGACGACCGCCCAGGCGAACATCAGGATCGCGATCTGGACGAAGTTCGTGAAGAACGAGATGTAGCCCATCAGCCCGGAGACGGCCTGGAGCAGCGGCCGCCCGGCATCGAGGCCGACCTGCGCGACGCGGCCCGGCTGGAGCAGCTGCTGCGCGGTGATGGTCGAGCCCGACGCGACCAGGCCGAGGCCCGCGAAGCGATCGAAGACGATTTGGGCCAGGAAATTCCAGTTGCCGATGATCCAGGCGAAGACGCCCACGAAGAGGGTCTTCTTGATCAGGCGGGCGATGATGTCGTCGTCCGCGCCCCAGGCCCAGAAGAGCGCGGCGAGGGTGATGTCGATGACGATGAGCGTCGCGGCGAGGAAGGCCACCTCGCCGCCGAGCAGGCCGAACCCGCTGTCGATGTAGCGGGTGAAGACGTCGAGGAAGCGGTCGATGACGCCGGTGCCGTTCATGGCACGTCCCGGGGTGTGTGGGGATGCGACGCCACGACCACGGCTCAGCGGCCATGGAACATCTGCGCCGCGCCCGGCTGGTAGCCGACGCCCGGGGCGAGGAAACGGTCCAGCTGCTCGCGCGCCTGCTCCTCGCCGCTGGCGACGCGGGCCGCCTCCAGCGCCTGGGCGCGGCCCTGCGCGGCGAGAAGGGCGGTGAGGTCGGCGATCTGCTGGGACTGCAGCGCGAGCAGCTGATTGCCCGCCTGCGCCGCCTGGAGTGCGCCGGTCGCGCCCTGGCTCTGGCCGATCAGCGCCTCGATCTCGGCGCGGGTGCCGGTCAGGTTACCGACCACCGTCGCCTGGGTGAGCAGCGCGTCCTGGAAGCCGGCCACCGAGGTCTGCCAGCGCTCGCGCGCATTGGCGAACATCTGCTGGCTGGAGCCGAGCGAGGCGGCGCTGCCATAGCCCTGGGTGAAGGCGCGCTCGATGTCGGTGACTTCGTAGGCGAGGCGCTGGGCGCGGGCGATCAGCTGCTGCGTCCGCGTGAAGGACCGCTGCAGCCGCATGAGCGAGGAGTAGGGCAGGCTCGCGAGGTTGCGCGCCTGGTTGATCAGCATCTGCGCCTCGTTCTGGAGCGAGGCGATCTGATGATCTGGTCGAGCGCGCGGGCGGCGGAGAGGATGTTCTGCGCGTCGTTCCACGGGTCGAAGACCGTCCACTGCGCCTGGGCGGGCGTGACCGCGACGGGGAGCGGCAGGGTGACGAGGGCCGCGCCGAGCAGCGCGGCGCGGAGCGGTCGGCGGATCATGGGGCGCTCTTCTCCGGAGGGTCGGGCAGAAGCTCGGCGGCCCAGTCGAGGCCGCGGCGCAGCAGCCAGGCGCGCGCGAAGCCGGCGCGGCCATGCGTGGCGAGGGTCGCGGCGATGGCGGCCTGGTCGGTCTTGGAGGACACCGCGCAGAAGGCGAGCGCGACCTCCGACAGCCCCAGCTCGAAGAGCCGGTTGCCGCGGCGGGACTGGCAGTAGTAGTCGCGCTTTGGTGTCGCCCGGGCGAGGATCTCCCTCTACCGGTCATTCAGCCCGAAGCGCGCGTACATGGCCGCGATCTGCGGCTCGAGCGCGCGCTCGTTCGGCAGGAAGATTCTGGTCGGGCAGCTCTCGATGATCGCCGGCGCAATGGCGGAGCCGTCGACGTCGGCCAGCGACTGCGTCGCGAAGATCACCGAGGCGTTCTTCTTGCGGAGCGTCTTGAGCCATTCGCGCAGCTGCGCGCCGAAGGTGACGTCATCCAGTGCGAGCCAGCCCTCGTCGACGATGATCAGCGTCGGCCGTCCGTCGAGGCGCCGGCCGATGGCGTGGAAGAGATAGGCCAGCACGGCGGGGGGCCGCGGCGGTACTGATCAGCCCCTCGGTCTCGAAGGCCTGCACCTCGGCCTCGCCCAGCCGCTCCGCCTCGGCGTCGAGCAGCCGGCCCCAGGGGCCGGCGAGCGTGTCGGGCTCGAGCGCGCGCTTGAGCGCCTGGGACTGGAGCAGCACGGCGAGTCCGGTCAGCGTTCGTTCGTAGGCGGGCGCAGAGGCGAGGCTGGTCAGCGCGGACCAGAGATGGTCCTTTACCGCGGGGTCGATCGCGACGCCCTCGCGGGCGAGCAGGCCGGCGATCCATTCCGCCGCCCAGGCGCGTTCCTCCGGCGCATCGATGCGCGCCAGCGGCTGGAGTGCGACCGGCTCGGCTCCGTCCCCCGCCAGCACGCCGCCGAGGTCGTGCCAGTCCCCGCCCATGGCGATCGCAGCGGCGCGGATCGAGCCGCCGAAGTCGAAGGCGAAGACCTGCGCGCCGGCGTAGCGGCGGAACTGGAGCGCCATCAGCGCCAGCAGCACCGACTTGCCCGCGCCGGTCGGGCCGATCACCAGCGTGTGTCCGACATCGCCGACATGTAGCGAGAAGCGGAACGGTGTCGCGCCCTCCGTGCGCGCATGGAAGAGCGGCGGGCCGCCGAGATGCTCGTTCCGCTCCGGCCCGGCCCAGACCGCCGAGATCGGCACGATGTGCGCGAGGTTCAGCGTCGAGATCGGCGGCTGCCGGACATTCGCGTAGAGGCGGCCGGGGAGGCTGCCGAGCCAGGCCTCGACGGCGTTCATCCCCTCGCGGATGACCGTGAAGTCGCGGGACTGGATGACCTTCTCGACCAGGCGGAGCTTGTCGTCCGCTGCGCGCGCGTCCTCGTCCCAGACCGTGACGGTCGCGGTCACATAGGCCCAGCCGGCGATGTCCTGGCCGAGCTCCTGCAGCGCCGCATCGGCATCGGCCGCCTTGTTGGCGGCGTCGCTGTCGAGCAGCACGCTCTGCTCGTTGGTCATCACCTCCTTGAGGATGGCGGCGATCGACTTGCGCTTGGCGAACCACTGGCGGCGGATGCGGGTGAGCAGCTTCTGCGCATCGGTCCGGTCGAGGCAGATCGCCCGGGTGCATCAGCGATACTCGAAGGCGAGCGCGTTCAGCTCGTCGAGGATCCCGGGGAAGGTCGCGCTTGGAAAGCCAGTGATGGTGAGCACGCGCAGATGCGCCTCACCCAGGCGCGGGGCGAGGCCACCCGCCAGCGGCTGGTCGGCGAGCAGCGCGTCGAGGTGCATCGGCGTCTCGGGGACGCGGACCAGGTGGCGGCGCGTCGAGACCGTCGAGTGCAGGAAGGTCAGCGTCTCGCCATCGTCCAGCCAGCGCGCCTCCGGAACGAAGGCCTCGATCTGGTCGAGCACGCGGTCGGTGCGGTCGATGAACCCGCGCAGCGCCTCTCGGCCGGTCGCGGCGTCGACGCCCTCCGTGCCCTCGTAGAGCCAGCCCTCGGCACGGGCCGCGTCGTCGGCCGGCGGTAGCCAGGCGAAGGTGAGGATGTAGCTGCTCTCGAAATGCGCGCCGTTCGGCCGCGGTTCGCGGTGCGAACCCTGTTCGGCCTCACCCTCGAACTGGGCGCGGCGCTCGGCGTCGACCAGGGCCGAGACGGGGTCGGGGAAGGTGCTGGCGGGGTAGCCGCGCGCCGGGATGCGCTGCGCCTCCGCGAAGACCGCCCAGCCGGAGCCGAGGCGGCGCAGTGCGCCGTTCAGCCGCGCGGCGGTCGCCGCGAGCTCAGCCGGCGTGGCGCTGTCCAGGTCCGGGCCGCGGACGCGCGCGCTGCGCTGGAAGGAGCCGTCCTTGTTCAGCACGACGCCGGGTGCCACCAGGGCGGCCCAGGGCAGGAAGTCCGCGAGCGTCTGGGGCTTCCGGCGGTATTCGGCGAGGTTCAGCACCGCCGCCTCACGCGCGCAGCCAGGCCGGGTAACGCAGGTGACGGCGGACCACCTCGACGACCTGCGCCTCCCGACGCGCCGCCCAGACGGCGGCGAGGTGGCCGACCAGCCAGATCAGCACGCCCACGACCCAGAGCCGCAGCCCGAGCCCGATCGCCGCGGCGAGCGTGCCGTTGGCGATGGCGACCGCCCGCGGCGCGCCGGCGAGCAGGATCGGCTCGATCAGCGCGCGGTGCACCGGCGCCGAGAAGCCCGGGACGGGTCGGCCGGCGTGGCCATCAGACCAGCGCCCCGCCGCCGAACTGGAAGAACGACAGGAAGAAACTCGACGCCGCGAAGGCGATCGAGATCCCGAAGACGATCTGCACCAGCCGCCGGAAGCCGCCCGAGGTATCCCCGAAGGCGAGCGTCAGGCCGGTGACGATGATGATGATCACCGCGATGACCTTGGCGACCGGCCCCTCGATGGATTCCAGCACCTGCTGCAGCGGCTGCTCCCAGGGCATGTTGGAGCCGGCGGCGTGGGCCGGGGCGGTGAGTGCCAGGCAGAGCGCGAAGGCAGCCGCGCCGGCGAGGCGCGCGGGCAGCGTGGATGTCATGGTGTGTCTCCTGTCGGGGTGAGGTCATAGTCGCCGGAGGCGGTCAGGCCGCGGACCTGGGCGAGCTCGGCGAGCCGGCGGTCGGCGCCTCGGCCGGCGAGCACGGCGATGACGTCGATTGTCTCCGCGATCAGCGCGCGCGGGACGGTGACGACAGCTTCCTGGATCAGCTGCTCGAGGCGGCGCAGCGCGCCGAGGGCAGAGCCGGCATGGATGGTGCCGATGCCGCCGGGATGGCCGGTGCCCCAGGCCTTGAGGAGGTCGAGCGCCTCCGCGCCGCGCACCTCGCCGATGGGGATGCGGTCGGGGCGCAGGCGCAGGGCACGGCGAACTCACTCAGACAGCGAGACGACGCCGTCCTTGGTGCGCAATGCGACCAGGTTCGGCGCGCGGCACTGAAGCTCGCGCGTGTCCTCGATCAGCACGACGCGGCCGCCCTCGCGGGCCACCTCGGCGAGCAGTGCGTTGGTCAGCGTGGTCTTGCCGGTCGAGGTACCGCCGGCGACGAGGATGTTGCGACGTGCCTCGACGGTGCGGCGCACTGCGGCGGCCTGCCCAGCCGTCATGACGCCGGTGGCGACGTAGTCCTCCAGTGTGAAGACTGCGACGGCGGGCTTGCGGATCGCGAAGGCCGGGGCGGCCACGACCGGCGGCAGCAGGCCCTCGAAGCGTTCACCCGTCTCGGGCAGCTCCGCCGACAGGCAGGGCTGATCCGCATGCACCTCCGCGCCGACATGATGCGCGACGAGGCGGATGATGCGCTCGCCGTCGGAGAAGGAGAGACAGCGCCCCGTATCGGCCAGCCCTTCCGCGAGGCGATCGATCCAGAGCCGGCCGTCGGGGTTGAGCATCACCTCGACGACGGCGGGGTCCTCAAGCCATGCCACGATGCCGGGGCCGAAGGCCGTGCGCAGCATGCGCGCGCCACGAGCAGTCGTCTCGGCCTTGAGCGGATGCAGCGACATGCGGTCCCCGTGGTGGTGCCGCGGCAGAAGTGCCGCAGCGAGCGGGGATGATTAGAGAGCGGCAAGTCTGGGTGGGTTCAACAAGTCCAGCATGGGCGTAGCGGGGTGGCGTGTAGAGAGAAGCGGCTTCGCGAAACCGAACTCAGCCCACTTCGTCGCTCTCGCCTGCAAGCGCGCCCTCCGCGGTGCCCGCGACGTCGAGCGAAACCTCGCGCAGCAGCGTAGGCCCCTTCGACAGGCGCCGACCGAGAGCTTCGAGGAATCGCTCGTAGCGTTGCCCTTGGCCTGCGCGGCGGCATAGTGTGCCTCGGGGGGTGCCGGCACGGCGACCAGCCAGTGCCGGACGAAGAGCGCCAGCGTTTCGAGGCCAATGCCAGTGTCGCGGTTCAGCCGTTCGATCTGGCGGCTCATCCGGTCGAGGCGCTTCGCCATCACCGCCTCCATCCGATCCGGCGCGTCGGGTGAGAGGAATGACGCGATCGACGCCTCGGCGACGACGGAGAGCGAGCGGCGGCGCTCCTGCGCTTAGGCCTCGAGCTGCTTCGCGAGCTTCGGGTCCAGTAGACGGAGAGTCGGACTTTCTTCACGGTGGCGCATCAGAGCGAGATGCCGTCATCGGGGTCGAGCGCCGCCTGGCGCGCGAGATGTTCTGAACGAGTGGACGCGTGACTGAGCGGCGGCTGGCACTGACGACCGGCGCCGGAAACCTGCTGCTCGCCCCGTTCGGCGCCATGCCAATGTGCCATGGCGCGGGCGGGCTGGTGGCGCAGTACCGCTTCAGTGCGCGAACGGGCTCAGCGCCGGGCCTGCTGGGCGCGATCCTGCTCGTGCTTGGGCTCGGCTTCGCCGGGGATGCGGCGGCCTTGCTCGGCGCCATTCCACTGGCGGCCGTGGGCGCGTTGCTGGTCTTCGCCGGGGGTGACCTGGCCCTTGCGAGGCATTGATCGAGGCGCGGCCGGATTGCCGCCCGGCGATCGCCGCCGCTGCATTTGGGACGTTTGCCTTCGATCCGGCGATCGGCCTCGCGGCCGGCTGGATCATCAAGGTGGCGCGGCGCGCACTGCGCGGCGATCGTCGCGCAGCGGAGTAGATCAGCCCGGCCCGCGCTCCCCGCCATGGGTCGGGTCATCGCAATTGCCGTGGTCGAAGTCAGCCAGCGTCTCGATGATGCGGCATTCACCGATGACAGCGCCGGCGCAGCTTGTGGCCATGCGATCCAGCTCCGCGCGCAGGGCTTCGAGGCGGCGCAGGCGGGCGTCGATCTCGCGCATCTGCGCCGTCGCCAGCCGATTCGCAGCGCTGCAATCGGCTTCCGGGTGGTCGGCGAGGTCGAGCAGGGCGCGGATCGCCGCGCTGTCGAAGCCGAGCTCGCGCGCATGGCGGATGAAGCCGAGGCGGCGCAGATGGGGCTCTGAATAGGCCCGGTGGCCGCCCTCGGTGCGGGCGGGCGGCGGCAGCCAGCCTTCCTGCTCGTACCAGCGGATGGTGGTGGCCTTGACGCCGGTGGCGCGGGCGAGGTCGCCGATCGAATAGGCCGCGCTCATCTGCGCTTGCCGTTCTGCGCGTCGAGGAAGCGCGCGAAGGCCGCGAGTGCCTTCTCGCCCGCATGGTGCTCGAGGCCCTCGGCATCGGCCTCGGCCGTTTCCGCATCAAGGCCGACCGCGATGAGGAAGCGCACGACGAGCTCGTGCCGCGCCTTCGCCCGTGTGGCGAGTTCTGCCCCGGCCTCGGTGAGGAACAGGCCGCGATAGGGCCTTGTCTCGACAAGCCCGTCGCGCTGCAGCCGGGTGATCGTGTTCGCGACGGTCGCCTAGGAAACGCCCATGCGCCGGGCGAGATCGACCGCCCGCGCCTCGCCCTCGGCACAGAGCAGATCCGCGATCAGCTCGACATAGTCCTCGGCGACGGCGGTTCGGTCCGCTTCGCGCTGGCGCACGAAGCGGGCGGCCTGGTCATCCTCGGACGGCAGCGGTTTCAGGACGGTATTGCGACGCATGCGGTGCTTCGGATCTCCCAGCTTGAAGCTCTTGATAGCCCCACAATCACTCCGCAGCCTCTGCTAAGTTTTGGAGGCACGCCATGAACCCGCCGTCGGATGCCGCCGTTCCGCCGGTGGCGGGCACGCCGAGCCTGCCGGAGGTCCACCGCAGCGTCGCGGTGCTCAATGCCGCCGGCTTTCTGCGCAAGCTGTTCGCCTTCATGGGGCCGGGCTACCTGGTTGCGGTCGGCTACATGGACCCGGGCAACTGGGCCACATCGCTCGCGGGCGGCTCGGCCTTCGGCTACACACTGCTTGCCGTCGCGCTCACCTCCTCGCTGATGGCGATCCTTCTGCAGGCGCTGTGCGCGCGGATCGGCGTCGCGACCGGGCGTGACCTGGCGCAGCTCTGCCGGGAACGCTTTCCGAAGCCGGTCGCCTATCCGCTCTGGCTCTTCGCGGAAATCGCAATCTGCGCGACCGACCTCGCCGAGCTGATCGGCACGGCCATCGCGCTGGAGCTCCTGTTCGGCATTCCACTCCTCTACGGCGTGATCCTGACCGCACTCGACGCCTTCCTCATCCTCTGGCTCCAGAACAAGGGGGTGCGCTGGCTCGAGGCGCTGATCTTCGGCTTCATCGTGCTGATCTTCGGCTGCTTCGCGGCGCAGATCGCGCTGTCTGACCCGGAAAGGGGCGCGGTGCTGCGCGGCTACATCCCGGCCGCGAGCATCGTGAAGAACGAGACCCAGCTTTAGATCGCCATGGGGATCCTCGGTGCGACGGTGATGCCCCACAACCTCTATCTGCACACCGCCGTGGTGCAGTCCCGCGCCTGGACGATGGACGATGCCGGCAAGAAGGAGGCGATCAAGTTCGCCACCATCGACAGCACCATCGCGCTGTCGCTCGCGCTGCTGGTCAACTCCGCCATCCTGATCACCGCGGCGGCCACCTTCCACACCTCCGGCAATACGGAGGTCGCGGAAATCCAGGACGCCTACCAGCTGATGGCGCCACTACTCGGCAGCGTGCTGGCGGCCAAGCTGTTCGCCGTGGCCTTGCTGCTGTGCGGGCTGAACGCGACCGTGACCGCGACCCTCGCCGGCCAGGTGGTGATGGAGGGCTTCCTGCGCTTCCGCCTGCCGCCGGTGTTCCGTCGGCTGGTGACGCGGCTGATCGCGATCATCCCGGCGGTGGTGGTCACCTGGATATAAGGCGCCTCCGGCACGGCGCAGCTGCTGATCCTGTCGCAGGTGATCCTGTCCATGCAGCTGCCTTTCGCTGTGATCCCGCTCATGATGTTCGCGTCGGACAAGGCGCGCATGGGCGCCTTTGGCGCACCACGCTGGCAGGTCGTGACCGGCTGGGTGATCGCGGCGGTCATCGTGGCGCTGAACGTCAAGGTTCTGCTGAACGTGGCGCTCGGTGCCTGAGGGGGCCCAGGCGACGCCAGCGATGGTCACCCGGCCGGCACGCCGGCTATTCCGAGAGCCGGAGGACCGAGCGATGCCACCACGCCGTCAATTGATCGCTGCCGGCCTCGCCGGCCTTGTCGCCGCGCCCCTCCGCGCGCTGGCAGCCACTCCCCTCTCGGTCTGGCGCGACCCGAATTGCGGGTGCTCCACCGGCTGAGTGGACCACCTGCGCGCGGAAGGCTTCGCGGTGCAGGATCAGGTCGTGCCGAGCGTCGCACCGGTGCGCCGCCTGCTCGGCACGCCAGCCGACCTGCTCTCCTGCCATGCGGGCCAGGTCGACGGCTTCGTCCTCGAAGGGCATGTGCCGAGCGCTGCCATCCGGCGCCTGCTGGCCGAGCGACCCGCCGGGGTCCGCGGGCTCGCCGTGCCGGCAATGCCCGTGGGTTCGCCAGGCATGGAGGTGCCGGGACAGGCGCCGGACACCTACGACGTGATCGCCTTCGGCGATGGCCCGCACCGCCCCTTCATGCGTTTCGTTTGCAGCCGCCCGGCCTGACGGTGCGAAAAGAGGCTTGAACCTCTAGCCGCTGGAGGTTCCATACCGCTGTCCGGGATGACCGGACGGGCAACATGGGCGCGACGACGAAGCTGAGCTGGCGCGTGGAGGGCATGGATTGCGCCTCTTGCGTCGCCAAGGTGACCAAGGCCGTGGAACGCCTGCCAGGCGTGTCCGCCGTCGAGGTCAACCTCATGGCCGAGCGCCAGACGCTGGAACTTGGTGACGATGGCAGGGCGGAGGCCGTCGAGGCGCAGGTCGCGTCCCTCGGCTACGCCACCCGGCGGATGGCCGAGGCCGGCTCGGCGTCCGCGCCGCCGCCCGGGTGTGATTGCGGCCACGGCCATGGGCAAGACAGCCCCGGCGATCACACGCATGACGCGGCTCCGCCCCCGGCGCATGGCCATGACTACGACAGCCCCGCCGATGCCGGAAAGCCTTGGTGGCGGACCGGCAAGGCGATGCTGGTCTGGACGCTCGGCGCGCTCGTGCTCGGCGCCTACGCGCTCTCCCTCGTCCTGCCGGAGCGGCTGACCTACCCGCTGTTCCTCATCGCGACGCTGGTCGCCCTGGTGCCTTTCGGGCGGCGTGCCATCGCCCTGGCGCGGTCGGGCAGCCCCTTCAGCATCGAGACGCTGATGTGCACGGCCGCGATCGGCGCCGCGATCATCGGCGCGGCCGAGGAAGCGGCCGTGGTCGTGCTGCTGTTTGCCGCCGGCGATTTGCTGGAGAATATCGCCGCGGGGCGGGCGCGCGACGGCATCCGTGCGCTGGCCACGCTGATGCCGCGGGTCGCGCTCCGGCTGCGCGCCGATGGCACGACGGAGCAAGTCCGGGCGGACCGGCTCGCGGTCGGCGACCTGGTGCTGGTGCGCCCCGGCGACCGCGTGCCCTGCGAGCGGGTGATCGAGAATGGTGCCTCCGCCCTCGACGAAAGCCCTGTGACGGGCGAGAGCATCCCTGTCTCGCGCGGCCCGGGCGATGCCGTGATGGCCGGCAGCATCAACGCGGAGGGGGCGATCCGGGTCCGCGTGACACCCGCCGCGACCGACAACACCATCGCCCGCATCATCCGCATGGTCGAGGACGCGACGGCCTCGCGCGCACCGACGCAGCGCTTCATCGAGCGCTTTTCGACCTGGTGGACGCCCGGCGCGATGATCGTGGCACTGCTGGTGATCGTGATCCCGCCTTTCGCGCTCGGCTGGGACTGGTGGACAAGCATCTACCGCGGCCTCGCGGTGCTGCTGATCGCCTGCCCCTGCGCGCTGGTGATCTCGGTGCCGGCCGCCATGGCATCGGGGCTTTCGGCGGGGGCGCGGCGGGGGTTGCTGATCAAGGGCGGCGCGGCGCTCGAGACGATCGGCGGCGCGCGGACCGTCGCTTTCGACAAGACCGGCACCCTGACCGAAGGCCGCCCGCGCGTCACCGACGTGCTGCCAGCCGAAGGGCGCAGCGCGGAGGCGGTGCTGGCACTTGCCGCCGCGGTCGAACAGGGCTCCTCGCACCCGCTCGCCAAGGCGATCCTGGCCGAGGCGACCGCGCGTGGCGTCGATGTCCCAGCCGCCGAAGCACAGGCGGCCCTGCCCGGCCGCGCGGTCACCGGCACAGTGGCGGGGCTACGGGTGAGCATCGGCAGCCCGCGCCATGCGCGCGAATCCGGCGCCGAACTCGGTGCGCTCGCAGCGGCACTTGACCGGCTAGAGGGCGAGGGCAAGACGGTCTCGGTCGTGCTGGTCGATGGCGCGGCGGCGGGCTTGGTCGCCCTGCGCGACGAGCCGCGCGCGGATGCGGCCGCTGGCGTCGCCGCCATCACCGCACTCGGCGTCCGCCCCGTCATGCTGACCGGCGACAACCGCCGCACCGGCGAAGCCATCGCCATTTCCCTCGGCCTCGACGCCAAGGCCGAGCTGCTGCCCGACGACAAGCTGCGCGAAATCGCGAAGCTGCAGGACCGGGGACCCGTCATCATGGTCGGCGACGGCATCAACGATGCGCCGGCGCTTGCCGCGGCCTCGGTCGGCGTCGCCATAAGCGATGGCACCGACGTGGCACTGGAGACGGCCGATGCCGCTGTGCTCAAGGACCGCGTGACGGGCGTGGCCGAGCTCGTCTCGCTCTCGCGCGCGACCATGGCGAAGGTGAAGCAGAACGTCGCCGTCGCGGTCGGTCTCAAGGGCGTGTTCCTGGTGACGACGCTGCTCGGCATCACTGGGCTGTGGCCGGCGATCATGGCGGATACCGGCGCGACCGTCCTGGTGACGCTGAACGCGCTGCGTCTGCTGCGCTGGGCACCGCACACATGACCCGCCCGGCAGATCCCGCCTTGCGCCGAGTGGTCGCGTTCGTCGCTGCGCTGAACCTGGGCTACTTCGGCATCGAGTTTTCGGTGGCGCTTGCAATCGGGTCGGTTGCGCTGTTCGCGGACAGCATCGACTTCCTGGAAGATGCCTCAATCAACCTGCTGATCCTGGTCGGCCTCGGCTGGTCGCTTGCGGCCCGCGCGCGGCTCGGGATGCTGCTGGCCGGCGTTCTGCTCGTACCCGGTCTCGCGACGCTGTGGACGGCGGCGGAGAAGGTCTTGGGCGCGGAGGTGACGGTTCCCGACCCGTGGCTCCTGGCGCTCACCGGCGGCGGCGCCATGGCAGTGAACTTCATCTGCGCGCTGATGCTGGCACGGCACCGCGCGACCGGCGGCAGCCTGGCGCGCGCGGCGTTCCTGTCGGCGCGCAACGACGTGATCGCCAACATCGCGATCATCGGCGCGGCTCTCGCTACCGCAGCGACGATGTCGCCCTGGCCTGACCTGGTCGTCGGGCTTGGTATCGCCGCCATGTATGCCGACGGCGCCCGCGAGGTCTTGGAGGCGGCACGCCAGGAATCACGCGATGCGCGCGCGTGACGCCTTGGCCTGGCGACGGCTTCGGATGGTGACGTCGGGTTCGCACGACGACGTCACACGCTGCCGCAGCCATGCGCGGCAGTTCGAGGGACTGGCCGTTACTCTCGAGCCGGTGCCGCTCCTTCGCTCGCCTCCGACGCCAAAGCCGCACAAGGCGGCACCCTCTCGCCACCGCCATCCGGGGATCGAACCGTGAGAGCGACGGCGGTTCGCATCGGATCGCGCAGCGCCCAGGTAACCACGCGCCTTGACGGTAGCGGGTGGCTCCTCGCGCCGGGTTGCGGCGCGATTGCGGCGCTCGCCTTTGCCCCCATTCACGTCTTGATCGCGCTTGCGGTCGCATTCGGCGGCCTGTGAAGGCATGACGTCAGTCGGCCCAAGCTGCATCGTCGGCGGAGAGAGGGTGGGCACCCGCTTCTGGCCGCTGCACCATGCGTCGATCATGTCCGCCCACTCCTGGAGCATGTGTCGACGCTGCGGCTCATACTCCGCCTTGTTGTAGACACCGCGCGACGATCGATTGTCCTCATGGGCAAGGCTTTTCTCGATCCAGTCGCTATTGAAGCCGAGCTCGTTCAGCAACGTCGCGCCAGTGCGCCGCAGGTCGTGCACCGTAAAGGCGCCCAACGGCAGCCCGCTGGCCTTCGCACGCCCCACAACCGCGTAGATGACGCGATTGAAGGTCGCACGAGACATCGGCTGGTCGGCCTCATAGCGAGAGGGCAGCACATAGGGCGATCTGCCAGCGCAGGTTTTCAGCGCAACCATGATGTCGAGTGCCTGTCGCGCGAGATAGACGTTGTGTGCCCGCGAGCGCTTCATCCGCTCCTTCCGAATGGTCCAGACAGCGTTCTCGAAATCCACCTCGTCCCAGGTTGCATCGAGCAGCTCGCTCTTGCGCACCATGGTCAGGAGAATGAGGCGGAGCCCGAGGCGAATGGTCGGCAGGGTTGCGACGTGTTCAATCTGGTTGAACAGGATGCGGATTTCCGACGGCGAAAGCGCGATCCTTCGGCATGAAGGTGGCGATTGATGCCGGCCCCACCTCGTCGGCTGGGTTCGCAACCTTCTCGCCATGCAGGATCGCGTGGCCGTAGATCTGTTTGATGATGTCGCGGACATGGATCGCGGTCGCCGGCGCGCCGCGCTCCTTCACCTTGGCGCAGAGCCCGCGCAGGTCGTCGGGCGTGATCTCCGACAGGAGCCTGTTCTTCCACGTCGGCAGGATGTCCCGGTCGAAGATCGCCTTCCGCATCGCCCGTGTGCTCTCGGCCATGCGCGCGCGGTCGAACCAGCGCTTTCCGGCGGCCGCAATGGTGGGTGCTTCTGCCGCGCGGCGCTTCGCGCGCCGCTTCTCCTGCGCGGGAGACTGTCCGCCCGCAACGGTCTTCCGAGCAACGAGGCAGCGCTCGCGGGCTTCGGCGAGCGTCAGTCCGCCAGGTCCGTAGGCGCCGAGGGTCAGCGTTTCGCGGCGCCCGTTCAGCCGATAGTCGTAGCGGAACGAGATCGCACCCGACGGCAGGACCGCGACATACATACCGTCACGGTCAGCAACTTTGTACGATTTCCTTTTGGTTTCAGCCGCTTGAGGGCGATATCGGTGAGCATGACGCCCTCCTCAGCGCGTACGATACGCCCCTCCCCAGGGTTAGGGATACCGTCAGAAACGATACCGTCAGTCGTGCGAAAATGACCAATCAATTCAGCGTATTGGGTGCAAAAATCGGGATTGCCGTTGACCGACCTCCAGGCGGGCAAATCCGAGAATGCCAGCGCTGCCTCAAAGCCGATACCGTCGGCGATGCCGTCAGATCAACGCGCCTGCGCGCGCGATAGATCGTGAAGCACTACACTAGGAATACCCAATGAATTTAGCTCGTTAGATCAGTTCGAACGATAGGTGGCGAACCATGCCGAAGCCTATCGCATCACTCCCACTCGATCGTTCCGGGAGGTTTGGAGGTGATGTCGTAGGTCACGCGATTGATCCCCCGAACCTCGTTCACGATCCGGTTCGCGACCCGCATCAGGAACCCCATGTCGAACGGATAGACGTCCGCCGTCATGCCGTCGGTGCTCGTGACGGCGCGGAGCGCACAGGCGTGGTCGTAGGTGCGCCCATCGCCCATCACGCCGACCGTGCGCACGGGAAGCAGGACCGCGAACCCCTGCCAGATCGCGTCATAGAGCCCCGCCGAGCGGATCTCCTCGAGGAAGATCGCGTCCACCTTGCGCAGGAGCGCCACCTTCTCCCGCGTCACCTCGCCCGGAATGCGTATGGCGAGGCCCGGGCCGGGGAAGGGGTGCCGGCCAACGATCGCTTCAGGAAGCCCGAGCTCGCGTCCCAAAGCGCGCACCTCGTCCTTAAACAGTTCGCGCAGCGGCTCGAGAAGCCGCATCCGCATCCTCTCCGGCAGGCCGCCGACATTGTGATGGCTCTTAATCGTCACCGACGGCCCGCCGGTGACGCTCACGCTCTCGATCACGTCCGGATAGAGCGTTCCCTGCGCGAGGAACTCCGCCCCGCCGAGCTTCGCCTGCTCCTCCTCGAACACCTCGACGAACAGCCGACCGATCGTCTTGCGTTTCTGTTCCGGATCGGTCACGCCCGCAAGCGCATCGAGGAAGGTATCGGACGCGTCGCGGTGCACGAGGCGGATGTTGAACCGATCACGGAACGTCGCCACCACCTCCTCCGCCTCGCCCTGGCGCATCAGGCCATGGTCGACGAAGATGCAGCTGAGCTGGTCGCCGATCGCCTCGTGGATCAGCACCGCGGCAACGGAGCTGTCCACGCCACCCGAGAGGCCGCAGATCACGCGCCCCGTGCCGACCTCGCGGCGTATCCGCGCAACCGCCGCCCGGCGGAAGCTGGCCATCGTCCAGTCGCCCGAGCAGCCGGCGATGCCGTGGGTGAAGTTGCGCAGAAGCTGCGCGCCATGGGGCGTGTGCACCACCTCGGGGTGGAACTGCACCCCGTAGAAGCGCCGGTGGTCATCGGCGGTCACGGCGAAGGGGGCACCTTCGGAGACGCCGACCACCCGGAACCCCGGCGCGAGCCGCGTCACCCGGTCGCCATGGCTCATCCACACCTGCTCGCGCGCGCCCTTGGCCCACACGCCCTGGGTCAGGGCGCATTCGTCGATCACATCGACGAAGGCTCGGCCGAATTCGCGATGGTCCGAACTCTGAACCTCGCCGCCGAGCTGGGCCATCATCGTCTGCTGGCCGTAGCAGATTCCGAGCACGGGAACGTCGAGCTTGAAGACGATCTCGGGGGCGCGCGGCGAAGAGCCCTCGGTGACCGAGGCAGGGCCGCCCGAGAGGATGATCGCGCGCGGGGCGAAGTCGGCGATCCGCTGCGGGTCAACCGAGTAGGGCCAGATCTCGCAATAGACGCCGCTTTCGCGCACGCGACGTGCGATCAGCTGCGTGACCTGGCTGCCGAAGTCGAGGATAAGGACGCGCTCCGTCATGGCGGACCGAGTACAGGATTTCGCCGAAAAGGGAAGCGGCGCGGCCTGCGGAGCCTAGCGAGCAGGACCCCGCGTATCCAACAGCACGCCATCGCCGTGCAAGGGAAGCGGCGCGGGGATGGGCCGTCGGAGCGCTACTGGTCCGCCGTCGGCGCGGTGGCGGCGAGCAGAAACGTGATCGGCTCCCACAACAGGCCGATCTGCATCACCGGCGCGCCGGCGAAGCGGATGATCTGCTCGGCGACCGGCCGACCGCCTAAGCGCTGGTAGAACCAGCGGGCGGGATTGTCCTTCAGCACCCACAGCATGACGGAGCGGCAACCGATGGCGTTGAGATGGGCAGCGAGAGCCCGCATCAGACGCCGCCCCACGCCGCGCTCGCGCCAGTCCTCGAGCAGGTAGAGCGTCTCGATCTCGCCTGCTTCGCGCACGCCGGAACGGGCGCGGCCGCCGGAGGCGAAGCCGACGACACGCGGAGCGCCGTCATGCTCGGGGCTGTCGGCGCCGGTCGCGACCGCGACGAACACCGCGTGCCCAGGTGCGGGAACCGCAAGCAGGCGTCGCCACTGCGCCGACTGGCGCGGGGCGGACATCGCAGCGAGATAGTCGGCCGGCAGGATCCCGGCATAGGTGGACCGCCACACTGCGACATGCGCCTCGCCGATCGCGTCGGCATCGGCAGGGCGGGCGCGGCGGATCGCGATCACGCCGCACCACCCTCGAGTGCGGGGCCGCTGCGGCGCAGCACGGCGGCGAAGAACCCGTCGGTTCCGTGGCGTGCCGGCGTGAGCGAGAGGAACGGTCCCTCGCAGGGAGGGGCGCCCTGCGCGACCGCGGCCCACGCTTGCGCAAGCGGCACGATCTCGAACGACGGATGGCGACGACGGAAGGCGTCCACCTGCGCCTCGTTCTCCTCCACGAGCACCGAGCAGGTAGCGTAGACCAAGGTGCCGCCCGGTTTCACCAGCCGTGATCCGCGATCGAGGATCGACGCCTGCTTGGCGACGAGCTCGGCGAGATCCTCCGCGCGGAGGCGCAGGCGCGCATCGGGGTTGCGGCGCCAGGTGCCCGTTCCCGTGCAGGGTGCATCGACAAGAACGCGGTCGAACCCGCCAGCGGCGCGTTTGGTCCACTTCTCGCCGGGTGCGAGCAGGCGTCGCTCGACATTGCCGACACCGGCGCGGCGGAGCCGTTTCACAGCGGCATCGAGACGCCCGGGGTTGACATCACAAGCGACGAGCCTGCCGCGATTGCCCATCGTCGCCGCGAGGGCGAGCGTCTTGCCGGCCGCGCCGGCGCAGAGATCGATCACGCGCATGCCCGGCCGCGCATCGGTGAGGAGGGCGACGAGCTGGCTTCCCTCGTCCTGGATCTCGACGAGGCCCTCCCGGAACGCCGCCGTTGCGGTGATCGGCCGGCGCCCCTCGACGCGCAGGCCCCAGGGAGAGAGCCGTGTCGGCACAGTGGCGATGCCTTCAGCGGCAAGTGCGGCGCGTGCCTCTTCGCGCGTCGCCTTGAGAAGGTTGGCGCGAAGGTCGGTCGGTGCCGGCGCGTCCATCGCCGCCATCTCGCGCTCGAGCTCCGCCCCGAACCGCGCCGCCAAGCGCGGCAGGAGCCACTCGGGAATGCCGAAGCGGACGGCGTCAGGGGGCGCCTCGCCCGCCGGCAGGGCGGCGAGGCGAAAGAGCGCCGCGCGTTCGCCGCTCGTGAGCGGCTCGGGGCCGCGGCGTGCCCCAGAGAACAGCCCGGCCACGGCATCGGGGGAGAGGCCCTCGGCGAGGAGCTGAGCGAGCATCCGCGTGCGCGGGGTGATCGGCGCGTGCGCTCGCTCGAGCGCCCAGCGCAGCCGGGCCTCCGACCGCAGCATCGCCCAGAAGCGTTCGGCGATCGCGCGTCGGTCGCTCCCGCCGATGAAGCGTTTTGCGCGGAAGAAGGCGTTCACCACCGCATCGGCGGGCGCGGCGGGTGACGCCTCGGTCGCCTCGATCAGCTCGATTCCCGCCTGGATGCGGGCAGGCGGCGTCACGGCGGCGCGTCCGCCCCCGAATCAGAGGCCGTCAGCGCGCTTGCGGTGCTCCGACGGCCTTTCCCGGCGCGCCCCGTCGCGCGGGCATCGTCACACCGCATCACCAGCGCCTTGGGCCTCACCGCCACGGCGCGTGCGGGCGCGCTCACTGCTCGAGCCGGTAGTTCGGCGCCTCACGCGTGATCGCGACGTCATGCACGTGGCTCTCGCGCAGGCCGGCACCGGTGATCCGGCGGAAGCGCGCGTTCGTCTGCAGCTCGGCGATCGTTGCCGCACCGACATAGCCCATGCCGGCGCGCAGGCCACCAACGAGCTGGTGGATCACCGCCGCCACCGGCCCCTTGTAGGGCACGCGCCCTTCGATTCCCTCAGGGACGAGCTTCTCCGCCTCGCCGACATCCTGCTGGAAATAGCGGTCGGCGCTGCCCTTGCGCATCGCGCCGATCGAGCCCATGCCGCGATAGGCCTTGTAGGAGCGCCCCTGGTAGAGGAACACCTCGCCGGGGCTCTCGTCGGTGCCCGCGAACAGGCTGCCGATCATCACCGCGTCCGCCCCGGCGGCGATCGCCTTGGCGATGTCGCCCGAACTCCGAATGCCGCCATCGGCGATCGCGGGAACGCCGCGGGCGTGGCAGGCCTCAGCCGTCTCGAGAACGGCGCTGAACTGCGGCACGCCGACTCCGGCGACGATCCGGGTGGTGCAGATGCTGCCCGGCCCGATGCCGATCTTCACCCCATCCGCCCCCGCCTCGATCAGCGCCAGCGCCGCCTCAGGTGTCGCGACATTGCCCGCGATCACCTCGACGGCGTTCGAGAGGCGCTTGATCCGCTCCACCGCGCGGAGCACGCCGCCTGAGTGCCCGTGCGCGGTGTCGACCACGATCACGTCAACCTCCGCCGCGACGAGCAGCTCCGCGCGGCGGAGGCCGTCCTCGCCAACCCCGGTCGCGGCGGCGACGCGCAGCCGCCCGAGCTCGTCTTTCGATGCGTCGGGATGGGCGGTCGCCTTCTCCATGTCCTTGACCGTGATCAGACCGACGCAGCGATAGGCGTCGTCGACGACGAGAAGCTTCTCGATCCGGTGCTTGTGCAGAAGCCGCCGCGCCTCCTCCGCGCCCACGTGCTCGCGCACCGTGACGAGGTTCTCCCGCGTCATCAGCTCGTAGACCTTCTGGGCCGGGTCCTGCGCGAAGCGCACGTCGCGGTTGGTGAGGATGCCGACGAGCCGGCCGGTGCCGCGCTCGACCACGGGGATGCCGCTGATCCGGTGTGTGGCCATCAGCGCGCGCACCTCGGCAAGCGTCTGGTCGGGGTGGATGGTGACGGGATTGACCACCATGCCGGATTCGAACTTCTTCACCTGGCGCACCTGCGCCGCCTGGTCCTCTGGCTCGAGGTTCTTGTGGATCACGCCGATGCCCCCGGCCTGGGCGAGCGCGATCGCCATCTGGCTTTCGGTGACCGTGTCCATCGCCGCGGAGATCAGCGGCAGGTTCAGGCCGATGCGGCGGGTCAGCCGGGTGGCGACGTTCGTCTGGCTCGGCAGGACCTGTGAATAGGCCGGGACGAGCAGGATGTCGTCGAAGGCGAGCGCCTCCTCGATCACGCGGCGGTCGGCAGCGCGCGCGGCGGCGGCCGGCGTGGAGGCGGGCGTCGTGTCGGGAGCCATGGCGGGAACCTCTCGTCCGCAACCTTGGCGGCGTCTGGTAACCCGCCGGGGGTTGCGCCGCAAGCGAAGAAGCCGCGCGTGACGCGGAATTCAGGGGCGCGCCGTCAGGCGCCGCCCGGGCGGAACCCGGTCGCGACCACGTAGGTCTCGGCGCTCTCCTTGCGGCTCGCCGGCGGCTTGGCATGCCGGACGGAGGCGAAGTGCCGCTTGAGCGTGGCGAGCATGCCGCGCTCGGACCCGCCCTGGAACACCTTGCACACGAACGCCCCGCCCGGAGCGAGAACCGCGAGGGCGAGCTCCATCGCCGCTTCGGCGAGCGCGACGATGCGGAGATGGTCGGTCGCGGCATGGCCGACCGTGTTGGGAGCCATGTCGGACAGGACGAGATCCGCCCTGCCGCCGAGTGCCGCGATGGCTCGCTGCGCGACCTCGGCGTCGGTGAGGTCACCCTGAAGGAGGGTCGCGCCCGGCACGGGCGCCGCGGGCAGGATGTCGACCCCGACCACCGTTCCTCCAGCGCCGGCGCGCTCGACCGCGACCTGGGTCCAGCCTCCCGGAGCGGCGCCGAGGTCGAGCACCCGAGCGCCTTTTCGGATCAGCCGGAACCGGTCATCGAGCTCGATCAGCTTGAACGCAGCGCGGGAGCGGTACCCCCTCGCCTTCGCCGCCTGCACATAAGGATCGTTTAGGTGACGCTGCAGCCACCGCGTGCTCGCCGGGTCACGCCTCCGTGCGGAACGGACCGTCACGGTGAGCTTCCGTCCGGCCCCGCCGGCAGCGCCGCGGCCGCGCCGCGCCATCGCCGTCAGACGCCCCCCTGCTCGAGCGACCAACGGGTGATCGTCACCGGCCGTGAAGGCTGGCGTGCGATCCTGCCCCGATCGGCGCGCATCAACCGAAGCAGGATCCCCTCGCGCAGCCCACGGTCGGCCACCACGATCGCCGGAACCGGCCAGAGGCGCCGGATCGCGGCGAAAACCGCGCAGCCAGGCAGCACGAAATCGACGCGCTGCGGCCCGATGCACGGGTGTCGCGTCAGCCCCTCGCGCCCCATCTCCCTGACGGTCGCGAGAGCGCGATCGGCCGCCTCGACCGCAAGGACGCGGCCATCGACCATCGCGCGGCTGTAGCGCGCGAGCCCGAGCGAGACGCCGGCAAGCGTGGTGACCGTGCCGGAGGTGCCGACGAGGCGAACCTGCCCGCGCGCCACCTCGGCCGAGATGCAATGGACGGCATCGAAGGGCAGAAGCGCGGCCATCGCCTCCATCGTCATCGCCTCGAAGCCTTCAGCCGTGAACGCGGCCTCGCGCCAGCGTTCGGCGAGGGTGACGACGCCGAGCGGCACGGAGGCATAGCCGGTGAGGGTGATCTCTCCCTCGCCATCGATCCTGAGCCACGCAAGCTCGGTCGAGCCGCCGCCGATGTCGAACAGGAGCGCCCGACGCTCAGGGCCGGCGAGCAACGGGGCGCAGCTCTCGACGGCGAGCTCCGCCTCCTCGCGTGGCCCGATCACTTCGAAGGCAAGGCCCGTCGTTTCCCTGACCCGCGCAAGGAAGCGGGCGCCATTCGCGGCGCGACGGCAGGCTTCCGTTGCCACCGCGCGCATCCGACGAACCTTCCTGCGCCCGAGCTTGTCGGCGCAGACGGCGAGCGCCGCCACCGCGCGGTCCATCGCTTCGGGCGAGAGGGCGCCCGTGGTCGCGAGCCCCTCGCCGAGCCGGACAATACGCGAGAAGCTGTCGAGCACGCGGAATCCGTGCGCTGTGGGCGCCGCCACGAGCAGCCGGCAGTTGTTGGTGCCGAGGTCGAGCGCCGCGTAGAGCGGCAGGCTCTCTCTCTCCGCGTGCAGCGCGTGGGGCGGCATGGGGCGCGGCCGGAACCTTCTGTGACGGTCGCATGATCGGGCGGTCGGCAGGGTTTTCGCAAGGGCGACGACGGCGCCTGAGGGCGGGTGGGACGTTGCTCGCCCTGGCGCTCTGTGCTATCCGCCCGCGCTGCGAGGGTTGGGGGATAGTTTAG
>Ga0308398_1000309_pt1 | contig 32250 bp, 23 predicted proteins | sample Hotspr20SampleT9_FD_202360 | JGI IMG/M metagenome (GOLD analysis project Ga0308398, IMG submission 202360) | Hot spring phototrophic mat microbial communities from Mushroom Spring, Yellowstone National Park, Wyoming, United States - 20051001_T9 ...
GCGGCGAGGGTGTCATGCTTTCGAGCAGCCCTACAACTGCATAACCCCTAATGATGGATAGGCTGGTGAAAAAAGCATTAAAAACAACAGAAAAAGTAAAAATACTGTATTTTCCTAAAATTGTCTTTCTTAACCGTTTTAGTGGTACGGTTCTTGCATTTATAAAGAAGCGAAAAACTTTCACGCGAGGAGGAGACACTATGCGCAACCTGTTCAAGCATCTCGTAGCGGCAGCGGTGGTAGGTGTGCTCTACACCAACGTGTTTGCTGCCACGATTAACGTCACCGTCTACTCCAACAACCCTGTGCCCGGAGACCTGTTTTCCAATTCAGGCTCCTCTAACCAGGGGCAAGCCGTTGGGACATCTGGCTGGTATTACAATAATGTGCGTAACAGCGGTGAGGTCGGCATTCGCACCAACTACCCCTTCAACGGCAACGGCTCTGTCTACATGAGGACGCCAACTCTTGACGCGGAAGCGGGTATCGAGTTTCTGGGGAACGCATTGACGATCGGCGTCCCCGGCAATTTCTATTCGGTCACCGCTATCGCGCCCCTCAGCCAGCTGCAAAGTGTGTCCTACAGCTGGTACCGCGATAGTACCAGCTCGGTAGCGGGTCACCTCCACCCGGTGCTACGAATACTCCTAGACGCGGATGGGGACCTGAATACCACCAGCGACCGAGGTGGGCTTGTCTGGGAGAGTGTCTATCAACTTTATCCATACACTGCTCCCACTAACACGTGGGTCACCCAAACCATTACCGACAGCAGTTGGCTGTGGAACTTCGGGTTGGGTGGAACCCTCATGGACATCGATGGGGATGGATATCCCCACAACAGCAACCTTGCCGCGTGGAAAGAGAAATTCCCCAACGCGGTGATTATTGGTTTCAACATGGGATTAGGCAGCGGATGGACAGGCAATTTCATCGGCGCGGTGGACAACATTTCGTGGACCATCAACGGCATCACCACCACCACCAACTTCGAGGTGGTGCCCGAGCCGACCACGATGGCGCTGTTTGGGTTGGGATTGCTCGGTGCGGCGGGTGGTCTGCTGCGCCGCAAGTCCGCGTAAGCCCACGAACACCCACACGAGTATTACGCGCAGGGCGCATGCGCCCTGCGCGGTTTTTGTTGCGTTCCCCTGCGGCGACAGGCGCGGCGTTTGCCTCCACTGGCGCCGCTAAGTGACCCGCGTTCGAGCAGGTATCCTTTCCCCGCTCGTCGAACGGGGGACTGAGCGAACAACCATTGCACACAGGACGGTGAAGATGAAAATCGCCACGATCACTCCTATGCGCTACACGCCCGGCGAACTGGAGTACTTCCAGTTCATCCGCGGGGGCGTGGGCGCAGACCACCATCAGGGCCCCACCTTTCACCAGTTCACCGACGGCACGGTGCGCATGATTTGGGCGGCATACGACATTGACGAGTGTTCCCCCAACAGCGTGGTGCTGTATTCGGACTCCTTTGACCGCGGCATTACCTGGTCCGACCCGCAGGTGTATATGGCAGACTATCCGGGTGGCTTAATCGCCCCCTGCGTGCTGCTGCTGCATGGTGGCAGGGAAGCCATCATGGTGCTGGTCAAAGTGCGCCATCGCATCGAGGTCGACCCAGTGCGCAAAGTGGTGCTTACCGGTTGGGACTACTTTCAGTCTCGCTCGCGCGTTTTCGTGCGCCATTCCACCGACGGCGGTCGCACCTTCGACCATGGGCAGGAGATACCATGCCAACTGATTACGGGCGGGAAGGAGCTACCCGGCGGCGGGATGTATTACGGAGACATCTCGGTGGTTCAACTGCAAAGCGGACGCATCGTCGTCTCTGGCAATTTCATGGACCCGAAGCGCTCGGAGAATCGGTCGGGTATCGGGCATTTTGTGGGCGTGTGTCTCCTGTCGGATGACGGCGGACGCACCTGGCGGCGCAGTGACGAGATTTCGGTTGACACCCCACGCGGCGTCATGGAGATGCAGATTGCGGAGGTGGAACCCGACCATCTGTTCTGCCTGTTCCGAAACACGAGCGGTTATCTGTGCCAGACCCACTCGGAGGACGGGGGCGAGACGTGGAGCAAGCCGGAGCGCTCGCCTTTGCCCTCGCCCGAATCGATGCCCCGCATGATCAAGCTGCGCAGCGGCAACCTGCTGCTGGTGTGGAACAACGTCTCCTCCACGACCCAGCAGCCGCGCCACCCGCTGTCGGCGGTGCTATCCCGAGACGGTGGGCGCACGTGGGGAACTCCCAAAGTGGTTGCCGACGAGTTGGGCGAAAACCAGGTCAGCAACCACGGCATGATTCAGCTGGATGACGGGCGCATTCTGCTGGCAATCAACCACTATCGGGCTGTGCATCCCACCACCAGCGACCTGGACATGGCGATCTTCGACGAGACGTGGCTGCACGAGGAGTATCCGTTGCCGCTGGTGTGGCGCTTCCGCACCGACCCTGCCAATCGGGGGGAGGCGGAACAGTGGTATGCGGTGCAACCCGATGCCAGCTGGAGCGAGATTCGCACCGACAGCGACTGGGTCAGTCAGGGCTACCGGTATTACGGCACGGCGTGGTATAGCGTCGGGTTCACCTGTCCTGACGAACTGGTGGGCAAAGAGGTGATTCTGCGCTTTGGCGCGGTGGACGGTAACTGTCAGGTGTGGCTGGATGCGCAGTACATCGGCTCGCAGCTGGAACCGCCCGATGTGATGTGGAACAAGCCGTTCACCCTGCCGATTGGGCAGCTGGAGCCCAACCGCGAACACCGGTTGGTGGTGCGGGTGACCAAAGACAGGCTCGCGGCGGGCATCTGGAAGCCGGTGGCGCTGAAGGAACGGTGAGACCGCATCGGCTGGAAGCGCTGGTTGACCTCTGGTATAATCCTCTGTGGTGATAAGTATGGAACGGCGTCCACTGGATGAAGAAGCCTTGCTTCAGCGGATTACGGTGAACCCAGCCATCTTCTGGGGAAAGCCCATCATCCGCGGCAGGAGACTAGCAGTATAGCACGTGTAAACATGTCGAGAACCATTCAACCCCAAACCCCCATGTTGCAGCAGTACTTCCGGGCGAAGGCGGAGTACCCGGAGGCGTTGCTGATGATGCGCGTGGGCGATTTTTATGAGCTGTACGGCGAGGACGCGGAAATCGCCGCACGCGAGCTGGAGATTGTGCTGACGGGGCGCGATGACGGCAAGAACGGGCGCGTGCCCATGGCGGGCGTGCCCTACCACGCGGTGGAGCGCTACGTCGCCCGGCTGGTGCAGAAGGGCTACAAGGTTGCGCTGATGGACCAGATGGAAGACCCCCGCTTCGCGAGGGGGCTGGTCAAGCGCAAAGTCACCCGCGTGCTGACGCCCGGCACCGTGCTGGAAGATTCCATGCTGGAGGAGCGCAGCAACAACTACCTGGTGGCGGCGGTGGCGGGCGAAAAGCTGTCAGGGCTGGGCGTGGTGGATGTCTCTACCGGTGAGTTTCTCGCCACCGAGATACGCGGGGAGTTAAGCCTCGCGCGCATCGTGCAGGAGATTGTGCGCCTGCAGCCGGCGGAGTGTCTGGTGCCGAAGGATGCCACCGATTTGGCAGCGGCGATCGAGGAAGCGTGCAACGCCACCGTCACCCTGTACGACCCGCAGGAGTATGCCGACCGCCGCGATGCCCGCCAGCTGTTGCTGCAACACTTCCAGACGCAATCCCTGCGCGGTTTTGGGTGTGAGGACTACTCGGTCGGTCTGGAGGCGGCGGCGATGGTGCTGCGTTATCTGAAGCGCAATCAGGTCTCCGCTCTGCAGCACATCCGCACGCTTTCCACCTACTCGGTAGACAACTTCATGTATCTGGATGCGGCGGCGCGGCGCAATCTCGAGCTCACCCGCTCGCTGGTAGATGGCTCGCGCAAGGGCACGCTCATCGAGGTGCTGGACATGACCCGCACCGCCATGGGAGCGCGCCTGCTGCGCCGCTGGCTGGATGAGCCGCTGCAGGACATCGAAGCCATAGAAACGCGCCTGCAGTGCGTGCAGGAGCTGGTGAACGACTCACTCACCCGCGAGGAGGTGCGCCACCAGCTGGGAAGGCTGGGCGATTTGGAGCGGTTGACATCGCGCATCGCGACGGGAGTGGCATCGCCGCGCGATTTGGCGGCGCTGAGGCAGTCCCTGCAGGTGCTGCCCGAACTGCACGCCGCGCTGCAACCGGTGCAAACACCCCGCCTGCAACACCTGCGCGAAGCCATTCGGGGCATTCCCGACCTGGTTGGTTTCATCGCCCGCGCGATTGTGGACGACCCGCCCGCCACGCTGAAGGACGGCGGCGTCATCAGGGACGGCTTTCACGCCGAGCTGGACGCCATCCGCCGCGCCCAACGCGAGGGGAAACAGTGGATTGCCGAGCTGGAGCTACGCGAGCGTGAGCGCACGGGCATCCCGTCGCTGAAGGTAGGCTACAACGCCGTTTTTGGCTATTACATCGAGGTCTCCAAGCCGCATCTTTCCAAAGTGCCCGCCGACTACCTGCGCAAGCAGACCACCGCCAACGGCGAGCGGTTCATCACGCCCGAGCTGAAGGAGATGGAGGCGCAAATCACGGGGGCGGAAGAGCGCGCCCTCATCCTGGAGCAGGAGCTGTTCAGCATGGTGCGCGAGGAGGTGGCGCTGCACGCCCCCGAGATACTGGACATCGCCCGCGCGGTGGCGGAACTGGACGTGCTGGCGAACTTCGCGGAGGTCGCCGTGCGCAACGACTATCACCGCCCCGTAGTGCATCCGGGCACACACATCCGCATCCGCAACGGCAGGCATCCCGTGGTCGAACGCTTTGGCATGCAGACCTTCATCCCCAACGACTGTGTGCTGGACGATGGGCAGCGCATGATTGTGCTGACCGGTCCCAACATGAGCGGCAAAAGCACCTACCTGCGACAGGTCGCGCTGATTTGCCTGATGGCGCATATCGGCAGCTTTGTGCCCGCGGATGAGGCGGAGATTGCGCTGATAGACCGCATCTTCACCCGCGTGGGTGCGCACGACGAACTCGCCACGGGGCAGTCTACCTTCATGGTGGAGATGACCGAGACCGCCACCATCCTGAACCATGCCACCGAGCGCAGTCTGGTGGTGCTGGACGAAATCGGGCGGGGCACGAGCACCTACGACGGTCTGGCGATTGCGTGGGCAGTGGCGGAGGCATTGGTACAGATTGGCTGCAAGACGCTGTTCGCCACGCACTATCACTACCTGAACGAGCTGGCGAACCTGATGCCGGGCGTGCGCAACTATCGCGTGGCGGTGAAGGAGCAGGGCGAGCAGATTATCTGGCTGCACAAGGTGCTGCCTGGCGGCACGGATAAGAGCTACGGTATTCAGGTAGCGCGGATGGCGGGAGTGCCGCCGGAGGTGGTGGCGCGGGCGCAGGAGATTCTGCGCGATCTGGAGCGGCAGTCCACGCAGCGCGGCGGCATGGCGAGCGCGATTGCCCCCGACGCCGAGGCGGTTTCCAGCGTGAAGGTCCATAAACGGAAGCTGCAGCTGACCCTCTTCGAGGCGGAGAAACATCCCGTCATCGAGGAGCTGGAGAAGATGGATGTAACCACCCTCTCGCCGCTGGAGGCGCTGCTGAAAATCAACGAGTGGAAGAAGCAACTCAATACGCAGAGGTGATGCATGATACTGATGAACTTCCAGCTCCCCCTGTAGCCGTGCCCTTCAGGGTGCGCCAAGCCTTGCGCAGGCTAAAGCCTGCGGCTAGAGTCGGCAGGTTTATGGAACACTCGGTGATTGCTCGAGACAGTGACCACAATGGGTCTAAACCTAATCTCGAAGCGTGCGGCGTGCCAGAGCCAAGGCTGAAAACATGACGGATTAGGCAGCGCCGAGATGGAGGACCCAGCGGGCTATTTTCGGTGCGTTGGTAGGGTATAATGGCGATAGATTCTGGAGCGGAGGACACGCATGCTGAAGACATACCTTACCGGTTATCTGGACGCGGTACAGCATCTGGTAGCACAGGTTCCCGTCGAGCAGGTGGAAAGTATCGTTTTGCGACTGGTAGACCTCTATCATCGGGGAGGCACCCTGGCGCTGGTGGGCAACGGGGGGAGTGCGTCCACAGCCTCGCACATTGCGAACGACTTCCAGAAGTGCCTGTACGACCTGTTCGGCAAGCCGTTTCGATGTTTGGCGTTGACCGACAGCATCTCCATCATCACCGCATGGGCGAACGACACCGATTACACCAACGTGTTTGCCCCGCAGGTGCGCACCTGGCTGGGCAAGGACGACGTGCTGATTGCCATCAGCGGCAGCGGCAACTCGCCGAACGTATTGCACGCGGTAGAAGCGGCAAAAGAGCAGGGCGCATACACCATCGGGTTGACGGGCTATCGTGGCGGCAAACTGGCAGCTATCGCGCACGAAAGCATCATCGTGCCCTGCGAGAATATGCAGCAGATCGAAGACATGCACATGATTCTGGTGCACCTGTTTTTCTCGGCAATGCGTGAGCGGATCGCGGGAAGGGTATAGCAAAAGCGGTTTTCGCTGAAGTATCACGAAATACGGTTGGTAACAGCGTGACGGGCACGTAGTGCGTGCCCCTTGCCTATTCCTTACAGCCTGATCACCCACTCGTTTTTGCCGCGCTTCAGGTTGAACTGCTGGGTGCGTCTGCCAGCGGTCGCGTTCACCGTGACCTGATAGTCGCCGAGAAAGCCGCGCAGCTTCGCCTCCCCACGCGCGTTCGTGCGGACGGTCTCTTTCGTCCACCACTTGCCCTTGATGAGGCGCATCAGGCGATGATACACTGGCTTGGGAGTGAGGTCTTCACGAACCAGACCCGCTGGCGCGCCCTGCCAGCCGCCGTCCATGAAGTCCCACCAGGTGATGGCTTCTACCGCAGGGTGGGAGAAGAGAATGGTGTAGAACTTCTCCACGTAGTCCGCTTGCCGTGCCTCACCTTCAGGGGTAGTACGCCAGGGACGTGGCAGTTCCCAGCCGTGCTGTCCCGAAAGGACGGTGACTTCCGTGAAGTGCAACGGCTTGCCGAACCGCGCATAGGTCTCGCAGATTTGCCATGCCCGCTCCAGCGGCCACTCACCACGGTGCATGTGGGATTGAAGTCCAAAGGCATCGACAGGCGCGTTGCGACGGACGAGTTCTTCCGCCAGCTTCTCGTAAGGAGGTTGGATGTACCAGTCATTATATAGCAGAAACGCTTTGGGGTTCGCTTCGCGTGCGCAGGTCAGGCATTCTAACACCATCGCCACCGACCCGTCGCGCTGTATCCAGTTACTGACGCCATTGACGGGCATATTCGGTTCGGTCGCCTCGTTGACGACGTCCCAGCGGTCGATCAACCCCTTGAATTGCGAAACAATCTCACGAATGCGCTCAAGCAGAAGGGGTTTTACCTCGTCTACCTCGTTGGGTGCCCACTGGGGATACACTGTATGCCACACCAGCGGGTGTCCTTTGGTGGCAATACCGCGTTGCTGGCACCATCGGGCGATGCGTTCCTGTTCCTCGCGCCCCTTGCGACCGCGTTCTGGCTCATACAAGCCCCAATAGAAAGCCAGAGTCGCGTAGTTCAGCAGGGCAGCAAATTGGCTGCCGTACTTCTCGTGCATCTCACCCTGATAAGAGAACAGCGGGAAGATGTTGCATCCAAACAGGAAGGCATGACGAGTCTGGGCTACCTCTACCTGCGCACCAGCAACGGGCTTGCCCTGCCTGTCGACCACTTTCACGGTAACGTCCGCCTTGCGGTGCTTCTCGATGCGGCCGTCAGCGGTTTTCAGGATTTCGTCCGCAGTCATAGCAAACCTCCCACAATAATGAAGTAAGTCAATGTTTGTTTTGATGCTGAGCGACCTGTTTCCTTCACGTGCTAAGTCAGCCACGCATTGCTCGAAAACTATCAATTATAAGTTGAGTATTCGCTTTTCCCAGTATTTATACGGTTTTTTTCCTGCGCCTGTACAATGGGAATTGACACAAATTATTTAGCTGTGTTAGACTTAGGCTATCTGTATCACGGCAGACTGCCGAAGCACGGATGGCGAGGGAGGGGGTGACATGTATGCGCGCAGAAATACCACCGTTTGTAGTGGCGATTGTGGTGGTGGTCGTGCTGATTTTGGTCGCAATCGGTTACTGGCAGGCTACCAAACCAAAAGAGATTGTCAAGCCGCAGGTAACCGCACCGACAATACCAACCTATACGGAGTAGAAGGAGGTCGAACCAAACAAATGACTCGCAGAGGATTCACTCTCATCGAGCTGCTGGTTGTCATCGCGATTATCGCGATACTGGCAGCCATCCTGTTCCCGGTGTTCGCGCAGGCGCGCGAAAAAGCGCGAAGCGCATCGTGCCTGTCCAACCTCAAGCAGCTGGGGCTGGCAAAAGCCATGTACGTACAGGACTACGATGAACGCTTCGCTGGCGGCAGCACCCACCTTCAGGGCGATCCAGGCAACTGTATCGGGCACCGCTGGTGGATAGACATGATCGAGCCGTATGTGAAAAACCGAGGATTGAAGAACTGTCCGTCGGAGAGGGTCAGAATACCTTACTTTGACCCCACAATTGCCGATGTGCCTGGTACCCAGTGTGGTGAAGGCATCTATTACTCCAGCTACAGCTGGAACGTCATTATCTGCTGGGAAGACGGTGCGAACGGGATTAACTCTATTCCGGGCTTCTCCTGCCTCGGCGACCCCAACTTTCGGTACTGGGGAATTCGACGGGGTACATCACTGGCGGCGGTGGCTCGCCCTGCAGAGTTAATCGCGATTATGGACACCCGAGACGGTTGGATTGAAACCTGGTCAGATAGAATGACCGACCTGTATCGCAACCCCAACGGACCTGGTCTCGCTTACCGACACAACGAGGGGTTTAATGCGGTGTACGTGGACGGACATGCTCGCTATCACCGCAAACACTCCACTAAGCTGCGCAACTGGGTTATCCAGGAACTGCCAGATAACATTGCGAATCTGCCATAACGTGACCGAATATACGCAGGACTGGACATCCCCGCCACTGTGTGGCGGGGAGCCGTTTTCTATAACCGAGGCGGCTCAAGCGGACGAGTGTTTTGCCCACATTGCGAATCTTCTCGTAACAAACCACATTATTTTTTGCCTGCTACCCTATTGACAACTATCGCTTCACGCTGTATATTCGAGTACCCCTCGAGGCAGGAGGTGTGGACAGTGGTTCGCAGGCTAGCTTTCATCTGGTTGTTGACCGTCGCGGCGCTCGGAGTTCCCACCAGAGGCTCCTCGCTGGTGCTTGCGGTCTCCGATTTCACGGGCGACAACCCTGCGCTTTGCCAGGCGGCGACCGAGATTGTCCTGACCGACCTGGCTAAATCGCGCAGGCTCACGCTGGTAGAACGAGCGCAGCTGCGGCAGGCGCTGAACGAGCTGCGGTTGCAGAAGACAGGTCTGACGGACAGCGGTGACATGGCGCGAGCGGGCAAAATCATCGGGGCAACCCATGTGGTCGTCGGTAGCCTGAGCGTCAATGAACAGAGGGTGATACTGAATGCTCGGGTGCTGGATGTGCGCACTGGCGCGCTGTATGCGGGAGCAGCCGTCAACGTGGAAGGCTGGAGCGATGAGCTCTTCGCGCTGGCACATGAACTGGCAAATAGTCTGCATTATCAGTTGACTGGAGAAGTCCTGCCCGGTTTTTTGAGTCCTCAAGTCGTGCCCTCTGCCGACAAGACGCCCCCTGTGGAGGAGGCCCGTTCGCTCGGACGCGCCGAGACCCCTGCACCCGACTGGGGCAATACTGCGGAGAGCGAGGCAATCGCCGCAGTGCTGGCGAAGGGGTGGATGAGGCTGTACGCGGACGGGTCGTTCCGTCCGCACGAGCCGGTCACCGAGCGGTATTTCTACGAGACATTGCGTCGTCTTGCGCGGCGTTATCAGAGGGACGACTCTCGCCTTTTTCCGTCGGGTGATGGGGACAGCGTTGTCCGTCGGATGGAGGCGGCACGCCTCGTAGGCTCACTGGTTGCAGGACGGCAGGTTTACTTCCTCGAAGTGCCTGAATGGGCAGTGTCGTGGCTGGGAAATACCCCGCATAAGCCTCTCACCCGCGCACAGCTGGCGTCGCTGTTGCGCTTGGCAGAAGAGCATCTGCAACGCAGGATAACATCTTCCGGGGCGGCGTCGTCTGTAGCTGCGGTAGAACGCTGACAGGGTAGAATGAAGGGAGCATGTCATCATGTGGAGATGGGTCTGGCTCTGGGCTTTCCTACTTTGCACGGTGGCTGCACACGCGGCTGGCGAGGTCATTGCAGTCAGCGACTTTGTGGGCAAGCCAGTAGAGGTCGGGCAGGAGATAGCCGAAACGCTGGGTACGGATTTGGCGAAATCGGAGCGTATCACTCTGGTGGAGCGCTCGCAGCTCGGTCAGGCGTTGCGGGAACTGCGTCTCCAGAGCACCGGTTTGACGGAACCCGCTCAAGCCAGAAAGGTCGGCAAGCTGGTTGGTGCCGATGCGATTATTGTGGGTAGTTTCTACGTGCGTAGTAACCAGATTGTCATCAACGCACGGGTGGTGGATGTGCGCACCGGCAAGGTGATGGCAGGACGGGCGGAGAACGTTCACGGCAAGCTCAGCGACCTGTATGTTTTGTTGGGCGACCTAGCAAACCGTCTGCACCTGCGATTGACGGGACAGGAGCTGGCTGCCATGGAACCCAGCAGGGCAAAAAGTAGCCCGTCGAACCTGCAAGCAGTGGATGCGCAGGACGACCCTGAAATCCTTTATGTGGTTCAGCAGGGCTGGATGCTGGCAACGCCAGACGGCTACTTTCTGCCCGACAAGCCGGTAACGGTAGGCGATTTTGCGCGGGTGCTCTCCCGCCTCGCTGCCGCGCGACGATGGGAAGGCAGGCTGGAGATAGACGCCTCCCGCCCTGGCGATCTGACCAGCGCATTACGGGCTGTGGTCGCGTTAACCCGATTGGCTCTTCCTCCAAGCCGATTGACGCAACAGCCTCCCGCGGATGGCGCACTCGCTCAGTTGCCAGTCTGGGCACGTCCCTATGTCTATCAGGCGCGGCAGCAGGGTTATATTCGCGACATTCAGGAGGCTTCACCTCACCAGGTGCTTAATCGACGACAGCTGGCGGGGTTACTGGCAAGGCTCATACCTCCGCCTCCCACTGCACAAATAGCCTCCTTGGAGCCTGCAACGACCTCTGCGTCTGCAGGAGCGTGGACGGGACTGGTGGTCGATGCCAGGGGATTGGGCATGCGTTCCTGTATGAGCCCGATGGTCATCGACACGAATGGCAGACAGATTTATCCCGACCCGCGCAATGTACCGCCGCTGGACTACATTCAGGAATACGGTATCGCAGATTTTGTGAAGACGGAGGACCAAAGCCAACGAGCAGGGCACAATCCGGTATACCTGCGCCCGATACAGGTGAAAGGTGCAGCCAGAGACACGGTGGTGATTGCCGCGTCGGATGCAGAGCGAGTACTGGAGGCAGAGAAACAGGGAGGTTTCCTGAAACGCTGGCGTGTGGTCTTCGTGGTGGACTGAGATGCGTTTTCTCATCGTAGCGCTTGTGCTGATGGTCATCGGCGGGGAGGTACCAGCCGCCGCGCAGGAGGTGGAGGTTTTCGCCTCTGGCATGGCGGCAATCGGGAGCGATCGCGCCGCGGCGATCGAGGAGGCGATACTGGACGCCAAGCGCAACGCGGTGGAACAAGCACTGGGCGTGCTGGTCAATGCCGAGGCTCTAGCGCAGAACCTGGAGGTCGTTTGGGAAACGATACACACGCGCAGTCAGGGCTACGTCAAGCGATGGGACATGCTGGGTGAGCCGGACTGGGATACCTATGCCGGGCTGGTCAGAGTTCAGATTCGGGCGGTGGTCAGCGCGGCGGATGCGGTCAAGGACCTCTGGGAGATACCAGAGGTGTACATCGCTTTAGAGCGTCCCCGTATCGGGGTGAAGCTGCTCTCTGCCGACACGCGCCAGCCCGAATCGCTGATTACTGCCGCACTGGTACATGCGTTGCGCGTGAGGGGCTTCGATGTAGCAGAGGGTTCGAGAAACCCGGCGGAGGTAATCATTACGGGCAACGTGCGCACAGAGGCAGGCATCCGCCTTGGTGACCAGGATGCCCCGTATGGGCTGGGCAAGGTGGTCGCCACTCAGAAAGCGTATGCGGATGTGCGCGTGGTGTGGGCGGACACGGGCGCGGTGATAGTGCCTCCTTTTCGATGGGAAGCAACCGGTTTCAGCTTCAATTCGAATGAGGAGGCGCGTCGAGAGGCGTTGCAAACGCTGGGACGAGAACTGGTGGAGGAGAGCAAAGCCGCGCTGGGGCAGCGGATACTGAGCGCGTGGGTCAGCCAGCTGCAGAACGGGTATCGCGTGCGGCTGGTCGTACGTGGTGCGGACTATCGAACCCTCTCGCAGTTTTCGGACAGGCTGCGCGGGATTCGTGGCGTGGTGAGCGTGGAGCGCGAGCGCATGCAGGCGGGTGAAGGAGTGGTAGAGGCTGTGGTGCGGTTGACGCCCGCTCTGTTTCGCCGGCAGCTGTTACGTCTGCAGGCAGGTAACAAGCGAGTGGTGATAGAGCGCCATTCGCCCAGTTTGATACGTTTGGCGTTGCGGTGAGTTGCCGGGGAGGGGACAACGGGCGAATCTCGCACTAAACATCCAGACACGAAGGAGGGTTTTCTGCCATGAGGTACGGGGCAATGTTCGTCGCCCTTGCGTTTTGCGCGACGGTACTTGCGCAGAGCAAGCCGCCACAAAGCCAGATGGTTGGCCTTGTGGAGAAAATTGGGGATAAGGGCAAAATAGACTGGCAACAGGGCGTCATCTACGGCAAGGGCATGGGTGCGATACCGACTAATGAGCCAAACAAAGCGAAGGCATATCTGAAGGCACGCCGCTACGCGGTGATGATGGCTCTGGAGAACCTGTTGATGGTCACCGACCGGGTGCGCGTGGATGCCACTGCGTACGCCGAGGACTTCGAGGTGCAAAACGAGCGTATTCGCACGGAGGTGCGCGGATTCGTCAAGGGAGCGGAGATCGTGAGTGAGCGGACGACCAAGCTCAACGGTGCGCCAGTGGTGGAAGTGACGATGGCTGTTCGCATGTATGGAGAAGATGGTCTCAGCCGCATCCTGATACCAGAAGTCGCCGCCCAGTCCTCCGAGCCTAAGTCGTTGCCGGTGGTGACAAAACCGTTACCGCAACCTGCGCCGGTTCCTGCACCGGCGGTAACGGGCAACGCTTACACCAGCGTGATTGTCGACGCGCGCGGGCTGGGTATTCGTCCTGCCATGAGCCCTAAGATCCGTCGAGAGGACGGTTCGGAGGTTTGGGGCACAGTGTCTGTGAGCACGGACTTCGCGATAGAGCAGGGCATCGTCGCCTACGCCAAGACGCTGGAGGAGGCGAAGGCAAACCGGCGTGCGGGAAGCAACCCGCTGATTGTGCGCGCCATCGGCTATGCCAAAACGCCCGGTCGCACCGACCCCGTGCTATCCGACAACGACGTGCGGCTATTGCTCACCGCGAACGAGAACTCCGGCTTTTTGAACGAGTGCCGCGTGATTTTCGTGGTGGATTAAATGTCAGGAGGCTTCTGCAGAACCGCAGAAGCCCCCTGCAAGCACACCATCTGACCGTTTATCTCGGCGTGACCGCTCGCCGCGCTGTGGCGACCACCTCGTACCATAGTGTGCGGTACTGCGGACCAATCTGAATGACCGCTCTACCGCCAGTGTCACTGCTCACAGGCAGTTTCGCCTTGCGTGCGCCCCGCTCATCCAGCGCATACACCTGCACCGCACCGGCAGGCATCGGCAGGGTGATACGGGCAGGGATGCCTTCAGCCAGCGTCGGCGCTGTTCCCCAATTGTCGCACACGGTTACACGGTTGTCACCCAGTTCTTGCCAGCCCCAGTTCGTATTCTGCACATAGCCCGTGGCCGTGATGAGCAGCTGGGTCGTCTGGGTTACCTGTGGAGACAGCGCGCCCTGCTTGACGGTTAGCGTAATCACGCCGAAGCCGTTCTGGCGGGTGGGACCTGGCTCCACACGTACGCCATCGCCGAGGTCAAACTGCCTGCCGCCCCCAAAACCGATGACCGCTTTGCTGCGCGGCGACGAAACGGTAATCACACCCTTGCCTGATACGCTCCAGTCCCACTTGAGCTGCCCGGTATCGGAGATGAGAGTGTTACCGGAGGTGTTTACCTGGTCGGGACGCAGGGCATCGGATGGTAGCGACTGCCCTTCTGTGGCTACGGCAACGCGGTGTTTGAGTGCCATTTCTCCACGCAGTCCGACATCGGAACCGTCCACCAGCCTCCACGCCCAGCTGCCTCGCAAGAGGTCTATCTCTTGTTCCCTTGTGAGCGATACCGCCACCAGCTTCTGCGCCGGAGCCACGTCACCACGCAGGAACATCACCGCCGCAGGAATCATCGCAATCCATTGCGTCGGATGCTGGTCGAGGTCGAAGTTGCTCATCATGCGGCGAGAGTCCAGATTGTCGCGGCGGTGCATGTAGGTGTAGTAGTAGAGGGCATCCCAATCCTGTAGCAGCCCGTATGCCGCGGCAATGAGCAAGCCTTCGCTGTTGAAAGTATTTGGCGCACAATGGTTGTATTCGGAGAGCGAATGGGGCTTGCCGAGAACCCGCTTTGGAGCTAGCCAGCTCAACGTCCCCCCGCGTTCGTTGACCATTGGCAGGTTGTAGATATACCAGTTACGACTGTCCCATGGCGTACCGGGAAACACAGGGTGCTGCCAGTAGGCGTGCGTATCCACCAGGTCGAGTGACGCCATCAAGTTGGGGGTGGAACATCCCACGATGGTACCGGCAATCAGCGCGCGCACGCCCAGGTCGTTCTTCAGGTAGCGGTACAGGCCGTTCCAGTATCGCTCTTCGGTGTCGCGCAAGAAGCGCACCCAATCTTTCTGAACCAGCTCCGGCGTGGCGCCCCAGTTACTGTGCAACACGTTGGCGATGTTGCGCGCCTCCAGTGTCTGCCCCTCTGGAATCACGCGCAGTGTTCCGCCCGGACGCAGCGACACCCCGGTAATCCAGTAGCTAGCGGTGTGCAAGCCCATATCGGTGAACAACACCCGCCCATTGGTAGAGCCTTGCGAGGTAACAAAGGTGAACTCAAAGCGCTGCCAGGAGGTGGTGAGCGGTATCGGGATCCATCCCCCCAGCGCCTGCCACGGGTCGTGCGCCATTGCGACGGCAACGGTGATGGTGCGGGCGGTGTTCGCCCGCGCCCAGAAGGACAGCGTGTAAAGTCTGTTTGCATCGATTCGTAATCCCGCTTGAGCCCACTGGACGTGCCAGCCTGCCGTACCGACACGGGTCACCTGAATGTTCACGGACCGTGTATAGCCAGAAGGCGCGTTGGTCGACTGGGTGGCGGTGGCTTGCGCCCCAGCATGTTGCTCCAAATACCACCCATTCAACCCGTTGGTGTAGTTGCCGTTGGTGAGCATCTCGTTGCCCAGCGGTTCGCTCCGTTCTCCCCATGCATTGCGCAGTGCCTGCGTGTTGCCGTATTTCGCAATAAGCCACTCGTTCCACTGCCGCTGCAGGTCGGCTTTGAACACGGCGGGCATGCGGTCGGTCACCCCGTCCAGAAAGCCGTGCAGCAGTCCGTTCTCGTTGTTTATCTCCACGAACGCGACGGCAGGGTCTTGCGCGTAGGTTAAGCCCGTGTAGGGATTGCGGTGGGTTAACAACAGGCGCGCATACTCCTTCTGCAGGTCAATCAAGGGCTGGTAGAAGAAGCCAATGACGTGCTGCTCTTTCTGGTCGGTCAGGGAATCGATCTCTGCTGGCAACCCATCGCGTGACGAAAACCGCCGATGCACTAACAGATTCAAATTCGAGTAGACGCCCAGCCTCTTAAGCTCCGCGAAAAAGTAATCGAACTGGTCCAGCGCGGTCAGATTGAACTGCCTCGAGTTGCCCCGCGCGTAATCGATTATAGACGGGTTCGCCCAAGGGGCATCCATATGGTGAAACCGCACGATGTTCACACCAGCCTTTGCCAGGCGCATCGCCACTTTGGGCGCGTTCTGTTTGTATTGAAAGCACGCGCCTGCCGACATATTCACTCCCCAGAAGCGGATGCGCTGCGCGCCCACGTAGAAACGCCCGTCCGAGCCAACGCGCACATGCCCGAACTTTCCTGCAGGGCGATGCAGGAGGACACTCAGGTCGGCGACGCCTGCTGGAGCAACATCCCAGGGCACCACAAAGGGGAACAGGTCATGCTGTGCAAACGCGATGCTTGCCATCAGCAAAAGGGTGACGCAAAGCCATATCTTGCGCATGACAGTTTGCCTCCTCCCATGGAAATATCATCTACCCGTACCCAATCCCGGCAGAGACGGCAGTCTCAAAGAGCTACCCACTGTAGATACAACGCTGCCCACAAGGTCGCATTTCCATCTGCCGTCTTCCCCTTTGACCATAATCACGTTCCAGTTTTCGTCTTTGCCGCCGCGCCTCACTGTGGTTTTAACGGTGGCGCGGTTCTCCTCAGTGGATACCTCTTGGATCGAGTAGGCATCGATGGTTATATCGAGACCAAACTGCCTCGCCATGTCATAAACCCGCGGAACGTCCTGACCACTCTTGACGAAGCCGAGGGGCCCTGTCCACATACAGGACTGATATATCTTCTCGTAGTCCTTGGATTTCAGGGCGTCCAGAAACTGTCGGGCAGCATACTGTGGCGACCGCAGGAAAATGAAGTAGTACCAGCTTGCCACACCGATTGCCGCAATCAGGATAACGACCAGTAGCGCGGCGACTGCTCCACCTGCCTGACGGCTGGAACGTCTCATCAGGGATGACGCTTTGGGTGGAGCCGGGCGCGACTGTTTTTCAGCCGTGGCGATGCGCTGTGTTTTCTCGCCCATCATCGACGCAAAGCACTCGCGGTAGGCAGCCAGTCCTTCCCTCACTTCCGCACCGCATTTCGGACACTTCATGGCACGTATCCTCCTTGTCGATTAGATAATCCCCTGGCGCAGCTGGCGGTCGTATTCCGCCCTCCGCACAGGGTCGGAAAGGATGTCGTAGGCAGCGTTGATTTGCTTCATGCGCTCCTCGGCTTGCTGTCGGCTGCGGGCATCCGGCTGTTTGTCGGGGTGATATTTCAGCGCGAGCTGCCGGTAGGCGGCTTTAATGACCTCCGGCGAGGCGTTCGGGCTGACCTCCAGCAAGTCGTACAGCGTTTTGCGGGCAGCAGGCGGCTCGGTGCGTGGAGGCGGAGTCTGGTAGGAGTTCTGTTGGGAGCGATTGTCGTAGGTCGCGCTGCTCTGTCGCGACATCGCCCACAGTGCCCAAAAGAACACCAGCCAGAAGATAGGAAACTTCCATGCCAGAATGAAAGAAATGAACGCCACCGCACACATGCTCTCAGACACCTTTCGCGGGTTACTCCAATGTATCTTACACGAAAGACCGTAATGAAGGCAATAGCCGTGGGGAACTGATACCATCTGTCTGGAGGGCGAACCCCCACGTGAGCCGAACTCCCAGGCAACCTCCCAGCAAGTGGCGTCGTTTTACGGACGGGGAGAAGCCTTGCCCACGATGTAGTATCCGAGCGGTAGGGCAGGCTGCATCGGGAGAGACCGCCCCCGATGCAACCGAACGACAGATTACTCGCCGCCGCCGTGCGACAGGTAGGCTTCCACCATAATCAGGTAGTGTTCGCCAACCTGTTGCACAATCTGCAGCAGGTCTTGCATCGTGGAGACTTCCTCCACCTGTTCCTTCACGAACCAGTCGAGAAACTCCTGAGCCGCGTAATCCTTCTGCTCAACCGCCATCGTCATCAGGTCGTTGATTTGATGCGTGACTTCCAGTTCCCACTTGAGGGCAAGACGCACTGCCTCCTCGGCGCTCTTAAACTCGCTGGAGGCTGCTCCGATGGCAGGTACTTCGACCGTACCTCCGACTTCGTTGAGGTATTCCACGAATTTCATGGCGTGCTGGCGCTCTTCCTCAGACTGCTGGAAGAACATCGCCGCCAGCTTTTTCAGTGCGCGTCCGTCAAAGTACGAGGCGATGGCAATGTACTGGTTTGAAGCGAAAAGCTCGCGGCCAATCTGCTCGTTAAACGCCCGATTGAGCTCGGCACTGATCAACGTGGTCATGGTGGTTTTCCTCCTTCTGTGCCTAAGCACATGAGTATTCCAATCAAAGTTTACTCGTTTTGGGTCAGCTTTTTCAAGCGACGGTAAAAGCGGCGTGCCTTCTGGCGATTTTTCGAGGCGTCGTCGGTAGCCTGCAGACTATGCACCACTTCACGGCAGTGCTCGTACGAGAGATAAGGGATTATCTTTTTTGCAGAGGTAACGGCGGAGGGAAGTAAAAGCAGTTCGTTGAAACCCAACCCTACGGCTAGCGGGATTAACCACTCGCTTTCCGCCCCCAGCACCATACCCCGCGCCAGCAGTCTTGTCTGAGCAAACATCGTGAGGTTTTCCAGCTCCTGCAGCCACTGAGCCTCGAACCAGTTGCGCACTGCCGTCTCCCGCAGGTAGACAGCGCGGACGTTGGCAACCTCTGGAATATCGGGCAGAGGGGAGGGAGGCGTCCATCCACCTACTAGGGCCTCTTGAAAGAGGAGTGCGCCTTGCTCTTGCTCCAGCCTGTTTTGTGCCTGCTGGAGGCTATCCAGAAAGGCATTCACCTCGCCTTGTTGTAGAGAGGGCAGGACAAAGGTGATAACCATCTGCAGGGTCGCCTCGGCGATGGCGTGCCAGATTGCCTCATCAGGCAGGACAGGGAGTTCCAGCAACAGGGATTTGCCCGCCGCTCCCTGCAACAGCGCGTGTAGCGCCGCTGGGTTCAACAGGCACCGCTCACTGGCACAGGCATCTAAAAAGGCTCCGTCTGCGCCAGCCTCCAGCGATTGCACGGCGTCCTGCCAGGTGTCGCTGAGGGCAATCACGCGGATGGGATGGTCGTCCAGCGTACGGGCGGTTTCATGCGTCAATCCCAGCACGTAGCGTTTGCCACTGGGGTGCATCTCCTGACGCTGGTACTGGGTCATCAGGCGCATGTCAGGGTCCACAATCAGCACACCGTGATTGGCGTCCACAATTACGATGTCGCCGTCGCGCACGTTGAGCAGCAATTGCGAAACGCCCACCAGCGCGGGTACGCCGATAGCGCCACCTTGTGCCGGGGCGGGGCTTTCCGCGACGATGGCGCTGACCCCTGCGCCCGCTCGCCACAGCGCCTCGCCTAATGCGACGTCACGGCACACTGCCACGAAACCTAGGTGTTCCCGATGGCGCGATTCGTAAGCGGTGAACAGGTCCAGGGTAGCCCGCAGGTCAGTGGCTCGAAGCACCATCGCAGTACCGACGGCGATACCGCGGGAGACCGGTTGTCCGAACAGTTTCAACATGGTTGGCCCACCTCAGCGTTGCACCTGTTCGGGTGGGGTGGTCGGTGAGGCTGGCGGAGTGGTGGTTGGTGCTTCCTCCGTTTCCTCTTCCTCTTCAACGAATATCACCATCTTGCCCGGCTGGCTAATCTTCAGCCACTCCTCGCCTTCCTTCACCGACACGAGGATTTCAGGAGCGATGAGTTCCTGACCTTTTTCGTCCACGCCGTGGACTTCACCTGTCATCTGCACCTGCTCGGTGCGCGAGTTATAGACGGCTTTCTGGGCGGTGAGCGTGCGTGTCTTACCGCTCTCCCGCAGAGTCTGCACCATCTTCAGATTGCCAGTGAGGGTGATGATTTTCTTCTGGTACAGGTTCTCGGCGCGGTCGCAGGTAATCTGCACCGGCTCGCGCATCTCGGTTTTGAGTGAGCGGGTCTCTTCACTGGCTGGTTGGGCAGCCTGTTCCTCCGTCTGTCTGGGCTTGACAAGTATCTTCACGTTGCGTTCCAGTACCGCACGTTTCTCTTTCAGTTCGATGGTGAGTTTGTCTGCGGAGAGGTCGACGCGCGGGTCGGTGACACGCAGGTTGCCAGTGGCATGGATGACTTGCGCCTCGATGTCCTGTTGGGCACGGTCGGCGGTCATGGTGGTATCACCGTCGCGGATTACCAGCCCTTCGCCGATGCGCGTTTTGCCCTGCTGCTCCTCCAGGCGTTGGAAGGTTACTTCTACCCGACGGGTTTTAGCCTGCTTCTCACCGCTGTTCTGCGTGGGGGGGTCTGCCTGCAGGAAAGCAACAGGTTCCAGTGAAGTACGCATGACCAGGCGTCCCCCTTCCGCCACGAGACGCTTTTCTCTGCCCAGATAGCGCAGCGTTTGTGCGCTGAACTCGCCGTCGCGCAGGGACCCCCGAATGATGCCCGTACACTGCAGTTCCCGTGTCTGGTCGCGCCATGTGGCCTGCGAACAGGTCAGGCGAACCGGATTGCCATACAGGTGGGCATCTGCGACCTGAAGAAAGCGTGATGCGCCTTCGTACATCGCCTGTGCGGCGGTCAGCCTCCACGCCGGCTTGCCGTCATCATACAGCACCGCTTCCTGCACGCCATCTAGCAGCCAGCGCTGACGGTCTCGCGAGAGGTCTGCACGTTGCACCTTCATCCGCCACAGAGGAGTATTGAGCTGGCGAGCAACCACTTCTGTTTCGCTGAAACGCACCAGCACGTTACCCATGCCTGCGTCGGCGTAAAGGGGATTGAGGCGAGCGAACGGGTCTATCTGCTGAAGCCGTTGGACGCACCACGCCAGCCCGGCAATGCAAACCATAGCCAGAATCGGAGATATCGCCGCGCGCCAGTTACGCATTTTTCCTCACAGGTTAGACGAAAAGACGTAGGCGAGGTTACCGCCTGCACCGCGCCAGCCACTTCTGCCACACGTCGGCATCCGTAAGCATCTTGATGAACACGCCGCCCACCACCGACCGCGCCTGAAAACCCACCTGTTTGCCATCATGCGTCCAGTACCAGTCGGTAAGGGGAACCCGGCTGGGCGTCTCATTCATCCACCGCCACAGGGCGTCGATAAACAGGTTAAAATCCTCGCCGGACTCCGCCAGTGTGGCCGTCCACACCGTCCAGTCCAGTTTGGTGTACTGGCTTCGGTTGTCCAGCGGTAACCCATATGGGTTCATCTTCGTTTTATAATACGTAATCTCTTTGCGGGCGACTTCCTTCGGGAAGAGATTCAGATTCAGCAGCTGGTCCCACACGAGGTTGTATTTCTGGCTCCACGTGCCGGGTTTATCGAAGGCGAGGCGGTAGTGGTCGCCGTCGTCCGCCATGCGCATCCACTGCTGCGCCATCTCCCGGGCGAGGCGGTGATACTCTTCGGCTCGGGCGGTATCGCCCACCATGCGACACAGCATCGCATAGCCACCCAGAGCCAGTATCGCTTTCAGCGACAGGTTGGTGTTGTGTGCCAGATGACCGGCGAAATCGTCGGTACAGAGCTGGTTTTCGGGGTCCAGTCCTTTTTCGCGCAGGTATTCTGCCCACTGCGTCAGCAGGCTCCAGTATCTCTTTGCGTAGTCCGCGTTGCCTTCCGCCTTCGCCAGCGCGGCGACCATCAACAGCATATTGCCGCATTCTTCTACCGGCATCTGGTTCTCTTCGGAGCGTTCTCCTCCGCCGTACACCTGTCCGTTCGCCTTGGGGTAAGTGCCCAGATCGTGCGGGGCGAAGGGGAACTTCCAGCGCGGCGAGCGGGCGTAGTCCAGCACGGGCGTGAGCATCCCCTTCAGCAGTGCGGGGTTAAACAGCAGGAAGAACGGCGAGGATGGATACGTCACATCCACAGTGGCGATACAGCCGTTGCTGAAGTTCTCTTTGGAGAAGAACAGCGGCGTGCCGTCGAAATCGGCGACCAGTTTATGGGCGACGAGGCATTGCCGGTATGCGAGCGTGCATAAGTCCGCGTATTTCTCACCGCCCACTTTTTTCAGGTCTGCTAGCAGTTCCGCGTCGAATCGGGCGCATTCCTCCTGCAGCTGGGGCAAGTCCTGCTCCGACTGCCGAAGCAGTTCGTCTATCTCCATGCCCGCCCTACGCCAGTACGGGCGCAGCTTGCGGTAGAAATACTCGATGGAGAAGAGGTCATCATAGGCGATGAGCAGGTGTCGCGAAACGGGTTGGTCTCCTACGGTTCCCAAATGGAGCGCACACGCCAGCACAATCCAGTCGTCATGCGCGGCGCGGGGCATTCGCAGGTCATCCGAGTCGGGTAGCCTGCCGTTTTGCGCAAAAGCGTTGCGCGTCCGATGCTCTGGGGCGATGATGGTTTCATCTCCTGCCTGCCAGGGCACTGCCAGATAGAGGTACCCCCAGTCGATGCGCAGGTTGTCCCCCGATTTCTCAAGGACAGGTTGTTGTTGAGTGCCCACGCGCAGCACGTCCATCTGCCCCAGCCGATAACGCGACCAGACCACCTTTTGGTCGGTAGTGTTCACCGCCCACTCTGCGGAGGCGTCCAGGTACAGCGAGACCTCGTGCCGCTTGCCATCGGTGGCGCGTGCCTGCCACAGGATATAGGTGACCGGACGGGACAGCACCTCCAGATTGTAAGGCAGGGCTGGCGTGAGGAAAGTCATCTGCAGCTCGACACCGTCCGCTTCGAACGTGTACACGGTGCGGGTAGGCAACACCTGCAATCGCACTTGCCGCATGGCGGGGACGGATTCAGGGCGCACACCCATGAAGCGATAGGGTTTACCATCGATTCGCGCTATACCACACAACGCGTGGTTTGCACCCGTCCAGTGCTTGCTCCAGTCGTCTGTCAGACGGTCGGCAAAACTCCACGCGCTAAAGTAGGGGTCATGGGTGACCAAGGGCACCGCAGGGGGGCGAAACAGCGTCGAAGAGGCACGAACCCTCTCCGATAGCGCCAAAAGACCGATGAGGCAACAAGCTACGCTGGTCAACGTTGAACCCTGCACCACACCCATCCACCTTTGCCGCAAGGACGACTATCAGTCGCAGATGTCGGTGGGTGGAGGCGGCGGAGCGCCCTCTGAACGAAATACTCTGACCTGACCGATCTCTGCAGGGTTAAGCACCAATGGAGGCAAGTCAAACGCGCACCCCTGTACGCTTCTCGCTCCATACTGGACGATGACGTAATACTCATCGGCGCGAGAGGCGAGGTCTACCCTGAATCGACGCGGGTTAGCATTGGTGGGCAGTTCGACGACAAAGAGACCGTTCGTCCCACTCAGTGCGCGTCCCAACGTGGTTCCCCTATCATCCAGAACCGTGATTTGGATCCCCGAAACTCCCCTTCCTGCGTCGTCTACCACTGTGCCCTGAATGCGCAACCCCGTGATGAGGGTTCCGCCGGTTCCCGTGCCTCCGCCACAGCCGTTCAGCGTGGCCGTTGCTGCCAGCGCGCCCACCGCCACTAGCGCAGCGATGAAGCGAGACGAGTTCGTCATTCCCTGTCGCAAAGCCTGTTCCTCCCTTTGTTCTCTCAGAGGTTTTAACCCAAGTGCCTTTTCTCTATTCCGACGTGATTCACCCAAGTTCCTGCTGAGCCGCACCGCCTTTAGCGAGTGAGATTCACGTTCACCGTTAACGGTTGATTCTGCGCGGTAAGAGTGACTTCCTGCTGCACGGTAATATATCCTGATTTGGAGACCCGCAGGATGTAGCGCCCGAGCGGCACCCAGAAACGGAACTCGCCCGAGTCCCGCGTGATGACGGCACTATCCATCTGTGTTTGCGTGTCGGCATCCAGCAGCACCACGCTCGCCCCTACTGGCGTGTCAGGCGACGGCACGCTCACCCTGCCGCGCAGGTTGTACGGACCCTCGGGTGGGTCTGTGCCAACGGGTGGCGCGAGGCGAATCTCGCCCAAATCGTTATCGCCCGGAGCTAGCGGCGGGTCGATGGCGAATACCTTTTTCTCAAAACCGGTCGCCTCAATGCTTCCTTGATCGGTCTGTGCTACAAGCCGGTCAAAGAAGAAGTTTCCCGCGCTGTTCGTTGTTGTCGTGAATACACCGATGGTCACCTTCGCGCTGGCAACCGGCTGCCCCGTCTCCGCAGAGACCACTTTCCCCGTGGCTTTCGCAATGCCTGTGTTGGGACCGATAAACACTTCACCGATGTACACTGTGCCGCTGCTGGGGAGAGGCGGAAGGGGAAAGTCCGCCGGCGTGTCGGACGAGCCGGGCGGTGGGTTTACCCTGCCCTCATTGGCGCCTGAAGGCACTCCAACCACCTCGAAATTGTAATCCTGTCCATCGCGGTTCTGCTGCACGTTCGTAACCTGCACCGTTTTGCCTGCGATGGTGACGGTGGTGCCTGCGTCAGGCAAGCCGCGCGTATCCGAGCGTTTCACCAGACCCTGTATGGTTACTGCACCGCCGTTTCCTCCACCTCCGCCGCCGCAGGAGGCGAAGCACACTCCCAGAAGCACCGCCAGAATAACAAACAGAAACCGTCTTATCTCTTTCATCGCGTGACCACCATCGGTAAGATTGCCTGAGCAGAGGTTCCGTCTTCGGTTTGCGCCCGAACACGGAGCAGGTATGCGCCAGCAGGCACAGCGACGCCGCCTCCGTCTCGCCCATCCCACACGAGCGACTGCATACCCGCACGCGACGGCGCACCGTTCTGGAGCGTCCGAACCGGCTTGCCGGAGGCGTTGAGCACCTCCGCCATGACCTGCGCGTCCGCAGTCAGGCTAAAGCTGACGGTTACCACTCCGCCGCGCGTGCGTTGTGCCCGCAGACCCACGATGCGCAAACTACCCTCTGCCTGCGGTTCCGCTACCAGTTGCAGTTGGCGCGTGCCGGTGGCATCTGTTCGCAGAGTGATGGAGGATACCGTGCGCAGGTTATAACGCCTGCCGGAGACCGCATCCAGTAGTATCAGGCGGGTTCGCTTCGGCACCGAACGTAAATCGCTCCACGTCAGCGTCACATCCATGTCAGGAGCGGGTGTGCGTATCTGCAGGTTCCACACGGTTTTCGTGCCTTCCGCACGTACGTCCACTGCGTAGCGACCGGCGAATGCACCCCAGTCTGTATTCTGGATGCTGAAGCCCAGCATCTGCTCGAACGCAGGTGGCGATTCACGGTCGAAGGCGGGATCGAAGCCCGTACTGGCACTGCGAGACTGTCCCACCTGCACTTTCCCCAACGACCCACCTGCGCTGGCGGTCAGCGTAACCAGCCAGTCGGGCTGGGGCATCTCCATGCGGGTCGCGGTTTTGCGGGTGCGAGTGGCAGGCGCAGGGAAAGTGAGCGTCACGCCCTCTGCCACCAGCACGCGCAGCCAGTACCCCTCCCACGGCTGCAGGGTGGTCGCCGGTTCGTAACTATTCGTCGTTGGGTTGTAGCGCCAGATGGTTCCGCCCACCCAGCCCTTGCTGACCGCCGTGGCGAAGGGCACCGTGTCATTCAGCAGGTATTGAACTTCGATATCCGCCACGTCCACCGGCGTGGTGAATGGGTTGCCAATCTGGTTCCAGCCGAAGGTAGTGGCGATGGTGAAGTTCTGGTCTGGACGCGGCGTGACACCGCGAATGTCCGCGATGATGTTACTGCGCAGTTTCACCCAGTAGCCCACACCTGGCCGGAAGGGCGGCGCGGTGGGGTAGAGTAAATACTTGTTCTCACCAGGCGTGTCCTGTCTCCAGTGCGCCAGCAAAAACTGATTGCGTGCCACCCCCAGTGCGTCGGCGTTGTCGGTGGCAAACGGCAGAATGGGCAGGGAAATCATCCTCAACCCAGCGGAGAAGGTATGTGTCAGCGTCTGTGCGCTGTCGGGAGCCTCCAGCACCAGCACTGCCTCCTGATAGCCCAGGTTCACCAGCCGTGTTGCCACCGTATTACCGTTGTTGTCCTTAATGGTGATGGTGTATCGGGCGGGTTGTTCAAAGGCGGGTGCAGGCAGATTGACGCCAAAGCCACCCTGCGCCAGCGCGGCGCTTGCCTCCACGCCCAGACTGTTGCGGATATGCACCGTTCCGGAGTCCAGTCCCAGCACCGTTGCGTACAGGTTGTTTGGATTCGTTTTGGTGCCTCCATAGCCGGGGGCGAAGGGGATGCGCAGATGCAGACCTTCCAGTGGCAGGTCGATAAGCACTCTCTGCGCTCCGCCGATGTTGATGAACAGCGGCGCGACCGTGCCCTCTCCGTCCACGATGTCGATGCGTTCGTACTGCGCTCCGAGGAACAGGCGGTTTTGCTGGTTGTAGTCCCAGTAGACGGGATAGCACACGCCATTGAGGGGTATCTCATCGCCGTCGGCGGTGGTTCGATAGTACATCAGCACCATCGAGATTCCGGGGTTGTCCTGTCCCTCGTCGGCACGGTCTGGGACGACCCACGCGTAAATCTTTCTCCCGAACGAGACGCTGGTATCCAGTACATATTGTCGCTCGTACCAGCGGTCAAAGGGCAGACCTTCCACGGTGCCTCCGTTCGACAGCACGCTGGCCGCAATCGCCTTCAGTCGCGGGATGTCACCGCTGAGCTTGACCGGCTCGTTCGGGTTGTACTGGGCGTAGTACTGCGCGTTGAACTTTTTGAAGAAGTCGGGGTCTTCCAGATATACCTTCAGCCACGCTGAGCCTGCCATCTGCGTACGAGGCAGGTACATCCCGCCCAGCCAGCCAGGGGTGATGGGCAGCTGTTTCAGTGAGGGGGCAATGAAGACGTTGTTACCCAGAGAGGGCTGGTTCAGCAGGTCATAGAAGGGAAGGGCATGGAAATTCGGGTCGGTTTTGAAGAAGGCATCCGGGTCGGGGATACCCAGCGCTTGGGCGACGCGATGCGCCACGAGGATGGTCACCGCCCGCGCAAAGCCCTCCTCCCACGCATCGTAATCAAAAATCAGCGGTCCATGAAAGGCATGTACCAGCACATGCACCAGATTGATGACCACAGAGTTCTGACTATTATAAACGGGGAACAGTATCTCGTTCGTAGAGGCGTTAAAAATGCCGCCTGCCACCGCGTCGCGGTCGCCGATTTGCAAGTCGTAGTTGACAACCTTGACTATGCCGCTAATGGCTGGCTTGCCGTACACCTCTTCGATAACTGGCACGGCTGTATCGATGACTCGGCGCAGAAATGCCTCCTGCGTCGCGTTCCACCCCTCGAAGGTAAAGGATAGCGTACCGTTGCCGTAGCGGGTACGTGGCGGTGTGATAATCCTGCCGTTTTCGCGCAATACGACCAGCGTATCGATGGCGATTTGGGCATCTCTCGGCAGCACACCGAGCTGCTTCCACCGCCGAACCTGTTGCGCCATCAACCGCACCTGTTCGCGCTGCACCGGCGCCGCTTTCTGCAGCACCAGCTGGCGCAGGTCGGTCGTACTGCGCGAGCCAGCAGGAACATCGATGACCAGAGCGCCCTGCGGGCCGTCTGAGCGCGTGTTGAAGGGCACATTGACCACGTTGCGATAAGGTGCACTCCACGCAGTTGTCGCTGCAAGCAGGCATAGTACAACGCACCATAATCTCATTGCCAGCAGAACTCCTTCATGGTCGGTATGTGAACTTCCAGAGCGGGCTGATGCTGCGCGCCAGCCCGTCCGACGAGAACGCCACCACCACCCAGTAGTAGGTTTGCCCCGGCTGCAGGGCGGGACCGTTATACACCGTGCTGTTGTTCGGGTGATTGACGCGGCTGTTGCCGGGGTTGTTCAGGTCTGCGGGCCACAGGGGGTCGCGGTTAATGTCGGGGAAGCCTTCGAAAACGATAACCTGATAGTAGGCTGCGCCGTCCAGCCTGTCCCAGCGCAACGTCGGCGTCGGCGTGTTGATGGTCGCACCTTGCTGGGGCGAGGAGAAGGGGCTCATGGGTGCAAGCGGGGTGGCGCTGGCGTTGTTCGATGGACTGCTTGCCCCCGCGCCCGTGTCGGGGTCAAAATTGGCTCCTACCGCGACGACCTGATAGTAATAGGTCACGCCAGGAGTTAGCTGCAGGTCCAGGTCAGCAAACAGGTCTGCCAGCGGGTCGCGCAGGAAGGCAATAGCGTTGTCGGGAACGGAGGCGGGGTTCGCCGAGCGCGCGCGGTAGATACCATAGCCTAGCCGTCGGCTGTCTTCCACGTAGTCCCATGTTAAGTCTATCTCAATCAGCGAGCCGAGAGGGGTCACGCGGCTAATGGCGCGCCGCTGTGCCCGCTTGGGGTCGATTAGGCGTTTAATGGCTTCCAGCGCGTTCGCCATTTCAGGGGAGGTGGAGCGGGTGACACCACGCGGTTGTGTCCAGACCACCGCATCCAGATTCTGCGGACTAGCCGGAACCACTCCAGATGCCTCCTGCAACGCGAAGGAAACGGGGGTAACCTGTCCTGCCACCACCGACGCCGTTTTCCTGTCGTTGAGGAAACCAGGCGCCGATGCGACCATCGGGTAGTCATACCCGCCACGCAAACCGTCAATGCGGTAATAACCTCGTCTGTCGGTAATGGCGTAGGCGGAGGTCAGGGGTCCGCCAGCGAACACCCTAGCGTCTTCGATGGGGCGTCCTGCGGGGTCTAGCACGAGCCCTTCAATGGAGCCTTGCAAGTTGGTGGGGCACAGAAGGATATTCGCGTTGCGCGTGGTGTCGTCGGCGAAGACCTGTACCAGCGCGACACCCGTCCAGTCCTGATTGCCGATGCGGGTAGCGGCACGCACGTTCTTGAAGCCCTCTGGCACATCGGTGAGCAAGTAGGTGCCGTTGGTATTGGTGAGTGTCTCTCCAACGCCGTCCACCCACACCCATGCGCCGACCACTGGATCGCCGTTGATGTCGGTGACGGTGCCAGCGATACTGCCCGTCGCTGCAGGGTTATTCTTCAATGGTGCACACGATATGAGAGCCACCAAAGCAACCAGCAGCGCAATTCCAAGATGGATATTTCCTTTCTGCGGATGTATCATCTTCTTCCCTTCTCCGCCCGTACAGCGCTGTCGTTGAGGGGAAGGCTGTATGCCAAACTGACCTGCACTTGCCTTGCCCGCGCAAAGTCCATCTGCGATATTCCCACAGACCAATGCCATGCGCCTCGATGCGCGTACCATACATATCGACCACGCGGCACCTCAATGGCGATGCCATTAGCCCGCCCGACATAACCCACGACGTATGCTCTTTCGGGTGCGGCTTTCAACAACATCACGACATTTCCTGCCCCCACGGGAGCGCACCAACCGAAAGTTAGACGTTTTTGTAACACCAACGGTTTCGTAATCTCTTGAACAGTTCCCTGCAGAAACGGTACCCCTCGGAGAAAACCGTCCGCATCGGGAACAACCGTATTGGTTGCCACTTGCGCCTGAATGCGTTGCATCCTTTGCTCCCAGATACCGCCCAGCGCGTTCTCCACCCAGACACCTACCTTGTGCTGGCGCGGCAGGGGCACGACGACGCCAAAATGAGTAGTAAGCCCCCGTCCCTGTGCCCGTGGCGGGGGTAGTCCACGCGTGGTATCTAAATTGAGTTGTCCCTGTAGTTGTAACGCCCACATGTCCCCGAAAAGATGCCCTTGTTGGATGCGATGTGTGTTGATCAAGCTGATCGCGCACATGGCAGAGGCTTCCCCATACCTTGTCGCCCACTTGCTATGCGTCTCGATGGTCCAAGTGCCAAGGTCGGCGTTGTTCATTGAAGCTTTGATATCGTATTGGCGAAAGTAGCGAATACCCAGCCCTTGACTGTCCAAGTACAGTTGCGCCGCACCGCTGGAACCGTCGTACCGGTCTATGACGAACCGCGTATACATCAGTCGCAGGCGGTCTTTCTGAACAGACACCTGCACGCACCGTGTGAGCTCATAGTATGCGCTTTTGCCCTGAAAGGTTGCGGTAGGCAGTCGTTGGCGAGTACCCCACTCCAACGGCATCACGTTCGTCCTCGCTGATAATTCTAAAGCAACGCGCAGGTGTGCCTGCTCTGGTATCTCGGCACCTCCTGCTACCAACATCTGTATTACTCGGTAGTCTGTATAGAGAGCGGGCACGTGTACGGGCATGGACCTGCAAAGGTGACAGCCTGTTAACAGTGCCCACACCATGGCAACCGTTCGCCACGCCCGCCGCATGCTCCGCTCCCGTAACAAACGCCACCACAGGGTTCACTGAAGAAGGTTACTCTCCGCCTAGCCACAGGGAGTCCAGAGCCTCGAAGGTGTTGTCTCGGTAGCGCACCACGACGGTATCGCCCAAATCGGGCAGCCCGAGCAGGCGTGCGTTGCCCACGTCCGCTAGCTTCTCCTCGACTGGCAAACGGACTATCGAGCCAGTCACTCTACTGCCCAATACGGTCACCGCAAGTCGGAGGTTGGACGGACTGTAGTTTGCGACGAGGCTACTCAGTCCCAACTTACCTTGCTCTGTCAGGCGAGATTCCCACTGGGCAGAGACCGTTTGTTGATCGCGCTTGAACGAACCAGAGATGCGCACACTCGGCGGTGTCGCCGTGGGTTCAAGCCGTGCTTCGAGGCCCTCGATGAGGACAGGACGCGCATTCTGCGCCTGGAACTGACCGGAGAACCGGATGGTACCTGTGGGGAACGTGTTGAGACTGCCCCCAAGGCGGTCCCAGTTTGACAACGGTTGTGGGTTGGACCAGTCTACCTGAACATCACCCGAATAGGTTCCGCGCCGCGCCTCCATGCTCATGCGGGCACTCAGCTGTCGGATGGCGGTGTCGGTCGGGTTCGCCCCTCCTGCAGGATAGTCTCCCCACTCGCTGCGAACCTCGCTCAGCTCCACTCTCCTCAACGAACCCGCTTGCACGAAAAGCCGGTTAGCACTTGCAGCCTGCACTGCCAATACACCGTTCGGAAGCTTCTTTAGTTGCACGTCTAGGTTGGCTATCTCAGCTCGGTTGGCACCTTCTTGCAAGGTTAATGAGTCAGCAGTCAACCGTCGCAACGAGTTGGTTTGGTTCCAGTCGGGGTCATACGTCAAGCCGAGATTAGTAACAGTCGAGGTGCCGAAAGGAGTTTGCAAATTGCCAGTTAACCGCAGCTCCTGCACCTGAGCGCGTCCATCCGCGTTAGGGTCAGCGGCTAATCTCGCTGAGCCTTGACCACGGAACGTCACCTCTGAGGTTAGCTGGCGTTCGCGCATGGTGATGTTGAGGTTGAAGGCAATGAGGCGGCTGCCGCTGTTCGATGTGATTTCCAGCGTGCCACGGTAATCAAGGGATTGACCGATCGCCTGCACGGTGTATCTCGTCGCGAGTGGGGTCAAAACGAGTCGTTCCAAAGGGATTTGACTTGAAATGTTTAATGTCACAGCATCTGGTTCAATCCGCATCCGAACGGACCAGCCATCTGCAGGGGGAGGACTGAAATCCCTGTAGAGACGACCCTTGGTGGGGGAATAAGCCTCGTAAATGTAGCTACCTGCTGGCTGTCCTTCCAGTTGGACGAACACATTGAACAGGTGACTGACGTGGGATGAAAGGTAGGTTTCTTGGTTAAAGCCCCTGTCTATTCGTTGCTGCGCGGCAAGTACCGCTTCAAACACTTCGGTCGCATCGAGACCAAGTTTACGACTGCTCGCCGCGACATCACGCACGAAGTTCACCATGTTTTGTGCTTGTTGCACACCTGGCGGCTCATCTCCGCCTCCACCAGGTCCGCCTGCGCCTCCGCCGCCGCAGCCAACGAAGAGGCAGGCACTGCAAACCGCAATCCAACATACCGAGGCAGAGGTGAACCTCATGTGAAGACGATTTCGGTTCATGGATGCGTACCCCCTGTATTCGGATTTCTACGTTCCAAACTTTTTGCCGTCTTGGGCAGATTATCCTCCTTTTTACCAGAATCGACGCAAAATTGCCCTTAAATTGTGGCAGACACAGGGTGCTGCTGAATGGGGAAAAGGCAGCGTGCAAATCCTATCCGAGCGGCTAGCAGAGCGGGGCTCCATCGATGACATCAGCGGCTACTGGACGTCCGCGATGCGCTCAGCCAGCACCTTGAGTCGCCGCTCGATCTCGTCACGTACCTCTCGGAAGACCTGCATGACCTCCTCTGGCGTGCCGGTCGCACGGGCCGGGTCCGGCAAACCCCAGTGCTCGGTCGTACGCGCACCGGGAAATGTGGGACACTCTTCTGCCGCCTCACCGCACAGCGTCACCACCACATCCACTGGTCGCGGAACATCGCTGATGGTCTTCGGGTATTGGGTGGAGATATCGACACCTTTCTCCGCCATGACCTGTACGGCGAGAGGATGCACACGCTCGGCGGGGCGCGTGCCTGCGCTCCAGATGTCCCACCCTT
>Ga0308398_1000315_pt1 | contig 31936 bp, 21 predicted proteins | sample Hotspr20SampleT9_FD_202360 | JGI IMG/M metagenome (GOLD analysis project Ga0308398, IMG submission 202360) | Hot spring phototrophic mat microbial communities from Mushroom Spring, Yellowstone National Park, Wyoming, United States - 20051001_T9 ...
GCGGGTGGAGCGGTGGCGGGAGCAGAGGCGGTGGAGGCTCAGGGGGCGGTGGCGGTGGTTTCGGCTAGTGAGGTCGTGCAGTAGATGAAGAGGCATCGTTCATAATCGTTGGGCTAACTATAAAATTGCGTATGAACAAAATAAAATCAATTAAAAATCTTAATTTAATGTTATTCAAGATTTCGCGCAGATTTGCGGGTATTTATATATATTTAAGCTCTTGTAGCAAGAAGGCATAATAAAATCACTGAGCCACTTGTACGTGGTACATGGTTCTCTTACCTAGGTTGATGTATGCGATTTCCTAGAAGTTCCCCTGCTAGGTGCCCAGGAATGCTTTCTCCTGCGTTCTCCGCGTGAGAATCCACCCTGGCTGTGAGTGCACCCTTCATGTATGTAAATCCGAGCTGATGTTAAAATAACTCCAAGTGGGCACATGCGTGGCAAGTGACAAACTGGAATTTAATAAGCCGGGGGCGCTGGCGCAGTATTTTGCAAAGCGCTGGCTGATTGAGCCAAGCGCCAAGGGCGAGGAGATCATCGCGTGGCTGTTGGAGGCTGCGCTAGGGAGAAATGCGCTGTATTTCATCGAGCGAACTAAGGAATACGTAGATAAGTGGGGAGGGAGCGGGGAGATCGTCCCTGCGAGCGCCTTCGATGGTTTTGTGATCACCGGTGATCCGATCGAGGACACCCTGATTCCGCATGCGGTCTTGGTCTGGACGTGTATGAATGACCGACCATGGGGGGAGGAGGTGTATCATCGCTGGCTGGACGAGTTATTAGCAGCTGGCAGCGCGGAGGCGGCGTATCTGGCGGCGAGCCTGTGGCCGGCGCATGACCTGATGGCGAAGGTGACATATCGTCCGGTGGGATGGCTGGTTTACCGGGGTCAGCTCGACGCGGAGGCGGAGCGTCTGATTTTGACGGAGATGTTGAAGGGGGAATATGGGCCGAGGACATCTTTATATGGCTCATTTGAGTATGATGACGTGCGATTTCCAGAGAAATTACCAGAACAGTATATTAAGAAGCATGGTTTTACACATCCAATTTGCGGATTAGTTGAATTTGTAGATTTAGAATATGGTAGTGAAGTGCAGAATCGAATTAAGGAAGCGCTTGATGCGCCAAGTTGGTCAGAGGGGGTGAAGGGGGCAGCGATGCTGTTGTACTTATCATTGAATGCGTTTAACGATTTTAGTGCGCATTTACAGGAATTATTTAATGCATTAAATAAAAATTTATTTAAATTAGATGAAAGATATATCAATATAATAAATTTTCACACGGATAAAATAGAAAAAATTAATTATAATTTAATAAAAGATTATATAAACTATTTTATAATTTTGTATAATAAAATAATAAATAATATTAATTTAGCAGAAAAAATGTTTATTAAATATATTTCAATTGGACTAGGAACAAATGAAATGCTTTATATTGGGGAAGACATTAGGGATATAATTTTTAAATTAATACTAAAAGAAAAAGTAGGGCCATGGCTTGAAAAACAGGCTGACGATTTAAGAATTAGAGATATATTACTATCCACATATATGTCTAAAAAAGGTTATTATGCAAAGATAGACGAAGAATTAAAAATCGAGGATCTAGAGAAAAAAATAGAAGATATATATGGAAAAATAAAATATTTTGAAAAAATAATTTTACTTATAGACCAAGCCAGAAAATATTTTACCACAGATATGGAATTATATAAAATATGTAATTTTATAAATGACATATTAAAAAGAGAAGAAAAAACAAATTTTAATCGTAATTTTATAGAAGATTACAAAAAAATTATAAATAACTGGCATCCCAAGAGGAGATATTTTTCAACAAAAGATATGTTTTTAGAGTCATATCACATTGGATTATATTTATACTATAAAATTTTAAAGGAGTGGGAACGGACGCCAACAGATTTTATAGGCCATATACAGGAAGAAAAAGAAGCTAAGGTATATTTAGGTGTAATAGATAAAATTAATAAAAATTTATATGGAGAAAAAATGTTCAGTATAGAAACAAGACTAAATTCATGTTTAAATAAAATAGAAAATAACAACTTTCCACAAGAAGAAATAAAATATAAATTCATAATGGAATTGATAAATATAATAGAAAATTATTATGATATAATGCCAGAATACTTTAAAGATAAAAGAAAACTAATAGCTGCGAGAAAGGCAATATTATCCAACATTAGCTTGGTTAAGGACAAATTGAGAAATCCAAGGTTAACTGGGTTACTGGGAATAGATAATAAATCGCAAAATACAATAATTTACTAAATAAAATTTTTTAATATTTAACTTCTGCAAAGCTGTATGTGCATGCTTGAAGGAATATTTGGCCATGTATTTTATGCATGATTTGTGCGGCTAGATGTAATAGTATTGTTAATCGTTAACAAGGAGTGAGTTATGCATAGTTATCTCATCCGGGTTGATGTATTAGGCGAGATGCAATTTCCTATGATTTTCCTTGCTAGGCGGCCAACAATGCTTTCTACTTCGTTCTCCGCGTGAGAATCACTGATTGATGTAAGTCCGAACTGACGTTAAAATAATTCCAAGTGGATACGTGGGTGACAAGTGAGGAGCTAGGATTTGATACCCGTCACAGGCCGGGGGCGCTGACGCGGTATTTTGCAAAGCGCTGGCTTAATAGGCGAGGTACCAAAGACGAGCGGCAACTCATCGCGTGGCTGTTGGAAGCTGCGCTAGGACGAAATGCGCTGTATTTCATCGAGCGAACTAAGGAATACGTAGATAAGTGGGGAGGGAGCGGGGAGATTGTCTCTGAGAACGCCTTCAATGGTTTTGTGATCACCGGTGATCCGGTCGAGGACACCATCATTCCGCATGCGGTCTTGGTCTGGACGTGTATGAATGATCGCCCATGGCTGGAGGAAGTGTATCATCGCTGGCTGGACGAGTTACTGGCGGCTGGCAGCGCGGAGGCGGCGTATCTGGCGGCGAGCCTGTGGCCGGCGCATAACCTGATGGCGAAGGTGAGGTACCGTCCACCAGGATGGCTAGTGTACCGGGGTCAACTCGACGCGGAGGCGGAGCGGCTGATTTTGACGGAGATGTTGAAGGGGTATGATGGGCCAAGGACATATTTATATGGCACATTGGAGTATGATAATGTTTTATGCCCTATTTTATTTCCAATGCAGTATATTAAGAGGCATGGTTTTACGCACCCGATTTGTGGGTTAGTTGGGCCGATAGAATTAGAATTGGATGGTGACTTGAAGCATCGCGTTCAGGAAGCGCTTGTTGCGCCGAGTTGGTCAGAGAAAGTGAAGGACGCGGCGATGCTGTTATACTTATCGTTGAGGGCATTTAGCGAGTTCAGAGTAACTGCGCAAGAAACGCTTAATTTATTAGAGGAAAACTTATTTAAATTGGACGAAAGACATATTAATATAATAAATTTCCATATGGATAAGATAGAAAAAATTGATTATAATTTGATAAAAGATTATATAAAATATCTTATAATTTTATATAATTATTCAATTAAAATGCTTGACAAGTACATGTCAATTAGACTAAGGTCAGAAGACATACTTTATATTGGAAAAAACTTTAAGAATATAATTTTCAATTTAATGTTGAAAGAAAGAGAAAAAGTGGGATTATTTCTAGAAAAGCAGTTTGATGACTTACGAGTTAAAGATATATTTTTATCCATATATATGACCAAAATAATTGATTATTATGCAAAGTTGGATAAAGAATTAAAAACTGAACAGGTAGAGAAAAAAATGGAAGATATATACGGTAAAATAAAATATTTTGATAAAATAAGGTTTTTTATAGATCAAGCTAGAAAATATTTTGAACCAGGCGAGGATTCATGTAAAATATGTTGTTTTATAAATGATATATTAAAAAGAGAAGCAAGAATAAATTTTAGTTATAATTTCATAGAAGATTACCCGAAAATTATACATAGCTGGCACCCGATTAGAAATTATATTTCAAAAAAAGATATGTTTTTATGCTCAAATCACATTGGATTATATTTATATTACGAAATTTTCGTTAATTTTGAATATATAGGAGTGCATTTTAAAGATTATATAAATAAAAAAAACGAACTTAATGTGTACTTAGGTATAAAAAAGAAAATTATTGATAATTTATATAAAAAACCAATGAGTAATATAGAAAAGATAAATTTATATTTAAATAAAATAGAAATGAATAATTTACCATACGAAGAAATAAAATATGAATTAATAATAGAATTAATAAATATAATGAAAAATAATTATAATGAAATCTTGGAATATCTTAGAGATGAACGTAAAATGAAAATTGCAAGAAAGGTAATATTATCTAATATTGATTTAATCAGAGATGAATTTAGAGGTCTAAGTTTAATTGAGCTTTTTGGGATAGATAATAAGTCTAAAAATATGATAATTTACTAAATAAAAATTTTATAAGATTTATATTTTGAAGATCGACTCAAATGTTATAATAGATTTTTCATACAAGCGCATATTTCGATTTATATGATAATATACCCACTTTACTGCATTTATATTTAATGCGGCGCGAGTGAAGAAATATGATTTCCTAGAATTGTCCTTGCTGGGTGACCAGAAATACTTTCTCCTGCGTTCTCCGTGTAAGAATTGCTTGGTAATTTAAATTCGAACTGAAGTTATCTTAGCGGCGAAAACTATGCAAATAAACCTGGGATAGGCGTGTCACCAGCTATGTGCAGTCCAAATAAACAGCATTTATGATATTAGCACTGTTCTTAAGAAGTTAAATCTATCTAAATTTTTATTTAGTAAATTATCATATTTTGCGATTTATTATATATCCCTAATATTTCAATTACTCTTGAATTTCTAAATTCATCGCCAAGCAAGTGAATATTAGACAATATTACTTTTCTCGCTAATTCCATTTTACTTTCATCTTTCAAGTATTCTAATATTTTGTCACAATTATTTTTCATAATATCTATTAATTCTTTTATTAATTTATATTTTATTTCTTCATATGGCAGGTTATTACTTTCTATTTTATTTAAATATAAATTTAACTTTTCTATATCCGCAAATTTGTTTATATATAAATTTTCGGCAATTTTCTTTTTCATGCCTAAGTATACATTAAGTTCTTTTCTTGTTTTTATATGATCTTTGAAATACACTCCTCTATGCTCAAATTTAAAATTACCTAAAATTTCGTAATATAAATATAATCCAATGTGATTTGAATGCAAAAAAATGTCTTTTTTTGAAAAATAATTTCTGTTCGGATGCCAGCTATGTATAATTATTTCGTAATCTTCTATAAAATTATAATTAAAATTTATTTTTGTTTCTCTTTTTAATATATCTTCTATAAAATAACATATTTTATATGAATCCTTACCTCTATTAAAATGTATTCTAGCTTGTTCTATAAATAATCTTATTTTATCAAAACATTTTATTTTGCCATATATATCTTCTATTTTTTTCTCTAATTGCTCAATTTTTAATTCTTCTTTTATAATTATATAATAATTTCTTTTAGTCATATATGTGGCTAGAAATATATCTCTAATTCTTAAATCGTCGACCTGCTTTTTCAGCCATGATTCTACTTTTTCTCTTTCTTTTAGTATTAAATAGAAAATCATATTTTTAAAGTCTTTCCCGATATAAATTATATCTTTTAATTTTAGATCAATTGAAATATACTTGCTAAGCATTTTCGCTGATAAAGCACTTTTATTTATTATTTTATCATATAAAATTATCAGATAGTTTATGTAGTACTTTATTAAATTGCAATCAATTTTTCTTATTTTGTTCATATGAAAATGTATTATATTAATGTGCTTTTCGTCTAATTTAAATAAGTTTTGATCTAATGCGTTAAGCACTTCTTGTAAAGGCGAACTTAACTCTTTAAATGCCCTCAATGATAAGTACAACAGCATCGCCGCCCCTTTCACCCCCTCTGACCAACTCGGCGCAGCAAGCGCTTCCTGAATACGCTTCTTCAAGTCATTATTATAGTGTAACTCTCTCGGCAAAACTAACCCACAAATCGGGTGTATAAAACCATGCCTCTCAATATACTTTCCCGGTAATTGATCCGGAAATTGAATGTCATCATATTCAAATGAGCCATATAAAGATGTCCTTGGCCCACCATACCCCTTCAACATCTCCGTCAAAATTAGCCGCTCCGCCTCGGCGTCGAGTTGACCCCGATAAACCAGCCATTGCACCGGACGATATGCCACCTTCGCCATCAGGTCATGCGCTGGCCACAGGCTCGCCGCTAGATATGCCGCCTCCGCGCTGCCAGCCGCCAACAACGTGTCCAGCCAGCGATGATAAACATCCTCCGGCCACGGTCGATCATTCATGCACGTCCAGACCAAGACGGCGTGCGGAATCAGAGTGTCCTCGACCGGATCACCAGTGATCACGAAGCCATTGAAGGCGTCCACAGGGACGATCTCCCCGCTCCCTCCCCACTTATCTACGTATTCCTTAGTTCGCTCGATAAAATACAGCGCATTTCTCCCCAGCGCAGCCTCTAATAGCCACGCGATGATCTGCTCGCCCTGGGTGCTTGGCTCCTCCAGCCACCGCTCTGCAAAATATCGCGCCAGCGCCCCTGGCCTATCAAATCCCAGTTCGTCACTTGCCACGTACATGCCCACTTGGAGTTATTTTAACATGAGTTCGGATTAACCTCACCTTCCGCTCCTCACGCGGAGTCGCAGAGATTTATACATATCGCAGATCTCGCAGCGAGAGAACGTAACGAGCCACTTGTACGTGGTAGATAGTTCCCTCACCTAGGTTAATGTATTAGGCGAAATTAGAAATTCTCCTGCTAGGCGGCCAAAGCAATGCTTGCTTCTGTGTTCTCTGCACCTCCGCGTGAGAGTCACTTAGTTATGTAAATCAGAGCTGACGTTAAGTTATTTTACTTTTTATTAATATCGCTTCCATTAAAATAAAATTGAAATCTTATTTTTAATAAAATTTTACATAAATTATATACAGCTCTCGCCTTTCTCAGGACAGGCCCGTGCTATTTCGGCTCCACTCTTGAATAGAGGAGATAACTGTTTAATTATCCAATAGGCATTGACTGTCTCGAAGGATACTTTCGTCGTGGCCCGCTGAGCGCATTCTGTTTATGAGGGATAAAACTAACAAAAAGATTATTTATTTACAGAATATTTATAATTAACACTTTTAGTGTCAAGCGGTTGTGCTCACGGGGGAGGCGCAGCTGGTTCGAGCTATCAGATACAATAGGAATATGGTTAGCGTCGTTGCTATAGGCAATGACCATGACGAATGGTACTGCGCGCATGAACAGGGGCGTTTCGCAGCTGCGGCGCTTGAGGTGTTGCTGGCGCAAGTTCCACGCCCTGTTGTTGTGATTGGCAGGAAGCTGCAGGACGCGCTGAAGTCGCATGGCGACATTTCATACATCGATCTTGATGAGTTGTTATATGTATTTTTCCCGAACCTCGCTGGGAAGGATATCCAAGAAGTCGCCCATGCCTTTGACCGTCCCTACAGCAATCTGATGAGCCCAGCGAAGCTCATTGCCGAGATCGGGCAGGTCGCGTTTGCGCGTGCACAGAAGCTGGCTGCCAGCCTGCCGCCTGATGAGCTTTCGTACATCGCGGAATATAGCCGCAGGCTTGGCTGGTCGCTTGCCCCGTTCTGGGACTTTGTGTCGCAGCGGCGCGGTCATGCGTATTACACAGATGTCGCAGAACCCCTGTCGCTCCAACCATCCCAAGCGGAGGCGAGGCGATATAACCCCGAGGTGCGGCTCATAGACGTCAAGAAGGTCAAGGGATACATTGAACCAGGCGGCAAGCTCGCCGAGGTGCTGCCGGGCTATGAGGCGCGCCCAGAGCAGGCTGAGATGCTCGAACGAGTGGCCAACGCGTTCAATGAAAATCAGCGCCTCCTGATCGAGGCCGGCACCGGAACTGGCAAGTCGCTGGCCTATCTGCTCCCCTCTGCGATGTGGAGCATCAACAGCGAGCGAGTGGTGATTAGTACGCACACGACAACGTTGCAAAAACAGCTCGAGGAGAGGGATATCCCCATCGTGAAGCGCGTCGTGGATCTGCCCTTTAACGTCGCGCTGCTTAAGGGCAAGGGGCGCTATCTATGCGACAAGAGCTTGGCGAGGATGAAGCAAGTCTGGCCGCGGGACGTAGAAGAGGCGCGCTTTCTTGCGCGAATTTTGCTGTGGCGCTCCCAGACGAAGACCGGCGAGGTTGACGAGATTGCGTTGGACACAGCCAAGGAGCGAGGGATGTTCAAGCAGATCTCCGCCGAGAACATGTTTTGCAGCATGCAGCGCTGCAGGAATGCCAATTGCTACTTCTACAAGGCGTACGAGCGCGCCATGTCCGCCCATTTGTTGATCGTCAACCATGCGCTGCTGGCTGCTGACATCGTCTCCGGCCATCATGTACTGCCCGGTTATCGGCGCGTGATCATCGATGAGGCACATCACTTCGAGCAGGCGGCGATCGAGGCGTTTTCGAAGATCCTGACAAAGGATGACCTTGCCGAGGTGATGCCCAAGGTGCGCACGAGGGACGCGCACGAGCTGTTTCCGATGCTGAACTCCTTGGCGATGTATTATCCGGAGCTTGCTGAATTAACTGACAAGCTGGGGGAGGCGACAGAACGCTGCTTGGCCAGTTATAAGCAATTTTTTGAAGTTTTAAATAAATTCTTCTTGGGGGTTAGGCCAAACAAAATAAAAGATGATGACACTGCAAGGGTTGTCATAAATGAGGACGTAGAAAACGATTTTTATAAAAATAATGTTAAGAGAGCCGCCCATGAGGTCATGAGCGCTCTATCAACGTGGCGAAATGTAACAGAAGGTGTATTATCAGGGTTAGAAAAGATAAAAGAAAGCAATGAGACCGCAGAGGATATTATTGATTATATAAAGAATTTGACGAGGGAGATAGGTAAATTTAAGATGGTATTTGAATTTGTCACTTTTGGCAGTACTAACGATGTGCTATGGATTGAGGAATTCAGGGATGCCCGGATCGCGCTTTGCAGCGCGCCGCTGTGGATTGGGAAGAAGCTGGCCGAATTTTGGCAATCACAGTCAACTGCAATCCTCACCTCGGCGACCCTGCAAGGCGTGCAGAGCACGACACAGCAAGGCTTCTCGTACATTATCAACCAGCTTGGGCTGAGGAGAGCAGCGCCATTCACCGCGGTTATCCCGTCGCCGTTTAACTATAAGGAAGCAGCGCTGGTCTACGTGGTTGAGGACATGCCATCGGTCAAGGATCCGGAATATCGGAACAAGCTTGCGGAGGGCTTGATCGCGCTCTTCAGCGCGTCCGAGGGACGAGGATTGGCGCTCTTCAACTCCTATCGCGCCATGCGCGATGCGCACGAGCGGATCGCGCCGAAGCTCATTGCCGAGCCATATCAGATCCGCGTCTTGAAACAGGGCGACGGGCTGTCGCGGACGGAGATGCTGGCGCTGCTCAAGGAGCGGGAAAAAACGGCGTTGCTTGGCGCACGGACGTTCTGGGAGGGGATAGATGTGCCGGGTGCGAACCTGGTCGCCTTGGCGATTTGCCATCTGCCGTTCGACCCGCCGGACGACCCCATCCTCATCGCGCGCGAGCGCGCGGGTAAGGACAAGAACGTTTTCTTTAATTACTCGCTGCCGCGCAGCATCTTGTTGTTTAAGCAGGGTTTCGGTCGGTTGATTCGCACCAAGCAGGACTACGGTGTTGTGGTCGTCTTTGACTCGCGAATAGTCAATGAGCGATATGGCGTGCATTTCCTGCGGGCCTTGCCAAATCCGAGGGTCGTCAGCGGTTCGCTAGAGGGCATCTACGACGCGGTGAGCGAATGGCTGAGCCGACATGAGCTGGGACAATCTCGAGATGCGATCTACAACAGCCTATTCTAGGTCGTGTTTATGATGGGGATTCCACGCGTCGCGAGTTTCAAAGCAGCAAACTACTGGTTTGCTGGCGTGCCGGTCAAGATCGACGTACAAAGGCTGGGTGCGCTTTCGGTATTCATAGGGAATAATGCGACATCCGCACTTCGTGATGCGCTTACTTTCTTGAGGAATTGTTTAGAATTTGGGCTGATGTAAGCTTATGCTTTGCAGGAAACAAGACCGATGGACGCGCAGTTTAAGCTTGGTTACCTACACATGGCCACTTGGATTATCATCTCAAGGTCGGCCTTTTGTCGTACAAGAGAAGCTCGTTGCCACCAAGAACAAGCAAAAAACAATCTTAATTGATTTTCTTGAGGGTCAACGGATTATACAGGGTAAACATGAAATTCTAAAATATCCTAGAGTGCTTGCCGCACATGTTTTTGGCTCTATATATAAAAACCTGAAAATTGTGTATTTTTTTATAATTTATTTTAAAATTTTATATAAAATAAAAATCAGTTATTTTGCAAAAATAAAGAGAATTTATAAGATGATTTCATCATCGTTTACACTCAGAACGATGTAAGGCATTCACTCAGAGCAGCGGATATCATCAACTCAAGATCGTCACTCGCTCTTCTGCGCTACTTGGCATATTGTAGGTTGCGCTGGTTGGTGAGCGTTGCGTGTCCTGTGCTGTCATCTGCACGATGCCGGCTAAGCGCGCTTGAACATTAATTTGTATATTTTTATAAGAAAATAATCAACAAAAATAAATATTAAATATTATTAATTCAACCGCCTTTGGTAGTGGGGCTTGGGCAAGTATAATATACTGAGCTGGGATGCGAGACGAAGTCACTTTTCTTGAGTCACTGACGAGGTGGATGAATAACCCAGAATATGACTTGGTGGGCGATTTGGGGAAGCTCAGCGAGTATCGGGACGACCCTGGTGAGGCGGACTGGCTTGCCCACGCACTGGTCCTCTGGGATCTGTTGACGGGTTATCGTGCGAAGGACGAGGAGATTCGACCATTTGCGGATGCCTTGCGTAAGACAGCACCGGAGCTTTATGAGCGGATACGCCCGATGCTGCGTCCAGCGCTGCGTGATGGTGAATACGAGGTGTGGCGGGAGGTAATCGATGATCGCAGCGCTCATTTGGGTTACCTTTATGACTGGAAGCTTGCACCGCATTGGCGGGATTGGCGCAGCGCTTATTTGTTAGCTTTCTATCCTGATATCGCACGTGAAATTGATTTTAATAAAATAGTTGGCGGCACTGAGGATGAAAAAATAAAATTTTGGTTTTTCTATTATATAGGCTTTATATTTAAAAGAAGAATTAAATGGTATAATTTTAAAGATCAATATTTACATCAAGAGGCTGTATGTAATTTAATTAAAAGTACCGGCGAAAAAGAAATTTTAAGATATCTAGAGACGGAAGAGGTAGATTTTAAAATAATAGAAAATTTATCAAGAGATCCAAAATTTTTTGATTTATTAAAGTTTTTGGCTTATCTGACTACACTTGAGTCAACTTACAACAGATTAGGTGTAACATTAATTCCAAGATTATATGAAATATTCTCATTTAATTTTGAAAATATATCAAACGAAATATATACAGAGTATGGAAAAGAAAATTTTAGAAAATTTATTGAAAATATGATGATAAAAGATGGAATAGATAAAAATAAAATAAAACCTGAAAAATATATTTTAGATCTTATATTGTCAAAAAAGGAAAATATATCTGATAAATTTATATATACAACTTTAAAGGCATATGAATTTTTTAACGAAAAAATAACTAAAAATATTATATATACAGCGAGGGAAAATGGCACAAATTTTGATTTATTTAAAAATAAAAATTTAGAAAAAAGCTATATTTTACGCCATTTAATTAAATTATATAAAAGAGTAAAAAGTTTGCATTCATCTGACTATGAAATTATAAAGAAAAAGAGGGTTTATAATATTATAGACGCGATTAAATTGACCATGAATTTAAATAGCTTGTTAAAGATTAGGTCTGGCGAAGAAATCTTTATTAATTTATTTTCTTTTGATGATAAAGTTCTGCTTAGAAAGCTTGTTAATTGCTTAGTCCCATATCTCATCAAAGGTGGAACAGTGGGGGACTACGCGCTAGATAAAATAGGTCCGTACTTTACTCCCGAGAGCTATATAATACTTGGCAGCAGCTGTCGGAACGGCGCAATCTTGATCGCTTGTCATTTCGCTAGCCTCGACAACCCATCGCCTGAGCTGCTTATAAGCGCGCGGATTTTGTGCCATGAGAATCATCACTTTAAAGATATGCTGCGTAAGTTATCATCTCAAAAGCTTAATATGCTCATGAACATGTCCATGGGCGCGTTCGGACCATTCATATAGGGCAGATATGGCCAATCGTAGCTATGATGCTAATCTGTTTCTCAACTCCATCGTTAGATGGATGAACGATCCTTATTTTAACATTATAGACAATTTAAAATGTTTTAAAGATTACAAACAAGACCGCAATGCGGCGATCTGGATGGCGTTGGCTCTGACGTTTTGGGATGCCCTGACCGACTATCAAACCCCTGACGACACAATCTTGCCGATGATAGATGAATTAATGAAAATAAACCCAGAAATATATAATAAAGCAAAAGATATTTTAAGAGAGCATGGGCCAAAAGACGATTTAAATTTAAAAGAAGAAGAAATAATTGAGAATCCGAGCGCACACCGGGAATATCTCAAACGGTGGAACAGCATGAGGGACTGGCGAGATTGGCGCAGCGCCTACTTGCTCGCACAATATCAGGAGGCGCAAGAATTATTAAATCCAGACGAGCTTTTAAATATAAATTTATATGAAAAAATTGAAGATAAAACAAATTACAGTAAGTTTATGTTTTTTTACTGCCTTGGCTTGATTATTAAATTAAGTAGAAAACCGGAAAATTCAGAAAAACAACAAGAGAATTTTCGTAAATTTTTTGAAAAATTAAAGGAGAGTGGAACTGAATTTTATATATTAAATTTTATATTAACAGGAAAAAAAGATGAAAATTTAGATTTTAATAAAATTATAGAAGAAAATATTGATTTAATAAGTTTTGCAAATTACTTAATAGGATTATATCCAGTGCGTTATAAAATGAAAAGAGAAATTTTTGAAAGAATAACGAAATTAAATACAGAAAAAGAAAAAATTAATTTATCTGTTGGTAAAAATATTTTTAATATTAAAAGGTGTGATTTGTATAAATATGCCAAGGGAATTGTTGGTCTAAGCAGCAACATGTTAATAACAAAAAATAAAAGAGAATACACGGGAACTGACGGGAAATTCTTTACACAAAACCTCGCTAAGCTCTTCCACAGATATACCGGCATCGATCAGCTGCTCAAGTGGCTCGCAGACCTTGAGGACAAGTCGCTTGCCCAGCGCTCCATCAACCTGCTTGTGCCGCTCTGCGCACGCTACGCGGGCAGTCACACCATAAACGAGAGCAACAAAAAAGACATCGCAGCAATCGCCGATCTCTTCACCCCAACGCATTACCTGATGCTATCTGACCGCTGCGCGCTGGGTGCCCAAATCGCAGCCTATCACTTCGCTATCGTCCCCGACCCAAGCGCATCCATCACGAGAATAGCGGTCCTCCTTGCGCGCACGAACCCGGACTTCAAAGCAGCCCTTGAGGGATACTCCGAAGAGCGTGCGAACTGGCTGATGAAGGAAGTCAAGGCGCGTGCTGCGCTGCCGATTGAGATGTTCATATGAGTGGCATATAATGCGGGCATGTTCAATGACATCGGTGTCTTGATGGCGGTGCTCGCCGCAGCTGGCGTGGCGGCCATTTGGGTCGCTATCGTCACCCCTCGCCAAGTCTCGTTGACGACCGGACAACGCCAAACCTTGCCCTCGTTCCTCGATCGATTCAAATCGCAGTTTGAGGCAGCCGACTTCAACATCTCGTTCTACGACTTCGTCCGGACCTCGGCCCTGCTCTCGCTCATCGCCTTCATCGCCCTTACCATCCTCGGCTACATCATCCTCGGGATCGCCCTCGCCATAGTCATCCCGATCGTCTACTACCAGTTCCTGATCGACCGTCGGGACAGCAACGAGCGCGAGTTTCGCAAGAGCTTCAGCAACATCATCACCAATTTCTCCAACATGCTGGCGACCCGCGGCAGCATCGAGGGGGCAATCAACACGCTCGCTGTCGAGGGCGATGAGGAAACAAAGAAGCTGTTCCAATACGTCCTCAAGCGCCAAAGCAGCCCAGCGATGGCGGCGATCCAAGCAGAGGGACAGGCCGGCCATCGCATGATGCGCGACGTGTTGATCGAGATCTCTAAGGAGCGCAACGACATCTATTGGAAACAGTTTTTCAGGGTGCTCGCCGAGGCGTCCGTCCACGGCGGCGACATCAGGCCGATCTTGGACAGCCTCGCGCGCTCGCAGCGCGAATTCGCCACGATCCTCGCCCAGGTCGAGGCCCAACAGGCGGCGACGCGCTTTGCCTCGGCGCTCTACCTGCCCACCCCGATCATCTTCGTCGTCGTCTTCAGCCTCCTAGGCGATCCGGAGATCTACCGCAAGTTCTATCAAACAACTGCCGGGGTCATCGCACAGGCGTTTGTGGCCATCAGCGGCGTGCTTGGCTGGGTGTTGGCGCGCCAGCTTGGCCGGCGTGGTCTGTATGTCCAGAAGGTTGTGAGCATCCAGAAAGAGAAATCCAGTTTGGTATAGCCATGTCGTACGACCTCCTCTTCGCGATCTTGGCTGCGCTGGGGGCAATGATCTTCGCTTCCAGCTTGGCAGCGACCTTCGCCAATTTCCGCTTAAGCAAGCTCGTTCCGCGCAGACAAGTCGACCTCGAGCGGGAGTTCGCGCGCTACGGCGGGCAAGTCGAAAGGCAGGAGCTCGGCTTCTTCGAGCGAACGGTGCTGCTGCCGTTAGGGAACTGGTACGCCCAGCGCGCGACGAACGCAACAAGCGTCGAGCAGAAACTCGACCTGCTTTTCTGGCCGCCTGGGTATTCCAGCATGACCGAGTACTACATGCGGAAGGTGTTCTATACCCTCGCCGGCTTCGCCCTCGGCTTCATCGTCTTCATCCTCTTTCAGCAACAGCTTGGCGTGATCGCCTTCCTAGTCCCACCGATCTTCTCCTTCGTCGGCTTTCGTCAAGCGGACTCGCAGATTGACAGCATGATGCGCGATCGGCGCGAGGCCATGGTGTTTGAACTCAAGCCGCTCCTCGACAGTTTAACCATCGCCTATCAGTCGCGCAACTCGCTGAACGCCGCTGTCGTCGAGGTGTTGGCGAACATCGACCAGGACGGCTACCTGAGCGCTGAGCTAAGGCGGGCGATGAACCTCTCGATCAAGGGGAAGCCCTTCGACGAGGCGCTGGCAGAGGCGTCGCGGCGTTGTGTCGACTGCGCGCTGGCTTCGCAGATACTCTACCAGCTCTCCTACACGGTGAGATTCGGGACTGACTTAATCAAACCCCTCTCGGATGCCGGCAACATGGCGACTGCGATGTTGACGACGGCGCTGATCGCACGCGGGCGACAAAACGAGATCGCGATGCTCCTGCCGCTGTTTTTGCCGCTGATGGGCATCGCCGTGGCCATGGCCGGCCCGGCGCTCTACCTCTTCTTGACGACGTTTGGCTAGCCGGGACATGTGGACGCCGTATACGCGACAGGTTCACGTCAGCCGGCGCAGGGCCCGGCGGTTGCTTCGTTGGTTGTTCGGCAACCTCGCGCTGACGCTCGTCCTGCTCGGCTTATGCGTCAACGCCAGCCTTCCTGTCCTCTTTATGGCCAGCGATGAAGGCTACAGCCATCAACCCGTCTCCTTTGGCGAGTTGACGCTGAAGGCCCCAGAGGAGTTGAAATTCGGGGAGATGATCCATATAAATATACAAGCGGACGCGTCGAGCGGGCGCGAGGCTATCGTCAACATCTGGTTAAACGAGGACAAGTTGCAAGAGCACGTCATCAGCGCCGAGGGCCTGAAGAAGGGGCTGACGACCGCGCTTTATCCGAACTCGCCCGGGCTACACCAAGTGCGGGTTGAGTTGATTGACCCGCTCACGCAGCAGAAAGCGTCGAAGGTCCAAGGCGTCTTCGTGCTACCCTGATGGATCTCATACACTTCCCGGTCAGGATCGACCTTGGCGGCTTCAAGGTCGTCAAGAACATCGGCGGGCGCGAGTTGATCATCCTGCTCGTCTGCATCGCCGGAACTGTGATATTCCTCTTCAGCGGCGACAGCAGCGGGCTGCTGATGCGCTTGTTGATCGGCGTCCCGCTGGCGGCGTTCGTCTTCATGGCCTCCCTGATCCCGATTCGGGGTTATAAGGTTGAGCGCTTCTTGCTGGTCATGCTGGCGCATCAGTTCAGCCCGAAGATCTTCATCCGACAATCCGCGCAGCCGGTTAACATGAGGGTCGTCGCAGATCAAGCGCTGGAGCGCCCGGAACTGAAGGTGGAGACGCCAAAGCCTAAGGTCAACCTGAAGCCCCAGTTCAACGTCAAAGTTTCGCTCAACCTGCCGCAGATCACCGCCTTTATCATCGTCTTGGCCTTCTTCGTCATCACGCTAATATCATCAGCTTTATTGTATTATAACAGATAATATGAAGATACTAGATCTGCTGAAAAAGAAAGATCAACCTCAAGTTGTGCGCTTGGCACGACCTGATGAGATCGTCCTCCCGAAGGAGAACCCGCTCGTTGAGAAGTACGCGCCGCCCGTCATCCAAGTCGAGCGCGACTACATCATCGTCGGCGACACGTACATGCGCGCGATTTACGTGAGCGAGTGGCCGAAGGCGCTCTCGAAGCAACAATGGATGAAGATGATCCAAAACGGATCGGTGTGGTGCGCGATGCACATGCAGCCCATCCCGCCCCACATCGCCAACACGCAGCTGATGCGCGAACAGACGGCGGTGATCGCGGAAGCTGAGCTCAGGCGGCGGGCGCAGCTGAACTACTCACCCACCGTGGACAACACCATTGAGAGCATCTTTCGCGAACAAGAGCGCGTGGGGTTCTACGGCGAGCCGCTCTGTTATCTGACCACCACGTTGCTCGTCACGGCGCCGGATAAGGAGTCGCTCGACAAGCGCACTACGGAGCTTGCGACGGTGATGACCGCCGCCGGCCTGACGTTCTACGTGGCGGTCTTCGAGCAGACCAAGGGCTTCTTCAGCGCCTTGCCGCTGGCAAACAACACGCTTGCGGCCCACAGGCGCAACGTCACTCCCCGGACGCTCGCAGCGCTCATGCCGTCCTTCAATGAGGAAATCATCATGTCAAACGGGCTGATCTACGGCAAGGACATGACCAACGGCGCGGCGATGGTGATCAACCCATTTGGGCTGCAGAACCCGAACTCGGTCATCATCGGCACGCCAGGAGCTGGGAAGTCGTTCTTCCTGAAGAGCATGTGCACGCAGGCCGTGCTGGCCGGCGCACGCGTCTTCGTCCTCGACATCGAGGGCGAATATCGCGCCCTGGCGCAGGACCTCGGCGGGGCATACTTGGAGATGACCGCCAAGAGCAAGCACAAGATCAACGTCCTCGACCTCGACCTCACGGCTGAATCGCCGTTCATCGACTCCTACCACGCCTTCAAGGGCTGGATGAACACGGTGGTCGGGCGCGCCTTGGACGCAGCGGAGGAGAAGGCGCTCGACATGGCGTACGTCTTGGCTTTTGAGCGTTGCGGAATCTTGAAGGAGAACCCTGCGACGTACACCCTGGTCCCGCCGCTGTTGAGCGACCTGCGGGCCGCGCTTGAGATCTTGCGCGATCAGTTCGCCGCCGACGAGCCGTCCACAGCGCATGCCTGTAACACGCTGGCGAACGCGTTGTACAGCATGTCAGACGGCGTGTACAAGGAGGAATTCAACGTCCAATCGAACATCAACATCGGGGATGCCAACTTGATCATCTTCGGCTTGAAGAACGTTGGGACGGATATCCTGACTAAGCGCATTCGCCAGATCCAGAGCTTCATCATCAACCAGATGTTGCGCGATACCAAGCCGAAGTTCGTCATCTACGACGAGGCATGGGCGTTCTTGCGCTATCCTGAGCTGGCGATGCACGTCGAGGCTGAGGCGCGCCGATACAGGAAGAAGGGTGGGTCGTTGTGGCTCGCGACGCAGAACGTGATCGACCTGACGACGAGCCACTATGCCACGACGATCTTGAACTTGGCCTATACGAAGATATTCTTCAGGCAGGAATATTCATCTGTGGATAAGCTGGCAGATTTGGCGCGCCTGACCCCTGAGGAGCGCGATCTGGTGTGCAGGCTAAATCCGGGAGAATTCCTCATGCACTGCGGGAACTATCGACGCTTGGCCTGCCACGAGGCACCGCCGGGGCGCTATCGCCTCTACACCACCAAGCCAAGCGAGGTCGAAACGGCCTAGCAGCCGATGTCCTTGAACTCGGGCAGTTCCCAGACCGGGACGGGACTTTCGATGGCCTTGCGGATCATCTCTGGGGTGATCTGCGCCTCGAGGAAGCGCTGCATGATCTTCTGGTGCGGCATGTAATTTTGCCACTTCAGGTGGTCGCCCTCGCGCTTGAAGTACGGCACGAGGTTCAATCGCCCGTCGCGGAACAAGCCGTTTGATTCAATGATCGAGTTGACGAAGCGCTCATATCGCCCGTCCGGCTTCCGCCGTCGCTCGATGTAGACGGCGAGCTGAATGGTCTTCCCGATCTCGGCCATCAGCGAATCCGGCTGCAGGCGCGCCCCGCCCATCTCGCACAGCAGCCTCAGCTTGTTGAAGATCGATTCCTCATCGTCGGCGTGGATGGTGAGCATGGTGCCGCGGTGGCCGGTGGATGCGGCGTGGATAGCATCCCAAGCCGCGCCATCGCGCACCTCGCCGAGGATGATGCGGTCCGGCATCTGGCGCAGGGCGTTCTTCACCAGCATGCTCTGGTTGATCACGACCTCGCCTTGGTGGTTAACGACCGTGATCAGCGCAGTCCAGTTCGCTTTGCCGGGCTGCAGCTCGCGGGTATCCTCGATGGTGACGACGCGGTCCTTGTCGCTGGCGAGCTTGCACATCGCGTTAAGCAGGGTCGTCTTCCCCGTGCCAGTTGAGCCGGCGATCACGATATTAAGTTTGGCCCGCACGCACAGGTAAAGGAAGGAAGCAGCGGGCACGGAGAGGAATCCTCTGTCGATCAGGAATTCCATGGTGCTGGCGGATTTGTTGGGTATCCTGATCGAGACGCTGAGGTAGGGGTCGCACGCCGGCTTGAGGACGACGTTGACGCGCGCCCCGTTCAACAGCTGGCCGTCTACGATAGGCGTCGATGTCGTCGGCGAGCGCCCGACCGTCATGCTGAGCTGTCGCCTGAGCATGTCGACGAGCAGGTACGGGTCGACGGTGATTGGCTCCTCGCTGCTTCCCTTGGAATGGTTGACGAAAACCCGACCGACGAGTTGCCCGTCCTTGCCGATCTCCGTGACGATATGGATGTCGGTGACCAAGCGCTCGTCATAAAACAGGTAATCCAGGGGGCCAAGCCCGAACGTGTACGCCCACAGCAGCGCGCGGTAGCGGTTTTGTTGTTCCTCGCTGAACTCCATCAGCTTGCCGCCGGCGATATTCGACTTCACGCGCTCGAAGAGTTGGTCGACGATGTCGTCCACCTTGCGGCGGGTTTGTTGGGTCGGGCGCGCCATCTCCTCAATGGTCAAGTTGGACTGACAAGCCGTCACGAAGTCGTTGAACAACTCGCCCCACAGCTTGTCGTGGCGTAGTCCGGAGTGCTCGCTTCCGTCTTTGTCGATGGATAGGTCAAGCGCCCGTTGTCTGGTGATGCTTTGCGCGATCTCGTCGCCGGATATGCTCGACCCGATGTCGCCTTGCTCGACCACGACGACGGGCCTTTCAGCGGCGCTTTGTTTGGGGGCGATTTGGTTTGTGTCGAACTGAATCGGCTCGAAGGCGTTTGGGTTGCTTGGGGCAGCCGAACGCAACCCGGATGCGTTGAGTAAGAGCTTTTCAAGATCCTGCATGGCCTATTTCAGAGCTTGCACAGCTTGCGCAAGGGCGCGCATTTTGAGCATGGTGATCTCGTGCGTGGCAACCAGCTTCAGGACGATCAAGGACTTCTTTAGCACAAGCACCATGCCTACGGCGCTGAGGATGCCGAAGCCGATGGCGGTGATCATGCGGATGATCGCCATCGTTTCGCCCCCTGGCGTCAGGAGCTGGGTGTTGATCAACGTCATGGTCAGCCCGAGCATGGCGTAGATCAGGTTGACGCCCATAAACGAGCCGACCATCTTCAGCCAAATTTCCGTGATGGTAGACAGCAGTGGGATATTGGCCAGCCCGATGCTGAGCGGGGCAAAGAACGCGATGATGAAGGCAAGCAGCGCGCGCAGGATGAAGAACAGCGCGCCGGCGGCGAGCAGGACGATCCCACCGACGAGGACGAGGACGGCGATGAGGAAACTGGTCGCGCTTGCCCCTGCGCCGTAGTACATGTCGCTCAGGCCGTCTCCGACGCCGCAGGACTGATGGCCGCCAGCGCAGATCGCGTCAAAGGCGCTCCCGGCAAGGCGATATACCTCGGTGATGATGGGATAGCCGTTCAGCCCGATCAAGATGCTGATGATCCAGATGATCAATCGCTCGACGAGGAGGTTCAGCATGACCCCGCGCCCACCTTCCATGATCATAATTCGTTGGACGTCGGCGATGATGAAGAGCAAGCCGATGGCCCAGACGATCGGCATGATGACCCCGAAGAAAGTTTTGCCGATATCTAATGGATTAAAGTCGAAGATCGTGAAGTCGTGGACAAGGCGCGCTTGGTACAGCACCGGCAAGACGGTCTTTATCATCTTGCCAAAGCTATCGATGTGATCTTTAATTTGCACCTTGACGATGCCTTCTACGAATTGGACGACAGAATCCTTGATTTGATTCAATACTCCTGTGACGCTGAAATTACCAGAAGAGAATATATTGTGTATGATAAGTTTGATGATTCTTATGATTTTCTCTATGATATTATTGACGCTGATGACGGACGGAGGGCGGGGGTCGATAGCCCCAACCCCGTCGGCGACATAGGCGTCTTCTGGTTCGTTGAGCAGCCAATAGCCTTCCTCGGCCCATGCTGCGTGATATGGCAGGCGCGCGTCAGGCGAGGCGATGCCGGCCTCGATCAGTTCTGGAAGAATGCCCGTCTGTGCATGGCTTTGATGGGCCAAAGTGAGGGCAAATAGCAGTACAAGCAGGAGCTTTCTCATGGGAGATGTTTACCGTTTTTGATAAGATCCCGCAAAAGCATTGAGTTCCAGGCCATCCCTTGATCCTTGAGGTGAGCAAGGGCATGCTCGATAGCCCCAAGATCCTTGGACGGGGCGTCCTTGATGGCCTCGTACAGGTCGCAGCTTCCGCTTCCGCGCAGGCGCGCGCTGATCACGCTGAGCGCGCCGAAGAACTGGGCATAGCGCCCGATGACGTCCGGCGACTCCCAAGGGATGCGTTCCAGGTCAAGCCACGCTGGCGTGATGACGGTTCCGACGGAGACGGCGGTGAGCAGGTCATAGAGCTCGATGAAGCGCGAGGGGAAGAACGGGTGGAAGATCGTCTTGTCCGCGACGAAGCGAAACGATGACTTCGGCGTATAGCCCCCGAAGCGATCGATGTAAAACTCGGCGATCCCGCCGAGCAGGGCAAAGGCGTCGATGCCGAATGGCCGGTATTGGGCGGCGAGGTGCTTGATGGTCAATCTCCCGATGCGCTTGGCCAGCAAGCACGTCAGCATCAGGCGTTCCTCGCTTTTGCTTCCGCTGAGCGCGTCTACGCCCCATACTTTATCGAGCAGATAAAGCACGTGGGTCGTCATCTTGAGGTCGTCGGTCCCCAGCCCGGCGAACGCGCATAGGCGCAAAGCTTGGGCCTGGATGCTTTGGATGTCGCGCGTCGCCTCGGCAATATCGACGACGCGCACCGGCCCATCCACGATGGGCACCCATTCGACGTTGACCGGCTCGCTCTTTTTCCAGAACATTTAGTTACCCGGAGATTCTGAGACAAAATAACCAATAATTAACTTAAAAATATGCGGAAGGGCAAGTCCTATAATAATAAAAATAGATATTATCAACATACTATTAAACCCGTCTGCTAATCTATATGGCTGTCCGCCTATCTGAGAAAATATAATCTTAGAGCCATTTAACATGAAAGCAAGAACTGCGCTCCCTACGATGAGGAAGCGTAAAAGATAAAGAATATTTTCAACGCCTTTTAGCATGCGTTCTTGGACGTTTTGACAACCGGGCAGGCTATTGCCCGAACAGGCGCATCCGGCGAGGGATAGCGCAAGCAAGATGACAACGGAAAGCTGGACCCATCTTTTCATATCACATCCCTTGACCCTGATATATCTGGCGCAATACGCGCAGCGACCGCTCTTTGGTGAGGCGCACCCACTCGGCAGAGCGGTTGTGCTTTTGGCCGATCTGCGCGAGCGTCATTTCGCCGACTTCTGTGAGGCCGAAGTAATCTGCGATGACGTCGCGGTCGATGTGCGAAAGCTGGCTGAGCGCATCTGACAGATCTGCAGATTCGATGACGTCCTCGTCAGGTGCTGCGAACCAGCGTTCGTCGATGGGCGCGTCGTCCTCGTCATCATCGGCGAGGTCGCTCCAACATAGCGTGGCCTTGTGTCTGAAATTCGCGTTGCGTGCGTTTTGAAAGGCCTTTAGGGCGCGATAGTAGAAGAGCGTTGACAGGCGCGTCCCGTAGTGTGGGTCGTAATCTTGCACTGTCTTGATGAGCGCCAGCCGCGCGTCCTGCATCGCGTCCTCGTCGGCGCACTCCTCGCCGGCCCGCCGTGCGCACGTGCGTATGACCCATGCGAGCTCCTCGACCAGCTCAAGCATTGCCGCCTGCCCGTCGTCGGCGAGCGTCATCATCCCTCGCTCGTCTTTCAGGATGAGGTATGCGGGTGGGATGTATGTGCGATTCTGGTTGAAGCGCGTGGCGCGGAACCACCGGTCGTGTGTGATTTCGGGGTTGTTGCCCTGTTCTTGATCCATGCCCGTATTCTATCCTCCCTTAAAATACCGCTTGCTTGCTGTGGCTGCGCCCTGACGAGCGCGTTTCGCTCACGGGCTCTTCCCATCCGCCGTTTAACGTGACGGACACGTTGGACAGGCGGCTGGCGCGTCGCAATTCCTCCGCGATTTCAGGGTCCGGCCGTGCGAACGACGCGATGCTGTTGGACCTGAAGGCGTTTACTTTTTGCTCGTCGGTCCCCGGCGCCTGATGCGTGCGCACGCGCAGCACGACGGGTTGACCTGTCTTGTCGCGCAAGCGCAGGAAGCAGGTGTAAGACGGCAAGCCGACGATGTCCGTGTCGTTGACGCGCAGCGGATCCTCGTTCCCCCCGCCGCCGACGACGAACTCATGGGCGAGGTTCTTCGCGTCATCCCAGCTGCAGCGGAAGACTGCCAGCATCTGGGCGTTCTCCAGGACCGGATAGCGCTTGTTGCCGGAGCGCTGTTGCCTTTGAAGGAGCGCCAGGCTCTGCGTGGCGAGGATGGTCTGCGCCCCGTACTTGCCGAGCTCTGACAACAACGCCTCATAGTTTGCCCCAGGCATGGTGTGGAATTCGTCGAGGATGAATATCACCCGCCGCTTCGCCTGTTGGCGGTTGCGCGAGTACAGGATTGATGCGCAGTGGTTAAGGAGCGATGACCCGATCAGGGCCGCAGTGTCCTCGCCGATGCTGCCGATGGCGTTGTTGACCACGAGGATCCACCCGTCGTTGATGATCTGCTTGAGGTCGATGGTCGAGATCGACTGGCCGAAGACGCGGTTTGAGGCGTGCGATGCGGAGAAGGCGTTGATCTTTGTGATGATGGGTGCCACCATTTCCCCGAAGCGCCCGCCGCTGGCTGCCAGCCGCTCGTAGGTGTTCTCCCACCACCCGCGCAACAGCTCCCGTTCCATCGGCGGCATGACGTGGAGGAGCATGCGTTGCATCCGGAAGTCGTTGAGCAGGACGGAGACGTCCAGAAGCGTGTATTGCAGGACGTGCGGCGGCGAGCCGTAGATGCGACCGTAGAAGAACTCCTCAGCGAGCGCAGCCGGGTCGGCTGCGTTGCTGGTCGCGCGGGAGAGGGCGATTTGCCTTAGATGATCGCTATTGATAATTGCCTTCAACGCCGCCAAGCGATCGAAGTATTCGAAGGAGGACGTGTCCACATCCTGCAAAAAGGCAGCCAAGCGCTGGGCATCGGCGAAGTCCGCACAGCTCTTCGGGTGGGAGGGCTGGAAGAGCTCATAGTCCTCCGGGAGCGCCGAGATGCCGTGCTCGAAGCGCGGCTCGAACAGCAGCGGCGAGAGGCGCGCGAGCTGCGCGCTCATGTTGTTGATGTCGTCTATGAAATGCCGAAGTTCGGGGACGTAGGCGAACAGGTGGGTGAGCTTGATGTTGCCTTGCTTGCTGAGCGTGATGCTTGCGTCGCGCAGGGTATCTTGATAGCGCTTGAAGACCTGATCGACCTCATAGCACCAGCGCCGCCACGTCCATTCGCCAACCAAGGCTTGATTGGCAGCGAGCAAGGTGAGGAGGCTATGGCGGAGGAAGTCCTCGGTGCGCGGCCCCCAGTTATCCGGCCAGATCTCCTTCATCCCGTTCACGAGGTTGTCCATGCGCCTGTCGGGATAGTGATCGACGTTGCGCACGCGGTCCAGGAAGTTGAAACCGATGCAGTGCTCGCGGTGGGACATGTCCCAGTAGATGCATTTGTCAGCGCGCGAATCCGGCACGTTGGAGAGGATTTGTTCCGCCAGCCCTTGGTGTGGGTCGATGACGATGATGCTGCAATCGGGGTCGTCCTCCATGTGGATCTTGGCTAGCCACGAGATCAGGTTCGACTTGCCACTGCGGGTTCCGGCGAAGATGGCGATGTTTCCTCTCAGGTTGGAGGCGCTCAGGCGGAGCGGGTACTGGTCGCTGCCGTCCTCGACGTAGCCGATCTCGTGGCGCCCGTGCTGGTAGCGCGTCGCTCCCGTGCTGATCTTGCGCGAGGTGGTGTAATCAAGCGACTGGAAGGCCGACGTCTCGTGTGGGAGGTGCCAGAGCGTGCTGAGCTCGATGGAGGAGAGGATCGGCGACTTGCGCGACTTGAAGGTCATCTCCAACGCCGTGATGGTGTGGTCAAAGCGACCGGCTTGGACGGCGAAGTCGTCCGGGCCGACTTGGCCGTCCAAGCCCAGCGAGACGAAGCCGTTGGCGGATGGGAGGTTGTAGGCCGCGTAGGCGTTCGTCAGGCGCACCAAGGCCTCGTGAACGCCCTGATATGTGTCGCCGTAGGCGAACAGGTTGATCCCGACACGGAAGCCGTTGGCAATGGCTTTTTGGTATATCACAAGCGGGTCGGCGGGCGTCGGGCGGGTGAGGCGGACGACGAAACAGCCAGCGCCCAGGGCGATGCCGCCGAAGGCGAGCGCCCAATCGGTCGGGCGCTGGGCCAAGATGGCGAGCGGGAGGAAGAAGAACAGCCCGACCAGGAGCAGCGCCCCGCCGATTGCGCCGAGGATGATGTTGACGATGTTCTGCGGCGTGTAGCGCAGGCGGTCGTTCAAGTCATTGGTGTTGCCGCGCCATGGCTTGGCCCAGTCGTGCGGGAGCGCGACGGGGACGTACTGGACGACGCAGCGGATATTCTCTGAGCGACAGGCGTGCAGGGCGCTCAGGATGCTGAGCATCGGGTCGCCGCCGCGTTGGAGGTCGTCGTACGTGCTTCGTCCTTCGCGCGTCGTCGGCGACCAGATCGGCAGGTAATGTGGCTCGCGCAGGCTGAGCCGTGCGCTGCCCACATAATGCGTCGGGGGCGGATCCTTGAGCACGCCGACGTCCTCGGCGCTGACGAGGTGGACCTCGGATTGCGGCCAGTGCGTCTCGACGAGGTGCTTGATGCGTTCGAAAAGCGCGTGGTTGTCGGCGCGGATGACGAACTCGACGTTCGAGCGCCCGCCGTGGATTTCAAGGGCGTACCGCCCGTCGCGGCGTGCGATCCCGGCGAGGGCGCGGTAGAAGCCCTCGATGGAGAGGATGTCGCGCTTGTTCTGGCGCGGGATGGTGATCTTCGCGACGTAGTTGCCGCGCAGGTTTGGCCCGTGGGTCACTTCGTCTCGCATACGTCAATAACCTGACAAGGGTTAACGTGCATCCAACCGTATGGGGTGCGGATGAGCAGCTCGTCATGGCGGTGCGGCCCGGTGGTGACGCCGGTCATGCTGATTTTGCCGATGTACGTGCCGCTGTTCGGGTTGCCGCCCTGCGGCCCATCGACGCGATCGCCGACCTTGAGGGTGACGCCTCTCAGGTCGAGGTGGGAAGTCATGTAGATCATGTCTCCGTTGCTGATGATGACGTAACCGCCGTAGACTGTGTGGTGGCCGATGCCGATGACGCGCCCGGAGAAGCGGGCATGGACTGGCGTGTTGAGCGGGACGGCGCGGTCGACGCCGGCGTGCTGCTGCCATTTGCCGAGGAAGTAGCGCGGCCCGAACGGGCTGGTCAAGCGCCCGTATTTAAACTGGTAGTATGCCTTTTCGATGCCGCTATAATCTAGGCCATCAGCAGTTGCCAAGACGCGCCGCATGAACGCCGTCGGATGATATATAGAGATCTTTTTGCCGTTAAATTCATATTCGCCAAAATAGTAGTATTTCCCTATGATCTCGTTTCCAATTTTATAGTCAAATATCTCAATAGGGAAGGGCTCATCGCCGAACATGACATCAAGAAATGCAAGTTGTTCGTATGTTAAGCCAAGGTCCTTTGCGCTGTATTCTTCTTCCTTGCAATCCTCGTCGCTGCCGCATACCTTGATCAGCACGACGGACGTTGTATCACCCTTGGCGTTACCGTAGCTCGCGGACCAAGTTTGTGTTTGTCCATATGACGATTCAATATCTATGCTATCGCTCACCCAGTCATATAATGCGTTTGCTGTCCTTTCAAGATGGAAGCTATATATATCACTGAGTAAGCGATAGAACTGCCCGCCGTCGTGGGGCCGCTTGGCTGCCGTGGCGGTCATGGGATTGCGCCCGCGCCCGTCCGCTTCTGTGGCGAACAGGCCGGTGCGTATGCCGACGGTGATCATGAACTGTTCGGCGATGGTTGCCATGATCCCATAGACGCCGGCGACGACGGTCATGATGCAGAGGAAAGTGGACAGCGACAGGCAGGCGAAAGAGGCGAAGACGAACTTGAACATCATATTGGGTTATACCTTTCCATGCTGTGACTTCAAATAACACGATGGAGATCCAAGAACTTGTGCAACTGTCGAACGCGGACCTGAGGCGACAGATGGCCGCGCGCGGCCTGCGCGCGCGATATCGAGAACATGACCTGTGCGCGCTGATCAGGCAAGCCTCGCCGGAGGCGCGCATCGTCGGCGGTTTCCTCGAGCCGACGAATCACGGGGGCAGCTGCCTGAGGGACGAACGGCGCGTTGGCCTCGCTTACGTTTCCCCGCAGCTGAGGCAGGCCTGCGACCTGCGCGATGGGGATCACGTGATCGGGATCGCCGAGCCGCGCGAGGGGGTGCGCTTGCCGCCGCTGACGAGGGTCTTGGCGGTCAACGGCGAAGCGGTGGAGCGCGCGAAGGGCAGGCCGCATTTTGAGCGTTTGACGCCGGTCTTCCCGGATCGGCGCTATCGGCTGGGATGCTTAGGCGATTTCAGCATGCGCGTCTTGGACGTTGTTGCGCCGGTCGGCAAGGGACAGCGCGGCCTGATCGTCGCCCCGCCGAAGGCTGGGAAGACGACGTTGCTGTACAAGATCGCGCAGGCGATCAGGGATGGTTACCCGGAGGTTCATCTGATGGTGGTGCTGATTGCCGAGCGCCCGGAGGAGGCGACCTGCTTTGAGCGCGAGGTCGGCGGCGAGCTGATCGTCTCGACGTTTGACCAGCAACCGGCGCAGCAGACGCAGGCCGCGGAGTTCGCGCTGCGGCGGGCGAAGCGCTTGGTGGAGGGGGGGCGCGACGTGTTCGTGCTGTTGGATTCCCTGACGAGGTTGACGCGGGCGTATAACCTCTGCGCCGGGGGCAGCGGGCGGGCGTTGAGCGGCGGGATCGACCCGGCGGCGCTGGCCCCGGCGCGCGAGTTCCTCGGTTGCGCGCGCAACCTCGAGGGCGGGGGCAGCTTGACGGTGATCGCCACGGCCCTCGTCAACACGGGCAGCCGGATGGATGACTTCATCTACGAGGAGTTCAAGGGGACGGGCAACATGGAGATCCTGCTGTCCTCCGAGATCGCCAACCAGCGCACCTTCCCCGCCATTGACATCCTTGCCAGCGGCACGCGCAATGAGGAGCGCTTGCTTGAGGAGGGAGAGCGGGCAATTGGGGCAGCGATCCGGCGCGCGATCCAAGGCTACAAGAACGGCAGCCTCGCGCAGGGGTCGGCGGCGCTGATCCAGCGCTGGGCAGCCTTTGAGCGGGATGCGGAATTCTTCGCGCTGCTGCGGGGGACGTTGGGCGCGTGATAAGGTCGCCCCTTCCTTGTGCCGACATCCATCGTCGCTGTCCTGGTCAGCGTGAGCGAATGGCTAGGAAAGGTCGCCGCCCTTTGTGCGCTGGCGCTGCTGATGGTTTGTTAACAAGCGCGAGGTATAATAATACGATATGAAGCATTTTGAATTGCGCGCAGAGCCAACGGTAGACGAGGTCTACATGATTGCCGGCTGGCAGCAGCTTGCCAATGCCGGCGACGTTTCATTCGGCTTGCCTCACTATCTCATCAAGAAGTTAAACGCACAAAAGATAGGACATATCGACAGCGACCCTTATTATATATTCCAAACCCCTGTCTCTAATCTTATATTTAGGCCGAATATGAAGTTTGAGAAGGGATACTGCGTTGATGTATCTACACACAAGAATGAGTTTTACTACTATGAAGACAAGGAGAGAGGGTATGGGTTAGTGATATTCGTCGGTGAGGAGCCGCAGATGCGTGCTGGGGAGTATGCCGAGGCATTTTACGGTGCGATTGCGCAGTTGCGGGTGAAGCGGGTCCTCACGCTGTCCGGGATACACGCAATCGTGCCGTTCGACAAACACCGCAAGATACTTGCGCTCTACTCGCTCCCGCACATGCGGGCGATTGTCGAGGACTATAACATGGAGCCCTTTGACTACAACGGGCCGGCGACGATTGGGGCGTATTTGTGCGAAGGTGCTAAGCGCATGAACTTAGAGTACTTGGGGATGTATGTCCTCGTCCCGTCCTACGATTTGGGACAGATCGCGCGGAAGCAGGAGGCTGCCAACGTCACCCCCATCATCCTGCTCGAGGACTACCAAGCTTGGTATGACGTCATGGTGCGCGTCAACCACATGTTCAGGATAGGGCTTGAGCTGATCGACCTTGCGCAGAAGGGGAACGAGGGCATGAAGGCGATGCGCGAGGACTTGGAGCGCCTGAGCCAGTATCTGCCGATTAATGATTTTCTCAAAGAGGTGACGAAGGACTTCGTCGAGATGCCGTTTACGCAGCTGGGGTCGGTGTGGGAGGACGCGATCAACGATATACTCAGTGAGGAAGGAGGATAAAGATGGACGTTGTGAGTTATGTTGAGCGCAGCGCCGGGCGGTGGAGCGACAAGCAGCGTCAGCTGTTCGACTACGCTTTGCGCTTCATCACGCGCGCGCCGTTGCCTTTTGAGGCATATGACGCGCTGGCTGACTGCCTTGCCAAGGCTATCAACGATGGCATTGATGAGGAGATCGTTTCCAATATAACCGACGATTAAGCCTAACGTTGGTTTAGATTTACATAGTTCAGTGAGCCTCACGCGGAGAACGCAGGAGAAAGCATTTCTTGCTGCCCAGCAGGAGAACTTCTAATTTCTCCTTAATCTGGATGAGAGAACCATGTACCACGTACATGTTGACTAAGCGATTTTTTGCGCGCTTTCTTTATTTAGTACATTATCATACTTTTTGATTTGTTGTCTATCCCAAGTAGTTCAATTAACCTTAAATCTCTCAACTCATCCTTGATTAATTCAATATTAGATAATATTACTTTTCTCGCTAATTTTATTTTATTTTCATCTTTAAAATATTCCGAGATTTTTGCATAATTATTTTTTATTATATCTATTAATTCTACTATTAATTCATATTTTATTTCTTCGCACGGCAAGTTGTTACCTCCTATTTTATTTAAATATAAATTTAGCTTTATTTCTATATTATTTTTTGCATATATATGTAAATTTTTAATAATTTCATCTCTTGTGCGCAAGTATAGTTTAATTTTATTTTTTTTATTTTTATTAAAATGAAATATTATTTTTTCCCACTTATTTAAAATTCCATAATATAAATATAATCCAATATGGCTTGACTTTAAAAACATTTGTCTTTCAAAAACGGATTTCTTGTTTAGATGGCAGCTATATATAATTTTTTCGTAATCTTCTTTGAACTTATAGGTAAAATCTACTTTTTTCTCTCTTTTTAATATATCATTAATAAAATCACATATTTGACTCAAGTTATATATACTAAAATATATTCTAGCTTGACTTATAAGCAAACTTATTTTATCAAAATATTTTATTTTGCCATATATAGATTCTATTTTTTCCTCTACTTGATAAGTTTGTAATAGTTCATTCACAACCATATAATTGTGATAAATTCTTCTAGAAAGATATTTAGCCAGTAGCAAATCTTTAATTCTTGGATCATCAGCCTGCTTTTTTAGCCATGATTCTAATTTTTCTCTTTCTTTTGGCATTAAATTTACAATTATATTCTTAAATTCTTTACCAATATAGAATATGTCCTTGGTTTTTAGTCCAATTGATATATATTTGCTAAGCATTTTGATCAATAAACCTTCATTATTTGTTTGATTGTATAAAATTATAAGATAGTTTATATAACCTTTTATTAAATCATAATCAATTTTTTCTATTTTATCGGTATGAAAATTTATTATATTAATATGCCTATCATCCAGCTTAAATAAGTTTCTTTTTAATATATTAAAAAATTCTTTCATAGTTGCACTATCACTAGCGCATCTCTGCAAAGATAAATATAACAGCATTGCCGCGCCTTTTACCCCCTCTGACCAACTCGGCGCAACAAGCGCTTCCTGAATGCGATTCCACAAGTCCCTATTCCATTCTAATTGTAGCGGCTTAACTAAACCACAAATCGGATGTGTAAAACCATGCCTTTGAATATACTGTATTGGCAATGCAATAGGAAATAGCACATTATCATACTCAAATGAGCCATATAAAGATGTCCTTGGCCCATATTCCCCCATCAACATCTCCGTCAAAATCAGACGCTCCGCCTCCGCGTCGAGCTGACCCCGGTAAACCAGCCATCCCGCTGGACGGTACGTCACCTTCGCCATCAGGTCATGCGCTGGCCACAGGCTCGCCGCCAGATACGCCGCCTCCGCGCTGCCAGCTGCCAGTAACTCATCCAGCCAGCGATGATAAATCCCCTCCGGCCATGGTCGATCATTCATGCACGTCCAGACCAAGACGGCATGCGGAATCAGCAAGTCCTCGATCGGGTCACCGGTGATGGCGAAGCCATTGAAGGCGTCCACAGGGACGATCTCCCCGATCCCTTTCCACGCATCTACGTATTCCTTGGTCTTCTCGATGAAATACAGCGCGTTCCGCCCTAGTGCAGTTTCCAACAACCACGCAATGAGCTGCTGCTCGTCTTTGGTGCCTCGCCTCTTGAGCCAGCGCTTTGCAAAATACCGCGTCAGCGCCCCTGGCTTATCCAATCCCAGTTTGTCAGTTGTCATGCACGTGCCCACTTATTTTAGCGTCAGTTCGGATTTACTTGGCTCAGTGATTCTCACGC
>Ga0308398_1000326_pt1 | contig 31106 bp, 28 predicted proteins | sample Hotspr20SampleT9_FD_202360 | JGI IMG/M metagenome (GOLD analysis project Ga0308398, IMG submission 202360) | Hot spring phototrophic mat microbial communities from Mushroom Spring, Yellowstone National Park, Wyoming, United States - 20051001_T9 ...
GAATGCTGAGATTAAAACTTTCCCAAAACAGCAATCTGCAAGTATTTGAGTGATAGACATTACCATTTCCAAGGGGGTTATATTAAATGAATCAGTCACCTGCAATAAGTCCTTTAATAATATTTTTTGCTTCTATTTTGACAAGCAATATGATATTGAGCAATTTTTTAGGCATGTGCTCCTACATTTCAGTATCAAGCGAGTATAAGACTTCATCCGGTCTGGGCAAAGCTGTAGCTCTGGTCATGCTTGTTACTACAGCAGTCAACTATTTTGTATACCATTATATTATTATTCCTCTTGGCCTTGATTATTTAAGATTCATCATATTTATAATTGTAATAGCCGCTACTGTTCAAATAATTGAAATGTTCATGGATAGATATCTTGAAGACTTGCATTCAAAGCTTGGCATTTTTCTTCCTCTTATAACCGTTAATTGCGCAATACTTGGAATAAATCTGTTTATGGTAATAAGGCAATACGATTTTATACAGTCCATTTTTTTCGCCGCCGGGAGCGGACTTGGATGGTGGCTTGCAATAAATGTACTGGCCGCAATACGTGAAAAAATCTCAAAAAACAAATTGCCTCAGGGTCTTGATGGTCCTGCCATAACCTTTATAATCACAGGCATAATGGCGCTTGCTTTTATAGGATTTTCAGGCATTTTCACAGTACAATAACAAGGAGTACAGAGTATGATCAACATAATATACACTGTTTTGAGCGTTTCGATAATATCAGCTTTTCTTGCAGCCGTTATAGTAATTGCTGAAAAGTATTTTAACAACTACGGCCAATGTGAGATTGATATAAACGACGGGAGCAAAAAAATATCAGTCCAAGGCGGCTCATCTCTTCTGTCTTCATTGGCGTCCGCTAAAATATTCATACCATCGGCATGCGGCGGAAAGGCTACATGTGGTTTGTGCAAAGTAATTGTTAAAAACGGTGCAGGTTCATTGCTTCCCACCGAAGAGCCTTACCTTTCAAAAGAAGAAATAAATTCAGGAGTACGGCTTTCATGTCAGATAAAAGTAAAAAGCAATATGAAAATATTAATACCTGAAGAATTATTCAGCATAAAACTTTTTAAAGCCAGAATTGAAAAAATAACACAGCTTACACATGATATAAAAGAATTTAGATTATCTTTAATTGAACCGGATGCTATCAGTTTTAAAGCGGGACAATATGTGCAAATAAGCACAAAACCTTATGGGAAAGTCACTGAGAGCGTGACGCGCGCATATTCGATATCGTCTGTGCCTTCACAAAGCAATATAATTGAACTTATCATACGTCTTGTTCCAGGGGGGATATGCACAACATACTACCATAATATAGCAAAAGAAGGTGATGAAATAGCACTCAGCGGTCCATACGGCGACTTTTTCCTTCGCGATGATGCGAAAGATATCGTATTTATTGCAGGCGGCTCAGGGCTGGCGCCAATTAAATCTATGATTCTTGATATCATAGAAAAAGGATTGGATATAAATATGTTGTTCTTTTTCGGGGCGGTATCACTAAGAGATTTATATTATGATGATTTTTTCAGGGCCATTGAAGAAGAACACCCCAATTTTACATACATACCCTGCCTTTCAATGCCTTTGCCTGAAGATGAATGGAATGGAGAAAAAGGTCTTGTAACAGAAGTATTCGAACGGCACGTTAGCAACGGCACAGGCAAGCATGCTTATCTATGCGGCAGCCCCGGCATGATCAATGCCTGCCTGGCTTCACTGAAAAATAAAGGTTTTAAGGAAGAAAACATATTTTATGATAAATTCTAATTGACCGGTTGTGGGTAATATGAACGTGGAAACAATATTAAGATATTAAAATAAAAGTTGTTTTCAAAAGAGGTGGAGATTATGAAACAAAATCCTGAATATGAACGCATACAGGCTAACATGGTTGCAGGCAAAATATCTTCCTCAGGTTTTCTTGGAGAAGATCAAAGAACTCTCCAGGATATATTGCATGAAGATAATTTAACCGTTTTAAAAACAGGATATTCTCACGAAGCAATCGCACAAAGAATGAGATATCTTACCGAACAGGGCAAAAAAGGAATGGGTTCCCCTGTCATTGTTGACGATATATTTGAAGTAACCGCAGATGATCATAGAGGTTTTATACCATGCCCGTTTGGGGATAATTTTAAGGCTCCTAAAACCAATGTCATGGTTAAAAATTTAATTACTTCAGATACAATCCGTTGGACAGAGCTAAACATACACATGATAGAAAAACACGGCTTTTATGAAGGGAAAGGCTCTTTTTTCAGAATAGATCCGGAAGAGCTGGTAAAAATTATATTTGGGAAATATATTGATTAGCAGCATAGCCAGACACAAAAACAGCAAAAATCTTTCGGAGGCAAGAGTTTTAGTATGAAGAAAAAAAATCTTACTTTAGAACAGCAATTAGCTATATATAAAAAAAGATTCACGTTTGTATCTATTTTATCTTTTGTCATTATTGCATCATTATTATTTTATATATACTTGAACTATAATTTTCTTGCCTTCAAGCATCTTATTTCAAATCATTACATGTATACAAAAACATTGGATGACTTATTCCGAAAAGAATTAGGGATAGATGCAAACGGCAAGTATTATCTGTATTTTGACAATCTTGCCATATCCATTATAACCAAACGCATAAGGGAAGAAAACAACGACAGATATACATATCTTTACACGCCGCAAGCTTTAAAAAAATCCATGCAAGAAGAAAAAAAAGATGCACTTAAATCAGAATTAAAAATATTAAATGAGAAAACTGTTTATATGAGATTAACTAATTTCTCTAAATACACAAAAGATTTTGTGCTGAACAATATAGCAATATTGCAAAAACATCCTTTTATCATAATCGATCTGAGAGACAATTATGGTGGCGACGTGTTTGCAATGGCGGCAATGGCAGACGTATTTCTTCCTAAAGGTAAAATAATTGCCGTAGATAGAATGAGGATGTTCAACTGGACATACAAGTCAAAAAAAGACCAAAAATTAAAATTCAATAAAATTATAATTTTGCAAAACAAGAACACAGCGAGTGCCGCTGAAAATTTTACTGTTTCTCTAAAAGACAACCTTGAAAACGTACTGACTATAGGCGAAAAAACTTTCGGCAAAGGCATAGGACAGTTTACCCTGCCTCTAAGGCAGGGCTATGCAGTAAAAGCAACCGTAATGAAATGGTTTTCTCCAAAAAATTATAATATTCATGGAGTGGGTATTGCTCCTGATATATTTTATACAGGAGAAGATATTATTGATTTTTCATTAAAGCAGCTGCCTTAAATTTTATTAATCTCTAAGGCTATATTTGACTTTGACAAATTGTCTTTTAAATTATTTTGCGACTTCAACAAGAGGTTTACATAAAGACTTTCCAATATGCAAAGCTCCGCGACCCTTTTGGACATTACTTCTCCTTTAACATGTTCAGCAAACGTAGCAGTCAACAAGACAATATCTGAATGTTTTGCCAAAGGAGAAAGAGGATAGTTGGTAATGCTTATTATTTTAGCTCCTGAATTTTTAGCATGCTTTGCAATATCAAGAATACTTTTAGTCCTTCCTGAATGAGAAATAGCAATAACAACATCGCTTTCACTCATGTGTGATGAAGAGATGAGCTGCAAATCAAGATCTTCCGGAGCCTGCACATTCAGCCCTATTCTCATGAACTTGTGATATCCTGATTTTGCAACAGAAGCTGCATCCCCCACTCCGCAAACTAATATTTTGTTTGCTCTCATCAATGCCTGAACCGCACTGGTATATTGATTTTTATCAAGCACATTTAATGTATCTTCCAGAGCCTGAATAGATGCAGAAAATACTTTTTTTACAATTGTATGCTCATCATCATTTTCATTAATCTCTTCATACAATTTGACCGATTTGTTTTCACGCACTTCAAGAAGCACTGACTTTAGCTCAGGGTACCCTTTATACCCCAGCTTTCTTGCCAAACGGACAATAGTAGCTTCACTGCATCCTGCTACATCTGCAGCTTCCACAATTGTTGTTGTTGCAAAAAAATCAGGTCTTTCAAGCAACAAATCTGCCGCTTTCTTTTCTGCCGTTTTAAGCGAGCCATATATAGCCTGAAGCTTCACAAGACATTCATGCGGTATCTTATCTGTCATTACTTCTTTTATCTTGTTTTCCATTGTCAACAATCTCCTTCATATAAATCCACATGTAAATCCATTTGCCCCGAGCCGGGTTTACATGACCTTGTGCTTGAAGCGTCAGTTCGAAGCAATAATCCAAGCTTCCTTTTCTTTTTGCTCTGCCGGATGCCGGCTTGAATTATTGCAAGAACATAAGCGCAAAGCACTTAGGGCTTGTTAATCCCAGCGAGGATATGGCAAATCACTGTTTGAGCAAAATTATTTCATAATAATTATTTCGGCAATAATTTTGCGAGTTTGATTTGCCCCGAGCCGGGTTTACATGACCTTGTGCTTGAAGCGTCAGTTCGAAGCAATAATCCAAGCCGGCATCTATATTCTCCTGTTAACATCCTTTAAAGCAAAATAAATATCCTTATAAACCTTATACTTCTCATCATAAATCTTGCTTTTCACTTCATCGGGTTCATAAACTTCCGCAATGCTTACTGTATTTCCCACAGCTTCTTCAAAATCAGAGTATGCCCCTATACCCACACCCGCCAGCAAAGCAGCGCCCAAACATGCTGCTTCTCTGACTTTAAGCGTTGCCACTCTGCACTGGGTTATATCGGCCTTTATTTGAAGCCACAATGGTGACCTGGCCCCACCGCCCACGCATCTCATTTCTTCTATTGGAACACCTGCACTTCTTAGTGTTTCAATGTTTACTCTCAACTCATAGGCAAGTGAATCAAAAATACCTTTTACTATATCATGCCTTGTGGAAGCCATGGTTAATCCCAGTATCGCACCTTTGGAATCAAGGTCGCACCAAGGGGTGCCGCTCCCATTAAAATGCGGAAGCACCATGACAGAGGAGGGCTCTTTGGAAACTTTGCTTTCAATAACCTGGTATGCAGACATGCCTGTTCTTTGAGCCTCTTCCACTTCTGCGCAGCCCAGATTGTCCCTATACCACTTTAATAGTATACCACCTGTATGATTCAAAGAAAATGTGAAATACATATCTTTTTTGACATGATAATAGCAAGGGTAAAAACTTTCAAACATTAAATCATTCAGCTTGGGATTGTTGAAGGCAACAGACAGCACTTCAGCAGTGCCATGAGAATCTACGGCAATATTTTCCTTTGCTGCTCCTGCACCCAAAGCTGCACATGTCTGATCGTGCCCACCCGTTACTATAAAAGCTCCCTTGCAGATTCCTGTTTCCTCGGCAACATCAGCATTTATCGTTCCCACAATGCAAGCGGAATGCACAGGCTTTGACAGATTGCTTTCATCCACATTCAGCTTTGCAAGAATTGCTTTGCTCCATGTTCTTGCTTCCAGATCAAACGCCATCGTTCTTGAAGCCATTGAATAGTCAATGACAGGTTCGTCTGAACCAAGACGGGCAAGTATGAAATCTTCATAAGTCATGAATTTATAAGTTTTGCCGTATACATCAGGCAAATTGTCCTTGAACCAAAGAATCTTTGTAAGAGAATTCATAGGATGGGGTCTCATGCCTGTTGATTTAAAAATCTCCCTTGCTCCAAAAAGCTGCTCGCACATCCTGCTTTGCTGCAGACTTCTATAATCCATTCCTAAAAGCGAATTATGCAAAGGCTTAATATTCTTATCAACAGGAATTACAGCATCACCTTGAACAGAAACACTCACTGCCTTAATGTCTTTCACACCGCTTTTCACAACAGCTTCACGCATCACCAGTTTTGCAGTATTCCAGACATCTTCAGCATCCTGCTCTGCCCAACCAGGTTTTTTGCATATAACATCATACTCCATGAAACCCTGTCCCTTTATATTCCCTTCAGGGTCGAAGACCACGGCTTTGCAACCTGTGGTACCGATGTCCAATCCAACAAGGCACATTTTATATTTCCCCTCTTAACCATTTTTGCACTTTTTCCAGTTCCCCATCATTATAGAAATCAGGCTCCAGTCCTTCAATATATTTGCATGCTTCGTATATTGCCGGAAGGATATTTTCATGTATGCCTACACAGTGATGCACATAAGGACCTGTGACAAGTTTCTCTTCAAGCTTAAGCCAGTTGTCCACTTCAATCCACAGATATGTTCCTATAGTTTTTGGTCCTTCAATTCCCCTCGCTGTTCCAATCAAAATCGAATACTTTCCATTATCACCGTCAAACCTTGCAAGAGATATTTCTCCTCCTTTTATCTCTGCTATAACAGATCCGGGGCAATGTTCGGGGAATGCAAAAGGTCTTCCGAATATGGCTTTTGTACCTTCTTTTGCAAGTGAAATCGGCCATGGGCCACAGTGTTGGAGCAGTTCGCCATTATCGTTTGAAGGATGTCTTATAGACCAGTCAGCAAAGAACGGAGGCGTTTTGCCCATCGCCGCCGCCTGAACCATTACAGATGTTATTGCACCATGTATATCGGTCTCACACACTACCGGTATACCTTCGTCTGTCAGCAAAGAATTTGCAACACAGGGCATGACATGAAGAACTTGCTGCAATGCACTCCAGCATTGGATTGCAACTGCATTGCAGCCATACTGCACAGCAAATCTCTTCATCGCGGTTTTTAATGCTGCAAGTCTTATTACGGCATCATCAGGCACGCATATTTCCATATTCTCTTTCATGTATTCCACGGTCTGCAACACTTCGTCATCTTTTTTACTTTCAAGCTCTATTACCATGCTTGTAAATTCTGACATGGTTATTGGCCTTATCTGTATCCCGAATTTTTCCAGAAGTTCGCCTTCATTGCACATCATGGTCCAAAAATCGGCAGGTCTGGTTGAAATCTGAAGTATTCTGGTTTTTTTAAACTGATTTACAACATTTACTGCTGCAATGAAGTTCTTTACTCCTCTTTCAAATGCAACATCATCCAAGCGGCAATTTGGAATATATGTGAACGGCAGATTAAATCTTCTAAGCACCTTGCCTGTAGCAAAGAGACCGCATTGAGAATCTCTTAATCTTGAACCGTCAGCCAGTGGCGCTTCGTCTCTGGGGCCCCAAAGCAGAACAGGCAGCTTCATTTCATTTGCCACTTTGCATACAAGGTCTTCTGTTCCAAAATTGCAATGAGGAAAGAAAAGAGCATCTACTTTAGCACTTTTGAATTTTTCAACGACCTTTTCCACATCCTGTTCCGAATATAGCAGCCCTTCTTCATTAATATCTTCCATGTCCACAAAATCAATACCCATTTGCTGCAATTTTTCTTTTGTGAGATCTTTAAATTTTAAAGCATCTTCCTTGCTGAAAATAAATCTTCTTGTGGGCGCAAAACCCAGCTTGATTTTATATTGCATATTTGAACTCCCCCTTTTTTATAATAAAAATATTATTATTGTGTTCAGCAGCCTGTCATCCCATTGTCTGATCCTGAAGACGTCTTAATTGCAAAAGCACTGAATTGTTGTCCAGTTCAACCATATCATACGTTATAATGTCGTCCTTTTTAACATCACATTTAAGCACAGCACCTTTTGCCAAACCCACCGGGAGCATTCTTTCTTTTTTTGCAATTTCATAAACCTCTATGCTTGCCCTATAACAGTATTCACCTATCCCGTCAAGCACATCACCGGCTTTAAGATCTTTCTTCGCAACAGTTATGCACTCGGATACAAGCTTTTTCATCGGATGAGCCGTGGATTCTCCATACAGCACTGCCTGTGCGGCAGTTATTGGAGTTTCTATGCTGCATAAATGATACGGTCTAAAAAGCAGATAATTGGGGCCATTTCCCATATCTCTCTGCACAAGACCTTCTATGAGCCTTGGATGATCCGTCGTGACTATCACAAACACTCCCGGATTTATATCTCCTATTCCGTAATCTACAACGCCTTCCTTATTCAAAATGCCTCCCTGGTCTTTCCTGCAGAAAACTTTTGTCAGATCTTTGACATTGCATTTTGGCCCATGCATACCCCTTACGTCTGGAACCAAACCTGTTGCGTTGGAAACTGCAGCCATTTCAATCATAGTTTTTGAGCCGTCAACAAATTCGCATAACATCTTTGCACTCATGTTTCTGGCTTTCGCCTTTTCCATCAGATCGGCAGGAGTAGCATAAATATCAAGAGGGTTGTTTTTACCCTTCCCAGCTGCCACAACCTTAAAACCCAACGCTTTGGCGAATCTGTAAACTTCAATTATAGAACCCGGTTCGTCACCTGCAGTAAGAGAATAGACTATTCCTGCATTTTCTGCCATCTTTCTCAATATAGGTCCTACTGTTATATCACATTCAACATTCATCATCACAATATGCTTTTTATGGTCTATGCATCCCAATGTTATTCTTGCTCCCATTTCGGGCGAGCCTGTCGCATCTATTACTACCTGCACTTTGGACGCTTCGATTGCTATTCTGTAGTTCGTAGTAGCAATTTTCCTGCCTTCAGCCAAAGCCTTTTCAGCATCAATCAAATTATCGGTCTCTATTATTTCACCTGTATATCCTGCAATTTTATAGGCATTTACCGCAGTCTTATAATCCAAATCTACAACTACTGCTATTTCCATTCCTTTCATGCACTGAACCTGGGCAACTATATCAGTTCCCATCTGTCCTGCCCCTATAAGCCCTACTATAATAGGCGTACCTTGCTGCTCAAGTCTTTCAAGTTTCGTGTCTATTTCATACATATAAATTCTCCCCCTATCATTGAAATCTATTTATATATTTGCGTATACTTTAGCCCAATTTCTTAACTGCATGCTAAATCCAAGGATCAACCATAACTTTGAGCGCCTTGCCTTGTTCGGCATATTTTATCCCCTCTGTTATTCTGTCAAGAGAAACAGTTTGAGTTACGTATTTTGAAGCATTTATTTTGCCTTCATAAATTGCCTTTATTGCTTTTTCAAGACCTGTTGACGGATAAGAAAAAGCTCCCACAACACTTATTTCATTATAATGAATCATATTGCTGTTAAGGCAAGTCATTTCATTGCTCTTTGGCACTCCTCCGTATATTACAACCCTGCCTCTTTTCCTTACCATTTCTAAAGCCTGCTGCTGTGGCCTAATGGAAGGCACAGCACAGATTACGATATCTGCTCCAATACCGCCGGTCACATCCAAAACCTTTTTTACTACTTTCTCCGGCTCTGCGTTTGAAACCAACAAATCAGGATTGAACTGCTCAACCAAAGCAAGCTTGTCAAGTCCCACAACTATTACTTTTGAAGCACCTCTGGCTCTTGCAACTTCAAGATGCAGGCAGCCTACCGGACCATCACCTATAATTACTACAGTGTCTCCTAAACCAACGTTGTTGTATTCCTGGCATGCAATAACGGCAGAAGCTGTCTCTGCAAATGCTGCATGTTCAAAACTCATGTCTTCAGGGATATGCTCTACAAAGCCTCTTTGCAAAACTTCTCCAGGCAAGTGTATATATTGAGCAAATCCTCCCGCCCAATGAGTACCCAGCATTCTGTGATTAACACAAAGATTCACAAGCCCTCTTTTGCAGTAGTAGCATTCTCCGCAGCTGACATCAGGAGCTATTGCCACCTTGTCTCCCACTTTAAATCTGGAAACTTTATCTCCTGCATGTTCTACAACACCAGCGATTTCATGCCCCATGATCTGGCTTTTAATCCCGCCTTTAAGCCCATTGTGATAATTTCGTATATCACTTCCGCAAATACCGCATGCTTTGACTTTGACCAGGATTGAATGTTCCGTACATTCAGGAACAGGCACCTCCTTTAAAACAATTGTTTCTACTCCTTCAAATACAGCAGCTTTCATCATTTTCATACTAAAACCCCCAATTATTTGCTTTTTTTGCTTATTTGCTTTCAGTTGTTTCGCTATTGTGCAAAGAACCTGCAAGTCTTTCTCCTACCGCTCCGCCTGGATGAATAACTGCAAACTGGTCCTTGCTGTATCCTGTATAGTGCATAAGCACAATAGCAATTGCGTCAAACACTGCAATTACTGCCATTGTGCTTGCTGTGGCAAGCATATTGAAAGGATCAGGCTCTTTTTCCACTTTTACTTTTAGTAAAATATCACTCATATTAGCCAGAACAGAATTTTCATTTTCGGTGACTCCAATGAGTTTGGCGCCTTTCGTTTTTATACCGGGAAGCATATTAATTATTTCTTTTGTGCCTCCACCTTTTGAAATGGCAATAACAACATCACCTTTTTGGACTGCCCCTAAAGCTCCATGAACACTATCGGCAGGAGAAAGAAAAAAAGAAGGGATTTCCACACAAGAAAGCGTATGGGCAATCTTTTTTGCTGCCGCCCCGGATGTTCCCGCTCCGCAAGTTATCACTCTGCCTCCGTTATTTTTGCATTCCGCCAGAGTCTTAACCACAGAAACAACACTTTCATTGTTTACTGTATTCATGAGATTTTTCACAGAAAGCGATTCTATCTCCCAGACATTGTTTATTGTTGATATAATTTGTTCACTATTCACCTTGTCTAAGACCCCCCATAACATATTTTCATTAATAATTTATAAATATGAAAATATTAATATACATATTGAATTGTTAAAAGAGTTATAAAAAATCTTTTATTATTATAAACGAGTCTATGTTCAATGTTATTATAAATCAACATTCGTATAATGTAAAGATATATTTTCATTTTTTATTTTTAATTCTGAAAATTATTTTTAATGGTTCGGGTATGGGGTGCATTTTCTGTATATGACCCATATTATGGAAAGAACATTTGCGAAGAGGCTGTAGAGCCTGTTAATCCGACCGAGGATAAGGCAAATCACTGTTTGAGCAAAATAATTTCCCGAATCTTTTTTTAGAATTATTTTGCGAGTTTGATTTGCCCCGAGGTGAATTTACAGGCTCTAAGACTCGTAGCAATTAGTTCTTGGAATAATATGGGTCATACAGAAAAAATGCACCCTCGGGTATGTTTTTGTTCATCTTGGAAAGTTATCTATCCCACGTCAACCATCCTTGAGCCTCCGGACCACTTCCCGCATCTGTCTCCCCAACGTGCGATAGTAAGACCATTTGATGAAATATCAATAACTTCGCACATATTTGAACAAGATTCACACTGTATCGTTCTTGTTTTATATTCTCTGTCCGCTGCATCAAAACCATTGAAAGCTGTCTTGATTCCTTCTTTAGCAACATGCCTTTTAGCGATAATCGCAGCTCCGAATGCTCCCATTACATCATGATGCTCCGGTATTATTATTTTTTTATCAAGAGCTCTTTCAAAGGCAGCCACTATACCGATATTTGCGGCAACCCCTCCCTGAAATATCACCGGCTCGAGTATTTCCTTTCCCTTTGCAAGATTATTCAAATAATTTCTAACCAGCGCCTCACATAATCCGTTTATTATGTCTTCCATGCAATATCCTGCCTGCTGTTTATGTATCATGTCAGATTCCGCAAAAACGGCGCATCTGCCTGCTATTCTTACGGGAGCAGTTGATTTGAGGGCATATGCGCCAAACTCTTCAATAGGAATATTGAGCCTCGATGCCTGCCTGTCCAGAAAAGAGCCTGTCCCTGCCGCACAAACCGTGTTCATGGCAAAATCATATACTATTCCATCTCTTAGTATTATTATTTTAGAATCCTGCCCGCCTATTTCAAGTATCGTACGAACTCCAGGAACAGCTTTGATGGCAGCTGCGGCATGGGATGTAATTTCATTCTTCACCACATCTGCTCCCGCAATCAATCCGGCAAGTTGTCTACCGCTCCCGGTAGTTCCTACACCCTTTATTTCAAAATCACCCGATATTTTGTCTTTGATGGCTTTTAGCCCTGTTTTTAAAGCTGCTATAGGTTGACCGCCGGTTCTTATGTATAATTTTTGAATTACATTTTCAGTTTCATCTATAACAACTAAATTCGTGCTTACCGAACCTACGTCAATCCCAAGGTAATACGCTACTTTTTTTGTCATAATTCAATTCCTCCTTTTTTGTCATGCTTATGCTGTACTTTTATCTTTTAAACGTTTCTCATACAGCAAATCAATGAAAGCTTCCAAACGCGTGATATATCCTGCTTCTCCCGTCATCTCATCTATTGTAATCGATAAAACAGGTATTCCATAATCTTTCTGTATTTGAGGCAGAATGCTTTTTGCCACTATTTCCGGCATGCATGACAGGGGATAGATATGAATGATACCGTCATATTCCTGCTTTGCATACAAAGCCGAGTATCCTATGGTTTCCTGCGCATGCCCTCCTATCATCGTTTCAAGGTATGGTTTTGCTTCATATGCAAATTTCATATTGCGAGGCAAATGGAGTGCATTCTTTATCATATGTTCAACAATCCAGTTGCTTACAGTTACTTTTCTGTCCACTTCCACACCCATATTGCCTAAACGTGTCTGAATATTGAAGCTGGTGAAAGGATCTATTATTGAATAAATTTCGCCGACCACACCTACTCTTAAAGGTTTGAAGTCTTTTTTCATTTCAACGTTAATCAATTGGTTCCCGGCACTTTCAATAATGTTCTTAATTTGCCTGCTTCCTCTTGCTTTTTGAACATCAGACAGAAATTTGCCGTATATCTTGTCTGTAGTGCCTTTTATGACTTCTCTCGGACGCGTAAAAAAACTAAGCTTCTCAAGTTCATCTGTTTTTATTGCAATTTGTGTTGCATTTTTCACAGCCTTTATAATCCTATATGGATTAATCGTACCCGCCGCCCTTTTAACACGCTTCAAAAGTTCAGGCAATCCTTTGTCAGGCCATTCCAGCGTAATTACATCCATTTTGCATCCTATGTCATCTAAAATCTGCTTGTACATTTCACAGTAATATCCAAACCTGCATGGCCCTCTTCCTCCCGTCATAAGCACAGTATCAGCGCCTTCTTTCCAGGCTTGGATGATATTGCCTATTGTAATTTTAAGAGGAAGGCATGCCAGTTCAGGCACATATCTGCTTCCAATCTCAAGAGCGTTTTTATTGTTGTATGGCGGTATTGTATAATCCAGTTCAAACTCATCAAGTAGGGCTTTCACACACACAAACGTGTTGCCCATATGCGGGAACGTTATCTTCATTGTTTCTCCTCCACGATATCATGTCAATAAAAGCTTCGAGTCTTGTATTAAAACCGGCTTCACCGGAATGCTCATCAATCGTCAATACAACAAAAGGCAAATTTGTCTCCTTTCGTATCCTGCTTTCAATAAGATACGCAGTAAACGAATCTATGCCGCATCCAAAACTCATAACGTATATTATGCCGTCTACATCCTTGTTTTTAATTATTTCAAAAGCTGAAGCCATAGCTCTGGTGCCAAAATACCAGAAAAATTTCTTATCCAGCTTGTTCCTGCAATTCTCTATTTGCTCTTCATCTGCCATTTCAATGGTATAAATGTCTGCTCCTGTTTCCCTTAATTTTTTTATCAGATTCATGCAGGCGAAGTTGTCATAAATATTGTAAGAGTGTCCTATAACAGCAATCTTCATCGTATAATCACTCTGCTTAAGCTTAATATTTATATTTGGTTTATTTTCTTCATGGCAATCAAGAATATCGAGAGGCAAAAACCCTTTCCTCAATATTTTCTTATACTCATAGTATGCGCGAAGAGCCTTGCAGCCAGCTTCTCTTGTTCTTTCTTCATCTATCCCCAGAAGTCCGCCAATTTCATACAAAGCCTTTTTACCCTGCTTTGACGAAGATCTGAGGTTAATCTCCGTGGATATTACCGGAGGCAAGTCTGCAAGCAAATGTTTTATCATATCCGGCAAGCCTCCGAATTTAGGGCATACATATTCGCCCTTGGATACACTTGTATATCTTGGGATAAAAATATAGTCGGCATTATCTTTTATTTCAAGCACATGCCCAAAAAAAATCTTTACAGGGATGCATGCTTCATCTGGACAATATTTTAGCCCCTGTTCCATAATTCTTTTGTTTGTGGGTTCTGATACAACAACTTCAAATCCTGTTTCATTAAAAAACGTATCCCAAAAAGGAAAAAAGTCATAAAAAAACAGGCCCCTTGGGATTCCTATTTTCTCCGGCATATTTGCAACACCTCAAAAATAGTATTGACCTGTTTCAGAGTTATTATTCATGTTTGGTTCATATAGTTGCCATAAAATAGAAACTCTCTCACCGATGCCATACTGTGAGTATGTGATCTTTCACAAAAACTGCTTTAACTTATCTATATCTTCTATTTTAATGGCAGATTTATAAAAATCTATGATCCCGTCCTCTTTCATAAAAGAAAGCTCACGGGAAAGAGCCGGCCTTGTAACATTAAGATAATCGGCAAGCTGATTTCTGTTCATAGATATCATCAAAGTAGTTTTACCTGTTTTTTTATATTCTTCATATATGTATCTGCATATTCTGGTCCTCAAATTTTTTATGGAGATATATTCAAGCTTTTTATTGAGCATCAGTGCTTTATTCGATAGTATGGCAAGCATATTCACTACCACTTTTCTATGTATGTCGCAACCCTTTGTACAATAGCCTGCAATGTTGTGCGAAGGGACAAAAACAACCTCGCTGTCTTCATGGGCCGTTACAGTCGCAGGCCAATGAGGATACGATGAAAACGCTGCCATTTCTCCAAACAATTCTCCCTCCCTGAGCAGCGATACAATCATTCTGCTGCCGCAAGCAGTATCCTTTGACACAGCAAGCATTCCTTTCACTACTATGCCTATTGAATCAATCATGTCTCCTTCACATACAACAACTTTATTTTTATCATACCGACAATATCTGGGATTAAGGCATCCGAAAAAAATTCTAATTTCGTCCTCTTTCAACCCTTTGAAAAGAGGCGTTTTGCAGAGAATTTCAAAAACATTTTCGCTCATCCGCAATCTCCTTTGATTTTTGGTAACATCAGTTACCGATTTTTTATCTTAATTATACTAAAATTCAAATTGAAAGACAAAACAAACAAGCCAGAACATCAAGTTTATTGATACTAATATAGAATGGAGTGATAATAATGAAAAGAAACATAGTCAAAATAGATCCTGAAAAGTGCAACGGTTGCGGTCTGTGCGTTAATGCCTGCCATGAAGGAGCACTTCAGCTTATAAATGGCAAGGCTGTGCTTGTATCAGAGTCTTACTGCGATGGTCTTGGCGCATGCCTTCCTGAATGTCCGACAGGCGCAATAACAATCGAAGAACGTGAAGCTCAAGCTTTTGATGAGGAAGCTGTTAAGAAAAACATGCAGTCCAGGCATGAAAATGCTTCCCAAGGCAATCATCGTGCAGAAACACCTTTTACATGCCCTGGAACAAGAATGGCAACACTTAATAAAAACAAAAATGCAGCACCGGAGTCAAATACAACAGCGGATGCGCAAAAACCTCAATCAAATGTCCACAACGCGCAATCCGAGCTTAATCAATGGCCATGTCAGATTAAGCTGGTGCCGGCTAATGCTCCTTATTTTGAAAATGCTGATCTTCTTATAGCTGCTGATTGCACTGCTTTTGCATATGCAAATATTCACAGCGGGTTTATGAAAGACAAAATTACGCTTATAGGCTGTCCAAAGCTTGATAATGTTGATTACTCCCAAAAGATTGAGGATATTTTAAGACTCAATAATATAAACAGCATTACTGTGCTGAGAATGGAAGTTCCTTGCTGCGGCGGCATAGTCCAGGCGGTTAAGAACGCAATGCTTAACAGCGGCAGAATGGTTCCTTGGTCTGTTGTTACTATTAGCATAGATGGCAACATAATCTAAAATTAAAATGGAGGATGATAATATGTCAAAAATGTTTTGTTTTCAATGTGAACAAACCGCAGGCGGCAAAGCCTGCACAAATGCAGGTGTCTGCGGCAAACAGCCTGATGTGGCAAATAAACAGGATTCTCTGACTTGTGCTCTTATAGGTCTTGCAAGAGCAGCGGAAGGGAAAAAACGCGATGATTCCACAGATGAAATCATGATGCAAGGACTGTTTGCTACAGTCACAAACGTTAATTTCGATCCTCAGAGAATTGATGAATTTGCCAAATTGGCAGAATCGGAGAAAAAGAAGTATGGATATGCCGAAAATCTTGTTCCTGAAAATCTTTGGATGGGAGATCAGGATATTGTTTCCCTGCGTTCCACACTGTTGCTTGGAATAAGAGGAATGGCTGCATATGCATGGCATGCATGGGTTCTTGGCAAAAAAGATGCCGAAGTGACAGAATGGTTCTACAAAGGCATGAAAAGCCTGGCAGAAGAACACACCGTGGAAGAATGGCTGGACATTCTGATGGAATTTGGAAATATAAACCTAAAATGCCTGGCTTTGCTTGATGAAGCAAATACATCTGCTTTTGGCCACCCGATGCCGGTCAAAGTCTCAACAAATGTTGAAAAAGGCCCATTCATAGTAGTAAGCGGTCATGACCTCCACGACCTTAAGCAGCTCCTCGAGCAGACGGAGGGTTTAGGGATAAACATATACACCCACGGTGAAATGCTTCCAGCTCATGCATACCCTGAGTTGAAAAAACACCCTCATCTCAAGGGAAATTTTGGGACAGCATGGCAGAATCAGCAAAAGGAATTTGACAATATTCCTGCCCCTATATTGTTTACAACAAACTGTCTAATGCCTCCCAAACCTTCATATGCAGACAGAGTTTTTACGACAGCTATGGTAGGATTCCCAGGTCTCAGGCACATTGCGGATGAGAACGGGAAAAAAGATTTCTCCGAAATTATAAAGAAAGCTCAAGAGCTCGGCGGTTGGACAGAAGACAAACATTTTACAGGCATCAATGGTGGTTCGCAGCTTACTACAGGATTTGCCAGAAACACTGTTCTGTCGGCAGCCGGTAAAGTTATCGATGCCGTTAAAACAGGGGCAATAAGGCACTTCTTCCTTGTTGGAGGATGCGACGGTGCCAGGCCGGGCAGAAATTACTATACTGAGTTTGTTCAGAAAGCGCCCAGAGATACGGTTATACTTACACTCGCCTGCGGGAAATACAGATTCAACGACCTTGATATAGGAGAAATAGGAGGTCTGCCAAGAATAATGGACATGGGCCAGTGCAACGATGCTTACTCTGCCATTCAGGTAGCCATAGCACTGTCTAATGCATTCAACTGCTCGGTAAATGACCTGCCTCTTACCCTTGTTCTTTCATGGTATGAGCAGAAAGCAGTATGCATATTGCTTACGCTGCTTGCTCTCGGCATTAAAAACATTTATATTGGTCCTTCCCTCCCTGCTTTCATATCGCCAAATGTGCTGAATGTTCTTGTACAGAAGTTTGATATAAAACCAATAACAACACCTGAAAACGACCTGGCGCAGATACTTTCATAAATAGTTTGCGCTGAAAAACGGCTTACGCTTCAGCCTCGATGCAATCGGCACCGGTTCACCTCGCATTTTGCCAGGGATAATAAAAATATTCTGCCCCGCACCTTATCCAGAATTATGGTGCGGGGTTTTGCCATCACTGCATCTCGCCTTTTCTGGAAATAACTACATCTACATCCACATTAATATTAGCTTGCCGGATAAAATCTTCATCGTTTATTATTTTTTTAAGTTCTTTTCTCCATTTTGCCATGGCAAATCTCGATATGTCTATGCAGTCAACTTTATACTCGGTTTTTATTTTTGTTATCATACTCTCACACTGCATCTTAATATCTTTTGCCACAGACTTTTCAATCTCTTTCAATTCTTCTCCTTTTTCCGATAAAGGTCTTTGAGATGACTGTTCCACTACATCACCTTTCAGCTTTACCGTAATGTTAAAATTATAAATATTGCCTTTACGGTAAACTTCTACTTTGCGTGAATTTTTTACATACACTGAGCCTTCATTAAAAATTTTGCCTTCCTTTTCAATAGCAAAAGGAAGGTATCCTTCCATCTCCTCTCCTCTCAAAAATGAAATAATGCGCGCTTCATCTGTTGAAGCTCTTGCAATAAGCCTGTCGCCTCTAAAAATACCCAATCCCACAATTTCAATAGAATTTATCCCCGGCTTAATGATTGGCAATACGGGGTTTTTGCAATCCGATAGCGCTCCCATCGCAAATGCATGAATTGTAACCGTCGGAATAAATGCATTCGTTCGTGAATTTTTTAAAAGATCAAAAACATAATTCCCTACATTCGAATAATTATTAATTTTTGTTTTAAAAACATCCTCGGCCCTGTCATAAGCCAGCGCCATCAAAACATCATGTTTGACCTGCGGGTCCCTAAGCAGTATCTCAATGCTGCCATATAGACCTTTCCTTGCAAGTTCGTCCCCATAAACCGCAGCCTGAAGCATGCCAAGCAAAAGCTTGCGCGGGGTTTTATAAGCTCTTTTTACTCTTGTCGCAGCTATTGTTTTTGCTTCATTTGTCGCTACGGTGGCACTGCTGACCACCTCTTCTTCAAACAGCGGGAATACTCCGGTTACAGCTACCTTGTTCTCCTTATCATCATAGTGGGAACCGCTTTGCTTTGCAGTGTCATATCCTGCTGCAATTGCAATCGTAAGGTCTTCTATATCCCTCGAATCCCAGCATGAACTGATGAAAATCAAATAACAAAAACAAAGAAAACCCAACACTAATTTCCTTTTAACCATTCTCACTCCTCCTATTCCTGATAAAAAGAGAAGCAATAATAAACATCAATGGAAATATAATACCTGCGACATAATATCCATACCCGAGAATATCTGCCAACGCAAAGAATTGTTCAACATTGCGGGGTATAATATCTAATAAAAAAATCAATACTGCCACAAGGACACAAATGAAGGCAAAATGTTCATGTTTCTTTATTTTTATTATCCTTGATGCCGAATATGCCGCAACAAACAGGTAGTTGATAGATGGTCTTACCGCAACGGTAATCCACAGAATAACAAAAAATATGTCAAGTCTTTCAAGCACAGGGATTGTTACAATCTTGTAAAGCAAAATAGGCGGCCATATTATTGTTTGAATTGCATTTTCGCCAAAAACCAAAGTGCATATTACTGTTACATATGTGTACATAAATGCAACTATTGCCATTGCTATTATTCCATATCCCAATACTTTTTTTGTGTTTTTAACCATAGGCGCATATACTAAAGCCTGTTCCGTGCTGGCATAAGAATATGCCGATATCATCATTCCCTGCAATATCTTTAATATGCCTGCTTCACCTATCGGCATGATATTGGTAAAATCAGCGGTAGTTAAAGAAGCCAGCATTAGCAGCAATATGGCGGGAAGCACATAAAAAGCCAGCTCATTAAATCTGCCCACAAGTCTGGACCCGTTTTTAATGCTGTAAATAATCAATGCAAGAAACGAAATTATAACTGCCTGTATGGGTGTTCTGGGAAGTATATAAATACCTGTTATTTCCACAAAAATTCTTAATGAAGCAGCTACAACAAAAATAATATAAACTGTATATATTATTAGAAATATTTTGCCAATAAGCTTGCCAAACACCTTCTCAGCTATTTCAAAAAAATCCATCCCGGGAAATCTGCCAAACATGGCAGCGATAAGCAACAAAGAAACAACAGGGACAATACCGCCTAAAAATACCGATATCCATCCGTCATGGCCTATCTCTTTATTGACCATTCTGGGCAGGCTTAATATGCCCGAGCCTGTTGCCGAGCCTATAAGTATAAACAAATACTGTCTCGCCGTAATCTGAAATCTTATCCCGTTTTTTATATCGGTGCTGTTGTCTTTGGATTTACCGGTCTGCACATTACTGCTCATCTTTCTTGTTTCGCCCATTTCTTATATTTTTTGCTTTGCTGTTTTTCTCCTGGCAGCAATTAATTTCTTGCTGCCCTTTATCATTTTTACTGCCGGCACTCTGTCTTGTATCATCTCGTACCGGTATTGATTTTGGCCTTTTGACAAAGCTGAATATGGAGCTTCGTGTCAAAGAATCTTTCATGTCAACAAACTTGAGAGGCGCATACGGGGAAAAATATGCAACACCCATGCTGTTCTGATTCGCAAGATGCACTATTACAAACATCCACGCCATGGAAAACCCAAACATGCCAAAAACCGACGCTGCAGCGATAAAAATAAATCTGAGTATCCTTGCAGTCATTGAAATGCAGAAATCAGGCATGGCAAATGTGCTTATCGTAGCTATGGCTATGATGACTATCACTGCAGGGCTGGCAAGACTTGCGGAAATAATGGCCTGTCCTAGTATTATGCCTGCCACAACACCTATTGTCTGTCCCAAAGGAGAAGGAAGCCTTATGCCTGCTTCAAAAATAATCTGTATTATCACTTCAAGAATCAAAACCTCGACAGCCGCAGGGAACGGAACATTGCTTCGTATTTTGGCGATAGGCACTATCAGCTCATACGGAATTAATTCATGCCTGAAACTTACTAAAGAAATATACAAAGCAGGGAGCGATGTTGCAAGAAAAAAAGCAACATACCTGAAAACACGCATAAGCGAACCATGCATAGGTTTTGTATAATAATCTTCGGCAGCCTGCATCAATTCAATAAATAAGACGGGATAGACTATTGCAAGAGGTGATTGATCCTGCAGTATGACTATCCTTCCTTCCAGAAGTTCGGCAACTGCAATGTCAGCCCTTTCGATTTCCCTGTATAGAGGAAATAAAGAAAAAGGATTGTCTTCTATAAACTGATTTATGTATCCAGGAGAAAGCAATCCGTCGATGCTTATATTATTTATTTTATTAATTATCTTTTCAACAATCTCCGGCAATGCAATATCTTTTATATATAAAACCGCAACTTCTGAACGGCTTCTCTTTCCTAAAACAAACTTTTCAACTACAAGATTGGGGTCTTTGAGCTTTCTTCTTATTAAAGATATATTGGTAGAAAGGTTCTCAATAAAACCCTCTCTCGGTCCGCATATTGTCCTGTTTAGGAGTGGTTCATTAAGCGACCTTTTGTCGCCTCCTTTTATATCTGCTATGAGAACCTCCGAAACGCCGTCAATAAAGATAACTGTAAGTCCGTCAAAAATGTCCTGTACAACCTTATCCAGAAACTTTTGCCTTTTCACAGAACCTACAAGCAGCAGCTTATTCTCAACAAATTCTATTATATTTTCAAAACTTTCCAATTCGTCATGGTTGCGGCAATCATGTATAAGCGGCTTTAATATATTTTCGTTAAGATGTCTTATATCTGTGATTCCCTGCATGAAAATTACCGCTGCTTTTATCTCTCTTGTGATATGCATGCTGAATGTGCGCACAACTATATCCGAACTATATTTTATATAGTTATGCAGCATGCTTAATTTTGAATCAAAATCCCTGGGAAGTGCTGCATGTGGAACACTTCCCATATCTGAGGATTTTATGTTTTCAGAAGTTTTTTTTATTTTTATTTTCTTATCCTTCCTGGTAATGCTGTACAAAATGCTATCACCCTTGCAAAATTTCTTGAAGCTCAATCAAAGCATAAAGATAATGGTTTTTCTCTATTTTACTGATATAGCTTCTACAGGGCACTGATGCTCCGCATCTTTTGCCAAATCCAGCAAATCATCTGCCAGCTCAATATCTTCAGCTTCAGCCTTGCCGTCATCATCCATTTTGAATACTTCAGGGCAAATATCAGGGCACAACCCGCAACCTATGCAGGTGTCCTTATCTACATATGCTTTCACAAATGCCACCTCCAAATGTTTTTTGAGATATGTCTCAACAACATTTTCTGCATTTATAAAAAAACATATTCATGATTATAAATAATTTAATCTCTTGTGCCAGTTGTACCCGGCAGAATTCAATAACCTGCAACCCATATTCTTGCATAAATCAGGATTATCTTCTGAAAACCCAAAGCAAAAACAGGCTTTTTCCGGTAAATATCAGTCTAAAACAAGCCGTTTGGCAAGCTTCACTGCATCATACGCATCTTTTGAATATCCATCGGCGCCTATTTCCTTTGCATACTCAGCACTTACGACAGCTCCTCCAATCATGAATTTGCAAGCAAGTCCTTCACGTCTGGCAACGTTTATTACTTCCTTCATTTCTATCATGGTAGTTGTCATCAAAGCTGAAAGTGCAATAATATCGGCTTTTACCCTTCTTGCTTCACAAACTATCCTTTCTGCACTTACATCCTTGCCAAGATCATAAACTGTGAATCCATAATTTCTAAGCATCAGCGCAACAATATTTTTGCCTATATCATGAATATCTCCCTTTACAGTTGCAATTACTATTATTCCTTTGTTATTCACAATGCCTTTATCATGGTTTGCTTCGTCATCAGTGCCGGACTCATTTGAAACCAGAAATGGCTCAACAGCTGAAAATCCCTGTTTCATTGCTTCTGCGCTTTGTATGAGCTGTGGAAGATAATATTTCTTTTCGTCGTACAGCTTTCCAACCTCTGTAATAGCAGGTATAAGCACTCCGTCCACAATGTCTTGAGGCTTGTTTCCTTGATTAATGGCTGTTAGTATATGTTCTCTGATAATATCCCTTTCTCCTTTTAGAATATCGTTATAAATAATGCTTTTAATATCTGAACTGACCGCATGTTCTATATTTTTTCGACCAGGAGTTCCTGGTTTATTATTATCTGTTTTGAGTGCTTGCCCCTCTATATAACGGCTGCTGAAAAAATCGATATAATTTCTGCTGTGCAAATCTTTTGAGGTGAGAACATCGCATGCCATTTTTATATTCATTAGTATCTCGCTGTCTGGATTCGCAATAGCCATAGTCAGCCCGCAAGCGGCAGCCATGGCAAAAAAAGCCGTGTTTACCCAGCTTCTTTCAGGAAGGCCGAAAGATACATTGGAAAGCCCGATTATTGTATTGCAGCCGAATTCATAAGTACTCCACCTTATCAGTTTCAATGTTTCAATTGCGGCTTCCTGATTTGAAGAAACTGTCATTACAAGTCCGTCAATTACAATATCTTCTTTTCTATATCCCCACCCTGCAGCTTTCCGGAATATTTCCTCAACAATTTGCTGCCTTTCCTCTGCCTTTTCAGGCACACCATTGTCGCTCAAAGGAAGCAGAATAAACATAGCTCCATACTTTGAAGCTATCGGAAGAAGCTTGTCAATCTTTTTCTGCTCTAATGAAACGGAATTAATAAGTGCTCTGCCAGGATACACTCTTAAAGCAGCTTCAATGACTTCCGGCGAAGATGAATCTATGCATAGCGGTACTCTGCAGACGCTACTTAAATATTCAACTATATCAACCATTGTTTTTTTCTCGTCTATACCCGGCATGCCTGCATTCACATCAAGAATTTTCGCCCCCTTCTCCACCTGTTCATCCGCAAATCTTCTTACTTCGCCCAAAAGTCCGGCTCTTAATTCTTCCTGAAGCTTCTTTTTGCCGGTAGGATTTATTCTTTCTCCTACAATTGTTATAGGATGATTATTACCGAAAAAAACAGTCTGTGTAGAAGAAGTAACAGCACTGAAAGGTTTTGGAGAAACTGGTATTGGATTTATTTGACCGCATATATCCGATATTTTTTTTATATATTCCGGCGAAGTTCCGCAGCATCCTCCTATCAAATTGGCTCCAGCCTCGGCGAGCTTGCCTGCATAAAAACCGAATTCTTCAGAATCCATATCGAAAACTGTCGAATTTCCCACTAATTTTGGCAGACCGGCATTAGGTTTTGCCATTAATGGAACTTTGGCATAGGGCTTCATAGCTTTTATTATTTCAATCATATGCTGCGGTCCTGTTGAACAATTGCATCCTACGGCGTCTGCCCCCAGGCTTTGCATGGTTATCAGCGCGGTTGCAGGATCTGACCCTGTCAGTGTTCTCATATTGTTATCAAACGTCATGCTAACTATAACCGGGAGGTCACAGCTTTCTTTAACAGCAATAAGTGCTGCTCTTGCTTCCAGTATATCAAGCATTGTTTCAATAAAAAACAGGTCCACTCCTCCCTCAAGCAATGCATTCACCTGTTCTTTATATATTTCAACGCATTCTTCAAAATCCATGTCTCCCAATGGTTTTATAAATCTTCCCGTGGAAGCTATATCTCCTGCCACAAAGCAGTTCATTCCCTTTGACAGCCTGGCAAGTTTTGTATTAAATTCGTGAACTCTGTCACCTAACCCGAATTCCTCAAGCTTTGACCTGTTCGCCCCGAATGTGCAGGTGAGGATTATTTTTGAACCTGCATCAACATATTGCTTCTGGATATTTTTTAATACCTCAGCATTCTCAATAACCCATTTTTCCGGACATACTCCCGAAGGCATGCCTCTTTTCTGAAGCTCTGTTCCTGTAGCGCCATCGAGAATTAATACTTTTTGGCTTATAAGTTCATTAAACTTTTTTCTATCCATGTTTGCGCAACTCTCCTTTTTTACAAACTTCTATCAATGGGATTCTCGGGCAAATTCTCCCTTATGTCATCGCTTCATTTATATTTCTTTATGTTCAATATATTTCTTAGTATTCAATATGTTTCTTAATATTCAATATTTTAAATAATTGCGGCATTTTATCCAGCATTTTAAATATCTGCTTTTTCAATGCCGGCAATTGCTATGACCGATTTTTCAGGCACCAGCATGTATTTTTCAGTTATAGATATATTTAATGTGTCCAGTTTTAAAACTTCATAAATTATTTTCTGATAATATATATCAAGATCACCATAACCTGGACTGAATCTGTGTTTTGTAAGCTTCATGCCGGTTCTCAAAAGCATACGGTTTAAAAAAACCTTAAGCCAGTCCAGTCCCTTATCTGCAGCCTGCGAAGCATATGAATCAATAATCAGGGCTTTTGCAGCATTGCCCTTTTTTATCTCACTGTCTATGGCTTCCATTACTTCACTCCCTGCAGTCGAAGACATAAGTACTGCATAAGTGCTGTTTTTTAATAATCCGGCCAAACCCGAACTTTGAAATGCAATTTGCTGTTCAAGCTCTACAAACTCATCGTTTCTGCTTATAACACGAAAAATAGCATATGCTGCCGATATACTGCAAAGTTTTGCAGCTTCATTTAAAGCCTTTTCAATAAATTCCGAACTGCCTTCATCCAAAACAGTGACATTTTTGCGGTATCCAAGCCTGGAAAGCACCATGTTTATATCAGGATTTACCGGAATTTGTCTTATATACTTTACTTCATTGCTTTGAAGATTCATTTTTGCATCCTTCTTCTTTTTTATAGAATTATATACCGTTTTTTCAATGTACACAATATCGCTTTTGATAAAGAACATTTGCGCAGGGATGCAGAGCCTGTTAATCGGACCGAATATAAGGCAAATCACTGTTTGAGCAAAATAATTTCTCGATTCTTTTTTAGAATTATTTTGCGAGATTGATTTGCCCCGAGGTGAATTTACACAGTAGATTATTTAGAAATAATTTCCAATAATTCATGCTCTTGAAAAAAATATAGTTCTGTTATATAATTAAGTTTCAGCACTTATTATATAGCTTTTATTCAGCGACAGATTATTAATTCGGCAGGTAGGGGTATGAGCAAGGAAACAGGCAAAAATGAAGAGGTTAAGATGATTGCACAAAATAAAAAAGCAAGGCATGACTTTTTTATTGAGTCAACTATTGAAGCAGGCATTGTGCTTTCCGGAACAGAGGTTAAATCCGTTAGAAACGGAAAAGTTAACCTCAAGGATAGCTATGCCCAGATAATACAAAATGAAGTTTATATTTGCGGCATGCACATTAGCCCATACGAAAAAGGGAACATTTATAACAAAGATCCTCTTAGAGACAGAAAATTACTGCTGCACAGGCGTGAAATCAACAGGCTTGCAGGTCTGGTACAGCAAAAAGGGCTTACTCTTGTTCCTCTTGATCTCTACTTTAAAAGAGGAAAAGTAAAAGTTACTCTTGCTGTGGCAAAAGGTAAAAAACTTTACGACAAAAGAGAAGATATAGCAGAAAGAGACGCAAAACGCGAAATAGAGAGAAAGCTTAGAGAAAAGAATTATTAAAATTGCTTTTTTTCAACAAAATACCAGCGATATTTTGCTTGATTTATTATATAATATTAATATAATTATTTATTCAGGAACAATATTTTGTTTTGCACATGTCTTTATACATGGGGGCGTAATGGTTTCGACGGGATCATTGAGACATGGGTAGCGGGTAGAGGATTCTCGTGGGCCTCTTAAAAAACGAGAAATTAAAAATAAACGCAAACGAAAATTACGCATTAGCTGCCTAATTTAAGGCAGCCGTCCGGCCCAGGTTGCTGCACCTGGGGAACCGGGCGTCGACAAGTCAGCCCTTTTGCGTGGGAAGGTTAAACGTTAGAACTGCCGATGTGGTAGCTTTGAGCATCGGTGGAACATAAAAGCTACCGAGCTGTGAAGCCTGCCGTTAGGCGTCACAGTAAGGGAATGTAAAAATAACGGCTGCACCCGGAGAAGCACATGTGGATTTGGTTTCGGACAGGGGTTCGACTCCCCTCGCCTCCACCATATTTGAACAACATATTGATACAATGGATTAAAGCCTCAAGAAATTAAGGCTTTTTTGTCTTTTTACTAATAATTGATTGCGAATGATTGAGGTTGAAAATCTTTTGAAAAATAATATTCTTTTAATTTAAATAGTTTTTGCTCAATTTGATAAAAAATTGAAGGGAAATTGGCTTAAATGTAGAAATATTAAATAATAATTAAATATTAAATAATAATTAAAAAAATTAAATAAAAAAGGAGACAGAAAATTTTTAACAGCAAATGTGGGCTTTCAAGAACGGCTTTGGAATGTAAAATACATAAAGAGAAAACATGATACAGCGGAAGAAAAAGATATGGTATTATAACTATTGGTTTTTAAATGTATTTATGAGTTGCCTATAGAAGAAAAGAGATTGCAATATTATAAGAAAATTATAAGGTTGGTGAACAAAAAATGAAAGGTAAATGTTACTATTGTGGAAAAGAAATATCAAAAGTCTCAGTAACAAAGCATTTGAAATCATGCGTGAAAAAAGAAGAATATCAAAAAAATAGAGAGATAGAAGGTAAAATAATCAAAAATCTATTTATTCTACAAATAAATTATAAATATAAACCTAATGATTATTGGATGTATATATCGGTAGATGAAAATGCAACATTACAAGAAATAGATCAGTTTTTGAGAGATGTATGGGTTGAATGCTGTTGGCATTTAAGTAAGTTTAGAATTAATGGAGTAGACTATTATGTTGATAAAATAAGTGCAAATGAATTTGATTTTTTCTTTAGAAAAAATTCTGAGAGTATGGATGTGAAATTAAAAAAAGTATTAAAAGAAGGATTAACTTTTAGCTATGAATATGATTTTGGGGACACAACATATATAAATATAAAAGTTTTATATAAATATAATGCTTATCAAAATAAAGACATTGAGATAATGGCAAGAAATATTCCAGTAGAATATAGATGTGATAAGTGCCAGAATAAGGCACAGTATTATTGTTATGAATGTGGGCATTTTTATTGCGAAAAATGTATAGAAAACTTCAAATGTAACTGCGATGAGGAAATGATTTCTGAGATGATTGAAGGAAAAAATTCCCCAAGAAGTGGTATTTGTGGGTATGTTTATAATAAAAATGGGGAAGATAAGTATTTGCCTAACATATAAGATTAAAAATTTATTAAAATGTATCTTTTCAATTTCACCTACAAAAGAAGAAAATCCTTTAGGAGCCATAGAAAGAATAATTGAAAATAAAGTAATAAAATCACAATATGTAAAAATAGATAAGTATATTGAAAAATATAAAACCTTTGAGTATGTCTACGATTTTGGCGACTACCGGGAACATAAAATAGAGTTAGAAAGAATAGTAGAAGACTATAAAATTGGTTACCCTCTGCTTATTGCCGGAGAGGGAGCATGCCCACCAGAGGATGTAGGAGGAATCAAATGAGTAATTTTAAATTGGGGTTATATATTTTCTCAAACAGCTCAGGATGAGAGCCGTAATATATCTGAAAATACACAGTGGGGAATTATGCGGCAATTTGAAAAAGGCAGGGTGTTGGTGAACACCACAAGGTTTCTCGGATATGACAAAAATGAAGCAGGAGAGCTTATTATAAATGAAAAAGAAGCTAAAATCGTCCGCAGGATATTCAGAGAATACCTTGAAGGCAAAAGCTACAACGCAATTGCTAAAGGGTTGATGAAGGATGGAATTAAAACTGTAACCGGCAACACAAAATGGTGGGAATCCACCATCAGCGGCATACTGGAAAATGAAAAGTATTATGGTGATGCCCTGCTTCAGAAAACAATCACAGTTGATTTTCTAAGACACAAAAGGGTGGATAATAAAGGACAGGCAGAACAATACATAATAGAAGGAAACCATCCTCCGATTATATCAAAGGAGATATTTGACAGGGTACAGGCTGAAAAGGCAAGAAGGGCTGCAAAATATAACAACAATAAAGGCGACAGGCAGACATATTCTAATAAATACCCCTTTAACGGCAAGGTCTTCTGCGGGAACTGCGGTAATATATACAGAAGAAGGCAGTGGAACAGCAATAACCCGTCCAGGAAATTCGTATGACAGTGTAAAACCTATATAATAAATGAAAAAAAGGCATGCGCAGCCAAAGCAGTGGATGAAAGCGTTTTGAAAGATGCCTTTGTCAGGGTGTTCAACCAATTATATGAGAATCGTGAAGGTTTTATAAAGACGCTGATTAAAAATATAGAGAAGGTGCTTCTTCATAAGCCGAATGATAGAGAAATTGAAGCATTGGAAAATAAGATTGAAGAACTGAAAAGACTGATACGATTCCAGACCAATAACGGTATGGACGATGAGGTTTACAGGGAAGAGTACAAGAGGATTTCAGATGAACTGGAGAAATTGAGAGAAAAAAGGGCAGAAGTTGATAAGGACAGTATATTGAAAGAGAGCCTGAAGGGAAGAGCAGATGAGATTATTGGGGTTATAAAGGGCAGGCAGGAAGCCCTAGAAGAGTTTGATGAAGGAATATTCAATGCGTTGGTTGAGAAAATAGAATTTGTCTCACCAACGCATTTTGTTTTTGAATTGAAAAGTGGGGCTAGGGTGGAGGAAAGAATATAAAGATGGGTTGAATAATAGAAAAAACCGCTAAATAAAAGTATTATGCAAGTAGATTTTCAATAAATATATTAAAGATAGAGAGAATAAAGTAATAAGGGATTATACTCTTAGAACTTTATTCTTTTTATTTTTTATGAATCTAGGGAGGAACCTATGAAATTTGGAAAATGTGATAATTGTAAAAATGCAAAATCACTTAATAAAAAGTCATGGTGTATTGTACATGCTAAGACTATAAGTTTAAAAGATAAAGTTATTTGTGCTTTTTATACCCCCAAAATTGAGGAGAAGATGGATGCTCATTAATGGAAAATTTATATCAATTGGTTGAAATATGTTGTATAATTTATATCGTGCTATTGCATTATAAGTTTTATTTTACTATGGGGGGGCGTCTTATGGCTATTGCGAAATGGATAAAAATTGACTTTCATACACATACACCTGCTAGTAGATGCTTTAAAAATAGGTCTACTGTTACACCAGAGCAGTGGCTGGAAGCAGTAAAAAACTCGGGGTTAGATGCGGTGGTTGTTACCGACCACAATTCAGTTGAATGGATTAGTAAGCTGCGGAATGCTATAGGAGAGAGAAAAGATATATTTATCTATCCAGGTGTTGAACTATGTGTTGGTACATCATATATCCATATACTTGTGATTTTTGATCCCAAAATGAAAACGGAGGATATCGAAGATTTTGTAGTCCAGTGTGGAATTCCCAAGTCTGTATGGGGTGATACAACGAAATTTGTTAAGGAAGACATCCTCGCATCAAAGATACGGGAGTATAGCGATAAAGTTTTAGTAATTCCTGCACATTTTACTGGAACAAAAGGAATTTGCAAAACTCTAGGGCAGAATGGTATTCAAGCATTCTTCAATATTATTCCTTTTAATGCTATAGAAGTAAGAAATGAAGAGGACATTAATGAAGTAGAGAATAAAGTCAAAAATAAAGTGTTTCCACCTTTAGCTGTAGTAACAGGTTCAGATAATCTAGGAAATCAAGATGGCGAGCATGATATTGTAAATTTTGGTAAAGCATTTACATGGATCAAAATTAGTGAATTCTCGTTAGAAGCTTTGAGACAAGTATTCTTAGATTACAGAACAAGATGCTATTGCGTCATTGATGGAAATGCTCTTGAGGATGATTATAATACTATTGAACATAATTATATTGCTGGTATGCGAATACAAAAGTTGAGACATGTTAAAGATTTAAATTTTATAATTGGAGGACGGGGAACAGGTAAATCGACTATTATTGAGATGATTAGATTGAGTTTAAGAGCGTATGATGAAAGTAAAAAATATCCTCGACTATTCGAAACATATGAAGATAATTCACAAATAGATTTATATTATAATTTTGGTTCAAATAATTCTTATTGCATTCATGTAAATGGTAAGAAAAACAACAGGACATATAAAATTGAAAACAATGATGGAATAACTGAGGATTATCCATCTTTTCCAGTTCAAATATATAGTCAAAAACAATTATTCAACATTGTTGAAGATGACGACAATCCGGGAATGAATGATGAAAGCCCCCTGTTAAAAATAGTAGATGAAAATATATTGAGTGAAAAATCAATAATAGAAGAAAAGAAAGAACGTATAAAAAGTGATATTTTAATGCTAGTTCAGGATTTACTAATAAAAAGAAATCAGATAAAAGACATTCCGAGAATTAAAGCAGAAATTGAATTAGAGGTTGGTAAACTAGTAAAAATTAAGGATACAGGAATTATTGAAAAGAGAGAAGAGATTCAAAAACTTCAAGAATCATATAAAAACATAGCAACTGAGTTTAGCAGCTTTAAGAGTAGTATTAATGAAATAAATAATGCCTATATA
>Ga0308398_1000328_pt1 | contig 30999 bp, 29 predicted proteins | sample Hotspr20SampleT9_FD_202360 | JGI IMG/M metagenome (GOLD analysis project Ga0308398, IMG submission 202360) | Hot spring phototrophic mat microbial communities from Mushroom Spring, Yellowstone National Park, Wyoming, United States - 20051001_T9 ...
CGCAAAGGCAGGACGTGCCAGCCTCGTGAAGCGTAAATGATTGCCCAATCCGAGATAGTGCTACCAACGTTCATCTTCACCACCATCAAACGGCAATTCTGGCTGCATCATGCGGCGGGCCAATTCGACTTTTCGCCAAGCCTGCCGGATAATCCGGGTCGCGCCGCTCTCCGCTTCTTCGTGTTCTCGTGCCAGCCAGTAACCACTTTCCCCCCTCACGGTCGAAGACATGACCGGTATACCTGCCCGCCGTAAGCATTCAACCCGCTTACGGATTTCTCTCTCGCTCACGCCACGCCGCGCCGCCAGGTTTGCCATCGAAGCCCGTTCGCCGATTGGCAATTGACGAAGGTAATTCACTAGCGTATAATCTAATTGGCGTCCCGTCCCAACGAACGCCTCGCCTTGCCCGTCCCGCCAGACGGGCTTTTTATTTGACCCGTTCATCGCTCGCTCCCCTTGCCCAGTGATTCGTAGGCTTGCCGAAGCAAACGCCGGATGACCTCAACTTGTTTGACCTGCCATTTTCCGGCTAATTCTTTCAACTGCGCCCTCTCATCAGGTCGCAAGCGGAAAGCCAACGGGCTATAACTCGATTTCTGTTTTGGCATTTTCAACCTCCCGATTTGGTATTGCGCTTTTAGCATAATCAACTTATAATGTCATTGCAATACCACAAGACGCCATAAGACGACATAAACGCCAAAAGGAGCAGCAAAATGCCAAAGACAACTCACCCCTACTTCAAAAACCGTATCCTTGAAATGGTCGAATTGGGTTATTCCGCTCCCGATATTCAAAAAACTTTTGAGCTTAATACACCGGATAACCTGTTTGACCAAATGCCCAGCCTGCGGACTATTCAGCGATTGGTAAAAGAAAACCGCAAAGTAGACCATCAGGATTGGAAAATCACCGATTGCAAAAATCCAGAGGACGCCCGAATTGTGCTTGACGCTGTCAAGGCCCTTTTCTACCTTGCGGTTTTCCCTTCACAGGTCGAAACAATCCCCAAAGTGTCAACAGATTTCGCCGATATGGTCGTTCGGCTTAAGAAGGCCGCCCCCTCTTTGGATATGCGTGTTATTGCCAAACTCGCTCTTTGGTTACTGCAAGATTACCACACGGACGACATAAACCTTTTGCTGACCTTTGAGCCGTATAAAGACAAAACCAGTTATGAGGACTATATCAAATGTTTGAAAGCCATCTACTCTTCTGAATGGCAACGACACGCCATCTACAAGCGGATGTATGCAACCAATACCGCAGGTCAACAAGAGGACTGGCCTTATTGGGATTTCTCGCTGGTTCGCACCAATTTACCGGTCGTAGAAGAGTACACCACCGCAGAGGACGCACTCCAAGACATGGCGCAGGAGTGGGATGATTTAGCCGAGTGACCCCCACCCCGTCCATTTCGCGGCCTTCGTGTACCCCATACACTAAATCGCGGCCGTGATTTTTTCGCTGCCGCGGCGGTCTCAAAGCCAAAAGCCACATAGATTTGAACGTCCCTTCCCCCTGTTGTGGCTGTGCTTTTGTCATCCAGCGCAGCCACATCACCCGCAAGGCGGGTGTGCACCTTCCCCCCTTGCGGGTGAAACTGCGGCCTACGCCGGACGCCGCCAGCCCGGACTGCACCGCCAGCGGCAGCGCCAGCCACGAGCCTGCCGTGACCTGCCAGACCTTGCGCATCGAAGCCTTTTTGCGCTGGCTTGTGTGCCTTGTGCCGCCGCTCCCCTGCGCTGGACACTCCCCCCTTTGTTTGGAAGCCCGTCCCCCTTTTCCGACAGGGTCAGCCCCGAAGGATAGCCCCCCTTGCGGCTGTGCGGTTTGGCGCACCTTACAGAAACCTTAAAATTTCTTGCCTTCCCCCCTGCGGCTTTCGTACAATGAGTTTTGCGGCATTTTGCTATACCGAGCAAATCAACTTTGAAGGTTAAATACTCCCCACCTGTGGCGCGGACAAGCATTCTAATCTGCTTTGCTCAGTATAAGGCGACACACACTATACTGAGCAAACCACCGCCCCGCTGCTCAAACCGTGCCGGGATAAAGCGCTTCCGCCAGAAAAGCCCACAACGCTAACTTTCAATAACAATTTTGCCCCCGCAAAAAGCCTTGCCACATTGTGACAATCGGCTATAATTTGCTAGCAGTGTAAATACAGCGACGCTGAGAAACCTTAAAAAATCCAGTGCAAAAAAGGCGTTTTTCGGCACATTACCCGCCAGTTTTAAGGCAACGGGTGACGCAAAGAAACCGCCACATATACGGGTGAAGACCTACCTTGATCCCCATATCTTGGGTATTGGCTCATTTTTTCATCCAGCCAACTTAGGATCATGTGCCGAAAGGCGTGCGGGTTCAAGTCCCGCCTTCCCCACTCAAATTAAATCATTTCTATAAAGGATGATCAAGTTGAAACTCGAAATCCAACCCCGAGATGACCATCAGGTCAATGTGATTGCTGAATTTGAGAGCGAACTTTTAGAACAGTATAAACGACGTTCAGCCCGCAAAATTGCCGAAAAAACCCGCATTCCGGGTTTCCGTCCCGGTAAAGCGCCGTATGATGTGGTGCGGCGGGTGGTGGGTGATGAGGCATTAATCGAACTAGCCATTGAAGACTTGATTGATGAATATTACCCAAAAATTTTAGAAGAAGCACAACTCAAACCCGGTGCAGCTGGAAATTTGGAGAAAATTCTCAGCCTCGATCCGCCCAAATTTTCCTTCCTTGTCCCGCTCGAGCCGGAAGTTGATTTAGGCAATTACAAAGAGATTCGTTTGGAATATACACCAGAAGTCGTCGAAGAAGAGGAAATAACCGACTTCCTGAAACGCTTGCAAACCAATTTTTCTACGGCGGAACCGGTTGACCGACCCGCTCAAGAAGGCGACCTGGTTTATGTCAAAATCTCCGGAAAACTCACCCAACCCGCTGATGAGCAGGATGAGGTTGTATTTCCCGAACGACCGGCTCACTTCATTCTGGGGAGCGATTTGTTGGAAAATCGCACTTTCCCATTCCCGGGTTTTTCCGAACACCTGCTTGGGAAAAAGGAAGGAGAATCTTTCACCTTAACGCACACCTACCCGCAGGAGGAAGAAGATCCGGCTCTGCAGGGTAAAGAAGTTGAGTTTCAGGTAACGGTGCAGAGCGTAAAGTCCCTCATTTTGCCGGAATTGAACGATGAGTTTGCTCAGAACGTTGGCCAATTTGAAACCCTTGAAGACCTGAAAAAAGCCATACGCGAACAGCTGGAAAACGCAAAAAAAGAAAAAGCCGACGAAACATTTTTCAATCAGCTGTTTGAACAATTCCAATCTCAGGCAACCATCAAATATCCTCCTCAAGTCCTCGAACACGAAATCGAACATTTATTAGAGGACTTCCAACACGATTTGAGCCGACAGGGAATGGAATTGGATACTTATCTCAAAATGGTCAACAAAGACCGCGAAACCTTTATTCGCGAAGAATTGCAACCCGTTGCCCGCCGGCGGCTGGAACGCTCCTTGATCATGGAAAAATTTGCTGATGTGGAGCAAATCAAATTGGACGAAGCCAATTACCAGCAAGCCGTTCAAGACTCGCTGCGCGATTTACAATCCATTCCCATGGATAAAAAACCCACAAAGGCTGAACAAAATCAACTCACCCAAGAGGTATTGATTTACAATATCAATCGCAGGTTGAATCAAATGATTCTTGACCGCATGAAGGCTATTGCTACCGGACAGACGATTGAAGAACAACCAACCAACGAGGTGACCCCCACTGAAATCAATGCGGAAACCGAAACCGCGTCTGAGCCAGTCACCGGAGAAAACCAGACCCCGCCTGCCGAAGAGCAAAACTGAACATTACAAGATCAGCCAAAGGAGAAACTATGACCATTCCGGCATTTCAAAACATTATCCCTATGGTCATCGAAAGTACCGGCCGCGGTGAGCGCGCATACGACATTTATTCACTGCTCCTCAAAGAACGCATCGTATTCGTCGGTACCCCCATTGATGACCAGATTGCCAATCTGATTGTTGCTCAATTGCTCTATCTGAGTAAAGAAGATCCCGAAAAAGGAATTCAGATGTATATCAATTCCCCCGGTGGAATGATTTACGCAGGTATGGCAATTTACGATACGATGATGATGATTCCGAACAAAATCAGCACGGTTGCGGTTGGGGTAACCGCCTCGTTCGGTACAGTTTTACTGGCGGCCGGTACAAAAGGACAGCGCTATGCCCTGCCCCATGCCACCATTCACATGCATCAACCGCTGGGTGGCGCTTCCGGACAGGCTTCGGATATTGAAATTCAAGCCAAAGAAATCCTGCGTCTCAAATCCGGCTTGAATGAAATTCTTGCACACTGTACCGGACAGCCTCTGGAAGTCATCGAAAGAGACACGGAACGAGATTTCTACATGGACGCCCAGCAGGCAGTCGAATATGGTTTAGTGGATCAGGTTTTGATTCCACCCAAAAAGTAAATTATGTTTCTCTCCGGCAGGGTATCCATCCTGCCGGAGACACTTCTAACTATTCGACATGCTCCTCGATCACTTTCCACAACTGAAAGCCGTTATTCTGGATATGGATGGTGTCCTCTGGCGGGGTAAACAACCTATTGGGAACCTTGCTGCCATTTTCACCAAGTTTCAGGATTTAGGCATTCAGTATACGTTTGCAACCAACAACGCCACCGGTAGTATTGGACAATATGTCGAAAAATTGCGTTCCTTCGGTGTTGAGGTAAACCCAAACCAGATTATCAACTCACCGATGGCGGTTGCGTATTACCTCAAAAAGTTATACCCCCAGGGTGGGGCTGTATACCTGATTGGTGAAACCGGACTGATCGAAGCGCTCCAGGAGGCCGGCTTTTATCACTCCGAAGACGGTGTGCTGGCTGTGGTAGCCGGGCTGGATCGCCAGTTCACTTATGAGAAATTACGCAAAGCCTCCCTCCTGATTCAGAAGGGTATTCCTTTCATCGGCACAAACCCCGATAAAACTTTCCCCTCACCAGAAGGTCTTACCCCAGGCGCTGGTTCAATCCTTGCAGCTATTGAAACTGCCAGCGGAGTTGCGCCGCAAATTATGGGCAAACCTTACCCGCATTTATTTCAACTGGCCCTCCAGCAAATGGGGACACAACCGGAAGAAACCCTTGTAATTGGTGACCGCCTGGATACGGATATTTTGGGAGGAAAAAATGCCGGTTGTAAAACAGCACTGGTGCTGACCGGCGTCACCACTCTTGCTGAAGCAGAACAATGGCAGCCCAGACCGGATCTCATCGCCAACTCACTCAGCGAATTAGTCGGTGTTGATTCCTGAATGACTGAAGCAGATTTCTCTTCCCACAAACGCCTCATTTACGATCTCGATTATGCTGAACTTGAGGTTCTGATCAAAGATTGGCAGCAACCTTCGTTTCGCGCCCGTCAAATTTGGGAAGGTGTGTATAAAAATTTTTGGCGGAAAGCGGAGGAATTTACCACCCTGCCGGCAAGTCTACGTCATCAGATGGCACAGACCTTCAGGTTTTCCGCCTTAGAACCCGTTCAGGTGCTCCAATCCTCAGACCGGGAAACAACGAAAACCCTCTTTCAATTGGCAGATGGCAAAGCCATTGAAGCAGTACTCATGAAGTACGAAAAGCGTCGTACTCTGTGCATCTCCACACAGGCCGGTTGTGCCATGGGATGTGTTTTTTGTGCCACCGGTCAAATGGGTTTCAAGCGCAATTTGAGCAGCGGAGAAATTGTAGAACAGGTCATTTACTACGCCCGCCTGCTCCACGAAGAGGGCGAAATGGTTAAAAACGTCGTCTTGATGGGCATGGGCGAGCCCTTCCACAACTACGAAGCCACCATGGCGGCCATTGACAGGCTCAACCATCCTCTGGGGATGAATCTGGGAGCACGCCGCTTCACCATTTCCACCGTGGGTTTAGTCCCAATGATCCGCCGTTTTGCCGCCGAACAAAGGCAGGTGAATCTGGCCATCAGCCTGCATGCTGCCGATGACGAATTGCGTACCTCCATGCTGCCAATCAATAAAAAATACCCCCTGAACGAATTGATGCAAGCCTGTCGTGACTATGTTGCTCAAACTCACCGCCGCCTGACGTTTGAATGGGCATTAATACAGAATGTAAATGACTCGGTAGAAACTGCCCGCAAACTTGCTCATCTTTTAGAAGGGCTATTGTGTCACGTCAATGTGATTCCACTCAACCCCACCCGGAAGTATGCCGGTAAAGGCAGCACCCGGGAACGTGCATTGGCCTTCAAAGCCGAACTGGAACGTCACGGAATTCCCTGTACCATCCGCATCCGGCGCGGCATTGATATTCAGGCAGGTTGTGGTCAACTGGCAATTCTTCAACCCACCAATTCATCATCCAATGCCCTTATGATATAATCATCCCGCTATGGCAGAATTATTCACCAAATGGAAAGAAGCTCTCAATCGCACCAGTAAAGCCGCGTTTGGCAGACTGGCAACTGTTTTCGGCGCAACCGAAATTGACGAATACACATGGGAAGAACTGGAAGCCTTGCTCCTTCAGGCTGATTTGGGTATTCAGACCACACAGGAAGTCATTAGCACACTTCAAAAAAAGGCGGCTCAACAAGGTGTCATTCGAGCAGCCGAATTGCGCAATCTGCTGCGAAGTGAGCTGATTCAACGCCTTGACCCAGCCCCACCTGTTGATCTCGACCACCATAAACCGGCAGTGGTTTTGATTGTTGGAGTGAACGGCTCCGGCAAGACCACAACCATTGCCAAGCTGGGTAAAAAGTTCTCCCAACAGGGGAAAAAAGTACTGCTCGGCGCTGCCGATACTTTCCGCGCCGCTGCCGTAGATCAACTGGAAATTTGGGCGGAACGGCTCAATTTACCGGTAATCAGCGGTCAACCCAACGCCGATCCGGGGGCAGTTGCATACGATACCATTCAAGCCGCTATTTCCCGCAACATGGACATCGTCTTTATTGATACTGCCGGCAGACTGCACACCCGCTACAACTTAATGGAAGAATTGAAAAAAGTCTATCGCGTGAGCGGGAAAGCCCTGCCGGGAGCACCTCATGCCACCTGGCTGGTACTGGATGCCACCACCGGCCAAAACGCTCTGCAACAAGCCAAAGCATTCAAAGATGCCGTGCAGATCACAGGCATCATTCTCGCCAAGCTGGATTCATCCGCCCGCGGGGGGATGGCTTTTGCCATTCAGAAAGAATTGGGCATCCCCATCCTGTTTGCTGGATTGGGAGAACAACCGGATGACCTTCAACTCTTTGACCGTGAAGCTTTTGTAGATGGCATTCTTGCCTGAAGCATTGTACTGGAGGAAGTATGCAAGAACTAATAGATCAGCTGACGGATTATACCCGTCAAATCCATGATCTAATGGAGCATCTTTGACTTCGCCAAAAAGAAGTCAGAATTAGATCAACTGGAAAAACAGGCAGAAGATCCAACCCTGTGGGATAACCCCGCTCGTGCACAACAACTGATGAAAAAACTTTCTTCCTTGCGGGAAGAGGTGCACGACTGGGAAAAACTTCAGCAAAGAATTGCCGATTTGCTCGATCTGGCCAAAATGGAAGATGCGAGTCTGCTGCCAGAAATCGAACAAGAGGTGGACGACCTTCGGAAAATTCTGGAACAAAAGGAACTAAACACCCTTTTATCTGGACCGTATGATCAGGGGAATGCCTTATTGGCCATTCATGCCGGAGCCGGCGGAACCGATTCGCAGGATTGGGCTGCCATGCTTCAGCGCATGTATCTGCGCTGGGCAGAGCGTTCCGGTTACGCAACCGAAATTTTGGACATGACCGAAGGCGAAGAAGCCGGCATCAAGAGCGTTACCATCGCCGTGAATGGAAAATACGCATACGGTTACTTGAAATCGGAAAAAGGGGTACATCGGCTCGTCCGCCTTTCTCCTTTTGATGCAGCCCATCGCCGTCATACTTCCTTTGCCCTGGTTGAAGTCCTCCCAGAAATCGAGGATGATGAAGAAATCGTCATCAATCCGGACGACTTGCGCATTGACATTTTCAAATCGTCAGGAGCGGGTGGTCAAAATGTACAAAAGAATGCCACCGCGGTGCGCCTCTTGCACCTTCCCACCGGCATCATCGTCACCTGCCAGAACGAGCGTTCCCAAATCCAGAATCGCGAAAATGCCTTCCGCGTTCTAAGGGCTCGCCTGGCAGCATTAAAGCAGGAACAGCAGGAAAAAGAACTGGAAGCGCTGCGTGGTGAATACCAAAAAGCCGAGTGGGGCAGTCAGATTCGTTCTTATGTGCTGCACCCTTATCAATTGGTCAAAGATCACCGCACCGATTACGAAACCGGCAACACACAAGCCGTCCTGGACGGCGAATTAGACGGCTTTATCGAGGCTTATTTGCGCTGGAAACGTTGAGGTCTTAATCCAGCATCTTTGCCAGTTCAAACAATTTCAGGTCGATTTGTTTCTTGTTGGCGACCACTTCTTCCAGCGGGGTGGTCGCTACCTGACTTTTAATCATCCCAACCAGCACGCCGTACTCGCCTCTTTCCAAGGCTTCAACAGCACCGGCTCCTAGCCGGCTGGCCAGAATTCGGTCATATGCGCCGGGATCACCACCCCGTTGAACATGCCCCAGAATGGTCACCCGCAGGTCAAAGCCCAACCGCTCACGATGCTTTTCAAAATACGCTTCCAGTTTGGTGGCGTTATATTGAGCACCTTCTGCAACCACTACAATTGCATGGGCTTTGCCGCGTTCATAGGCTCGCACCAATCGCTGAGCAATTTCTTCCGGGTCAACCTGCACCTCAGGTATGACCACCGCCTCTGCCCCACCGGCAATGGATGCCATCAAAGCCAGATAACCGCAATCGCGCCCCATGACTTCCACAAGAAAAGCACGCTGATGAGAGGAAGCCGTAATTTTCAACCGATCAATGGCTTCTAAAGCGATATTCAGGGCTGTATCTACCCCAATGGTAATATCCGATCCGTATAAGTCGTTGTCAATGGTTGAAGCCACCCCCACAACGGGAAAACCATGTCTGTGTAATGCAAGAGAACCGGTCTGAGAGCCGTTTCCACCAATCACAACCAACCCTTCAATTCCAAACTGGTTTAAGGATCGAATTGCCTTCAACTGACCGGCTTCGGTCTTAAATTCCGGTGAACGGGCACTCCCCAGGATGGTACCACCCTTCTGTAAAATTCCGCCGACATCTCTTGCCCCCAGCGGAAAAATTTTGCCATCAATTAATCCCTCATATCCGTTACGCACTCCGTACACTTCCCAACCGCGTACTGCTGCTGTGCGAACAACAGCCCGAATGGCGGCATTCATGCCGGGTGCATCTCCCCCGCTGGTCAATACAGCAATTCTACGCATGACTATACCCTCCAATGAAACTTCTTAACGATGAAAGATGTCTGTACGATTTTAACACAGTTTTTCTGTTCTGCCGGTTTCACAATTTGGCGGGATTGTAATCTGTTTAAGGAAAAATAGATGACACTCGTGAGTAAAAAAGCGGCAATATTTCAGTAGAAAGGTAAATCCGGTTTTGTTACAATCAGCGTGGTATCGGCAGGCAAATCCTTAAACCCAGAAAAGGATTATCCATGTCATCACGCAGAGTACAAAAACACCCCATCCTGCCAGCAATAGAAAAACAATCCATCACTTTTTACTGGCAGGATAAACCCCTTTTAGCACTCGCCGGGGAAACAATAGCATCAGCCTTGATTGCCAACGACATCCATATTTTTGGTCATCATCCCAGAGACGGCTCCCCTCTGGGAATTTTTTGTGCCAACGGGCAGTGCGCTCAATGTATGGTGATCATGGATGGCAAACCGGTCAAGTCCTGCATGGAACTGGTCAAAGAGGGTTGCCATGTATATCCTGCAGATGGATTGCCAGCTTTACCACAGGATGATCAAATTCCGCAAATGAGAGAAATTAGAACTCTCACCATACCGGTGTTGATCATTGGTGGCGGCCCGGCTGGATTATCCGCTGCCATTGAATTGGGCAAACACAACATACCGGTAATCCTGGTGGATGACAAACATCGCTTGGGGGGCAAGCTGGTTCTGCAAACACACCGCTTTTTTGGTTCCACGGAAGCAGTTTATGCCGGCACAAGAGGGATTGACATCGCCACCCGTCTTGAAGAAGAAGTAAGGTGTTTACCTTCCGTTGAAATCTGGATGAACAGCACTGCTCTGGCAGTATTCGAAGACCAAAAAGTGGGTATTTTAAAAAATAATCGGGAGTACACGCTGGTTCAACCGCAGGTACTGCTGGTTGCCTGTGGCGCCCGCGAAAAATTTCTCGCTTTCGATGGAAATGCCCTGCCGGGAGTCATTGGCGCCGGTGCGTTCCAAACCCTGGTGAACCGTGATCTGGTCAAACCTTGCGAAAGATTATTTATTGTCGGCGGGGGGAACGTCGGCCTGATTGCCGGTTATCATGCCCTCCAAGCCGGAATTCAGGTTGTCGGTCTGGTTGAAGCCCTGCCGGAATGCGGTGGTTACAAAGTTCATAAAGATAAACTGGCACGCATGGGTGTACCCATCTACACATCCCACACCATCTTGAGCGCCAACGGCAAGGATCGCGTGGAATCCGTGACCATTGCTCAGGTTGATGAAAACTTCAAACCCATCAAAGGAACAGAAAAATCTTTTGAATGTGACTGCGTCCTGATCGCCGTTGGTTTGGATCCAGTCAATGAATTTCATCGAAAAGCCATCCAGTATAACCTGCCGTCTTTTGTGGCAGGCGATGCAGAAGAAATTGCCGAAGCCTCTGCCGCAATTTTTTCAGGAAAAATCAAAGGCCTGGAAATCATCCGTCATCTGGGTCATGAGGAGGTTGAAATTCCACAGGAATGGTACCACACCAGCCAAATCCTCAAGTCCAGACCCGGGAGGGTTTATTCTGAACAATTACCCAATCTCGATGGTGGTATTCTACCGGTCATCCACTGCCAGCAGGAAATCCCCTGCAATCCCTGCACTACTCTTTGTCCGCTGGAATTGATCGTCATTGAAAGTGATGATATCCGCGGTGTTCCACACTTTGTGGGGGATAATTACAACTGCAAGGGCTGCTGGAAGTGCGTGGCAGGTTGCCCGGGGTTGGCCATTACACTGGTCAACAGCCGTAAGGACGCCGAAAACCCCATTGTGTCTATTCCCTATGAATTTACCCGCGAAAGTCTGGAAGGCAAACAAACGGTAAGGGTTATTGATACCAACGGTGAGGAGTTGGGCGATGTGCCGATAGTTGGGATAAACGCCATTCCCAACAATGACCGCACGCTGATCGTCCGCGTGAAAGCCCCTCGCCCCATTGCAACCCGCATAGCCGGAATACGCGTCCAGTCACCTGAGGTAATCCGGCCTCTCGATCAATACGTGAATCACATTGAGAATGAAACCATCGTTTGCCGCTGTGAACACGTGACCGCGGGAGAAATCCGCTCTCTGATTCGACAAGGTTACCGTGACATAAACGAAATCAAAGCCATCTCGCGCGCTGGAATGGGAGCGTGTGGCTCAAAAACCTGTGGCAACTTAATCCTCCGTCTTTTCCGCGAAGAGGGCGTACCCCTCGATCAGGTAACCGAAAATACCCGCCGCCCTCTCTTTGTCGAAGTTCCTCTCGGCGTTTTTGCCGGAATCCCAACCGAGGAAGAAGATAACCATGCCTGAAACAAACCACACGCATTATGATGTCATCATCATTGGGGCAGGCTCTATTGGAACACCCGCAGCTTTCTTCCTTGCACGCAATGGAATCAAAACGCTGGTAATTGACCGGGCGGCCAGTGTCGGTCAGGAATCGAACAAGCGCGCCATCGGCGGCATCCGTGCTACCCATTCAGACCCGGCCAAAATCCGCCTTTGCTTACGCAGCATTGATATTTTTTCAACATGGCAAGAAACTTATGGAGATGATATCGAATGGTACGCGGGCGGTTATGTGTTTGTGGCCTACCGGGAACGCGAGGAGAAAATCCTCAAAGAATTGCTGGTCAAACAGCATTCCTTTGGCTTGAACATCCACTGGCTGGATAAAAAGCAATTGTTAGAAGTCGTACCGGATTTAAATCCAAATGACCTGCTGGGCGGCACCTATTCGCCAGAGGATGGCAGCGCCTCCCCCATGCTGGCAATTCATGCTTTTTACCGCCATGCCCGTCGTCTGGGAGCCGAATTTCACTTTCACGAAACCATCGAAAATTTCACCCTCAAAAATGGTGAAATAAAAGCTGTCCACACCAACCGCGCAACCTATACAGCCGATATCATTATCAATGCTGCCGGAGGTCATGCCCGGCAGGTGGGCGAACTTGCCGGCCTTGACCTGCCGGTCTTTCCCGATTCTCACGAAGCTGCCATCACCGAACCGGTCACCCGCTTTCTCCATCCGATGATCGTGGACATCCGTCCGGCACCGGGTTCTTCGAATTTTTATTTTTACCAGCATCTCACCGGTCAAATCGTCTTTTGCATCACTCCTTCACCCAATATCTGGGGAACCGATACCGAGGAAACCAGCCAGTTTTTGCCGATGGTATCACGCCGGATGATAGAGGTGATGCCCCGCTTGAAACATATCCGTGTCCGCCGCACATGGCGAGGGCTTTATCCAATGACACCGGATGGTTTTCCAATCATTGGCTATGCGCAAAACCCGCGCAATATGCTGCTTGCGGTTGGGATGTGTGGCCAGGGTTTTATGCTTGGGCCGGGTGTCGGAGAATTGTTAAGCCGTCTGGTGCTTAACCGCACCGAACCAGAGGATGAGATCATCCTCCAAATCCTCTCACCTCAGCGTCAATTTGCCGGACAAGAATTACTGAAATAGGCCTGACCCTATGGTATGATTGACATCGCCCTCTGTGGGCAAACAGAGGAAAAATTAATCCTTGCATTACCGGACACTCATCATGGAATCACCAATTCGCGCCTTAATTTTTGACTTTGATGGACTGATCGTGGACACGGAAAGTCCCGAGTTTGAGACCTGGCTGGAAATTTTTAGAGAATTTGGAGCAGAATTGAAATTTGAAGAGTGGGTTGCGTGCCTGGGTACCAGTGCAGCTGCCTTTGATGCTGCCGGTATTCTATACCAGAGAACCGGTATCACCACGGATAATGAAACCCTTTGGACAGAACAAAAGAAACGTTCCATTCAAAAAGCCAATCGGTTACAGCCTCTGCCCGGTGTCGAAAGTTTGATAACGGAAGCAGTAAATGCCGGGCTGCACTTGGCGGTTGCTTCCAGTTCTCCTCGAACGTGGGTAGAGGGTCACCTCCAACGGCTTGGGCTACTGCCCTATTTTCAAGTAGTCCTCACAAAGGAAGATGTACATTCCGTCAAACCAGATCCTGCCCTTTACTTGAAAGCCCTCCAGCTGCTTGGGGTGGATGTCCATCAGGCCATTGCTCTGGAAGATTCTCCGAATGGAATCAGGGCGGCCCGCCGCGCCGGATTGTTTTGTGTTGCCATTCCCAATCCCATCAGTAAAAGATTGGATCTTTCCGAAGCCAGTTTCATCCTTGATAGCCTGGATCGCGTCACCTTGCCGGATTTAACCGCCCTGGTATCCGTTCATAATAATGGGCAAAATCTCAAATCTATCAAGGTGTAGAATATTTTCAATCCACATCTTGAAAGTCAGGCGGGAAAAGGTATACTTACTACAATCAGTAAATAAACGGGCAAAGCATGAAAATTGACAGCCTGATGGAAATTCTGCCGCAAAATTACTCGGTTGTTGACCGGGAAATGGTGATGCGTGCCTACCGGTTTGCCGAAGCCGCTCATCAGGGGCAAAAACGCGCCTCTGGCGAGCCCTATGTCAGTCATTGCCTGGCAGTGGCCGCCATTCTGGCTGAAATGCAGGTTCCCCCGGCTGTGGTCATTGCCGGCTTACTTCACGACACCGTTGAAGATACAATCGTCACACTCGAGGATATCCGCAAAGAATTTGGTGATGAGGTTGCCAGACTGGTGGACGGCGTTACCAAATTGACCAACTTACCGCGAGTTTCGCGGGGAGACCAGCACCGGGAAAGCCTGATCGCCGACGAGGATTTGCTACCCGAACCGGTGGAAACATCCTCTCGCAGCCGGCGCAAGGACATGACCAACGAAACCCTGCGCAAAGTCTTTCTGGCAATGGGGGATGATATCCGGGTAGTCCTGATAAAACTGGCAGACCGGCTGCACAACATGCGTACACTCGGTTACATGCCGGAAGAAAAACGCAAACGCATAGCCCAGCAAACGCTGGATATCTTTGCCCCGCTGGCTAATCGCCTCGGTATCTGGCAAATCAAGTGGGAGCTGGAAGATCTGGCCTTCCGCTATGTCAATCCCGAAAAATACCGCGAAATTGCTGAAAATCTGGCCGAACGCCGCCAGGACCGCGAACGACAAATTCAGCAGATCATTCAGCGGCTGCAAACCATCCTGCGAGAGAACGGCATCAAGGCTGAAATCAGCGGGCGCCCAAAGCACATTTACTCCATCTACAAAAAGATGGCCGAAAAAGGCAAAACCTTTGAAATGGTTCGTGACTTGCGGGCTGTCCGCTGCATCGTCAAAGATATTCCTTCGTGTTATGCTGCCTTGGGCGTCATTCATACCCACTGGCGTCCCATCCCGCAGGAATTTGATGATTACATTGCTGCCCCCAAGGATAACTTTTATCAATCACTGCATACTGCAGTAATTTACGATGATGGCAAACCCCTCGAGGTTCAAATCCGCACGATGGAGATGCACCAGAATGCCGAATACGGTATTGCCGCTCACTGGCGTTACAAGGAGCGTGGGCCGAAAGACGAACTCTACGAACAACGCATCAACTGGCTGCGGAAATTGATGGAATGGCGTCAAGAGATCGAAGATGCCCAGGAATTTGTGGAAGGCATGAAAAGCGATGTCTTTCAAGACCGCGTTTATGTCTTCACTCCGCGCGGAGATATTATAGACCTGCCAGCCGGCTCCACACCCATTGACTTTGCCTACCACGTACACACCGAAATCGGCAACCGATGTCGGGGAGCAAAAGTAAATGGCAAACTGGTTACGTTAGATTACACCCTTAAAACCGGCGATCAGGTGGAAATTCTGACCGCAAAACAGGGCGGGCCGAGCCGGGACTGGCTCAATCCATCGCTGGGATTGGTCAAAACCCAGCGAGCCAGATCCAAAATCCGGGCATGGTTCAAGAAGCAAGACCGCGAGCAGAACCTGACTCAGGGCAAAGCCATGTTTGAAAAAGAATTGCGCCGCCTTGGAATCACCGATGTGGACGTTGAAAAACTGGCACAAGATTTTGACTTCAAAAACGCAGAAGATTTATACGTTGCTGTTGGTTGCGGCGATATTGGACTGGGCAGGGTCATAAACCGCATCAGCGATGAAAACGCCAAAAAAGACCCCTTTATCTTTACCCTGCACCAGCCTAAAGAAACAAAACCCAGTGGAAACGGTGTTACCGTCCTCGGTTTGAAAGGCTTACTAACCACTTTCGCCCGTTGTTGTAATCCGGCTCCCGGTGATGAAATCGTCGGCTACATCACCCGCGGACGAGGAGCCACCATTCACCGCCAGGACTGCCCCAATGTGTTACGCCTGAAGGAACGCGAAAGGATCGTCAAAGTCACCTGGGGTGAACCTCACCAAACCTACCCGGTGCATGTATTGGTCAAGGCTTATGACCGGCAGGGTTTGATGAATGACATTTCCATGATCATCAGCAATGAAGAAGTCAACTTGCTCGACATTGATTTAAAGGTTACCCATAATCTGGCATCAATCCATATGGTTTTGGAAATCAGCGATATTAATCAACTCAGCCGAGTCCTGACCCGCATCGAAAATCTTCCTAATGTGCTGGAAGCCCATCGCACCAATCCCGGCTGATTTCTTAAGGCATATCCATGACAGACCTAATCTCAGTCAACCACGCCCTTTTAAAAATTCTCTCTGAATTTAATCCTCTACCGGCTGAAGAAATTGAAATATCTGAAGCGCTTTTCCGCACTCTGGCTGAAGATATTCATTCCCCGTTTGACCTGCCATTATTTGATAATTCAAGTGTAGATGGCTTCGCTGTATGTGCTGCTTCGGATATTCGTGCCGGTTCCCGCGGAAATTTCACCCTGCCCGTCGTAGGGGACATTCCGGCTGGTATTCATACTTCCCTTCGGCTTGCCAGAGGAGAAGCTGCTCGTATCATGACCGGAGCGCCTTTGCCGCAAGGTGCGGATGCCGTTTTACCTGTAGAAGACACCAGTTTCCCCTACCGTGATAGTTCTGCACCGTTACCTGCTCAAGTAACTTTTTTCCGTTTCCCCAGTCCGGGTGAAAATGTTCGCCCGCGCGGACAGGATGTCAAAAACGGCCAAAAATTACTCAGCCGAGGGAGAAAACTTCAGCCTCAGGATATCGGCATGCTTGCCACGCTCGGGCTTGACCGCATCCGTGTCATTCGCAAACCGCGCATTGCTTTATTTTCCAGCGGTGATGAATTGCTGACACCCGGTATCCCACCCCAGCCTGGCAAAATTTTTGATGCCAACAGTTATTCGTTAGGGCTGCTGGCGCTTCGCGAAGGGGCTGAAGTCATCCGTTTGGGCGTAGCCAGAGACGAATATCAGGCTGTGATGGAATTGTTTGAGAAAGCCAAAAATGCAAACGCTGACTTAATCCTGTCCTCTGCCGGTGTGAGTGTTGGAGCGTTTGATTATGTTCGTCAGGTACTGGAAGAACATGGGGAAGTTAAACTTTGGCGGGTGAACATGCGCCCCGGCAAACCCCTGACCTATGCTTCATATAAGGGATTACCCGTCATCAGCCTGCCGGGTAATCCGGTTTCGGCATTCGTTGGATTTTTGGTGTTTGTTCGTCCGGTCATCGCCAGACTCTCCGGACTTGAGCCGATTCCGCCCACCACCCTGCCGGTCATTCTGGAACATCCGGTTCTCTCAGATGGAAGGGAAAGTTACCTGCGTGCCATTGTCCAAAAATCACCGCAGGGATTCTTTGCCCGTCTGACCGGTCACCAGGGCTCAGGCAATTTATATTCTTTGGTACAGGCAAACGCTTTACTGATTATCCCGGCGGGTGTAAAATCATTGCCTGCCGGAGAAACAGTCCAGGCATGGCTTCTAGATAACGAACCATTACCGGTAGTGGAGAAACCTGAATGAGGCTTTGGAGAAGGGTTGCATGGCTTACAGCATTGGTGGGCGTACTCGACTCAATTTACCTGACGGTTCTCAAATTTAGTAACAATAAATCATTATGCATTCAGGGAGTTGGTGATTGCTGGTCGGTCAATACCAGTATTTATTCGGAAATATGGGGAATACCCATCGCATTGCTGGGATTGTTTGCTTATGCTGCTATCCTTCTCCTGCTTTGGGCTGAACAACGCAGCCGCCTGATTCATCAATATGCCGATTTTATTCTCTTTGGTGTCACATTAATCGGGGTCATTTACTCAGCTTACTTGACGTACCTTGAAATTGCGGTTATAAAAGCGATTTGTCCGTTCTGTGTGGTTTCAGCAGTCGCAATTTTGACATTATTTATTTACTCGGTGAAAAGACTGATTGACCCGAGCGGCAATGAATCTTAACTCCTCAGGAGGATCGAATGCCAAAAATCCGCTGCCATTATATTGATTGCGCTTTCCTGGATGATGGTTATTGCAGTGCAGCCCTCATTGAAGTTGACCCAGACTCGGGTTGCCTCACCTATTCTCCCACTACTGAAAGTGAACATGAAGATGAGTGGGACGAAGAAGAAATCGAGGAATGGGAAGACCTGGAAGAAGACCTGGAAGAAGAAGAGGAAGATTGGATTGACGACGAAGAAGAAGAATTTTAACTCTCTATGACCCCTCACGGTGATACCCCGGATGAGGCTGGTATTCCGGGGTTTTTTTGTGGAAAGTTGATGCAATGGCACAGGAAAATCTCCTCCAAAAAAATTTGCGATTCAACACCATTGTCAACCTGTTTGATGGAGGTTTTTTTGGGTTTGCGCTGGGGCTTGCCTCCTTTAGCACCGTAATTCCGCTTTTTATCGCCAACTTCACCGATTCTGCTGCCTTGATTGGATTGGTGCCTGCCATTCATGCGGTCGGCTGGCAATTTCCACAATTGTTGACTGCCCGCTGGGTCAGCCGCATGAATCGCTTTAAACCGTTTGTTTTATTCATGACCGTGCAGGAACGACTGCCCTTTTTAGGTCTGGGGTTACTGGCGTGGTGGTCTCCGGCGATTGACAATCAACTCATCCTGGCAGTTGCTTTTACACTCTTGATCTGGCAGGGGATCGGTGGCGGTCTGACCGCCAACGCCTGGCAGAATTTCATCGGTAAAATTATCCCCTTCAACTTACGGGCAACATTCTTTGGCGCACAATCCGCCGCTGCCAATTTACTGGGTGGAATTGGAGCAATTCTGGCTGGCTTTTTATTGGAACGCCTTCCATTCCCGAACAATTTTATGATCTGTTTTTTCCTCGCCAGCGTGATGATGGTCATCTCCTGGGTGTTTCTATCATTAAGCCGTGAACCGGATCACCCGGTTGTTCCTGACCCCGATGATCAAAAAGTTTTCTGGCAAAAAGTTTTGGTCATCGTCCGTCAGGATCGTCCTTTTCGCTGGTTTATCATCAGCCGCATTCTATTTCAGTTTGCAACCATGGCAGCCGCTTTTTATACGGTGTATGCCGTTAAAGTACTCGGCATGGGAGAGGTTGCCGCGGGAGTTATGACCAGTATCCTCTTCATCATTCAGGTTGTTTCCAACATGGCTTTTGGTTGGTTAGCAGATCGAAAGGGACGATTACCGGTCTTAATGATTGGGGCATTATGTGCGGTGATCGCCGCCGGGGCTGCCTGGCTTGCACCTAATTACAACTGGTTTTATGGCATCATGATCTTTGCCGGTATGGCAAGCTCGGTATTCTGGACAATTGGAATAGCCGTCAGCCTTGAATTTGGCACTGAACAGGAACGACCGACCTATGTCGGTTTGGCAAATACGCTGATAGCCCCCAGTGCAATTCTGGCACCCCTCTTGGGAGGTTGGCTGGCAGATCTGATGAGCTATCGCCTGACTTTTCTGGTTTCGGCTCTCTTTGGACTCTTAACCTGGTTAATCCTTTTCTTCTTTGTGCGCATTCCCCAAAAATCCCCCGCCCCGGTTGCGCTGGCTTATTCTCCCGAATCCAATCTCGACTCGCGCCACCAGTGATAAGCAAAAAAATATAGGGGTGAAATGAGGGTTATAAAAAAGAAAACAAATATCTTGGGAATTGCCAACGTCCACAAGAACAACAGGGCAAAAACAACAATCAGGATAGATCCCAGTTTCTCTTTTTTCAGGGCAATGATGTAACCGCAAATCAAGCCAAATTGAAAAATCAGGTTGAAGGGAAAATTGTTCTCGATAAGGTCTGGCTGTTGAAAAAGGAATTCGACCTGATCAATAAAGAACGCCCCCATCAAGAAGAGCATAACTACACAGAAAAAACGACCAATCCAAACGACCTTAAACCGATTAAGCGTAAAGAGAGGTTCATCATCCATGCATACACCAGTAATCACATTATATAATGTCTACTGTTTTAGTAAATAATATAGAGGGTATTCAAAGGAATTCCTAATACAAAAAGGCACTCGATTTTTTTTACTCGAGTGCCTTTCTTTTTATCCTAAACGGATTCATTTCATTTTTTGTTCAATCTTTGCCCATGTATCGCGCAAGGTTACGGTCAGGTTGAATACCAGCATTGAATCAGTAGAATCGGGATCCATGCAAAAGAATCCCTTGCGTTCAAACTGGAAACGATCACCCGGTTTTGCCTGAACAAGGCTCTTTTCCACTTTGCACCCCGGGATGATTTTCATCGATTCAGGGTTCAAATAATCCATAAAGGTTTTCCCCTCTTCAGGTTGATTGGGGTTGGGTACGGTGAAGAGGCGGTCATACCAGCGCACTTCGGCATCCAGTGCATGGGGGGCTGAAACCCAATGAATCGTCCCTTGAACTTTTCGGCCGTCTGGGGCATATCCGCCGCGCGTTTCAGGGTCATAGGTACAATGAATTTCGATAATCTGACCGGTTTGCGGATCTTTGACATAATCTACGCACTTGATAATGTAACCCCAGCGTAAACGCACCTCCCGTCCCGGAGCGAGGCGGTAGTATTTCGGGGGCGGTTCTTCGCGGAAGTCGTCGCGTTCAATGTAAAGTTCACGGCTGAAGGGTACTTTGCGCGTACCTGCGGAGGGATCTTCGGGATTGTTGATGGCCTCCAGTTCCTCGACCTGTCCTTCGGGATAATTGGTGATGATCAACTTGACCGGATCAATGACCGCCATTACGCGCGGCGCACGAAGATTCAAATCATCCCGCACCGCACTTTCCAGCAAGGCAACATCCACCACACTTTCTTTTTTGGAAACCCCCACCATGCCGATAAATTTGCGAATTGCTTCGGGTGTGTATCCCCTGCGGCGCATCCCGCGCAAAGTCGGCATTCGAGGGTCATCCCATCCGCGCACATGCCCCTCCTCAACCAGCTGCTTGAGGAATCGTTTGCTGAGGATGGTATAGGTCAGGTTGAGCCGGGCAAATTCAATTTGCCGGCTGGGGAAAATGCCTAACTCGCGGATAAACCAATCATATAACGGCCGGTGATCCTCATACGCCAAATCACAAAGAGAATGAGTAATTCCCTCAATCGAATCGCACTGACCATGGGCAAAGTCATACATGGGGTAAATACACCACTTGTTTCCGGTTCGGTGGTGCGGTGCATGGATTATCCGGTACATCACTGGATCGCGCATGTTAATATTTCCGGAAGCCATATCAATTTTGGCGCGCAAAACACACGCCCCTTCCAGAAATTCGCCTTTACGCATGCGTTCAAAGAGGTCCAGATTCTCTTCAACCGTTCGATTGCGGTACGGGCTTTCTTTACCCGGCTCGGTCAGTGTGCCGCGGTATTCGCGGATTTCCTCCGGGCTGAGATGGCATACATACGCCTTCCCCTTCTTGATCAGTTGAACGGCGAACTCATACAATTGTTCAAAATAATCCGAGGCATAATACTCCCGATCGCCCCAATCAAACCCCAACCAGCGGATGTCCTCCTTGATAGCTTCAACATATTCCACATCTTCTTTGACCGGGTTGGTATCATCGAAGCGCAGATTGGTAGTCCCACCAAATGCCTGAGCGGTCTCAAAATCAATACAAATGGCTTTGGCATGACCTATATGCAGATAACCATTTGGTTCCGGCGGAAAGCGGGTACGCACATAATTAAATCTCCCCGATTCGAGGTCTTCCCTCACCGCGTCGAGTATAAAGTTGCTGGATTCCTGGGTTTGATCGGTCATCAGTAAACCTCCTGTGTATTAGAGAAAAGCACCCTCTCGAAAGGGTGCTTACGCCATCAGGCTGGGGGCAGAGGATTCGAACCCCTATCAACAGATCCAGAGTCTGCTGTCCTGCCGTTGGACGAGCCCCCAAATCTAACGTGCCACATTCTATCACTATTCCATAAGGCTGTCTAGGCTTGCGCGGCGGCTTGTTCTTCCATTTGTTTCAGGAAGACAACCGCCTTTTCCATTCTTTGAATCACGGTTTCTTTCCCGATAATTTCCATACTCTCAAATAATGGCGGGCTGACTTTTTGACCGGTAACCGCCGCCCGTATCAGCCCAAAAACCTGAGCTGGTTTCAAGCCGGTTTCTTCCACAAATTGGCGCAGAGGAGGTTCGGCGGTGGATACCTGCAAATCCGGCAAACCTCTCAAGATTTCCAAAACCTTTTCGGCCAGTTCGCGACTCTGTTGGATCGTCAAATCTTTTACCAGTAAATCCTCAGCAGCCGGCTGAACATCCTCCATAAAAAAGAAACCGGCAATTTCAGGAGCCTCATCCAGGGTGTGCAAGCGTTCCTGGATCAATGGGATTATTTTAAGTAACACGTCGTCTGATACCGCAAATCCCTTATCCACCAGAAACGGCTTGACCCGTTTGGCCAGTTCTTCAATTGGTAAATGGCGAATATGCAATCCATTGAAATGGTCAAATTTGGTGAAATTAATGGCTGCCGGCGCAGGGTTTAATCGCTCCAAACTGAATTTTTCGATTAAATCTTCCAGAGTGAAGAACTCAGTATGATCGTCATAACTCCAGCCCATCAGCGCAATCCAGTTGACCACCGCTTCGGGTAAATAACCCAAACCCTGCAGATCCTTGATGAAAATGGAGTACCCATCCTTTATTAAATCCGCCGACTCCCGTTTGCTCATTTTGCCTTTTCCGCTCGGTTTGAGGAACACAGAAAGGTGAACCCAGACCGGTTCCTGCCAGCCAAAGGCACGGTGAATCAAACCATGCAATGGAAAGGTGGGCAACCATTCTGAACCGCGAATAACGTGCGTAATCTTCATCAGGTGATCATCTACCGCTGCTGCCAGATGGTATAGAGCCAACCCATCCGATTTGACCAGAATGTAGTCGTCCAACACCCGATTCTCGACCGTGATTTCTCCGCGCAGCAAATCGGTGACCGTTGTGGTTCCCTCCTGCGGCGTCTTGAAGCGAATCACATGCGGTTCACCTGCCATTGCACGCGTTTTTGCTTCACCCGGGTCAAGTCTTCGGCAGGTACCATCATAGCGCGGTGATTCTTTACGGCTCAACTGCTCCTGCCGAACCGCCTCTAATCTCTGCGATGAACAAAAGCAATAATAGGCTTTCCCCTCTTCAATCAGCTGGCGGGCGTATCGTTGGTAAATTTCTTTTCTCTCCGATTGGCGGTAAGGGCCAAAAGGCCCCCCTTTATCTGGACCTTCGTCCCACTCCAATCCAAGCCAGCGTAATCCGTTAATGATTTCTTCTTCAGCGCCGGGGACATAACGTTTCCGATCGGTATCCTCAATCCGCAAGATGAATTGCCCGCCAGTTTTTCGGGCAATCAGGTAATTGTAAAGCGCAGTACGCGCCCCCCCAATGTGTAAATGCCCGGTTGGTGAAGGCGCAAAACGGACACGCACAGGTGATAATGATTCAGCCATATTGCTCCTTGAAAATTTCAGAAATCTAAGGTCTGGCTATGGGCAGCCACACTTTCCACCAATCCAATCCCCAGAACCAATGAAATTAACGAACTACCGCCATAACTGATAAATGGTAAGGTCAAACCTGTTACCGGCAGAACGTTTAGGTTGACTCCGATATTGACTGCCATTTGAAAGAAAATCAATATAGCGATGCCATAAGCTATTAAACTACCGAAAGTGTCGCTTGCCTTTTGAGCCACCCTTAAACAGCGGATCACCACAAAAACCAGTAATCCGATAATCATGGTGGTGCCGATAAATCCAAATTCTTCCGCCATCGCCGAAAAGATAAAGTCGGTGTGACGGACTTTAAGAAAACGCAACTGCACCTGTGTGCCGGCTCCGTATCCTTTCCCGAACAACCCACCATTCCCAATTGTGATCAGAGCCTGTTCGATGTTGTAGGTTTCACCATGGCGGGCGTTTGGGTCCGGGAACAAGAAGTTCACGATCCGATTGACCTGATACGGCTCTATAAATGGCACATCAACACCTGCTGCCAGCAAGCCGACCAGCGCCGCAAAAATCAAGATACCAGCCACTCCAAAAATAATCATATAGCGGGTGGGCAAGCCGCTAATCCACAACAACGCAAACCAGATAACAATGACCACAATGGAAGTGCTAAGGTTGGGTTGCAGTAAAATCCAGACTACCATCCCAAAGGTCATCAACGCACTTTTACCAATCCAGATCAAGTTCTTTGGCTGACCGGCTGTACGGGAAAAGTAATCTGCCAGTACAATGATCATGATGATCTTGGCCAGTTCGGATGGTTGAATGTTGATCACACCTGCGCGAAACCAGCGCGTTGAGCCAAACGCCGCTTCGCCAATGATATTAATCCCAATCAACATCACAACCCCAAAAATGTACATCAAGCGGGAAAGTGAAGACCACGTTCGATAATTAATTGAGGCCACAACAAGGATGATCCCCATTCCTAATGCAACATAAATGGTCTGGCTTTGTACCGAACCAGCCAGTTCTTGGTTGCCAGCAATGGCTGAGCGGATCATCACAATCCCAAACACGCTCAGGATTAATACCGCACCAAATAACCAGTAATCAAAATGACGCCAGATTTCCCGTCTCAACATTTTTTATTTTTTTCTTATTGCTATCTCCGGCGGGCATTGGCGGGTTTGAGCGGAATATCGGCAATCAAGCGCTGCTCCCGCCCGTCCTGCGCCATATCAATTCTCACCGCCGCGGGATCAATGGCCACATGCCGTGAAATAACTTCCAGCAATTCGTTTTTCATTAATTCCAATTGGTGGGGAGTCAAATCCGTCCGGTCGTGAATCAAGACCAGTTTCAATCTTTCTTTGGCTTGTTCAGCGCTTTTATCTTTCTTACCCAGCAGTTGTTCCAGCCAGCCTGCCATAATTAAGCACCTCCTGTACGGAACATTCGGCCAAGGCGGGCAAAAAATCCATCCTTTTCTTCCAGACTGAGGAACGGCACCTGTTCACCATTCAGGCGTCGCGCAATATTCTGGAAAGCCAATCCGGCTTTGCTTTTGCCATCCAGCGCAACCGGCTGCCCGCGATTGGTGGAAACAACCACTGCCTCATCTTCCGGAACAATACCAATTAATTCAACTGCCAGCAATTCCAGCACATCATCGGCGTTGAGCATATCTCCGCGCTTGACCAGATTCATGTTAACCCGATTCAAAATCAAACGGGCAGGACCCTTCTCTTCCGCCTCAATCAAGCCGATGATTCGATCTGCATCCCGTACGGCTGAAACTTCTGGATTGGTCACCACCACCACCACATCCGCTGGGGCAAGTGCATTACGAAAACCACGTTCAATCCCGGCAGGGGAGTCAATCAAAATCCAATCTGCTTCATTGCGCAATTCATCGCACAGACGAACCATATCACTAGGCGACACGGCGTTTTTATCCCGCGTTTGAGCCGCAGGAATCAGGTAAAGTTCGGGCAAACGCTTATCACGGATCATCGCTTGCCGCAAACGGCAGCGCCCTTCAACAACATCTACCAGGTCATAAACGATGCGGTTTTCCAGTCCAAGCACTACGTCCAAATTGCGCAACCCGATATCCGCATCAATGCAAACCACCTTGTAAGATAAGCCCGCCAGAGCAACGGCAATATTGGCAGTGGTGGTGGTTTTTCCCACCCCACCCTTTCCGGATGTCACGGTAAGTACTTTAGCAGTCATTCTCCTCCCCTGATTCGCCTGGTATTCCATGGTTCTGTAACAATTTCATTTTTCACAACCCGTGCCATTTCAGCACCTTTATTTTTCTTTTTGGAAGGTGGCGCATAAAAAAGATTGGCTATGCGAAGTTGGGTTGGGTTCATTTCCAATGCGCACACTACGCTGTGTTCATTCCCTTGCGCCCCAGCATGCACCGTCCCACGCAGTCTTCCCCAGATGACAACATTCCCGTCAGCAATGATTTCTGCCCCGGGATTCACATCGCCGATGACCACTACATGACCATGCGTCGAAACCCGAAATCCCGACCGCAGCGTCCGTTGAATTAATATCGCATCCTCGCCGGGCAATTGGGTATCCATCTGACGGATAACCCGCTCCGGTTTTGGGGTGGAAAGTCGGGTTGCCAATCCCAAAACTTGAGCGGTCCGCTCGGTTACCGGGGAATTGCTGACGACCGCCCAGAGAGAAATTTCACGATCAGAAAGGCGGTCGCGCAAAGCACCCATTTGGGCAGCGTGAAGGATACGATTTCCAACATCCAACGCCATTCGCGCCCCGCGAAAGAAAGCCCCTTTTTCTTCGATCTGTTTTAATAACCGTTCCTGTAAAGTTTCCCAGTCACCATCGCCTAAAGTCACCAGCAATCCTTCTCGAATTCCTTTGATCGTGATGGCGGAATCTTTCTCGCTGCCGGGCTTGTAGCCGGCCTGTTCTTCCGGATTCGTCGTTCTAGTAATCATAAATATCCATTATAGCAAAGCCCGCCCGCCTGTGTTGCAAAAATGGGGGTGGCTTTCCTCAGTTTTCATTCACCTTCATCAATCTTTTTTAGTTCAAAGTAGGCTTCCATGGTTCGCCTGACCACTGGCGCAGCCAGTACCGCACCTTCGCCACCGTTATAGACAAAAGCTACCACCGCAATTTCGGGATTGTTATAGGGCGCAAAACCAACATACCAAGCATGGGATGGCCAGTTGCCGCGCTGACACAACCCTTTTTCGCGGGCAACGTTGTCACAATACTCAGCTGTGCCGGTTTTACCAGCCGACTCAAAAGTAGCTCCAGCAAAAATCAGAGATGCCGTACCTTCGACGGTTGTGTAACGCATACCTTTGCGTACCTCTTCCAACACCCACGGCTGAACAGTTTTCTTTTCACCCGTTTGGAAGAAGTTTTCATCATAGATATTGATCACGGGGTCTTTGGTGATGTCCCAAATGACCTGGGGAACAAACGGACGGATGACCTCTCCTTCGCTATTGGTAATTTCATGAATGAGGGTAGGTTTCATCATTCGGCCGTTATTGGCAATCGTCGCCGCAGAAACCAATACCTGGAGGGGTGTTGCCAGGTCATACCCTTCACCGACTGCTGCCAGGTAGGTATCTCCGGTTGCCCAGTTTTCGCCAACCGAACGCCGTTTCCAGGTTGGGTCCGGCACTAGTCCATCTGCTTCCCCCGGCAGTTCTATGCCAAATGTTCGCCCATATCCCAACGCCTGAGCATATTCTTTAAGGCGCCAAATCCCTAATCCGCCGTTCGGTACCTCGTTCTGGTAGCCGCCGCCCAGTTTATAAAAATATACATTGCAGGAAACCCCCACTCCTTTAACAAAATTAACGTCCCCATGGCCTTCGCCGGTGGTTTTGTAGGTGTAACACACATACTCCTCAAAACGGGGGCGGGGATCGTTGGGGGCAAAGCGCTGTTCCAGTTTAATCACACCCGGATCAAAGATCTCCTGTTCCGGAGTAACCACCCCTTCATTTAATGCTCCTATGGCGGTTGACAGTTTATAAACTGAACCCGGTGAATGTTCCGCAGAAATCGCATGGTTAAAGAGCGGACGGGCCGGGTCACGAGTCAATTGTTCATAATAATAAGCGGGTATGAAACGCGCCATACGGTTATTTTCAAAAGTCGGGTGAGAAACCAGCGCCAGAATCTCACCGGTACGAACATCCATCACGATCACCACCCCTTGCGTGTAACGGTCCGGATCTCCAACGCGGATATTGTAAAATTGCATATTGTTCAACAATGCCGCCCGCGCCGCCGATTGCAGCCGAACGTCAATCGTCAGGTGGATATTATTACCCGGTACCGGTTCAATGGGAGGTTCAACATCGCGAATGATTTTACCGGCATTATCCACTTCCACAACTCGCCGCCCGTTTTTACCCATTAAGATATCATTCAGGCTGTTTTCCACGCCGGCGTACCCCACTTTATCGCGATTGGCGACAAAGCCAAGGCTTTCCCAGTAATCCTGTTCAATTGCCGGAATCGGTCCCAAAAACCCAACAATGGTTGAGGTAAGTACGCCAGTTGGATAATCCCGAATCGGTTCGATTTCAATTTCTACACCCGGCAGGTCGGCGCTCTTCTCACGAATGACCATGGCGGTCGTTTCATCAATATTACATTTGACTCGTACCGGGCTGAATGGTGCCAGTGAGTCGCCGATAAACACAATTTGTGCAATTCCCAAATCGTTGAAACATGGCGTGAAGTTGCGGACAGTTTCCTCATTGATCTCCCCGTTGTTGACGGGCACATTGATCAATGCGGACAATCGGCGATATACCTCCTGAACAGCACCTTCATCGGTCGGCAGGTTTGCTGGTGTGATAACTACATTATACGAAGCCACATTTCGCGCCAGTACGGTACCATTCCGGTCAAAAATCAACCCGCGCTGGGTTGGCAGGCGGACAATATTTGTTCGGTTATCTTCCGCTCGAATCAGATAGGCCTGACTTTGGAGAATCTGAATGGTGAACAACCGAAACAAATAGAAAGCAATCACACCGCCAATCACAACATAGGTGGTAATCAAGCGCCAACCGCTAAGCAACTGAGGTGCAGGAGCAGGAGTATTCTCGTTCATGTTTCGGAATAAATTACTTCAACCGGATAAACCCAATGAGCGAGGTCATTGACAATTACAAAAATGGGCAGAGCAAAAATTAAATTAAGCAGAGTACTCGGCAATGTTACCAGAGAGATACTCTCTTGAACAGGGAGCGTTGTTCCGTTAAAGAACAAAGCAACGAAGGTGATACCATGATAAATGAGTGTTCCTAAAACCGTCAAAAGCAGCATTGCCAGAATCGGGGTCTGCCAGACCTGCCTTTGTAAAAGTCTTCCAATTCCAGTTGTAATCAAATAAGCCGCCAGAGGAGCAAAAAAAGGGGTCGCCGAAACCAGCGAAACCATGATACCGCCGATCAACGCCCATTGCCAGGCGTGTTTGACTCGCTCATGCAGCGCCCAACCGATCACAAACAACATGAGTAAATCAGCCGTTCCCTGAAGCAGCGGCAGGCGACTGACAATTGCCAGTTGTAGCATCAGCAAGACGGTGAAAATTGGAATACCCAGCAGAGAGACCAGCATCTCAAATCAAGGTGAAGTGGGTGGAATTAAAGGAGAAAAATCCACCGGCCTGAAGTTGGTGATCACCAGCACGGCCTGCAATGTAGAAAAATCAACAACCGGCTGAACAGCCCCAGACTGAAACAACTCGTTTGACTGCTTTCGTACAGAGATGACCTGCCCAATCAGCAAGTCGGACGGGAAAGTTCCGCCCAGACCGGAAGTCAGTACAAGGTCGCCTGCCTGCAGGGGAGCATCCTGTGATACCATTTCAACGGTCAAATCGCCAGTAACGGAACCGACCAGTTGCGCCTCACTACGATGTGGTTCAATGCGCACATTCACAACCGAGGAAGGATCCGTAATCAGCCTCACTCTGGCTGCAGTGGCAGTTACTGCGTCTACCTGCCCAACCAAACCCTGGTTTGTGATCACCGGCATACCACGACGCAGTCCATCATCCGAACCTCGATCAATGAAAATGTATTTCAGGAAAGGATTTGGATCTTTGCCGACCACAGCAGCCGCCACATACTGCCCACCCTGGGGATTGGATCGGGCAAAATCCAGCAGGGCATACAAAACCTGTGCTTCACGCAATTGCTGTTGTAATTCGATAATTTGAGATTGCAGATTGGTAACTTCCTGCTCCAGTTGTTGATTTCGCGCCCTGAGGGTAGCCACATCCCGCGGCACGGTAACAAATTCATAAACAGCAATATAGCGGGTTGCCAGCCATTCTTGAATATTGACCAGCGGTGAAAGCACACTTCCAAATAGCGGGGTCATGTAACCGCTTAAGGCAAACAAAACCAGCCCCACCCCTACCAGCAGCAGTGTTGCGGTTTGCCAGAATCCAGAACCGGATGTTTTCATGTCTTGCCCAGCACTTTATCACACAATAACCAGAGGTACAATGGCTGGTTATCGGCTGCCCGTTCGATCCAATCCAACCAGAAAATCGGCATATTTATCGATATCCTCAAGGATCATCCCGGCACCACGCGCCACACAGGTCATCGGATCTTCCACCACCCATACCCGTAAATGCAATTCATCAGCCAATCGTTCAACCAGTCCCTGTAATTGCGCACCACCGCCCGCCAGACAAACGCCCGTTTCAATCAAATCTGCCACAATTTCCGGCGGCGCCTCATCAATTGCGTCTTTGATGGTATCCACAATCACCTGAACGGAACCAGATATTGCTTCGCGAATTTCAACCGATGAGATTTCCAGTGTTTCCGGCAATCCGCTGACCAGATTTCTACCGCGGACACTCATGGTCTTTTCTTCCGGCAGTGGGTAAGCCGATCCAACCTGCATTTTCACCAGTTCTGCCATTCTTTCGCCAATGAATAAATTATACTTATTGCGGATGTACTGGATGATATCTTGATCCATCTCATCGCCGGCAACCCGCAATGAACGCGAAACCACAATTCCGCCCATTGAAATAATTGCCACTTCGGTTGTGCCGCCGCCGATATCCACAATCATACTCCCTTGAACTTCAGCAACAGGCAAACCTGCACCTAATGCGGCAGCGCGCGGCTCTTCGATCAGGTAAGTCTCCCGCGCCCCGGCAGACATGGCCGCGTCATACACGGCTCTCTTTTCAACCTCGGTTGCCCCCGAAGGAATGCCTACCACTACTCGCGGTCGCGGCATGGGCACTACGGACTGTTGATGAGCTTTTCCAATAAAATAACCCAGCATGGCCTGAGTAATTTCAAACTCTGAGATGACACCATCACGCAAGGGGCGCACCGCAATCACATTGGCGGGAGTGCGCCCGACCATTTCTTTTGCTTGTAATCCAATGGCGAGCGGGCGGCGAGTTCGTTTTTCAATCGCTACCCAGGATGGTTCGTTGATGACAATTCCTTTACCCCGTACATTGACCAGCGTGTTGGCTGTTCCAAGGTCAATGCCAATATCCAGAGAAAACAATCCCATCAGCCAGTTGAAAGGATTGAAAGCCAAATTATTCTCCTCAATCCATTATGGATTTTGTAATTTTTATACGCAGATCAATCAAAAATTATACCATAGAGCATATTGTGACCGTTCCAAAATTGGTAAATTGATAAATTGGAGCAAGCCCCGTCCATAAAACATTCTTTCGGATGCTTCAATGGATAATCGAAGCCAAATCGAGACCCTTGGATAAATGATTGCCGCAAAA
>Ga0308398_1000335_pt1 | contig 30703 bp, 27 predicted proteins | sample Hotspr20SampleT9_FD_202360 | JGI IMG/M metagenome (GOLD analysis project Ga0308398, IMG submission 202360) | Hot spring phototrophic mat microbial communities from Mushroom Spring, Yellowstone National Park, Wyoming, United States - 20051001_T9 ...
AACCATACCACCGGACCAGAACGCATCTTCGCAGGCAGAAATAGGTCTGCGATAACCCCAGCTAGCAACAGCAACAGCAGATAAAGCAATGCGCTTTGTACCGTCCCCACCCTCAAGGAACGCGGATCCAGCCACTGCCACCATCTTTTCCCTCCCAGTGGCACCCCCGTCGACGCGAAGAGAGCGATGGTGGCAAGCGAAGCGGCTGTTACAATCGCCGTATAGTTGGGTACAGGGACGGGAAAAGCTGCTCTCTTCGCCGTCAACATCGCAGCGAATAGAGACAGCAGATGTAAAAGCGCCGTCAGCAAGCGCGTTTTCCATGCCCCCTGCCGGGCATCGGGTAACAGGTAGTTCGCCGCCACCTGCAGCAGGATAGCCAGAGTGAGCAACACAGATGCCGCTGTCAACAGCCAGAACGGCCACGAAGTGAAACCGATACCCGGCAAGAAAACGGATGTGGAGGCACCCCTAAAGGCTCGGCTCAGTACCAAAGCAATGCCGAACACGATGCCCGCGAAGTAAACGCTCGCCAGTATGCCATAGGTCAACACGTTTGCCAGAGTGGTATTCGAGCATATCGCGCTCATCATCAAACCGAAGGCTGCCAGCAGCGCGCCGGTGATGAGCATGCCCGCATACCGCTCCAGCATGACGCCGGTATCTATACCTCCCATCAGGAACAGCACAGCGATTAGAGGCATGCCGCACAGGATCAGCACCACGACAAACGCCAGCGCGGAGGCGAACTTACCCCACACTATTGCCAAGCGGGAGAGTGGCGTCATGATGAGCAGGTCGTAGGTGCGTTGTTCGCGTTCCATCGTAATCGCGCTGGTGGTAAGGGCTGGCGTGATGAAAGCCACCAGAAACCACTGGGTTGCCACCAGCGTCTCGAACAGCGTCTGCGCCAGACCTGCGGTGCTACGCGGCACCCCAGCAGCCATAAACTGGTCGTACGAAATCAACACTACCAGCCCCAGCGCCAGTAGGTATGCAACGAGGCAACCATACGTTCGCGCCCCGCGCATCCGCTGGCGCGAGGACTGCCGGAAGACGGGGTTCTCCAGCCGTTCTATCACTATTGCACCGCTCCCTGCGTGACGCGCATGAAGATGTCTTCCAGGTCGGTAGGTTGCTCGGCAAAGGAGAGCACTTTGACTCGCTTCTCCGCCAGAGCCCACACCACACGATAGTGCTCGCCCGGTGGACCCACGTAGTGCGCCCGGATGACCCCATCCTCCACACGCACGTCACGGATATCCTCCAGCTGGCTCTGCAACACCTGTACTGCCGCATCGGTATCGTCAGCCACCTTAATTTCCAGCACGTGAGAACCGGTCAGCTGGCGCATGATGGTATGAATCTCGCCGCTGATGAGCAGTTCTCCCCGCTCGATAATGGCAATCTTGTTGCAGATATCCGCCAGTTCGGGCAGAATGTGGGAGGAGATAAGGATGGTCTTGCCCATGTCGCGCAGCTCTTTCAAAAGTTCTTTTATTTCGATGCGGGCGCGCGGGTCCAGCCCGGACGCAGGCTCATCCAGCAGCAACACCTGAGGATTGTGCAGCAGGGTTTTGGCAAGGCACAATCTCTGCTTCATCCCGCGCGAGAGAGCCTCGACGTAGTCGTTCCTTTTGTGCGACAGGTCGGTCAGCGCAAGCACATCGTCTATCAGTTTCTCGCGTTCGGAGCGCGGGATGCGATAGGCGCACGCGAAAAAGTCCAGATATTCCCATACTTTCACATCATCGTAGACGCCAAAAAAGTCGGGCATGTAGCCGATTAGGCGCCTCACTGCCTCCGGTTCCTTGACCACATCGTGCCCGGCGATGGTGGCGGTACCGCTTGTCGGCTCGAGGAGAGTAGCCAGCATCCGAATGGTGGTGGTCTTGCCTGCGCCGTTTGGTCCGATAAATCCCAGAATATCGCCCGCGTCGATGCGCAGGTTCAGGTTGTTCACTGCCACCAGATTGCCATACTTCTTGGTGAGCTGGTGTGTTTCTACGAGTGACACGGCGTTTCTCCTCGCCCGTCCTTTCCGCGTGACGTCGCCTGTAGTCATACAGATTAACACAAAGACACCTCTTCTGGCAAGAGGATACACTGGTGTGCAGGACGAATTTCACGTATCAAGGGGCTACTGGGCAGCTCATGGTGCCCGGTGACAAGGAACAGAACAGGCATGAGGTGACAATTCCAATGATTCGGATAGCGATTGCAGGATGCGGCAGCGTCAGCCGCCACTACCTGAATGACCTGCAGACCAGCCAACACGCGCAGGTCGTCGCTGTGTGCGATATGTTCGAAGAACGAGCCCGTGAACGTGCTGAGGAGTTCGGCGTGCCGCGTGTCTTCACGGACGTGGACGAGATGCTCAGCCAGTGTGAGTTTGATATGCTCATCAACTTGACGTCCATGCAGCAGCATTATCCCATTAACCTGAAAGCACTGCAGGCTGGCAAGCACGTTTTGTGCGAAAAGCCGTTTGCCACCTCGCTGGAGGAGGGACGAACGCTGATAGAAACCGCGAAGCAACGCGGGGTCTACCTCTGGGGCGCGCCAACGGTCGTCACCAGCCCGGCATTCCAGTGCATGGCATCACTGCTGGCGCAAAAAGCGGTTGGCGACGTCTATGTTGCCCGTGCGTGGTACGGGCACGCAGGACCCAGCTGGGGACCGTGGTTCTACCAGAAAGGTGGCGGTTGCCTGTTCGATCTGGGCGTGTATAACATCACCACACTGACGGGGCTCCTCGGTCCTGCCAGAAGCGTTACTGCCCTGATGGGCACCGCCATCAAGGAGCGGTTTGTAGAAGGACAGCATGTCCATGTAGAAGCGGACGACAATACCATTGTGCTGATGGACCATGGCAACAGTGTCTTCTCCTGTTTGATGACCGGTTTCGTCTACGGTCCCTATCACGAGGAACGCACTATTGAGCTGGTCGGCACGAAGGGCAGTATCAACATGCTGGGCTGGGACTGGCATCCGAAGGGCGTGGAGGTCTGGGACGGGGAAGCCAGCGCGTGGAAGGTGGTCTGCGAAGACCAGAAGGGCTATAACTGGAATCAGGGCGGCTCGTATCTGGCGCGGTGCCTTGCCACGGGCGAAAAACCGCTTATGACCGCCGAACACGCCTTCCATGTGCTGGAGGTCATGCTCGCCGCGCAAAAGTCTGCCGCAACAGGACAGCGGATAGAAGTGCACAGTCGTTTCCACGCCCCATGGTGGGAAGGATGAAATTGCAGGCTGGGTAAGCCGCTCCCTAACTGCCACGCGCGTGAAGTAGCCGTTGTTCCAAGTGAGGTCTCCCCTTGCATCCTCGCCAAAGTTAGGGTATTATAATGCTTGGATTAGCACTCGGCATTGTCGAGTGCTAAAATACTGGTTGAGGAGGTGAACCAGCGATGCCTGAGACCGCAGTGAAGGTACAGCTCAAACCGCTTGCAGACCGTATTGTCGTCAAACCGATGGAAGCGGAAGAGGTGACCAGTGGTGGCATCGTCTTGCCCGACACCGCTAAGGAAAAGCCCCAGAAGGGCGAGGTGGTTGCCGTGGGACCGGGCAAGATGCTGGATAACGGCAAAGTGGTCGAGATGGAAGTCAAAGTTGGTGATGTCATCTTCTACTCGAAGTACGGTGGTACGGAGATCAAAATCAACGGCGAAGAGTACGTCATCCTGCGCCAGGACGACGTGCTGGCAGTAATTGAGAAATAAGGAGGGATTGACAAATGGCGGCAAAGATGCTGTTGTTCGATGAGGAGGCGCGTCGGGCGCTGGAGCGCGGTGTGAACAAACTGGCGGACGCCGTTAAGGTGACGCTGGGACCGCGCGGACGTACGGTTGTGCTGGAAAAGAAGTTCGGCAGCCCTACCGTGATTAACGATGGGGTAACCATCGCCAAAGAGATAGAGGTGGAAGACCCCTTCGAGAACATGGGCGCGCAGCTCGTGCGCGAGGTCGCCAGCAAGACCAACGACGTGGCAGGCGACGGAACCACCACCGCCACCGTGCTGGCTCAGGCTATCGTGCGCGAGGGCTTGCGCAACGTCGCGGCTGGCGCGAACCCCATGCTTCTGAAGAAGGGCATTGACCGCGCCGTAGAGGCAGCAGTAGAGGAAATCCGCAAGATTGCGACCCCTGTGGAGACCCGCGATGAAATCGCCAACGTTGCCACCATCTCCGCCAACGACCCGAAGATTGGCGAACTGATTGCCGACGCAATGGAGAAGGTGGGCAAGGACGGCGTGATTACCGTAGAGGAGAGTAAGGGCACCGAGACCACGCTCGAGCTGGTCGAGGGAATGCAGTTCGACAAGGGTTACATCTCGCCCTACTTCGTGACCGACCCCGAGCGCATGGAGGCGGTGCTGGAAGAGCCGTTCATCCTGCTGTATGAGAAGAAGATTAGCGCGGTGCAGGACCTCATCCCCATTCTGGAGCAGACCGCCCGCATGGGACGCCCGCTGTTGATTATCGCCGAGGATGTGGAAGGCGAGGCACTGGCGACGCTGGTGGTGAACAAGCTGCGCGGCGTGCTGAACGTGGCGGCGGTGAAGGCGCCTGGCTTCGGTGAGCGACGCAAAGCGATTATGGAAGACATCGCCATCCTCACCGGAGGCAAGTTCATCACCGAGGACCTGGGCATCAAGCTGGAGAACGTGGACATCTCCATGCTAGGTCGCGCCAAGAAGGTCATCGTCGCCAAAGAGGAGACCACCATCGTGGAGGGTGCGGGTTCCCCGCAGGCGGTGCAGGGACGCATCGCGCAGATTAAGCGTCAGATCGAGGAGACCGACTCCGATTACGACCGCGAGAAGCTGCAGGAGCGGCTGGCGAAACTGGCAGGCGGCGTGGCGGTTATCAAGGTGGGTGCCGCCACCGAGACCGAGCTGAAGGAGAAGAAGCACCGCATTGAGGATGCGCTGTCGGCGACCCGCGCGGCGGTGGAAGAGGGTATCGTGCCTGGCGGCGGCGTTACCCTGCTCAACGCTATTCCAGCGGTGGAGGCGTTACAGGCAGAAGGCGATGAGCTGGCTGGCATCAACATCGTCAAGCGGGCGCTGGAGGAGCCGGCTCGCCTCATCGCCTCGAACGCGGGTGCGGAAGGCTCGGTCATCGTGGAGAAGGTCAAGACCCTGCCGAAGGGTCATGGTTATGACGCGGCGAAGGGCGAGTTCGTAGACATGATCAAGGCGGGCATCGTCGACCCGGCGAAGGTTACTCGCTCCGCGTTGCAGAACGCCGCCTCGATCGCGGGCATGTTGCTCACCACCGAGGCGCTAGTCGCGGAGAAGAAGGAAGAGGAGAAGTCCGCATCTGGAGCACCCTCATACTAATTTCGTAGACTGCTTGGGGGCTCGGGGACGGGTGAGCCCCGTCCCCTTTTTGGCTATGGAGACAAGACGAAAAGCATCCAGCGCGGCGGCTCCAACCCGATTACTGTTCGGGCGCCCGTCGGCTGGGGAATGGGATACATGGCTCCAATGACTGGCTCATACGGCACACGACGTTGCTGCCTCCATACCTGCACGAGAGCTTGCCTTTCCCTGTCGTTCGCCGTAAAGTATGACCGAAAGACCAGCTGCCGAGCGGTTTCGTAGTGCGATGCCCAACCTTGTAGCCGCTCGCCATCTGGGGGACTGCCGACCATTGGTGTTAGGATGGCAAACTGCGGTTGCACCTTGCGCAGCACCTCACCGATAGCTTGCATGTTCGGTAACTGCTGGTTCACGGTAAGCCCACCTTCCCCTTGACCGATTTGAATCGGAACCTCGACCAGCGGCGTCTCGGGCAGCCATGTCCAGACGTGGTGTGTATACCACGCCGCCTTCCACGGCACGTCTGAAATGCCGACAAACGGCGTTTCAACCTTCCTATTGGGGGAGCGTTGCTTGAGTTCGGCGGCAATGCGGTCAAGACGCTGCGCCATCACCGAGAACGCAATCAGCTCGTCGCGCTGCGGCTTGGGTTCACGGAACACTAAGGCGAGAGTCAAAGGCAGCACGACAATGAGCACCACGCCTGTCAGTGCCACGCGCCACACACGTCGCGCATCCTCACCAAGCAGTGTCTCCAGCAAATCCCGCAGGCTGCCCACAGCCAGCAGTGCAAAACTCGCCGCGAAGCATTGCAGCGCCGGGACGTTGCTCCCCGGCACGCCAAAGGAACTTCCGAGCAGCAATAGCGCTGCCGTCCACCATATCATGTTGCGCCAGAGCGCGAGCGCACGCAATCGCATCGGGATAAATAGACCGGCGAACGCCAAAGCCATCATCACCGGGTGCGGGAACGTCAAGAGGGCGTAGATACCGTTTCGCAGGTTACGTGACCACTTGCCGAGGATTTGTTGGGTGTGTTCGCGGAACATAGACATCGGGCTCGGAGCACGCGAGTTCTCGTCGTACTTCCGGTAGAGTGAGTAGCCGGGGTAGGGTTTGGTTGCCATACCGACCTCGTACACGCGCAGGTTGAAAAACGGATTGCCGAAGAGCCGGGTATTGCGTATCCAGTAGGGCAGGCTGATAAGCGCGAATCCCAGCAAGAAAAACGCCACGTGCTTGCCGCGGCGTTCGGGATTGGTGACAGCCAGGTAGATGCTTGCGGGAATCAGCAGCACCCACAGCGAGATTTGCGTCAGGTAAGCCATACCAGCCATCACCCCTGCCCAGAAGCTGCGCCGTGGGCGACGCTCCTGCCACACTTCCTCCATCTCGCCAGTGACCGGGTCAACAGTTACTTCGCTGGGGCGGTAAAGTAAGTAGCAGGCTGCCAGCAACAGAAAACCCGCCATCGCCGTAGGCCCGCCGGAAATCGCTAGCGTCGACAGGGCGGCATCGGTCAATAGCAGTATCGCCGCCGCCCAGTATCCCACCGACGGGCTAAACAGGCGCTTCCCCACAAAATACACCAGCACCAGACTGAGGACAAACCATATAATCGACCCCAGCGCGAGCGTACTGTCCTGCGTGCCCCGATAAAGCACCAACGCCAGAAACATCGGGTAGAGCGGACCGTGTTCCAGGTCGTATGCCTCGCGCACATCCTTCCAGAAATACAACCCCAGCGGGACAATGTTATTGGTGACGAACCCTCGTCCCTTCGAGAGGTTGTATGCGATCTGGCCGTAGTCCATCGCTTCATCGGACGGGCTAGTGAAGTATGCCCGGTAAAAAAGCCCTATCACGCCGAACGCCATGGCTAACGACACTATCCACAACACAACCTGCCGGACGATGTCCCTTCCGGTGCGATGGGCAGTAGTTCGCGCTTCATCCAGTGTCATACTCCTGACTCCTTCCTGCGACTGCGTGGTGCTCTCTCTAATTCTTGCCGAATGTCTTGTTGTCCTCTAGTGACAAAGAGTATTCTGTCCGATGCGTCATACCTTTCATACTTGCAACATTCGGGCGAAACTTCTAAAATAGTGACAGTGCCTTTTTGAGGGGATTTCCACCATGCGAGCGGTTGGGAAGACACGTTTTGCGGTTCAGGCGCCTTCCGTTGCCATTGCGGGCGTGCAGCAAAGGGAGGGCGTGGAGGAAGCTGCACGCGAGCGAGGGGTCACCCTGCGCTCCGTGTTGATTGGTACGCTGCTTATCCCGGTCAATACCTACTGGATTATCCAGGTGGAAGGGATCTGGCATCGGAACCACGCAACTGCCATGTCTCTTTTCTGGAACACGGTTTTCTGCTTGATGCTATTGATTCTTCTCAACGTTCTCCTGTTAAAGCGCTACTTTGCCCGCTATGCTTTCACGCAGGGAGAGCTCATCGTCATCTATGTGATGATTACCATCGCCTCCGCGCTGGCAGGGCACGACACCCTGCAACTGGGCATTCCCGCACTGTCGATGCCATTCTGGGGAGCAAACCAGACCAACGGGTGGGACCAACTGTTTAATCACTACTTTCCGAAATGGCTGACAGTACAGGACAAGGAGTTCCTGCGTCCTTACTACGAGGGACATAGTTCGCTCTACATCGGGGGACGCATCTTCGTTTGGCTCCAACCGGTGCTTATCTGGAGCGTGTTCATCGGCGTGATGGGGCTGGTCATGGTCTGTATGAATGTCATCCTGCGAAGGCAGTGGATGGAGAACGAGAAGCTCAGCTACCCCATCGTGCAGTTGCCGATGGCGATGGTGGCCAACGGCGGCAACACCAGCTTCTTCCTGCAGAAACCGCTGATACTCGGTGCCTTACTCGGCGGTGGGCTGGATGTGTTGAACGGGCTGCATGTGCTGTTTCCTGCAGTACCCGAAATCATCGTCCGACATGACCACCCCTCGCGTAACCTGCAGCAATACTTCACCTCGCCTCCATGGAACGGTGTGGGATGGTTTCCGCTTCCGCTGTACCCGTTTATCATTGCGCTGGGCTACTTCTTGCCGGTAGACCTTTCCTTCTCCATCTGGTTCTTCTTTTTGCTGAAGATGGCGCTGCGTGTGGTGGCGACGGCGGCAGGTGTAGAGCAAGGTCGTCCCTACACATTCCCGTTCTTTAACGAGCAGTCCTACGGCGCGTGGTTTGCCATTTTCGCTTTTGCCATCTGGGGGGCGCGGCATCACCTGCGCGAGGTATGGAGAAAAGCGGTGAACCCGCGCTACGCAGGCATCGACGATTCGCGGGAGGCGCTGACCTATCGCGGTGCAGTCATCGGGTTGCTGCTGGGTTTAGCGTTTCTCATCGCCTTCTGTGTGCAGGCAGGAATGAAGTTGTGGGTTGCTGTACTGTTTTTCCTGATATTCTTCATCATATCCATCGGCATCACCCGTGTACGCGCGGAACTGGGTCCACCCGCGCATGAAGTCGTGGGCATGAACTCCCAGACGTTTCTCATCATGATGTTTGGTTCGACCGCCATCGGCGCGCCCAGCCTGACCATGATGACCATGTTCTGGTGGTTCAGCGGACGCGGATACCGCACCCATCCGATGCCCTGCCAGCTGGAGGCGATGAAGATGGCGCAGCAGGGCGGTATCAACATGAAAGGCATGGGCTACGTGATGATGTTCGCGATGTTCTTTGGCGGACTGGCTTCGTACTGGGCAGCACTGCATCTGAAGTATGCGAACACCACAGGCGTGGACTACATGGATATGCACAACTGGGGCAACTACTACTGGCTGGAGAGCGTCTTGCGCTCGCCACGCGAGCCCAGCCTGACGGCGATGCTTGCGGTTGTCTTCGGGTTCGCTGCCGCCGCGACGATGCATCTCGCACGGATGCGCTTCCTGTGGTGGCCGTTCCACCCGGCGGGCTACGCGCTCTCGCTCAATTTCGGTGTGGAGTACTTCTGGTCGTGCCTGCTTATCGCCAGCGTCATCAAGTGGCTAGTGCTGCGTTACGGCGGCCACAAGTTGCACCGGCAGGTCATGCCCTTTATGTTCGGCGTGATACTGGGTGAGTACTGCGTGGGCGCGTTCTGGAGCGCCATGAGCGTCATACTGAATACACGCATGTACGACTTCTGCCCGGGGTAATTTCTCTCGAATTTTTGCCTTGGGTATGCAGGAAAGGCTTGACACAGGTGCGAAGTTATGATAGCGTAGAGTGCCTGTAACGCTGAGGCGTGACGCTGACCGCAATCCCTGAGTGAAAAAGGAGGCAGGTGCATGAAAAGAACCATGTACGTTTTTGCTGCTGCAGCCGCGCTGCTGACATCCACGGCGTGGCAGCCAGCAAACGTGCAAGCAATCCCCAACAATGGACCACGCCTGCAGGTCATCAATGCGCAAGACTTTGCACAGCCCCTGCAGGTGAGCACGGAGTTGTCCGTAGGCTACCAGGGCAAGGCGATAGTGAAGCTGGAGCTGTGGGTGGATAACGTGCTTTTCGCCGAGAAGTCTCTGGACACTCCTGTGGAACGAGGCGTCGCCTCGTTCATGCTCGACCCCGCATATCTCAGCGCGGGCAAGCATACCGTTACCCTTAAAGCAATTGAAGCGGATGGCACGGTCGGCACCACGCGCATCAGCGTCGTCGTAGAGGCCCCTACCCTCGCGAACCTGCCTCTCGCTATTGTTTCCCCGGCGAACGGCACCGCTGTGTCGGGAAAGGTGGAAATTAGGCTGCGGGTGAGTGAGCAGCTCGGCAGGGCTTACGTTAGCCTGTTCATTGACCGCCAGTTCAAGACCCTGCGCAACTTCCCGCCCTATACCTACACATGGGATACCACCACCGTCGAGAACGGCTGGCATCTCATCGAGGCGTTGGGCGTGGACGAAGCGCGAAACACCTATAAGGCAGCGCCGGTGCGCGTGCTGGTCAACAACCCTGGTGGTCAAACAGTGCGAGAGACACGCCCATCGGAAGCATCAGCGAGCTCGCCGGACATCCTGCTCACCCCGCTGGGCAGCGCACTGACGCTGCAGCCAGCGGAAGCGATGCCCTACTCCACCTCGCGTGACGTGATGCCGCCTGCAGCTACGAGTGCAGGTGCTAAACGCACAGTTGGCGATGCCAGCATAACGCCACCTCCATCACCCCAGCAGATAGCAAAGGCTATTGCGCCTCCTTCTGTGCTCGGGGGACAGCGGGAATCGGTGCCGGTATCGGAACCGCGCACGTCTGTGCAGTCACCTGCTGCGGTAGCCGAAAGCATCAATCCGCCCGTGGCATTGCTTTCTGCCACCGCGCCAGCAGGACAGAAGCTGGTGGTTCCGCCAATGACTGCGATGGCTCCGCCTGCTCCACAGACCACCTATGAGGTGCGCAAGGGCGATACCCTCATCGGCATCGCCAAACGACACGGCGTCTCGCCGGAAGCCGTTGCTACCGTGAACGGTATTGGCAACCCGAACCGTGTACGTGCGGGCGACAAGCTGATTATCCCCGGTTCCACGTTCCAGGTGGTGTTCGATAACACGCGCATCGCTTTTGACGTTCCGCCGCGCGTACAAGAGGGGATACCGCTGGCACCCTTCCGCCAGATATTCGAGCATACAGGCGGGTGGCTGTTCTGGTATCCTCAATCGCGCACGGTGCGTGCGGTCAACGCAGAGCGTGAGATCGAACTGAGAATCGGTCATCCTGCAGCGCAGGTGAACAATCAGACCCTACCCTTGGAGGTAGCACCGTTTATCGACCGGGGACGCACTATCGTGCCGCTGTCGTTCGTGCGCGACGCACTGGACGTCAAAATCCACTACGACCCGAAAACGGGTAACCTGCTCATCGAGAGCGAGAGGTAACGCAACCAACCTGAAGCATCGCCGGAGAGGGTCTCCTCTCCGGCGTTTTTCTTACCAGCCCGTTTTGCCCTCTTTACACAATCCCCGCGACTTTCTCCTCTTTCTTGCTTGACTCGCCTTCCGATTTGCTCTCGGAGGACGGCTTATCGAACCTGCGGTAATCGGTTATGTGGAACCCCGGTCCCTTGAACAGAATACCTACCGGATAGAGCAACCGGCGTACCGTGCCCCCGCACTGAGGGCACTCGGTCAGGGGCGGCTCCGTAATGCGCTGGAACTGCTCAAACTCTACTCCACAGTTATCACACCGGTAACCGTACGTGGGCATGGTTCACATCACCTCCGATAATATTATGACAAGCCTTTCGGGAGATGGCAACATCTCCCGAAAAAATTGCGAGGGATTGCAGGACTTGACAACACCCCTGCCGAATAAATACAATCACGAAGCGTTGTTCTGTGTAGGGACAACGTCGTATGTCTGCTGAAATCACTCACTGTTAGGAGGTGAACGGATGCAACGGTGGCTGACTCTGTGCAGCTTCACCATCGTATACGGGGCATTGTGGGTCACAGGAGTAGCTGCCCAGCGTGTGGTTGTGGTCAAAGAGAACGATACGGTGTGGTCTTTGGCAAAGCGGTATCAGGTAATGCCTCAAGATATTGTAAAGGCGAATGGGTTGAAGAACCCTGATGCCTTAAAGCCGGGCTCTCACCTGAAAATCCCTGCCCCGGTGAAACCAACGGTTGTTCCGGTGTCCATGCGAAAAACCGGTGTCATCAACGGGGACCGTGTCTGTATTCGCTACGCTCCCCAACGTACCGACCGATCGGTGACCATACTGGACAAAGGGCACCCCGTGCTGGTGACGGCACGACGGGGCAACTGGCTTCAGGTCAAGCTATCCAGCGGTCAAATGGGCTGGGTTCGCGACGATTTGGTACGGGTTACCGGCACGCTGACAGCGAAGACGGCGCCTGCGAAACCCCAGCGCGTAGCCAGACACCCTGTGACCCCCCCACAGTCTGCACATAAGAATAGTATGAGGACAGCCTCGCACCGTAAGGCGACGCCTGCCAGTAGCCCACTCAGGGAAATAGCCTCCGATGGCTCCACATCCGATAGCCATGCAGGCGAGTCCATCGTGCGTACCGCTTCACGTCTGCGCGGCGTGCGATACCGGTGGGGAGGCTCCTCGCGCAGCGGATTCGACTGCTCTGGTTTTACGCGCTACGTTTTTCGGCAGAGGGCTGCCATCGATTTGCCTCATTCCGCCAGTGCGCAATTTCGTATGGGGAAACCTGTTCGGCGCATCGAGTTGAAGCCGGGCGACCTCGTTTTCTTCCAGACCTACAGGCGTGGAGCCTCACACGTGGGTATCTACATCGGCAACGGCAAGTTCATCCACGCATCCAGCGCGGGAGGACGTGTGCGTGTCGACAGCCTGAATGATGGATACTATCGCCAGCGCTATCTGGGCGCGCGCCGCGTCGTCCGTTAGAATCTCCAGATTTTTTCTCAAAGAGCCTCCCGACGGCGCAGGAGTCGGGCTGGATGCCCTATAATATAGGGTCTGATACAGCAGCGCGTCAGAGTTAGCAGGTAGGGGTAGATGGAGCAACCCGAGCTCAGCCAAGAGTTCGATATGCACCGCGTGCGCAAGGTAGTGGAGGTGCGTGCCAATATTGTCAACGAACTGCTGGATCAGGGATGGATACTGCACGATATCTATATTTCGAGCGAGTACCGCAGTATCTACATTCTGGTGATTATGGACGAACTGACCTGCCCTCGCTGCGGTGCACCGGCTAACATCGAGGTATCTGAGGAGGGAGATCGCTACCGCTACATCTGCACAAAGGAATGCCACTAGCGGCGGGCGAATCTCTACCCGGCAACGTTTTGCAACTTGCAACACGTAATTCTCAACGGGTACAATTCGAAGAGTGCCGCGAAACAGAAGGTGACTTTGTGATGTCGAACTAATGGAAGACGAACGGCAGTGGTCTACGGCGTGATAGAGTTCACTGAGGAATAAGATGAGCAGCAACAACCCAGCCAACCGAAGAGGAAGCTCAACTGGTAGCCCCACTCTGGCACCAAACCGCAAGGCGGCTGCGTCGGAGGTACCATCTTTGCTCAACCGGCTGACCCGGGTGGCTTTGCTGACGCCAGAAGAGGAGCTGGAACTGGCAGAACGCGCTCGCAAAGGCGATGAGGAAGCAAGGCAGAAGCTGGTTGAGGCGAATATGCGCCTTGTGATGAACATCGCGAAGCACTACCGCAATGCACTGGTGCCGTTTGAGGACCTGGTGCAGGAAGGCGCCATTGGGCTGATGAACGCCGTGGAGCGGTACGACCCCTCCAAAGGTTATCGCTTCAGCACGTACGCCACACACTGGATCCGGCAGGCAATCGGGCGAGCGATAGATAACAAAGCAAAAACGGTGCGAATTCCTGCTCATGTCGCCGAGCAGCTGCGCCGCATGGAGCGCGAACGTGAACGGTTGCGCCGCGAAACCGGCGATGAGCCAAGTATCGAGCAACTGGCGAAGGCAATGGGCGTGTCGTCCAAGAAGATATTGCAGCTCCAGCAAGCAGCACAAGAACCTCTGTCGCTGGACATGCTGGTCGGCGAGGAAGAGGATACCTCTCTGGGTTCGCTCATCCATGACCAGAACGTGCGCGACCCCGAAGAGGTGATGCTGGAAATGGAGCGACGGAAGGTGCTGGATGAGCTTCTGGAAACCGAGCTGACCGACCGCGAGCGACAGGTCATCATCCGCAGGCTGGGATACGGCGACCAGGAGGAGCAAGTCTTACAGGAGATAGGGGAAGCGCTGAAAATCTCGCGCGAACGGGTGCGCCAGATTGAAGCGCAAGCAATGCGTAAACTCAAAGACGCCGCCAAACGCAGGGGTTTACGCGAGTATCTTCTGCAATAGCGGTTAACTGTTTTAACCGCCTGTCTCCCTCACTCCAACGGCACGAGAGATTTCTCTCGTGCCGTTCGCCTTTCTATGGCTCGCCCTGCCCGTCTGCAGCACGGTGGTGAGATCTTTCCTTCCAACCTCGGGCGCATGGGACATGCGGGCGCCGAGTCAGCCTGTAAGCGGGGTTCTGTGCCCTGCCTGTGGAGGGCAGGCGGCGGCTATCTCTCTGGGACGTCGGTTACCCGACGCCTCAAGCGGCTGTACCCGGAGGCTCAGCGGGCGCACCTCACTGCCTCCCTATTCAGCCTTGCTCCCGATGGGGTTTGCCCTGCCGGCGACATTACTGCCGCCGCGGTGCGCTCTTACCGCGCCTTTTCACCCTTGCCCGCATCCGCCAAGCGCCGGACCGCTGGCGGTGTGTTTTCTGTGGCACTTTCCGTAGGGTCGCCCCTCCCGGACGCTATCCGGCATCGTGCCCTGTGGAGCCCCGACTTTCCTCCCCACCCCGATGGGTGAGGCAGCCGCCCGGCTGGCTCGGTGCCCAGACTCATTATATCACTTTTGCTTGCCCGCGTGCGGCGACCAGGTCGGAGCGTAGTTGTCAGCCGTGCCATCGGTCAACCGTCGGGCATCCGAACCGTCGGCATTGACAACCCACAGGTCACGCTTGCCATCTTCGCGGAACTTCACATACACCAGGCTTGTACCCCCTTGAGACCAGGTTGGTGTCATCAGGTTGCCCTGAACAATCAGGCGAGGCTCAGGGTCGCCGATACCCATCACCCCGATGCCTGCCCGGTCTTTTTCCTCGTCTCGCACCCGCCACATCTCAAAAGCGAGGTGAGTGCCCTCCGGCGCCCACGTCACCATCCCAGGAGCTAGGTCACTCTTGCCCTGCCAGAGGGGCTGCAGCGACTCGGTGACCAGATTATACAGGGCTACCAGATGACCGACCTGCCGGTTCCCCATCACGGTGACAGCCAGCTGCGTACCGTCCGGTGAGAGCGCGATATGCACCTCTTGTCCGCCAATAATGGGTTCAGGAAGCTTTTGTGCAGTCGGAATTGGAAGCGGTTGCGCTGGCTTATCCCCTTCACCTTCGTTCTGCTGGTCTGCGCCACCCCTGCGATAACGCACCAGCACTTCACCCCCTTCGGTGCGCTGCACCGCATAGACAATCCTTTTCTCTGTGTCATAGGCTGGCTCACGGAAGAGCACACTGCCACCGAACGTATTGCGCCACTGTTGTTCCAGTTCGAACGGGGGCAGAATCTTTTCAGCTTCTCCCCCTTCGACATCTACCAGCAGAACCTGTCCCTGCAGGAGCAAGACAATGTGCCTGCCGTCGGGGAGGAAGTGGGGCTTCTCTTTCGCCCCTACGCTGACGGTCAGTTGCTGAACCCGCGTGCCCTCTGGGTCTGCATAAAACAGCTGCGGAACGCGGTTATCCCTGTCTGAGATAAATGCAATGAGCCGTCCATCAGGCGACCAAGCGGGATCGGTCTCCGCAGAGGCGTCTGTGGTTATCTGGCGCAATCCGCTTCCATCCGGGCGTATCACCCACAGGTCGGGATTGCCCGAGCGGTCCGAGACGAACAGTATCCAGTCTTTTGTGTCGATATCAGCGGGTTTCACGCGGAAGGGATTAAAGTACTGCACCCAGAACATGCCCGCTGCGACCAGCACCACAACTGCCAGCAATCCCAGCAGGGTGTGTCTGAACCAAACGCGCTTGAGATACATCGTGCGCTCCCTATGGAATGTTTGCTTTCGATTCTACCTCTTCTCCGCCGGAGGCGAAAAATCCTGTCGACACACCCTGCTAATGGAGTTGCTGGCTCAACGGACGGGCTATCAGGTCGGAAACCCTGCTGTGGGTATACGGTACCTGTACCAGCAGGTGCCGCTCGCCGGGATTAGCGATGAAGAAAGCCATCCCGGACGGGAAAATGAGACCATCTGGAACGCGATTCGCCAGCAGGCGAAACTTGAAAAAGCGGGGCAGTTGCCCATACCGAAACGTGCCGCGTATATCTTCTATCCTGTGTTCACCCAGCGTGCCTCTCTGAAAATGGTAGGCGTAGATGTTCTGGTAGCTCATCCAGTCAAAGCGGTCATAGACCACCAGCAGCGAAAGTTCCTCAACCGCCTCCATGAAATCCGTGTGGGGAAGCCGGTATAGCTTCTCCAGAAGATTCAGAGCGTCACGATAGCCTACAAAATAATGGGTGAACTCGCCCAGAGCACCAGAGAACTCTTCAGGCAGGTCGCGGAATTCATAGTAGCAACCGTTACTGGACACCACCACGCGGGCGATTTCATTGCTGAACTCCATCCCCTCGCCCACCTGTTGTTTCACATAACGTGCCAGTACCTGCGTTGCTCCCCCGTCCGCCTCTAAGAGGTCTACAAACCATTCGCTGTTCATCACTGACCCATCCACAGCCGCTCCCTTCCTTCCAAAAAGAGGATCAATTCGAGAGACTTACTAATCGGATTCTAAGCGATATGCATTCAGAAGTCAACATCTCCGACACGAGTTTACCGAAAAAACAGCATTTCAACGGGGAGTGTGGGCAACCTTCGTTTTCTTGCGCGGGCTACCAGAGAGCCTCATATACTCTCAGCCTGGTCATACGCCCGATACAGGAGCTCCACCGGATGCAGGATCTCAGCAGGCTGAGGTAATTCACGCAGTCCCTGTGCTATCCAGGCAAGGCAGCCGGGATTGCCGGTTAATACGATTTCCGCGCCGGTGGCGCAAATCCGCTCTATCTTGCGCTGCAGTAAGCGCGAAGCCATCTCAGGCTGCAACAGGTTATAGATGCCTGCGCTGCCGCAGCACACATCCGATTCCTCCAGCTCCACCAGCTGCACGCCAGGGATACTGCGGATAATATCCCTCGGCTGTTTGCGTATTCCCTGCGCATGCGCCAGATGGCAGGCGTCATGATACGTTACCACAAGGCTGGAATCTTTGCCACGACCGGACAGAGGTCGTACGGGCTGACGAATGCCTGCTTCCGCCAGAAACTCCAGAATGTCTTTGACCTTCGCAGCGAAGGACAGAGCTCGCTCCTCATAAGGTGTGCCTGCAAACAGTTTGCCATATTCCTTCAACGTCGAGCCACAACCCGCCGAGTTGACAATGATGGCATCTATCGGCTCACGTTCCATACATTCCATCAAACGCAAAGCCCGCCGTCGTCCTTCCTCGATGAAGCCATTGTGCACGTGCAGGGCCCCACAGCATCCTTGCCCTAGCGGTACAACCACCTCGAAGCCGTTATACCGCAGCACTGCGACGCTCGCAACGTTGACCTCGTAGAAGAGCACCGAAGCCACACAGCCAGCTAAGAGAGCGACCCTGCCTCGCTGTTCACCTATCGGCGCAAAGCGGGGAGAGAGCCTGCTGCGCTTCATCTTGCCGTGCGACTGCGGGAGCTTTGCCACGACCGCATTGGCTCCCAGCAACCGCGCCAGCGGCGTGGGCACGGCTCTGTCGCCCAGTAAGGGCTTGAACCAGCGGGCAGTATTCAACGCCAGGGCGAAAGCGGAGGGATTGGTCATCAGGTCTAGAAGAAGCCTCTTTACGGTGCGCTGCAAGCTGTGGCGAGCCGGAGACCGCTCTACCTGTGCCCGCGCGATTTCTAACAGTAAACCGTATTCCACTCCCGACGGGCATGCGGTCTCGCACGCGCGACATCCCAAACAAAGGTCTATATGCTCTGCGACGGCAGAGTCCCACCGGATGCGCCCTTCGGAGATCGCTCGCATCAGGTAGATGCGCCCACGGGGTGAATCCGCCTCACTCCCCGTCTCCACATAGGTAGGACACGACTGCAAGCACAAACCACAATGGGTACACTTCAGCAGGTGCTCGCTGCGAAAGTCTCGCATCACAGCCCCTCCACGAACCTGCCGGGTGCGAGGATGTTTTGGGGGTCAAACCCCTTCTTCAACCGTCGCATGATGTCCACGCTGCCACCCACCTCACCCCATACACCGACAAACCTCTTTACCTCGGTGGGCGCGCTCTCCACCACACAGAAACCTCCCCAACGATGGGCCTGCTCTCGCAAGCGTTGCAAAGCGGGTATATCAGGATGGGTGTCTCTCCACCAGATGCGTACCACTCCTGCACCGAAGTGCGCTTGCATCGCCGCTTCAGGAAAACGCCGCGATAACTCTATCAGCAGCTCCGGCGTGCTCGCAGAAGGTACCACACACCGACAACGATATGGCGCATCCACCAGCAGATAACGGTCGCGATGCAGGTCTACCTCTTCTGGCGATATTTGCTCCCAGTCCAGCGGTGCTTGTTGACGCAGAAGGTCGAACTGCCATCGCACATCCTCCTCGAATCCCGCCAGCCCGCAGATGATGCTCCAGCCCGTTTTACTCTCGCAAACCACGTCCAGCATCTCTGGCTGCAACAGAGGATGGCTCAGCGCATGGTATAGCTCGGGAAGCATATCTATATGGTACAGTGAAGACCGGTAGGCACAGGAAACCTCCGGCAGAGGAGCCACTTTGAAGGTCATTTCTGTCAGCACGCCCAGCGTGCCCCACGAACCCGCAAAGAGGCGTGGCAGGTCATAACCTGCAACGTTTTTGACCACACCCACACCCGCCTTAACTACCTCGCCAGAGGGAAGCACGGCACGCACCGCCAGCAGCCATTCGCGGGGTAACCCGTAGCGGTGTCGTCGCGGGCCCGCACCGTTTGTTGCAACCACGCCACCTACCGTCTGCTTGTCCGGCAACGGAGCGTCTATCGGCAGCCATTGTCGGTGCGGACGAAGGAAGTTCTGCAGGGTGCTCAGGCTCATACCCGCCTCGACGGTAACCACCACGTCGCCCGGAGCGTAGTCTACCAGACGCGAGAGCGCGCGCATGTCCATTGCCCAGCGGTAGGAGGGCATGGGGTTACCGATGCCGATGTGCGTACCACCACCCCACACTACCCCCGGTGCCTCGTATCCGCGACAAACATCCAGTGCCTCGCGCACCTCATCAGTGGAGGCGGGCTGCACCACCGCTTCGGGCACCCTGCCGTCCAGCGCGTATGCGGTGCACGGCTGCCCAGTGATAACCGTCGTCACTCTCCTCAGCTTCTCGGAGATCTCTGACATGGTATCCGTATTATAGACCAAGTGCTTGTTACTCGATAAGCATACAAAAAAGGATGTATGTTCGTATGGTACTCGTGCGCAAACATCTCAGTGGTTGATACTGTTCATGCCTTTGGGGGAGCCTTTCCTGAGAGAACCGCAGACAGGATTCCCTCCCCTCATCACGAAAGCATGATTAAAACGAGTGGGAGGGATGAACCTTTGCGGAAGGCTTTTCCTATAATCCTGAGCCTAGCAGGTGTGATGCTTTTGCTGATTGCCTGCGGCAAAAAGCAAGCAGGAAGTGGTGCGACTGGCACAGGCGCGAAACTGGTTGTGGCGGTGATGCCCAAGCTGAAAGGCATCGACTATTTCAACGCGGTGGAACGCGGTGCCAGAGAGGCTGCACAGGAACTGGGTGATATCGACCTCACCCACGACGGTCCCACTGAGGGCAAGGTAGACCAGCAGATCCCCTTTATTGAGAGCTGGACACTGCAGAAGGTGGATGTGATTGCTGTCGCGTGCAACGACCCGGATGCTATCTCCCCCGCTTTGAAGCGTGCGCGTGATAAAGGCGTGCATGTCATCACCTATGATGCCGACGCCAACGCCGAAAAGTCGGGGAGGGAGTTCTTTGTGAATCAGGCGACCTTCGAGGACATCGGGCGCGCGCTGGTGGACGAAATGGCTTCTCAGGCAGGCGAAGACGCGAAAGTGGCTATCGTTAGCTCCTCGCCAACCGCACCTAACCAGAACGCCTGGATTGCGGTGATGAAGCGCTACATGGCGGAAAAATACCCGAAGATGCAAATCGTCACCATCCAGTATCCTGAGGAGGATCAGGGACGCGCTTTCAGCATGACACAGGACATCCTGAAGACCTATCCCGATGTGAAGGGTGTGTTCGGGCTATCCTCTGTGGCGTTCCCCGGTGCTGCCGATGCGGTGCGTCAGGCTGGTAAAAGCGGCAAGGTAGCGGTTGTTGGACTGTCCACCCCCAAGAGCATGAAAGAGTTCGTCAAAGACGGTACGGTGAAGACGGTCATTTTGTGGAACCCCGTGGACCTGGGCTACCTCACGGTATACGTGGCAAAGGCGGTTGCCGAGGGCAAGCTGAAGCCGGGCGCGACGGAGTTCGAGGCCGGCCGGCTCGGTAAGGTCAAAGTGGAGGGTGACCAGGTCCTGCTGGGGCCTCCCATGAAGTTCACTGCAGAGAACATCGACCAGTATGACTTCTGAGCGCATCTCCCCCACCCGTTTCGTCCTGTGGCGCCAGTATGGGCGCGAAATGAGCGTGGGGGTGTTTTTGTTGCTGCTGCTGGGCTATTTCGGCACCACGCCGGGCTTCTTGCAGACAGATAACCTGCGCGACATCCTCATCAACGCTGCGCCACTGGTCATCGCTGCCTGCGGAATGACAATGGTCATCATCGCGGGCATGATCGATATCTCTGCAGGTTCTGCGCTGGCGGTGTGCGCGGTGGTCGCTGGGTTAACTGCCAGGTCGGGGGCTTCCCTGCCACTTGTGATATTGATGCCCATGCTGGCAGGCGCGGTCATCGGCGCAGTGAACGGATGGCTGGTGGCTTTTGTGCGCATCCCAGCGATTATCGTCACGCTGGGCATGATGAGCGTGCTACGCGGAGGCATTATCTGGTGGACGCGCGGCGAATGGATTGGCAACCTGCCTCCCTCGTTCTCTGCGGTTGGTCGGGGCGAGATAGCGGGGATTCCCCTGCCGGTGTGGATTGCGTTCGGTATCGTGCTGGCTACTGCTTTGCTGCTTGCCCGCACGCCGCTTGGGCGGCACATCTACGCGGTGGGCGGGAATCCTGTGGCGGCAACACGCATGGGTATTCCGGTGCGTCGCGTGCTGTGGCTGGTATTCACTCTGCACGGTATGTTGCTGGGGCTGTCTGCGCTGGTGTATGCCTCGCGATTCAGCGTTATCCAGAGTAACGCAGGGGCAGGCTTCGAGCTGCTTGCCATCAGCGCGGTGGTGGTGGGCGGGGTAAACATCTTCGGTGGACAGGGTACCGTATGGGGTAGTGCCATCGCAGGGCTTCTGCTACAGGTCATCAGTACCGGGCTGATTTTCCGCCGCGTTTCCGAATACTGGGCTCCCAGTGTGCAGGGCGCACTGGTGCTGCTGGCGGTGGTAGCCGATGCCCTGCGCACACGGAGGGCACGGCCGTGAAAGTCCGGCGAGAAGTGCTCCTGCTGTTTCTGCTGCTGGCGGAGATGGCGCTCATGCAGTCGCTTTCCCCGCTGTTTCTAACCCCCGATAACCTGATAGAGGTCGTTCGCCAGTCCGCTGAGATCGGGTTGATTGCGCTGGCGATGACTCTGGTCATCATCACCGCAGGGATAGACCTGTCGGTTGGTTCCATCGTCGGTTTAAGCATTATAATGATGGGCATGTTATGGGAGGATGCCGGGCTTCCGCTGTGGGTGGCCGTACTGCTGGCACTTCTCACTGGCACGTTGCTAGGCGGCTTCAACGGAACGCTCATCACCCTGATCGGCATCCCGCCGCTCATCGTCACGCTGGCAACGATGGCAGGTTTCCGCGGCATTGCGCTCGGCATGAGTCAGGCGCGCTCCATCCGCAACTTCCCGGAGGGTTTCCTGCACCTGGGACAGGGATACGCCGTGGGGATACCCGTACAGGTGTGGATACTTGCCGTGGCTGCTCTGCTCTTCCATCTGGCGTTAACGCGCACGGCGTGGGGGCGATCGGTGTTCGGAATCGGGGCAAACGAGGCAGCGGCTCGACTGTCCGGAGTGCCCGTGAACCGGGTGAAGTTGCAGGTATATATGCTATCGGGCTTCATGAGTGCGCTGGCAGCGGTCATCTACGCGGCGCATGTCTCCGTCGCCAAACCCGATGCAGGGCTTGGCTTTGAGCTGACCGCAATTACCGCCGTAGTGCTGGGGGGAACCGCCGTTTCCGGCGGCGAGGGCGGCGTACTCGGCACGCTGATTGCCCTGCTGATGGTGGGCTTCCTGCGCAGTGGTCTGACGCTGGCGCGTGTGCCATCGGAAGCGCAGGATATGATGGTGGGGTTGTTGCTCGTTCTCGTGGTCGCCGTTGACCGCTGGAGCCGCCGCACGGGTGGAGACTAGGAGAGCCACAGGGCGCATCTGAACTTCCCCCTTGCTTCCCCGTGTGGTATAATAGGACAGCGACTAGCCAACCTGAGAGGAACATGCGTCCACCGCTCATTGGCATTACGACAGGCTACGAGCCGCACGACGAAACGGCTGCCGTGTTGGCACAGCGTTATATCCGTGCAGTGGAACGCGCTGGAGGTGTTCCTGTCTTCCTTGCGCCTGTGCAGCAGCCGCATCTGATTGCCAGTTACGTCGAGCGATTGGATGGACTCATCGTCAGCGGGGGCAAGGACATGCCTCCTGCGCTGTATGGTGAAGAGACGCATCCCGAAACCGACCCCTTGTCGGAAGAACGCCCTTTGTTTGAGATTCAGTTAGTGCGCCTGTTTCATGAGATGGATAAACCCGTGCTAGGCATCTGCTATGGCTGTCAGCTGCTGAATGTGGCACTAGGAGGCAGTCTCATTCAGGACATTCCATCGCAGATAGGCAATCTGGTCAAGCATCGGAGGCAAACGTCGCAAGAGCCACACGCCCGACATGCGGTGACCATCCGTCAGGGCAGTCTGTTGAGCAAGATTTTGGCAGCAACCAAGCTGGAAATCGTCAGCTCGCACCATCAGGCGGTAAAGCAACGGGGAACGCATTTGCGGGTCGCTGCCCTCGCCCCGGATGGCGTGATTGAAGCCATTGAGCTGGAGGACGCGCGCTTTTTCGTCGGGGTACAGTGGCATCCGGAGATGGACCCCGAAGCGGAGGCGACGCATCGACTGTTGCGGGCTTTTATCGAAGCCGCTTCGGGGATTGGGAATCGATAAAAGGAGGTTTCGCAATGGGACGACGTGCGGCGTTTACGCTGATTGAGATTCTGGTCGTTATCGCCATTATCGCGGTGCTGGCGGGGCTGCTGTTTCCCGTCTTCTCGCGTGCCCGTGCGAAAGGGCGTGAAACCGCTTGCCTGTCCAACATCCGCCAAATCGGAATGGCAATCATGATGTATGCCGAGGACTACGATGAACGCTATCCGTGGGCAGTCGACGCGACCGACAAGTATACCCCCCAAATCTGGAACGACTTTCCGGAATGGCAGCAATGGATACCCTACATGCCGCTGCTACATGAAGCCCTGATGCCCTACTGCCGCAGCCCGCAAATCTGGGAGTGCCCATCGGATATTGGATACGTGTATCAGGACTTCAACTGCGAACCGCTGGACGCTACCCCGTCCTCCTACCGAAAGTTTGGCACCAGCTACGTCTTCCGCACCGAGATTGCCTTCCGGCAGATGATGCTGTCCAACTTCCAGTATCCGTCGGAGGTGAACGTCATCATGGACAGCAGCGGCGCGTGGCACGGCAGCGAAGGAATCATGCGCACCCGTGCCGAATGCTTCGACCCGCGCTTTTACAGAGGCTACCGTTATAATGTATTGTTTGGCGACGGACATGCCAAAAATATCACGTACTACGACCTGGACCGAGCGTGGAGCGTTCCGCTGTGATTTTGCGAGCGGACTGGGTGCTGCCTGTTGCCCGCGACCCCATTGAGCAGGGCGAGGTAGTGATACAGAACGGGGTGATTGTGGACGTACGCCGGCGTTCGGGCACGCGCGGCGGCGCGGATGTGCTCGACTTCGGTGAGGCAATTATCCTGCCCGGGCTGGTGAACGTGCACACGCACCTGGAGCTAACCGTACTGCGCGGTGCCATCGAGGACCTTCCCTTCTTCGAGTGGATACGCAGGCTGGTGGAGCTCAAGGAGTTGCTGTCGGAGTCGGAATGGCGCGACTCGGCGTTATGGGGTGTGCTGGAAGCGGCAGCGTCGGGAGTGACCACCATAGCGGATACCACCGACTCGGGAGCGTCGGTATACGCTATGCTACAGACGGGATTGCGCGGGCGCGCATATCAGGAGGTTTTCGCCGTGCAGCCCGACCAGTCTGCGCAGAAAACGCTTCGAGAGCTGGAGGATAAGCTTCTTTGGCTTCACCGCGCCACACAGGGCACTCTGGTGGAAATCGGTGTTGCCCCTCACACGCTGTACACCGTCCGGCCCGATGTCATGGCCGCCCTGCGCGAATATACCCGTGAGAAAGGCTACCCCGTGTGCATCCACGCCGCCGAATCCACTGAGGAGGTTGCCCTGTTGCACGAGGGTAAGGGCAAGTTCGCCATCATGTATGCCGAGCGAGGCATCGCCTGGGAGACACAGGGCAAGCACCCGATAGACATCCTGCACGAACAGGGCTGGCTGGACGCCAACACCCTGCTGGTTCATGCGGTACAAACCGATTCTCACCACGCGGAACTCTTTGCCTCGACATCCGTTGCACTCGCCCACTGCCCGCAGTCCAATGCGAAGTTGTTTAACGGCGTCGCTCCTCTGAGCCAGTGGCTGCAACAGGGCGTGAAGGTCGGTCTGGGAACCGACAGCGTGGTCAGCAACAATACGCTGGACATGTTCGCGGAGATGCGCAGTGCGCTGATGCTACAGCGGGCGGTGTTCGGCGTCGATTCCTGCATGACCGCGCGCAAAGCGGTGGAGATGGCAACACTGGGCGGGGCGCGCGCACTGGGCATGGCGGAACGTATCGGCACGCTGGAGCCGGGCAAGCAGGCAGACCTGTGTGTGGTGTCTCTGAAGGGGGCACACTCTTTCCCCGTCTACGACCCCTACGCCGCGCTGGTTTTCTCCGCGCGCGCCTCTGAGGTGCTGATGACCATGGTGGCAGGTAAGGTCGTTTACCGGCAAGGCGAGTATCCGTTGCTTCGCGAACCCGTGCCTCACCTGCGCGAACGGCTTCGCCGTACCGTGCGACGCATTCGGCAAACGCTGAGCCATGACAGAGTGGAGTAGCTGGCAGAAACACCTGTGTGAACTGGGACACTACCTGGGCGAGCGCGGGCTGGCATGGGGCACCTCCGGCAACATCAGCCTGCGTGTGGATGAGGAGCGTTTTCTCATCTCCGCGTCCGGCGCGTGGCTTGGGAAACTCACGCCAGAACAAACCGCCCTCTGCTCTCTACACGACGACGCCGTTTCAGGAGCCAAACCGTCGGTGGAGACGCCCATGCATCGGGCGATTTACCGCACCCGCCCCGATGCGCAGGTGGTGGTGCATGTCTCACCGCCCTACTCCACGCTGGTTGCTTGCTCCGGCCTCGAAGTGCCCACCGACCTGAACATTGAAAACATCTTCTATCTGGGAAGTATTGCCCGTGTGCCTTACATCCAGCCGGGTACACAGCAGCTCGCCGACGCCGTTGCCGAAGCGGTGGAGGAACATGAGACCATCATCCTCTCGAACCACGGCGTCATCACCTTCCACCGCTCCATCCCCGACGTGCTGATGCGTGTGGAGTCTTTCGAGATGAGCTGTCGCATCATCGTGATGGCGCGGATGGCAGATATCCCACTGAACCACCTGTCGGCGGAACTGGTGGAAGCGTTGCGCAGTGCAGGCGGCTACCGCCCTGTGTGAGGCTAAACCAACCCCAGCTGCTTACACTCGTGGGCAAAGCGGTTTAACGCCTGTTCGTGGGCGTCGGTCATCGCGTACTGCATGATGTCGCACAGGTAGTGGCGAACTAGGCTCTCGTCTATATTCAGTCGCGTCGCTTCCTGCTGCACGATAGACTCGAGGTGCGCCAAACCCCATTCCCTCGCCCGATGCAGGCAATCCACGAGCGGCGGCGTGATGTTCTCCGCTCGCCCCAGCCACAACGCCCACACGAACGGCAAACCCGTCCACCGATACCACTCCTCGCCCAAATCGGTCACAAACAGTCCCTCAGAACACGCCAGCATGCCCTTATCACCGATGAGCAGCGCGGCATCCGCCTGCTCCAGCATTCTGTCCAGGTCAGGAGGTAATGGGATATAGCGGGGGCTTACCTGCCACCATCGCGCGAACAGCACCTGCACCAGAGCGGAAGAGGTCAACGAGCTGGTATCCAGCGCGAGCGAGCGTATCCTGTCCACAGGCACTTTCGAGAAGAGACGCACGCTAAGCACCGTGCCCGTGCTGGCAATGGCGATGCCCTGAACCGCCTTCCAGTCCGCGTGACGAAACAGTTCGACGGAGGAGGCCATCGCGCACGCCACTTCACCGGCTTCCACCATGCGCGCCAGACGCGATGGCACATCATACACTACTTCCACGCCGCTGCGTTTGCCCTCAGGGCTCTGGAACCACGCAATCAACGGCTTTGCGTTCAGGTAAGGGACGCTACCGATAAGCACCCATCACCTCCAAAATATCCACCAGTCCACCACCGTAAACGCCAGCAACAGCACGCTGACCCATCCGTTCAGCGTGAAGAAGGCAAGGTTTACCCTGCTGAGGTCGTTGGGTTTCACCAGGCTCTGCTCGTAGGTGATGAGCGCGGCTGCCACCGCTACCCCAGCGTAGTATCCCCAGTGCAGACGGGCTATCTGCCCTACCGCAACCAGCAGCACCACCATGCCCACGTGCATGAGGCGCGACAGCCACAGCGCACGCGCTTCCCCGATGGTTTGCGGCAGCGAGCGCAAACCGACCCGTCGGTCAAATTCGACATCCTGCAGGCTGTAGATGATATCAAAACCCGCCGTCCACAGCATCACCGCCAGCGAGAGCAGTATCGGCACAATGTCGAAACGTCCTTGCACCGCCAGCCATGCCCCGACCGGCGCAATACCCAGACTCAGCCCCAGCCACAGGTGGCTCAGGGCGGTAAATCGCTTGGTGTAGGAATAGCCCAGGATCCAGAGCAGCGCCACCGGCGACAGGGCGAAGCAGAGCGGGTTCAGCTCCCACGCCGCCAGCACGAACACCGCCGCCGACACCGCGGTGAACAGGGCGACCTGACCGACGGAGAGAATGCCGCGCGGCAGCGCGCGGTTTGCCGTGCGGGGGTTGAGTGCGTCATAGTGCAAATCCGCGATACGGTTGAACGCCATCGCCGCACTACGCGCCCCCACCATCGCCACCAGCATCCAGCCCAGCGTGCGCCACTCCGGCAATCCCCGTGCCGCCAGCAACGCCGATAGCAGGGCAAACGGCAGCGCGAAAACCGTATGCTCGAACTTAATCATCTCTAGAATGATGACGACCTGTCGCACAAACTTCCGAACCATCGCCGCAACTCTTCAACCTCCATTGCCATTATACCCTTGGTGATGTGCAGGAAAATATGCCTCTTCCCGGCGAACGTGGAGGATACTGAGACTGTCATGCTGGACGAAGTGAAGCATCTCATTCCTGTCACCCTGAGCCATAGCGAAGGGTCTCGGAGTGTGTTCGAAAACGCACGGAATGTAGAATGTAGCCGCAGGCTTTAGCCTGAGTTTCTCGAGGGCAAACCCACGATGACAGATACTGGCAAAATGCAAGCACAACCCAAACGCATCCTCTGTCCGCGCTGCCCGCTGTACAACCAGGCAAGGCGTCGATGCACCATCGGCAAAGTGAACCCGCGCACCAAACTGGACACTTACGAAACCGCTTCTCTGCTGGGCGTGCACGCCCTGTGTCCCTTCAACCCCTACCGCGAACGTTTGCTGCACTCGAAATGAGAAATGCGCCGATAGGCAGTTTCTCACTGCAGCACGGCGCATTCCACACTTTTTGGTAGCCGGTTACTGGTTTTTCTTTGGAAGAGGGGAACCTGCGGTGGGCTCACCGCAGGTCCTTCCACTTTACCCTACGCGCGCTTGCGGCGCAACAACGCGAGTGCGGGCATTCCGCTCAGGAACAGCATCCAGGTAGAAGCGTCGGGGATGACCGAAGCGAACACCACGAAGTCCTGATAGTCTTTGTCTCCTAACCCGGCCTTGTCCTCGACACCGATGTAGTACGCCTGGTTCTTCTTCACCTCGAAGAAGGCGAAGTGTTGCAGACCCGTGTCAAACGGCACAAAGCTGCTTCCCACCTTCCTCTTGTTCAGGCTTGCCTCCGAGAACCACGCCCACTTGATGGTGTTCTGCTGATCCTCCTTAGTGGCAAGGTACCAGCCGAACTCTCCATTCCATGCCGCAGGGACGGTGAAGGTCTTCGTTGCGCCAGCAACATCGCTGCCCTGGAACAGCAGGACATGATCCGAGGACGACGCATTTAGCAGGTCGTTCAGGTTGCTGGGCGGAGAACCCTTCTTGTAGATGCCGAAGTAGTTGTAGTCGGCCAAACCCGCCACCTCGATGCGGATAGTTGCCCAGTTCGGATTATTGGAAGTGAAGTATACGTCCCCTGGCATGTTGCCTGGGCCGCTACCGCTAATGTACGGGTAAGCGGTAGCGGGTGAGGCATGACGTTGTGACATGGGCGCGTTCCCAGTAACAAGGTCCCACGCCCCTGTTCGGGTCAGCCAGTGCCCGATGTTCGCAGGTTGTGGGTTGTAGTCACTCGAGTCCCCTGCCCAATAGTGGATAGTGGGGTCCTCGGGAACCGGCACACCCCATGACTGCGTGGTTAAGATGCTTGGCTGCAGCGTCAGCGCCCACGCGCTGCCCACCGCCAGCACCAGACCGGCTACCAGTACGAACAGTACGAACCGTTTCATGCTCACGTTCCCTCCTTTTCGGAATATGGTTCAGGGCTGCGAGAACCCTTTCCACCCTATATATAATGCAAGATTCGTGCCATAGAAGGGTATTTGGGGGTTTTGAGGGAAAAATTTTCAAAATTTTTTTCGCGCCTGCGCCCCCGCCCCGTTGTTGCCGATAATGTACCCGCAGTGTGCTATAATGTGACGGAGTGCAGAGGCGGTCACTGCATCGAAAAGCGGGGCGACGGAGTGCGCTCGCCGTGGCAATTCCCTGTCATTCTGAGCGACAGCGAAGAATCTCGGACGCATCAAGGAGATGCTTTGCCAACGTATTGCACTGCAATACCCAAAGGAAACCGGCAATGCAACATGGCTCAGCCATCGTGGTGATACCCACCTACAACGAGCGCGAAAACCTGCCCGTCGTGTGCGAACAGGTGATGCAGCACACCGGCGGTGCCGTGCATATCCTCATCGTGGATGACAACTCGCCCGACGGCACGGGGGAACTGGCAGACACCCTGGCGCGCAAGCACCCCCAAATCCACGTGCTGCACCGGCAGAAAAAGGAGGGTTTGGGACGCGCCTACGTCGCCGGGTTCAAGCAGGCGTTGCAGATGGGCTACACGCTTATCGCACAGATGGACGCCGACCTCTCGCATGACCCCAGAGATTTGCCGCGGCTGGTAGACCACACCGCCCATGCCGATGTGGTGATAGGCTCTCGCTATGTGCCCGGAGGCGACGTGGCGGATTGGGCGCGCTGGCGGTACGTATTGAGCCGCTACGCGAATATCTATGTGGAAATGATAACCGGCTTGCCCATTGTTGACGCTACCAGTGGCTATCGCTGCTGGCGGCGCGAGGTGCTGGAAGCCATTAATCTGGACACTATCCGCTCCAACGGCTATGCCTTTCAGATCGAGATGGCGTACCAAGCCTGCCGGCTGGGGTTCCACGTGCAGGAAATACCCATCGTCTTCACCGAGCGGCGTGTCGGTAAATCCAAACTCTCCAAACGGGTCATCTGGGAAGCCATCTGGCTACCGTGGAAGCTGCGCTTCTCCAGAGCCTACAACTCCCCTTGCACCGAGCAGGGTGTTTGCCCCCCCGTTTGACATCTTCGACGCCCCACGATATAATGTGTATGACAGGATGGCGTAGCATTATATAACGCTGAAGAGTGCGTTCGCAAATGCACAGCCGGTTCGTGCGGTGCCTGGTGCGATGCTTCGCCTCCGCTTAGCATGACAACATTCGTGTCGTTTAGTGTCATTCTGAGCGAAGTGAAGAATCTCAGATGCTTCACGGACTTCGGCATGACGATACACCGGTTAGAGTGAGGAGGAGTCTTCGCAAGTAGTACTCCGAATCAGTAAAACGAAACGAGAATGAATCTCAGAGGAGGGGCGTCATGCGCTCTACGGAAACCGATGAACCGCGATACCTGCGCATCCAGCGTATTCTGGAGGAGCAGATTCTGCAGGGCAAGCTGCCCGCAGGAAGCCAGCTGCCCGGCGAACGCGACCTCGCACGGCAGTTCGGCGTCAGCCAGATGACGGTCAACCGCGCCATTCAGGAACTGGTGCGCAAGGGGAGGCTGTACCGCCGTTCCGGAGCGGGCACGTTCGTCACCGACGCGGTACAACCGGTGCGTGTGCACGGTGTGGTGCTGGTGGTTCCGCACGCCGAACATCCGCAGGCGGATACCTACCTGCGCGAGCCGTTCCGCGCGGTGCGCAACGTGGCTCAGGCACGCGGGCTGACTCTGCACATCGTGCAGGCAGACGTCTCCGAATACACGCAGGTCGTTG
>Ga0308398_1000342_pt1 | contig 30455 bp, 27 predicted proteins | sample Hotspr20SampleT9_FD_202360 | JGI IMG/M metagenome (GOLD analysis project Ga0308398, IMG submission 202360) | Hot spring phototrophic mat microbial communities from Mushroom Spring, Yellowstone National Park, Wyoming, United States - 20051001_T9 ...
CCTGACCGAGGGCATTATTGATCTTGTGGGCGCCGGTATGGGCCAGGTCTTCGCGTTTGAGATAAATCTGTGCACCACCGCAATGCGCAGTCAGGCGAGCGGCAAAGCTTAGTGGTGTTGGACGACCGGTGTACGTGCGGTGCAGATTCGTCAATTCGGCCCAAAAGTTTAGATCGGCCTTTGCCTCTTCATACGCCGCTTCAAGCGCACTAACTGCCGGCATCAGTGTTTCAGGAACGTACCGCCCACCGTAAGGGCCAAAACGCCCCGGTCGTGAAGCAACCTCGTGCATGGTTCAACTTTCTAGCCAGGGCGCGTTGAAAACGCACCCCCTTACACTCCCACCCAATGCGTATCTCAACCTGTCAGTATCTCGTCGAGCCGGGCTTACTTCTGGATCAGACTCTCGTCTTTGTTCTTCTCACCCTCTTCAAGCAGCATGATCGGGATGCCATCTTCAATCGGATAGCGATACCCATTCCGCCGGTTGACCAACCACTCCTTGCCGTTGGCATCAACCATCAACTCGACTGGCCCCTTATCACCAGGATCGGCCAGCATACTGAGTAGCTCTGGGCTAATGCTACCACGTTGCCCACTGGTATTGGTATTGCTGTTAGTGGCCGGTGTGAGGTCGAAAACACTATCTTCCTGATACTGACGAACAGCTCGGAAGATGGCAATTGCTAACCCGATCACTGCTGCAATGCCGAGGATGCGCAGCACCTTTTTCATAGCTTGTTCCTCCTTTTGCTAACCTTTTTCGCGACGATGGTAGAACGCTTGCACACTTGCCCTTATTGTACACGACTTTGTTTACGTTGCCGCGAAGGTTCTTCTTCAACCCACACTCGTGGTGGTTGGTCAGGCCCATACCAGACCAGCAATTGACCATGCGGGATACCGTCGGCGTCGTTGATAATTTCCAGGAACGGATAGCGTTGGGTTGGACGACGCATTGTTTCGACATCGAAAACAATATCAGTCCAGGTACCGGTATTAATATATACACGGTTGTGATCGAGCTTAATAACGCGCGCCAGATGCGTATGCCCACAGACAAAAAGTCGATCGGCACGGTACGATGGTTGCTGGGCCAGCAGAGCCATCTCCCGTGCTATTTCATCGTTGAATGCTGACACTTCACGACTGGCCTGGCGACGTGCTTCATCGCGTACCTGGTCAACAACTTCTGGTAGATTATCGACGGCTTCAGCCACAGCACCAAATTGACGGGCAATTGCCTGATGTCGGGCAACACGCTGGCGACGAAACGTTGCAATCGGTTGCCAAAGTACCTTCAGTGGTGAGTTCCTGAGCCATTCATCTGGTTCACTGGAGAGATGATGAGGTGGCGCCCACGCAGTTACTTGCAAGAAGCCAACAATACCACGGGTAACAAAACGACGTGCATCCGGGTCACGCAATCGTTGTAAGCTCATCAAGTACCAAAAGAAAGCCGAAGACGGCTTAATGTTGTCGATCAGCGGCGCTAGTGGAAAGCGATCCTCTTCGAGTTCGTTGATCACCTCTTTGACAAGCTGCGTCCCACGCACCACTTCAAACGGCTCACTGATACTGGCAAAGTTGATGAAGCGATTCCACCGATCAAATTGGTTGCCATGGACGATATACACGCCGCCACCGTGATAGCTGATGCCAAAACGCAAGCGATGATCGTCAGTTGCAAGATTAAGTGCCTCACGTAAGACCGCTTTCGCCGTTGGATAGTGCAGTTCAAAATCGTGATTGCCGATCAGGATAGTTAATTGGTTACCTTCCTGCTGCATAAAGCGGCGTAATGCGTCGATCACGCCAGCGTGAGCGGCGATGATAGCCTGTAAGCGACGCGCTGCTGCACGCGGTGTCCATTCATCATCGGCGACATCGGGCAAACTGACCTGCAAAAATTCAAAGGTGTCACCGGCTAGGATTAATTCGGTCGGTTCACGACTGACATAGTGATCGAGAAACGCGATCAACGCTTCATCGTCGCAAAAATCGTCTTTACGATCGCCAGCACCCAGATGCAAATCGCTGATAACAATGCGACGTCGACGGACATCGATTGACTCAGGACCTATCGGAGGGGTCGTATATGGCGTGGGTCGAATTTGTACGCGACGGATGCGCAAGACAATCCAGCGCAGTAGAAGTAACAAGGTGATCGCGACCGCCAATCGCAATAGCAAACGCAGGATCCAACTGACAACCTTCATAAGAATGTTGACACTAGCGTTAAATCGTTGCTTCGATTGGCGAACGTTGGAACGACGAAGCATGAATAGGTCCTGTTTCGTGTAGTCAAGGAGTTGTGTTCCGTCACATTTCCTGATTTTTCTGACCAACAACCAGTAGCATCGAGCGTGTTGGCGGAATAGCCATCGTCAAGGCAAAAAAGAGTGCTTTTGCTAACACCCGATGAGGTGTCCGCAACAGCCGACCTGCTTCAAGACCCACTCGTTCCCATGGCGCCTCGAATCGTTTGGTCAGGATCCGAAACCCTGCCCGTTCGATCAGCCAGGTCAATTCGGCCATTGTATAGGTACGACTGTGGGTTGTGTAGCGCGCCTCGCCTTCTAGCAACATCTGGTGACGAAACTCTTCAGGTGTACTCAGGCTCTGCCAGAGCAGCATCCGGAGGATGGCACGCGCTCGACTTTTCAAATAGAGTTCATTCGGTGTGGTCACGAGCAACCGACCGCCTGGACACAACACACGATAAAACTCGCGCAAGATCGGCAATGGTGAATAGACCATGTGCTCGATCACCTCTGAGAAGACGACCCAATCAAAGCTAGCATCGGGGTAAGGCAGTGGCTCACGTTCGAGATGTACCTGGCGTACCTCTACCCCCAATCGATCCCAGAGGGCTTTGCGGGTGAATGGATCAAGATCAGCTCCGCTGACCTGAAAACCGGCGCCGACGAGGAGTTCGGTAAATTGACCCGGCGTGACGCCAACTTCAAGGACGCGAGCACCATTGGCTGGCCCCATCGCTTGCAGCATTGCCGCGAAACGGTAGCGGTGTAATCGAAAATAGGCTTCTTTCCCATCTGCCCGCGCACTCTGTTCAACGCGGGCAAATAATGCGCTCTGGTCAACTTTTGTCATTGTTTGTTCGTCAATCATAGTGACAGTCGCTCGCTCAAGCGATCCCGCATCGTATAGTATCATACTCACCAAAGAAGAGCGAGTCGTCGGGGCATCCGCGGTCATGTTTAAGGAGTAGTCAATGTCTTCAACTCCTTCACCTTCAACTCGAGTACGGCACGAGCTTAGCCGTCTGTTCTTACGCTGGCTAATCTACTCACTCGCAATCTTTGCTGCGGTCTGGATTGTGCCGGGCATAGAGTTCAGCGGGCCGGGGTGGCAAATTGGGATCGTTGCTCTCCTCTTTGGCTTTCTCAATGCCTTGTTGCGCCCATTACTCTACCTGCTCACCTGTCCGCTGGTCATCTTGACACTCGGTCTGTTTGGGCTGATTATCAATGCCCTGTTACTGGGCTTGACTTCTGCGCTGGCAGATCAATTGGGGATTGCGTTCGTGGTGAATGGGTTCTGGCCGGCTTTCTTTGGTGGACTGGTCATCTCGCTGGTCAGCACGACGCTGCAATACCTTGCCGGTGATGTTCAGGTTCGGATCGTGGTTGAGCGTCGGCCTCGTGAATAAATGTCTAACCTGGAGCAGTTCGAGCGGTAACGTATTGTTCCTCAAACCTTCACCTTCGCCCCTCAACCCAAAGTAAGAGGGAAGAGGGGCAAATGGTACGGTACAAACGCAGCCGTCGCTATCAGATTCGCTCGCGGGCACGATGCAGACGGATCGTGCGCGTTAGCAAGGTTGCGCCAAGCAGCAGCACACCAAGGAATGGAATTCCGGCACTCGTGTTTGGTAACGGCGCTGTTCCGCCAGTCTGACCACCCGCTACCGGAGAAGCTACTGACGGAGTAGCAGTCGCTGACGTGCCACCACCTAGTACTACACCCGTTGTCCCTGTTGTCACAGTAGCAGTAGGAACAGCAGAAGCGGTTGGCGTAGACGTTACGGTAACGGTTGTTGCGGTGAAGGTAGGACTGATGATCGGTGCAAGGGTTGCGGTCGCGGTCGCAGCCTGCTGCTCTCCAACCACCAATACCGTACTGATGTTCGAGAAAACCGGTCGATTCAGCTCACGATAGGTCGCCTGGGCCTGCACCACCAGCAAGGTACCGGTTGCCACATTCGGACGGATGCGGGTCGCAATATTGATTTCAATCCGCTCACCAGGCGCCAGATCGGGCGCGACGTAGGTAACCGTCTGGCCATTGATGGTCGGATCGGAACCACGACTCGCACTTGCACTCAGAATGCGCAGGTTAGAAGGCATCACACTACGTACATTCACGGCACTTACTGTCTGAGCCGGATGAGTATTTCCCAGCACGATGGTAAAGACAATGTCTTGATCGGCATAGGCGCTCCCCCAATCACTTGTCAGCCGCAAGAGCAGATCACTCTCCCCGAAGACAGCCGGTGCTGGTGGCTCGGTTGGAGTCGGCGAAGCCTCCGGCGTCGGAGTTCTAGTCGGTGACGCTGGAGGTCGAGGTCGTGGTGTCGCTGTTGGCCGAGGCGCAACTGTCACCACCAGCGTTGGCGGCGGTGGCTCCGTTGGTAAGATGACCGGTGATTCGGTTGGAGCTGGTGGCGGCTCAGTCGGAGGCGGTGGCGGTTCAGGTGGGCGCGGTTGAGGCGGCAATGTTGGTCGTGGTGTAGATGGTACAGGTGAAGCAACCGGAGTATTAGTTGCTACTGGCGTAACGGTCGTTATAGGTGTTACCGTCACTACTATTGGTGTGACCGGGGTTGGAGTATCAGTTTCAACCTGGGTCGGAGTATTCGTAATCTGCGCGGTAGGAGGAACACTCCCCAACACCCGCACTGTAACTACATTAGAGACCCCAACTTGCTGGCTCCCCTGTTCCAGTACAGCCTGATTAGGAATATTGGATCCTTCGCTAGCAGACGGTCGTACCCGCACTTGCAGAGTTACCGAAGCGGGATTAAACCTGCTTACAGTTAGCGTACAGACAACTGTTTGACCGGTAGAACAGCTACCACCAAACGCCGAAGCACTCAAAAGCTCCAGATTAGAATCCAGTACATCGCGCAAGGTGAGGGTGATTGGAGTATCACTCTGGGTTGTAACCGACAGACTATAGCTGAATTCTTGACCAATACTCACCGTTGTGAGTGAGGCAACTTTCGTAACCCGAGTCGCGCCCGGTGTCGGCGAGGGAGTAAACGTTGGAATCGGCGTTGTTGTAACCGGTGTAGGGGTGACAGCCGTCGGTGTGACCGGTGTCGGTGTAACTGGCGTCGGCGTATCAGCCGTCGGTGTGACCGGCGTCGGCGTATCAGCCGTCGGCGTGACCGGCGTTGGTGTATCAACCGTCGGCGTGACCGGTGTCGGTGTATCTGGAGTCGCCGTCCCCGATGTAGGCGTACTTGTCGGTACCGGTGTAAATGTTGGCGGACGTTGTTCCAGCTCAATCGTCGGCCCGGTAGCTTCCATCAACCCCTGCGCAGGCGCCACTGGCGGTTGTATCCAGTTCAGACCTTCTACGATGAGTGGAACAACTATCATCAAAATACTTACTGCAATCGCCATCAACTCCCAGATCGTCCAGGGTGCTGGCCCACGACCTCGACCGGAAGGAAACTGAGCTGAGGGTGAAGGTTTTGGCGACATACAGACTCCTCGCCTCAACTGAGCGGACGCGAATCGATCAGATCGGCGATGACGATCAGGCGCTGCGTATCCCAGTTGGTACAGGTAATCAGCGTAAGCACAGGCGTTGGTGTCGGATCCATCACTTCAACCTGAGTAGGCCAGACGTTGCGCATGTCGCGCACACGATAGCGATATGACCAGCCACCCGTTTCCAGAAATATCTCATCACCAATCTTGAGTGCCGGAAGATCTCGAAACACTGCGCCACGTAATCCGGCATGACCGGACAATACGGTATTGCCTGTATTCCCCGGAAGAGCCGTGCCGTGATGATAGCCAGCAGCATATTCCGCAACCTGCCAAGCACCATCCACAACAAAAACCTCATACACCGGCGTATCGAGCTGAATAGCCGGAATACGTAGCCGTTGCGGTCGCGGATCGGTTTTGGGGAGTGATTGAATATGCGTTTGCGGCGCAAGATAATCGGCTGGCTCAACCACCAATTCGGGTGCGGTAAAGGGCAATGCCGGGAGATGCGGAGCGGCGGCAGGCGGTGAAACCGGTGTCGGTATAACGACCGGTGTGGTGACAACCATACCCGATGGTGAGGCAGACCCCCACCATGCCCGCCACCAATCACGTCCGTAGCCATCGATCAGCCAGTAGGCAAAAACGATGATCATTGCGCCGAAGAGGGTTAGCTCGGCGATGAACAAGACGCGATCAACCCAGGTACGCACTAGAAAACCTTGCAGTGCATCTCGGCGATACGCGGCGTGCGAGCGCAGCTGTATCGGACGGAGTGGATCGCGTCGGGCTGGGAGATCGTGTAGAAGTAATTGTTGCAGCAATTCGTGATCGCCGGTAGGTGGTACCGGTGTCGGTGACGACCGTCGACTTGAAGCACGGTGCTGCGGAAAAGTGGTCATTGCTTTGCTGTTTCTGAAGCCTGTACCGGCAAGCCAATTGCAAGAATTATACACGACGATACAACCCTCTGCAATAGTCTGACCGATAGAATGAGCTACAAACGAAGTTCTCCTACTGCCAGGTGTAAAATGAAGTGGGATGGTAAAAAAGACAACACTAATGCGCTTGTCGTGACATGAACAACTCTAAATAAGTGCCGCATAGAGACGTTCGACACCGACGGCAAAGGTTGTCGGTTCAGTCAGTGCCGATAGCATAATATGACAACCGGGAACCTCGCCATAGAAGTAACCTGGATGCACAAACACGCCCCGTTCGAGGAGATAGAGCACCAGTCGCTCTTCATCAGCCCACCCATCAATAGCCGGAAAGAGATAATACCCACCGGCGGGTGGTCGAGCATGAATGCGTGGATGATCGGCAAATCGTTGCAGAGCCAGGGTCAGATTGGCCCGTACTCGATCAACCATCATACGCACAAAGGTTTCACCCTGCGCAAACAAGGTTGGTAAGAGATGCTGACTTAAGGCATTAGCGCCTAACAAAGTATCGTTCAACAATTCAAGACGTGGGGCAAAGACTCGTGCCGGTCGGTTGAGAACGATCCAGCCCAATTTGAGATCAGGTAAAGCAAAGAGTTTTGAGATACCGTTCAAGGTAAACAGCGGCAGATCAGGATGCAGAGCAGCCAACGGCGGTGTGTCCGATACTGCATACGTAAACGGGGCAAACACCTCATCACAGATGACCGGTATACCCAATAAATCAAGGGTTGCCAGTGGAGCATCTACAATTGCTCCGGTAGGATTATGCGGCGAGACAATGATAATCGCCCGTGTGCGTTCATCGACGGCACGTCGCAACGACCGAGCATTAATCCGCCAGTTTCGTTCTTCATCGAGCTGATAAAAACGTAGTTCAAGGTTACGCAGTGCTGCGAGGTATTCAAAGAGCGGGTAGGTAACGTTTGGCACGAGCAGATTATCACCGGGATCGGCCAGCAGAGCGAAAAGCAAACTATAAGCTTCACTCGTACTGGCCGTCAGAAATACGTCGTCAGGCTGAAGCACGAGCGGCGGCGAACGACGTGCGTAGTATTCAACCACTGCCGTGCGTGCTGCTAGATCACCGTGCGGATCAGGATGATAGCGGCGCGCAGACCAATAGGACGTGGCGGCGGCGGCCAGAATATCGGCAGGAAAGATCAAACCTTGCGTTGTCGGATTACTGCTGGTCAGATCGATCAAATCACCCTGTGCCGCCCGTGCATCTCGCGCTAATGTCAACCGGTTTGGCGTCAAGTCAAGCTGTGAGAAGACACCAGGCATCGCTTACTGCCCATCAAGCGCAGTAGTGAGATGACGCCAGAACGCATCACGCTCACCCGGAATGAATGGCATATACAGGGCTACGCGATCCAACAATCCCTCATAGCGTTCACACAACGCTGCCGGCAGATCGGCAGGATCGGCTTCCACGGCAAACGTTGCTACCATCGTGTCATCGACCAGGCTGCTCATCTCGGCCCAACGCTGCTGAGCGGCTAACCGTGACAACTCTTCACCCAATTCGCCCCAACCATGGCATTCCAGCACAGCGCGATAGGTTGGCGTGGAAGCGTAGAACGCAATTTGTTGTCGGACGAATGCACGCATGCGCTCACGTTCTTTTGTGTCGTGACCGGTGATGACCAACGCACTACCGGCAATCGCACAGGAAGAGGGTTCTCTACCGGCTGCTACGGCACCGGCAGCAATGTGCGGTCGCAGCACTTCCCGCAAGTAGCGGGCACTACTCAGCGGGTGAGCATGAAAACCATCGCAAACCTCACCGGCCAAATGGGCAAGACCGGTATTGACACCGGCAATATAGATCGGAATCTCTGGATGCGCGATAGGGCCCGGACTGAAGAACGGTGTCATCAGAGTATGCTGGTAGTATTGGCCCCGGTAATCGAGTTTCTCACCGGTCTGCCAGCAGCGCCAGATGGCTCGTAACGCGCCGATATAATCACGGAGTCGTCCGACCGGTGAGTCCCACACACTACTAAACCGACGCTCGATATGCGCCTTCACCTGAGTACCTAGCCCCAGGATAAAACGTCCACCACTGAAACCGGCCAAATCCCACGCAATCTGGGCAGTGACCATCGGGCTACGCGGAAATGCAATGGCTACCGCTGTACCGATGGTCAGATGATGCGTATGCTCGGCAGCAATGGTTAAAGCCAGAAACGGGTTATGGGCTGTCTCTGGCGCCCATAACGCGGCAAAACCGATGTCTTCAGCACTTCGCGCTACAACAGCAGCACTGGGTAGCGGATTAGCATTAACCTGAAACGCAGCGTCAAGAAGGAGCATGCACGCTCTCCAGTCTTCGGCACAGCAGGCAATTCATCTCAGCCGTTGTGCAACAAGATTACCATCGAATCTTACAGGAACTCTGCACCTGATACCACATATTTTATCGTCTCTGAGAAGAGCAGCAGAGACCGCTCAAGTGATGAACAGCAAGCTACTGCCGGCGGTAGATACATGTCCATGCTCTCAGCATCATCAGGGACGGAGCCGGGAGAGCAGGGCCGTCAACCGGTCATAATCATCTTTCAACAGACGGGCCAGCTCGCGCCCCACACGTATCAGATAGGTTGGGCCATCACGTCGCGCCATCGCGATCGTTCGTACCGTTGCCGTAAGCAACTCATCGGTTGGCAACCCAGATGCCAGCAAGAGGGTGCGCAGAAAATCCAGGTGTTCACCAAATGCAACCAATTCTTCGTCGCTACAGGCATAGACCGAATAATGTACCGGCGGTGGTTGTGGAGGCAACCGCTGCATCAAGCGACCATTGTGCCGATAACCAACCGTCAACGCAGCAAATTCCGTCTGGAGCACCTCACCAAGATCGGGATGCGCACGATAAATCTCGTCATCGTAGAGCAGCCGCCCAGTGTACGTTCGACCACGCACCACTGCCCGTCCACCTGGTTCACGGCTGCCGGTGTGGATATTGTACACCAGACCGTAGACTACCAACGACTGATCGGTTGTTGTTGCCCGTACCAACGCGCCGAATGGTGGTGATTCGAGTACCTTATACGAAGCAGCAACGAAATGGGTAGTCGAAGATTCGAGTACCTCGCCTATCCGACCGTTCTGCGCTCCTGAAGTCATACGCTACCCTTGCACGAACTGTTTACTCTCACGCTTTGCCGAGAAACCAGGAGATAGTTCGGCCTGACGCAATGCACCAGCAACCATTTGTTCAAAGACACGCCGTTCAGGACTCCGAATCACGGCCTGTTCGTGCGCTCGTTGCAATGCCACCGGATAGCCCTGCCCACGTGCCGCCTGATCATACACCAGTGCGTGAACGTGGGCAACCAACTGCGGGTTCGTCGCTACCCACGCTGGCATCTCGACCCGTGCCAGCTCACGGCCAATACGGAGAAAGAAAAAGTGAATCTGGTGATGTTCATACCCTTCAATGCTGATCCGACTGAACGAGCGAAATAGTGGGCCACGCTGACCTTCTTGTAAACGTGGTGCGAAGAGATCGGCATCAATCAGATTTTGACAGATCATACACGATGGGATTTTACCACGCTTGGCATCGCTACATTGCATACAATTCGCACCACGCTGGCCATCAACATTCACATCAGGACAGAGCATGAGCCGCACTAATCCCATCACTTCCGGCGAACGAGTCCGACTAATGTACGAAGCCACCGGGATTCCGTACTGCTGCATCTGCTCCAGATAGGTAAGATATTGGCGCAAATAGTGATCACGGATCGGCGGTTCGGCATTTGCCAGTGCCCAACGGATCAGGGTACCATCTTGCAATGCCAGCCGGGGAATAGTGAGCCGAGTGAGGTATTGTCCGGCTAAACGACCCAGGGCAATCCCTTCTTCGATGTCACGCCGTATACTCAGCAAGGCCCCCTCAATCGGGATGCGCTGCGTCTCATGAGCAATGTACAAATCCGCTTCCGTAAAATAGAGCCGGGGTGACGATTCAAGGTACGCTTCCGGCTGCGCGCCATACTGGATATAGACCTGACCAATATTGATCAGATAGCAATTGACCTCACCGTGTCGATCAACATCAATATGCGAGCCATCGGTCGCTACAACCGCATAGTCGGTTGGCACATTACCTAGATCGCGCACAGTATCTAGCGGTTCAACCGGCTCGGCCAACAGCCAGTGCGCAGAATCTTTACTTAACTCAACAGCTTTTGCCCAATATTGCTCACGACCGGTTTCACGCAGATAACGTTGGCGAAGCTGCGCAAGCTGCTCATCGCGTTGACGAACGGTAAGCGCCACTTGCTGGCTCATGGTGCGAATCTGTTCACTCAATGCAGCGAGATTCAGGCTCATATTCACCCCTTTGCTCATCCGTTCGTGTCGTTGAGTATAGACGATCTCATACGGTTCGTCAATCTGCTCGTACATACGGTGCCTGTGCTGCACTGTGCGCCTGGTCCTCTTCACCTTCTCCCCAGCCTCTTTCCACTCCCACGGCGGGCGAGAAAGGAGTATCTCGCCCAACCGAAAACCGGAAACTTTGAAAGCCCTATCAATGGTATGATAAGCCAATACACGCAAGAGGCGGATTAGTCCGCTTTAGAACAGCACACGGCGGAAGTTTCAGCTATGCAGATTCAGTCATATCAGGCAGCACTCGATTACATCTACAGCTTTATCGATCCTACCCGCCAGGGATCACCCGATCCGGCTATTGCAGCTCGTGCCCTGGCGCGGATCACGGCATTGCTGGCCGATGCCGGTAATCCCCACCAACATCTGGCCGCCGTCGTCGTAGCCGGTACAAAGGGGAAAGGTAGCACCTGCGCCTTGATCGAAGCAATGGCTCGCGCTGCTGGCTTGCGGGTTGGTCTATGGACTTCACCCCATCTCAGTTCATACCGCGAACGAATCCAGATTGACCGCGAGCCAATCTCTCAGGCAACGCTGATCGATCTGGTCAATGAAGTTCGACCGGTTGTAGAGGCGTTTGATGCCACTACGTATGGACGGCCCAGCACCTTCGACGTTGGCTTTGTGATCGCGATGCGCCATTTTGCGGCAGCACGGGTTGATCTGGCAGTGGTTGAAGTGGGGTTAGGTGGTCGTTACGACGCTGCTGCCACCATTACCCCACTTGTATCGGTCATCTCGTCAATTAGCTTCGACCATGTGGCTATTCTGGGACCAACTCTGCACGATATTGCGTTCAACAAGGCCGGTATTATGCGCAGAGGAGTACCGGCAATCACCGTACCACAACACCCTGATGCAGCCGCAGTGTTTGCTGCTGAAGCACAGACGGTGAATGCGCCGCTCTGGTTGGCTGCCGAGCATGCTGTTGAACCCTGGATCGCGACTGGTCAACCACTGGCTTACCCCGCAGCACCCCAACCTGGTCGTTTACGAGGCTCGTTCCAACGCGAGAATGCGCGGCTGGCGATGGGCACTGCGCTGCTGCTACGGCAGCAGGGGCTGGCGATTGATGATCAGGCAATACGGCGCGGCCTGGCTGAAGCCTGGTGGCCTGGACGCTTCGAGTTGATCGCAGGGCCACCACGGATTCTCATCGATGGCGCGCACAACGGCGATTCGGCGCAGAAGTTGTGGCAGGCTATCACCGAAGAGCTACCACATCGCCACCTGATCCTGGTGCTCGGTACTTCCCGCGACAAAGACATTACCGCCATCGCGGCTGCATTGGTCCCCCATGCATCACACGTGATCATTACGCGATCAAGTCATCCTAAAGCAATGGACCTTGACCGCATTGCTGCTGAGGTGGCGCCGTTTTCCTCGGCACCGATCCAGATTGTTCCAGTTGTGGCTGAAGCATTGGCCAAAGCCCAGGAGCTGGCAACAGCAGATGATCTGATTTGCGTTACCGGTTCACTGTTCGTCGCAGGCGCGGCCCGCGAGGCGTTGGGTTTAGCGGTAGCCGATTAACCGGAAAAACAATGTCGTATTCGGAGACTGGCTCATCGTTGTCAGCCTATGATGAAGCGCTGGTATACGAACGCAAACCAACGCGCCAAAAGGCGCGAGCGGCTAGCAAGAGAAGCCCAGCCATCATCGGCGCTAATAGCAGATACAATGGATCGAGCAACCCAATGAGTACAGCAGCCGGAAACGTGGTCAGAAAAGCGATGGGAATAACGAAGGTCAATACCAGACGAATCCACCAGTTGTAGGCCGTAACCGGGAAACGACCGGTTTCATAAATAATGGTGAGTAATTCTGTGATGTTCTCAACCTGTACCAACCAGAATGCGCTTGTCACCAGCAACATCCAGACCGCATACGCTATCACGATCCCACAGATGAGCAAGAAGAGAAAGGCGATGATCTGAAGCGGTGTTGGCCAGAACTGCCCTACCCAAAGACCATAGCCGATCAGACCAAACCCGATCAGAATATCTGGAAGCACAAACAAATTGATCTGGCGTAACGAAGCCATAAACTGGCTGTCAACCGGCTTGATCAGTACGAAATCAAGCGTTCCCTTCTGAATGTGCTCAACAATTCTGGTGATGTTTGGCCGCATGATACCGTCAAGCAACCCTTCAAAGATGCGGAACAAACCCACAACTAACAGTGCCTGCGGGAAGGTCCAACCACCGAGGGTACCGGTAAATTGAAAGAAGACCAGGATTCCAAGCACACCCCAAAGGAGCCAGACAATGCTCTGAACGAGCGCAGTCACGAAGTTGACCCGATACTCAAGGGCAATCTGCAAACTATTGTGAACAAAAAGAGCAAGCAGACGAAGATAACGGAGCATAAGGGAACTCCTGCCATCCTGATAGAAAGAGAGTGATGAAGCAGGTACCATTGAAGAGGGATGTTCAGACACGCAGCTAGCGCTCACAAATTTCGCTCACGAAACTAGGCGGGGCAGGTGTTGCGAACCTGCCCCTGCCACCGATGCCCCCATTCTATTACTGCTGACAACCGAGTTACGCTCGCTCAAAGCGAGCAAATTGCGGTGCCAGTGCCGGAGGTAATCGCCCAACAATATGAGCGCCCTCACTCCCAAACTCCTCAACCTCAATCACCCCACGCTGTCGCCAGAGGGCAACCAGATCATTCCGCTGATACGGAATATATGCATCGACCCGCACCATGCGCTGGGCCAGCATTTCGACAATTCGTTCACCTAACGTCTGCAATCCCCATCCTCGTGCCGCCGAAACTGCGACAATATCTTTAGGCAACCCCATTTCGGCCGCGATCTGACCGACATCCTCAGCGGTTGCCCCTTCGAGCAGGTCAATCTTATTGAGGACGGTCAGAGTCGGCTTATCGGCAACACCTAACTCGCGCAGCGTTTGCTCGACCGTTTGCGCGTGCTCTTGTGCATTACGATGGGTAACATCGACGACATGCAGCAGTACATCAGCTTCCTCAATCTCTTCCAGGGTTGCCCGAAACGCAGCGATAAGCTGTGGTGGCAATTTCTGAATAAAACCGACTGTATCGGTCATAAGTGCGATGATGTTACCGGGCAACAGTACCTGCCGTGTCGTCGGATCAAGGGTTGCAAACAGCTTATCTTCGGCAAGCACGTCAGCGCCGGTCATCGCATTGAGCAACGTGCTCTTACCGGCATTGGTATAACCGACAAGCGCGATCACCGGCATACCAGCCTGCCGTCGGCGCTGACGGTACAGCTCGCGGTGTCGGTGAACGTCGGCCAGTTGTTCTTTCAGCCATGCAATGCGGCGCTCGATCAACCGACGGTCAATTTCAAGCTGCGTCTCACCAGGTCCACGCAAGCCTACCACGCCACCGGCAGCCGTCCCACCCGTACCGGCCTGTCGTTCGAGGTGTGTCCATTGACGGCGCAAACGAGGCAGCAGGTACTGGTACTGCGCCAGTTCAACCTGGAGCCTTCCCTCGTGAGTACGTGCGTGGCGCGCAAAAATGTCGAGGATCAGACCTGTCCGATCAATGACCTGAGTCTGTAGCTCCTCTTCGAGATTGCGCGTCTGCGCTGGACTCAGTTCCTCATCGAACACAATAAGGTCGGCTTGCGTTTGCTCACACAATGCCGCGACCTCTTTCACCTTACCGGGGCCAATAAAGAACTTTGGTTGTGGCTCTGACAGGCGCTGAAAGATGCGACCTACCACCTCAAGATCTGCCGTTTTGGCGAGCAATGCTAGCTCGTCAAGCGAGTCTTCGACCGGCCATGGGCTGCGTAGGCTGGCAATCTCTGCGCCTACCAGCAGCGCACGTCGGCGTGGTACTGCCGTAGGATACAGACGTTTTCCGTCGTGAGTTCGCAAGTTGTTAATAGATGTCTCCTTCGACTGAATATGCAATCGTTTCATCATTAATTGGATTATAGCACTGTTCGTTTGCCACCTTCAAGACCTGAGATGATACCTGAAAGACAACCAGATCGATGGCTTCATGTCTATTATACTGCACCGTGCAACAGGTGTCCTGGCCTGCAAATGGATAATTCACGGTTTTTCAACGTTCTTCTTTGTCAATCTGGAAGTAAAAATCCCGTGATGAGAAGCAGAAAAAGATCGATTGGGGCACGGCGGCGCAGTACCCGTATATCCCGGTTGTACCGTGAGACGGTGATGCGGATAGGTGCTCAACGATCACAATGTGTCTAGTCGCTGCAAAAGCTCCTGCGCCTGGCGGACAATTTCCTGACGTTCTGTGGGTGTTATGCGTTGCAAACCCAGCACTGCTGGCCCCAGTCGTGGATTAGCCCGCAGTGTCGTTTCGTGTACGATAAGAAAATGCCAGTAGAGTGTGTTGAATGGGCAGGCACGTGGCCCAACCCGTGCTTTTCGGTCGTAAAAACATCCGCGACAGTAATCGCTCATTTTGTCGATATAAGCTGCACTGGCAAGGTACGGCTTCGTTGCAGTCCGTCCACCGTCGGCATGTAAGCCCATCCCGATTACATTGGGGGTTACCACCCATTCGTAAGCATCGACATAGCTCTCGAGAAACCAGTCGTTCACCGCACGCGGTTGGATGCCTGCCAGAAGCGCAAAATTGCACAAGATCATTAACCGCTCAATATGGTGACAGTAGCCATTTCGTAAGACCCGACGAATAACGCAGCTCATGCAACGCATGCGCGTCTCACCAGTCCAGTACCACGTTGGTAACGGACGCTCGGCCTGCCAGGCATTGGCCGCCAACAATGCCGGCATCAATTCCCAATAGCGGTAGTAGATATATTCACGCCAGCCAATAATCTGGCGCACAAAACCCTCGACCGAAGATAGCGGGGCCAGACCCCTGTGATAAGCGTTCACCGCCGCAGATGCTGTTTCCAAGGGATCGAGCAACCCAATGTTCAGCACAGGCGAGAGCTGCGAGTGAAACAAGATGTCGTGGTCGGCACTCATGGCATCCTCGAAGGGGCCAAAGTCTGCCAGTCGATGCGCGATAAAATCTCCGAGCGCAGCCAATGCCTGTGCCCGTGTCACCGGTAGATCAAAGGTGTCTGCTGAACCGATTGCATCAGGGCAACGATGAGCCAGATCAGCGATAACCTGTCGAGTGATTTCATCGGCGGGAAAACGCAATGGAGAGGGGACCGGGCGACCATCGTAACGACGCCGATTCTCACGATCAAGATTCCAGACGCCACCAGTCGGCTCACCGTCTGGCTCAATCAGTAAACCAGTTTGCCGACGCATTGCCCGATAAAATGGCTCCATAAATGCCGGTGAGCGTGATGGTGGATGGCGTTCAACCAGGAAGAGCGTATTGGGGAGGATCGTCACGGCAATACCCAATTCGGCAGCCAGATTCTGCTGAAATTGACGGGTGTTGTATTCGGCTGCCGCCATACAAACCAAATGGCGTACACCGAATTGGGCAACGTGATCGCGCAGACCTTGCAAAAAATCTGCTGCTGAACGTATATCAACCTCATAACCAGCCGCACGCAGCTCGGCGGCGAAATGACGCATCGCGCTGACGATTAACACCAGCTTTCGCCGATGGTAGCGACGCTGATTGAGACGGGCCAATGATTCGATCAAAACAACCCGTCGCCCTGGGATGAGACCGGGATGGCGGGTACTAAGCTGATCACCAAGAATCCAGACCGACTCTTGGGGATAACTTGTATCAGTAACAGGCATACAGCTATTCTCGAAGACTATGCTACAGACAGGAATGAGCAAAAGAAACTTATCGTGCGTTGTGAGCCTATCTGAGCCACTTCCATCGTATGGGCACGGCAGTGCCGTGCTCTTTTACACGCTCCTGATTGATAGAATTGAAAGACGACGAAACTTTCGCGTCACAGCCACCAGCGCAAAGCAGTTCTTGCTTTCCTGTTGAAGCAATTTTGCTACCGAAGAGCAACGGGCCGGAAAACACACCGTCTCCTAACGCGCACGTTACTGACGGAAGAGGCGATCAAGGGCTGCATTCCAGGCTTTCATCCGTTCTGGATCACCGCCAACATCAGGATGGTGGAGGCGGGCCATTGCCTTGCGGATCGCATTTACTTCGTCTTCACTGATCTGACCGGCCAGTGAACTGATGTCAATCACCGCCTTGGAACGCTGTTCTTCGTGGAGTGAGGCTTCGAGGCGTTGGGCGCGAGCACGCCACATATCCCGTTCGTGACAAAGAATCGTATTTTCGCGCATTGTCTCGGTAAGAGTTTCAACCATTTTGGCATGGGCACGCTGAGCTTCCTGCGCAGCCGCCAGAGCTTTTTCCAACTGGCGACGCAACGACCGGATCAGAGCGTGGGCGTCTTTCAGTTCACGACGCAACAACTCTAGCTCACGTTGGGCACAGGTATTACTGGTTAGCGTTAACTCATCCGAGGTTAACACACAAAACTCCTCACACCGCTAATCACTGTACTCAGTATAATGCAAATCCAACTAACAGTCGATAGTAGTTCTATTATAGCGCATAAAAAGCGGTATGGGTCACCGGGCATTACCCGATGACCCGTACTGATGTGGCAACGGCCACTTTCTGGTGGCCGTAGGGGGATTATGGGGAGCAACAGTGAGGATTGGGAGGATACACGTCGGGCGATGTCTGTTGCTCCATCGCTCGACCTGTGAAAAGTATAGCAAGCTTAGTCACAATCGTCTATCCGCCTTAAGACCGATTCTGAGTCAGTATAGCATCAATGGCAGCCACCACCGAAAGCCATGCCGTACTAGAGGGAGTCGTTAGCTCAAAGTGTCCACAAGCAGGGAGAATAGCAAGGTGCGCCGGATCACCGACCTGGCAGGCTGTGGCGACAAAATCAGCTACGTATGCTGCCGGTACGATAGGGTCTTCGTGACCGACCAGATGGCGATGCGGTACACCGAGTGGCAAGAGCGCACGGGGTGAGGCCTCTTGATAACGTGCTTCGTCGTTGCCAACAAGTTCGGCACAGGCAGAACCACAGGCCGTTTTGGTTACACCCTGAACCAGATCGGCTACGGCAGCCAGGGCCACCACACCGTGAATTGGCAACGGGTTCGGTGTATAGATCTGACTGGTGATAGGGAGCCTGGAGCGAGCGGCCAGCCAGAGGGCTAACTGCCCACCTGCCGAATGCCCGACTACAATGACACGGTTCAGATCGAGCATATAGGGCTGCGCCAGATCGCGCAACCGATCTACACCGGCAGCAACGTCCAGAAACGTATGCGGCCAACCGCCACCGTTACCGAGCCGACGATACTCAAGACTCCACACGGTGTACCTACGTGCCCGTAGATCAACACAACACGCGCTCAGCGGGGTGAGATCATAAGCAGCCTGCCAGCAACCGCCATGGATCATCACTACCACTGGCGTCGGTTGTGTGGCCTGAGCAAGGTAGAGATCACCAAACTGACAGCTATGATCACCATAGGGAATACGCTCGTCAGGATCTATCACTGGTTGAGCCAGATAATCATTTACCGTCAGCATGACGTTTCAGCTTCGGCCCAGGCCAGATAATCGGCCAGTGGGCCATTGAAATAGACATGCACCACCTGGTTAAAGGTAATCCGACTTACGGCGTCCCATACTTCTTCTGGATCGGTACTATACGCGACCAGCATCGCCCGCTCTGGACGCTCTTCATCTTCACCGGGAGGGATGACCAGCGCCAGCCACTGCCCTGGGTACCGTTGTTCAATCAGCGCGACCGGCTCTACCCGACCACGTTCAACCATACCGGTATAAGGGCAACCACAACCACAATCTGGCCCGCAACTGCTATGGTCACCCGTCCCACAACTCGGTGTGGTGCCACCATGCGTAGCACTGGTAAGCTGAATCACCACCGGCATAAGCGTCATTTCCTCTCTGAACACCTAGCCCAACCCCGCTGATCACGGGCCAATCCGTTCCATTCCGCCCATATACGGGCGCAACACTTCAGGAATGAGAATACTCCCGTCTTCCTGCTGATAATTCTCCATAATCGCAATAATGGTGCGGGGTAAGCCTAAACCTGAGCCGTTCAAGGTATGGAGAAACTCTGGCTTCGCTCCGGGTTCTGGGCGATAGCGAAGATTCGCGCGGCGGGCCTGAAATGCTTCAACGTTCGAGCACGAACTGACCTCCAGCCATTCGCCAACCCCCGGCGCCCACACTTCAATATCGTAGGTTTTTGCCGAACCAAAACCGAGATCACCCGTACAGAGCAGCTTGGTGCGGAACGGCAAGCCTAAGCGTCGGGCACACTCTTCGGCATCGCGACGCAGCTTCTCGAGCGCCTGATAGCTCTGATCAGGTGTCACAAACATATACATTTCAACTTTATCAAACTGATGTCCACGTTTAATGCCACGCACATCACGTCCGGCACTGAGCTGTTCTTTGCGAAAACAGGGTGTATACGCGACGTGATAGATCGGCAACTGACTCGCTTCGAGAATCTCATCGGCGTACAGGCTGGTAAGTGGCACTTCAGCCGTTGGAACCAACCACAGGCCCGACTCTTCATCGCGATAGAGATTATCACGAAACTTTGGCAACTGACCAGAGGCCCACAACACCGACTCCTTGACCACAAAGGGCGTATAGACCTCTTGATAGCCCTGCTCCAGGTGGAGATCGATCAACCACTGAATGACGGCACGCTGGAGACGGGCACCAGCCCCTCGCATGACGTAGAATCGTGAACCGGCCAGCTTCACGCCTCGCTCAAAGTCGAGAATACCTAACGCTTCCCCTAGCTCCCAATGTGGACGAGCGGGAAATGGTAATTGACGCGCTTCACCCTCTTGATACACCACCACATTATCGCGTTCATCCACGCCATCGGGCACGTCAGGATGAGGCAAATTACGAATTTCAAGCATGATCGTGCGTTGCCGCTCTTCCAATTCGGCCAATTGGTGATCGAGCGCCGCAATCTCATCACCCAACCGCCGCATTTCCTCGATCTTTGCTTGCCGCTCGACCGGATCTTTCATCGCGCCAATCTGCTTCGAGACCGTATTCCGTTCAGCTTTACGAGTTTCAACCTCGTAAATGAAACGTCGGCGCTGCTCATCAAGTGCCAATACCTGATCGATGATGGCTCCATCGACCCCACAACGAGCCAATCGGCGCTTCACTTCATCGGGTTGCTCACGAATTAGTTTGATGTCAAGCATAGGCTTAGCCAGGGTTCAATATGCCGTGCGACGATGGCACGGACGATCGTGCAAGCTGCATTATACCACGGTGCATCAGACAGCACCGATCCGGCTATACCGCCAATCTACCGGTTGACCATTGGCGTAAGGCATCACACCGTGAAACGGACGAGGGTCATTATCAAAGACGAGCGGCAAAAACAGCCGATCACCAGGCCAGAGGGGTAAATCCATTACGCGCTGGAGCGGCACCCATTCGAGTGTACCTTCCTCATTTCGGGGCGGAGGTTCTCCGGCAAAACTGGTGATCAAAAAGATAAAAGCGAACCAATCTTCACCATTTTTGCCAAAACCCGGCCAACTGATCGTCCCACGCAATGTCATTTCGAGCGCCGTAATACCCGCCTCTTCATACAACTCACGTTGAATACCGGCTACGACCTCTTCATTCCGTTCGAGTTTACCACCTAATCCATTATATTTCCCTAGGTGTTGATCGCCAGCGCGCGCATTACGATGTACCATCAACACTGATTGTCGATCAGAAGACAAAACGTAACCAAGTGTAGCCAGAATTGGTGTGTAAGGCATAGAAACCTCATTATTTACCATGACGTAAATAAACCATGCTCACCACGACGTACCTCAGCAATACGGCGTACACTCCCGGCCTCAACCCCCACCGGCAACTGATCGGGATGAAAGAAACGTGCATCACAAATCTCAAGATCACCAACTGGTGGTAGTGCTGAGCCATCGGCCACCGCCGTAAACACAATAATATAATCGCTCAGGCCATGCGCCAGGTAGTGAAACACCCCATGCAAACCTGTAATTGTCACCGGGCAACCACTCTCCTCCAACACTTCACGACGGGCCGCATCAGCCGGCACCTCTCCTCTATCAATTGCACCGCCAGGCAACCCCCATGGAGCTGCCCCACCCCGATGATGCACCAATAGAAACTCATCGCCACGGCGCACTACAACCCGAACACCAATAGCGCGGGGCCGAAGCACACGCCAGGCGACAAAGCGCAACATGATAAAACAGCGATAGATCAGGGTCAGCCCCAATTCTCGCATGAGTGTGTTCCCTCTTATCAAATCAGTGCCCTCGTTCCATACCGGAAGAGGGCACTAACCATTGGACATTATCGTTGCATTCTCGCGACTCAGACGATTTCACCAGAAGAGAAAATCTGAAGAGCGTTCTACCGGTAATCATCTCGGCTGGTGGTCTCTGTAGGGCGTTTTTACCGTAGACGCACCCTGATACAACGTATGATAGCACGCTTGAAACAACTAGGCAAACCAGCACGTCAATATCAAACAGTAACCAGAGTTTTTCAGCGACCGCATAATAACGGTTGTTAAACCAGCCGCACTAGAGTCACCGATGAACGCAGCGTAACGCCAGGCCCCGTACCGGACAGAGAATATCGAAACAGGAAGCTCTCGATTCTGCGCTCGTTTCGCTTTCCCTCCCCGTGCTCCGCTCTTCTGTTTTCTCCAGCATGTGTTACGATACGTTGTGATCTCGTAGTATTGCTTGTGGAGAAACAGGTGGTCATGACTGATATTACTGCACAAAAAGCCGCTTTGCGTGCTGCGATGATCGTGCAGAGGGACAACGTATCTGACCGTGAGTGGCGTAGTGCCCGCATTTGTGAACTGGTACAAGCGTTACCCTTGTTTATCACCGCCAGATCAATTCACTGTTATATCCCGATACGTTCAGAAGTTGACACTCGACCACTCATTGCGGCTGCACTGAAAGCCGGGAAAGCGGTGGCGGTACCGGTCATCGGATCACAGCAACAGCTTGCGCATAGCTGGATCGAGAGTCTGGCAAGCGATTTTTGGGAACGGGGACGTTTTGGCACGCTGCAACCGCGAAAAATGATTCCGGCCCAACCCGGTGAATGGTCGGTAACTATCGTCCCCTTGCTGGCGTTTGATCGCGACCTGTATCGGCTGGGCTATGGTGGTGGGTACTACGACAGGTTACTGGCGACTGCACCCACCATCGCTGTCGGTGTCGCCTTCGCCGCGCAGGAAGTGGCGCGGCTGCCGCGTGAATCACACGACCGCCAGCTTGATCTGGTTGTGTGCGAAGATGGTCTGCGCCAGCGGCGCTGATGTTGCCGGTAGCGAATTCTTATCTGGCGGCAACCTCTACTCTGCGGTATGATGAAAGAAGTACAGAGCAAGGTTTCGGTTTCCGAGATAGCCGGTTCTTTAACCTGTTTTCTACTGCCAGGACGTGGGTTCTACCTCCGCACAGGTGTCTGAAAATACGACCCCCTGAACTTTTTTCTCTACCGGAATAGCGATGTGGAGAGAATGGAGGGATGCTTCAGACACATCTGGCAGGGTTTGTCTGACTGTTGAATAGGTAAGGAGTTTTGATCGATGCGTGCCTGCGATTTGCCGATGATTATTCAAGGTGGCATGGGCGCCGCCGTTTCCGATTGGCGCCTGGCACGGGCAGTTGCAGCCTGTGGGCAGCTTGGCGTTGTTTCTGGTACCGGTATCGACACGATTCTGATCCGTCGCTTGCAAGATGGCGATCCAGATGGCGCTATGCGGCGAGCGATGGCACATTTTCCGCTACCTGGTGTAGCCGAGCGTGTGCTGACCACTTATTTCCGTCCGGCAGGTCGGGCACCTGACGAACCCTACGAACTCTTGCCGATGTATAACCTAAAGGTGAGCAAAGAGCGGCAACAAATTGCTATGTTGGCCGCGTTTGTCGAGGTCTGGTTAGCGAAGGAGGGACACAACCAGCCTATTGGTATGAATTTATTGACAAAGATACAACTTCCTAATCTGGCATTGCTGTACGGAGCGATGCTGGCTGGAGTTGATGTGATTATTATGGGAGCCGGGATCCCACGGGAAATTCCAGCCGCTCTTGATGCTCTGGCTGCCCATCGACCCGCGCAACTGACTGCTGAGATAGAGGGCGATGAAGGCTCACCACCAACCTACATCACCTTCGATCCACTTGCCCACTGGGAGAGTGCGCCGCCTTCCTTGCATCGACCACTCTTTTTGCCGATTGTCGCAAGCGTGACTCTGGCCACGATGTTTGCCCGTAAGATTGCTGGGGTTGACGGGCTAGTTATTGAGGGGCCGACTGCCGGTGGCCACAATGCCCCACCACGCGGTGAATTACGGCTTAACGAACGGGGCGAACCGGTGTACGGGCCACGCGATATGGTCGATCCGACGAAGATTGCCGCACTCGGTTTACCCTTCTGGCTGGCCGGTGGTACTGCTTCTCCCGAAGGACTGGCAACTGCACGTGCAGCAGGTGCGATGGGGATTCAGGTTGGTACGCTCTTCGCCTTCTGCAACGAGTCGGGGTTGGCCGATCCGCTACGTCGTTCAGTGCTTGAAGCTCTGGCACGCGGTGCTGTTGATGTCTTTACCGACCCGCGCGCATCGCCAACCGGCTATCCGTTTAAGGTGGTGCGCTGGGATACCGATCCGGCTCAGGGAGTCCCACGGCAGCGCATTTGCGATCTGGGCTATTTGCGTACAATGTATCGAACCCCCAAAGGAACAATTGGCTATCGGTGTGCTAGCGAACCAATTGCAACGTTTGTGAAGAAGGGCGGTGATATTGCTGAAACCGAAGGGCGGCGTTGCTTGTGCAATGCGCTGATGTCGAATGTCGGCGTTGGTCAGGCCCGTACCGACATTGGGGTCGAACCGCCACTACTCACGAGTGGTGACGATTTGCTACGCCTCCCCACAATTTTCGATGTGAAGCAAGGCTATACGGCAGCCGATGTGATTGCCTATCTTCTTGGTCAACGACCAGCCCTGTCTTCAACACCATTGCTGACACAACCGGTCGAGTCGCTCGCCGGATAGAAACTTACTTTGTCCAGGACAAGCCGCCATCTGCTTTGATGGCAAAGTCAGTTGAGAGTTGCCGAGGTGTTCCTAGTGCGAGCGCCTCGGCAGTTATTTTAACCTCGGCAATGAAGAGGTCAAAACCCTTTCCACCAGAAGGCACCGCAAGGAACGCCAGCGTATTTCCATCAGGGGCAAAGACCGGTGCACGAGCAGTACCAATATCGGTCAATCGTACTGCTGCACCCCCACCAACCGGTAGCGCATACAGATCGCTCCCACCGTTTACACCAACGGCAAAAATCAACCAGTTCCCGTCAGGACTGATCGTCGGATCATAAGCTGGGGTTGGTGCTCCGGCTAACGGTGTGGCCTGGCCGTTTACGATCCGAACCAGTTGTTGCTGGCCATCCCTACCGAGCGGTGTGCGTACTGCGATCAGGTCGCCGGTGGGGAGAACGATGCTCCGCCCTAGATGCGCATTAGAATCGCTGAAAACTATTTGACGTTGACCGGTCATGTCGTAGCGGAACAAGGCAAGGGGCGCATCAACCGGTGGATCACCAACCGGGGCTACCGCCTGTACCGCTGCCAGAATGCCGTTCCCATCAGGTAGCCACGTCGGATAAAATGCCCAGACTGCACGGTACACCCGATCAAGACTTCCCACCGGCACGGCTGGATCGTGATGGGTCAGTTGCGTCAAGACAGTTCCCGTTTGATCGGCGATCAGCAGATCGCTGGCGCCATCACGAACGATCACGTAGGCAATCTGTTCACCGGAAGGGCTAAATGCTGGTTGTGTCGCCGGTGGACTGAGCAAGCGGCGCGCAGTGCGTTCCTCCCATAGCCAGATGCCATCATCGCGGCAGAAGAGAATCCGACCGGAAACGGTATCACCCTGGAGGGATGCAGGTGGAGTCGGAGTGCGTGAAACCGATGTTGTGGCACAGGCTGAGATCAGCCCGATCAGGAAGTAGAGAAAGATGATAGATAGCCGTCGTTTCATAGCGCTATGCGTTGGTTCATCAATGATCGAGCCGTCGGCGCAACCAGAGCAGCAACCGCTGCGGCCAGCGGCGCGCAACCGGTGGCGGTTGCTGGATCAGGTCATCTGGCAAATCAGGCGGTAGCAGTGCCTGTAATGCAGAAGGGACAACCGTGAACCGTAGCGGCGTGGTACCAATCGGATCACCATCGACCTGTACCGGTAGCGGTGGGCGAGTGACGACTTCAATCGTATGCGCACGGTAGTAGGCAATATCTGGATTGAGACTAAAACGGCGACGCAAGATTGCGATCAGATGCCCGATAGCGTTGATACCGTTATCACCTTTGATCACGCACACATCGAGGAGACCATCATCAATACTTGCCCGATGAGTAATTTTCACCAGACCACCGTACAACTGGGAATTGCCGATCACAATCATCAACACGCGGGCCTTGATCTGGCGTCCATCAAGCCAGATTCGAGCGCGGGTACCACGAATCCGCATCACCTCTTCAATACCGCGCACGACGTATGCTAACGCTCCTAGTCGTCTTTTCTCATCGGGACGAATATTAGCAGTGATGGCAGCATCAAAACCGATTCCGGCCATCAAAAGAAAGTAGCGATCACCGGCACGCCCCAAATCAATCGGTCGTGGCGACCAGGTACACAGTGTCTGCGCTGCGGCTCGTGGTTGGAGTGGTAGCCCCAGTTCACGTGCCCAGACATTCATTGTACCGAGTGGGAGAGTCGCTAGCGCCGTCTGGCTACCTGCCAGGCCATTGACCACCTCGTTGATCGTACCATCACCGCCAGCAGCAACAACCAGGTCGTATCCTTCAGTGGCTGCCTGGCGTGCCAGGCGGCACCCATCACCCGGGCCGCTAGTCGGTTGTAATTCAACTGTCCAACCCTTTTGACGCCAGACCTGGGCGGCAGCCTCAAGTTCAGCTTCTAACTGTTCAGCGTGACCGGCTGTCGGGTTGAAAACGATTAACGTGCGCATGCAACATTAACTCTCTCTTTTAGAAAACTACGGTCAGTATAACAGAATCTTGTTGAGACGCTATTGTTCAGCGTCACGCATGGTACAATAGGCGAGTGGAACACCAGAGCAGGAGGTTGCCAATGACGCAGTCGCAGTCAATACTCCCCCCGTTGACAGAGGTTGTATCGGTGCAGACGACCATTTGTCGTCTGCAAGATACCGACCGTGATCGGGAAGAACGCGAATGTCCTGTGTGTCAGACGGAGATGCAGCGTTTGGCCGGATTCTATCGCTGTCAGCACTGTGGTTTCAAAGAGAGCTGTTGCTTTTAGATTGACGTGTTGCCGTCTTTCTATTACCATAACAGCTATGCACGAAGCCTTCAACGAGTGGGCAAACGCATGAACCAGGATGTAGCGCAATTTCTTGCTTATATCGCCGATGAACGAAAGATGTCGGCTAACACAGTTGCCGCCTATCGTACCGATCTCGATCAACTCTGCGCATTTCTGCACGAACGTGGGGTCGCAGGCTGGTCTGAGGTTGACGAAGAGGTCATGATGGCCTTCGTGATCAACCTCAAAGAGAAACGGTACGCCAGTTCAACGATGGCGCGTCGTTTGGCGGCGATCAAGTCGTTCTTTGCATTTTTACAAGAACGCAGTGTTATCAGTCGCGATCCCACTGCCCAACTTGATGCACCACGGGTTGACCGGTTTCCTCCGCGGGCGATCTCACAGCATCAGGTTGACGAGCTGCTGGAATTACCACTGCAAAACAGTACACCCGAAGGCATCCGCGATAAGGCGATGCTGGAAGTGCTGTATGCCACCGGTATGCGGGTGAGCGAACTGGTTGCTCTAAATATTGATGACGTGGTGTTTGAAGCCAAAACGGTACGCTGTTTAGGGCGCCAGGGTCGAGAACGGACTGTGCCACTGAGTGATGCAGCTATCACTGCCCTGGAAGAATATCTCGATATAGCGCGGCCGCAACTTGCACGTCAAGATAATCATGACGAGGTGGCACTGTTTCTAAACCACCGTGGAAAACGGCTCACGCGGCAGGGGTTCTGGCTGATTTTAAAGACGTATGCTGAACAGGTGGGGTTGCATGAGCTGACGCCGCATATGTTGCGTCACTCTTTTGCGGCCCACCAGCTACGAAATGGCGTTGATCTGCGTGAACTGCAAGAGCGGCTAGGTCATGCCTCACTTGCCACGACCCAGATGTATACCCATCTGACCGAACATACGGCACAATCGGGCATTACCAGTAATGGGAGGTCACGTTCGTCTTAGTTTGTCTCACGGTTGCGAGTGATCATTAGATTGTGCTATACTCGCAACATATCGGCGATGATCCGGAGGAGTACGCCGCGAGGGGCGTCCAGCGAACCAGGGGTGGTGCGAGCCTGGTGGCTCTGAATGGCGGAACGGCGCCGGGGAGCCGTACTGACCTTGAGGTGAGCGACTGCGGTCGCTAACCGGGGTGGAACCGCGCATCAGGTTTTGATGCGTCCCCGGGCGCTTTGTCGCCCGGTTTTTTTATTGGGTGAAAGGAGGACATCTGTGCCAGCTACATCACTTGATCAGATTGTGGCGCTGGCGAAGCGTCGCGGTTTTATCTTTCCCAGTAGCGAAATCTATGGCGGTCTTCAGGGGGTGTATGATTACGGCCCACTAGGCGTAGAACTGAAGAATAATATCATCGCCGACTGGTGGCGCACGAACGTGTATGAGCGAGATGATATGGAGGGTCTTGATGCAGCGATCCTGATGAATCGACTGGTCTGGAAGTACTCCGGTCACGAAGAGACATTCAACGATCCGCTGGTTGATTGCCGCACCTGCAAGATGCGCTGGCGTGCCGACCACATTCATGGCGTGTGTCCGAATTGTGGTTCGCGTGATCTCACCGAGCCGCGCCCGTTTAATATGATGTTCCGTACCCAGATCGGGCCGGTAGCCGATAGCGGTTCATTTGCCTACTTACGACCGGAAACAGCGCAGGGCATCTTTGTGAATTTTGCTAATGTCTTGACGACAACGGCCCGAAAATTACCGTTCGGGATCGCTCAGGTCGGAAAGGCATTTCGTAACGAGATCAATCCGCGCAATTTTCTCTTCCGTGTCCGCGAATTTGAGCAGATGGAGATCGAATATTTCGTGATGCCCGGTACTGATGAAGAGTGGCATCAGCGCTGGCTCGCCGATCGGTTGGCCTGGTGGGAGCAGATTGGTATTCCGCGCAGTCGGATCACCATCTACGATGTGCCGGCGACTGAACTGGCCCATTACTCAAAACGTACCTTCGATTTGATGTACGAGTATCCCAATATCGGGGTGCAAGAGATTGAAGGCATCGCCAACCGAACGGATTACGATCTCGGCTCGCATAGCAAAGATCAAGAACAACTGAACCTGACGGCTCGGGTGAATCACAATGAAGATAGTATTGCGCGTCTGACCTACTATGATCAGGCCAGTGGCCGCCATATTGTACCCTACGTGATTGAGCCATCGGCTGGCGTTGGTCGGTGCATGCTCGCAGTGATGTGTGAAGGGTATGCCGAAGAGCTGACCAAAACGCCATCGCTAGAACGATTGACCGCAGTTAGTGAAGCACTTCAGGCGTTTCTCAAGTCGGTCGGACGCAGCGAGAAGTTGAGCGGTGAAGCCCGTGATGCTATTTTGGCCCGCGGTGAAGCGCTTAGTCAGGCGCTGGCCGAACGGTTGCCAGAAGTCGAACAATTACTGGCGATGCCTGGCGCCGATCAAATAGAGCTGGGCAAGAAGTTGCGCGGGCAGGCTCAGCCCCTGATTGATGAACATTATCGTACCGTATTGCGGCTCAAACCACGACTGGCCCCGATTAAGGTCGCAGTCTTTCCGTTGAAACGTAATCACGAACAGATCGTTGCTACTGCTAAAGCCGTGCGTCGGCAGTTGCAGGCAGGTGGTCAGATGCGAACTGTTTACGACGATACAGGAGCGATCGGGAAGCTCTACCGCCGCCAGGACGAGATCGGTACGCCATTCTGCATTACGGTCGATTTCGATACCATTGGTCAGGGGAAAGACCCGGCATTGGCCGGTACGGTGACGGTGCGTGATCGCGATACAATGGCTCAAGAACGGGTACCAATTGCTGAGTTAGAGGCATACCTGCGCGAGAAGGTAATGGCGTAAGGTACAAGGAGTCCTTATCTCAACACTGGCTGTCGATCTGTCACGAACGTGATCCTGACGAGCGGGCGGGTTCCGGCCCGCCCGCTCAATGTACTTCGACCTGCCAATGTCGAACAGTGCTTTGACCACGATGATCGCTAACACGCACGGCCAGCAGATGATTGCCAGTTGTGGGCGTCCAGGTGTAGCTGAAACGACGCCAGGCTCGTGGCCCTAAGTCGTTGTCAAGGGTAGCCGATTGCCAGGCCCCTTCATCGACCGCCAGTGCGACCTGCGCAATCCCGTTAGCCGCCGACCATGCTACACCGCGGAGAGTGACCGGTGTTTTGGGGGTTAGCGTTGACAAGTTGAAAAAGCGACAATCAATGGTCAATTCGCCATCGAGGGAAGTTTCCGTTGGGAGACGCTCACCTGAGAGTAGCGTAATTTGGGATACCCATTTCAGCCAGTAAGTCGCCTTCCAACCCGGTACTACCAATCGTACCGGCCCACCATGGACGGCAGGCAAGGGATGGTCATTGACAGCGTAGGCCAGCATGACATCCCACCAGAGTTTACTGAGTGGTAGATACCGAACTACCGGTTTGGGACCGTAACTCCAGCATGCGGCAATTCTGGCCTGCGGCTTTACTCCCGCCGTTTCGAGCAAGAGCGCCAGTGGTGTCCCCATCCACTCGACGTTAGCAATCATTGCGTATTCGTTAGAATGGTTTTGTTGCCCGATAAGGGCTGCAAAGAAGCTGCTGGTTGGCTCGTGAAGCAAATCGCGCATGTTGATCGTCAGTGGATACCGCACCAGTCCATCAATACTCAATTCCCAATCTTCATCGGTGATAGACGGGACTGGCTGATTGTTACGTACAAACCATCGCTCGACAGGCGTCACTGCTTCGTCGAGAATTGATAGCGGTGGTTCGAGATGCTGTGGATTGTCGCTCACTACTCGCAGACGATGATCTTTGGTTAGTGTCGGCAGGTTACGCAGCGAAAGTGTTTCAAGTGACATACCATATTCCATGACAATCAGGATTGCTCTGACGGTAAGTAGTATAGGATGTCTGGCTTGATAAATAATGACAGTTGCCGACAGGCAGACTACAAAACGTTCAGATAGACACTGATCTACGGTGAAGCAACGAGATGGTTTTTGTCGT
>Ga0308398_1000358_pt1 | contig 29941 bp, 26 predicted proteins | sample Hotspr20SampleT9_FD_202360 | JGI IMG/M metagenome (GOLD analysis project Ga0308398, IMG submission 202360) | Hot spring phototrophic mat microbial communities from Mushroom Spring, Yellowstone National Park, Wyoming, United States - 20051001_T9 ...
CACGCCGGTGACACCCACCCCGCAGGAAACGGTTGAAATTACCGCCACAAGTGTGGTGCGTACCCCGGTGGATACCCCGCCGGCAGAGGGAACGCTAACCCCTGAACCCACCGATCAGCCTCCCCCGCCCGCTACGCTGGCGCCCCCGCCGCCTTCAACCACCGTGTTGATCCCGGTCACCGGCGGCACGCTGATTCCGCCCGTGCAGGCGCTGCTGAAAACACTGTTCACCTACCTTGGCTTGCTGATGCTGGGGGCCGGTATGGTGGTGCAGGGCGCTAATCGCTGGATGCGCTGATCATCATTACGCTGAAATAGCGTAACGTCTGTTTGGAATAAATCTTTTTCGCATCTACTTTGGAGTTTTTGGCTCCCTCCTGCGCCTCCCCCAATATCGCCAAAGCGATATTGGGGGAGGTGGGAGGGGGTTCACTTTGCTGTTGCGCAGGTTTTGCGCTTATCCTGCACCCACGATAGCGTACAACAAATGATCGCCCGAGTTTATTTAATGGTGCGGTTTTCCTCTCCGCCCGGTTTCAGGGAGCAGCTTTTTGAGTACGGTGGGTTATCCAGTATTTTGCCAGTTCCGCAGCAAGGGAAGGAATGAGCAACAACGGCAGGATGATGCGCCAGTTTTCCCAACTGAGCGGTACGGTATTGAAGATCGGATTGAAAAACGGCACATAGACCACCATCAGTAAAAGGAAGAGCGAAAACAGCACAGCCCGGTTCATCCAGGGATTGCTGAAAACCCCAATTTTGAGCAGCGGATAACGCTCGGAGCGAGCCGTATAGGCGCGCAGTAATTCCGAAAGCGAAAGGGTGAGGAACGCCATCGTTTCTGCCGAAGCCGGATCGTAGCGCAAACCCAAACCGAAAGCCGTCAGGGTAACGGCGGTGATGGCCAGAGTCTGCACCAGTACCCCCCAGCGCATTGAACGGTTGATGATCGGTTCTTGCGGCGGGCGCGGCGGCTGATCCATGATGTCCGGGTCGCCTTTTTCGGTGCCCAGCGCCAGCGCCGGCGCGCCGTCGGTGATCAGGTTCAGCCACAGCAATTGAATGGGGGTGAGCGGCGAAAGCACCCGTTCGCCGGCGTAGGGGAACAGAAATTTTCCAAAAGCGGTTGGCAAAAAGATGATCATGATTTCCGCCAGATTGCAGGAAATCAGGTAATAGACGAACTTACGGATATTCGAGTAAATGATGCGTCCCTGCTCGATAGCCGAAACAATGCTGGCGTAATTGTCATCGGTCAGCACCATGTCGGCGGTTTCTTTGGCCACATCGGTGCCGGTGATGCCCATCGAAATGCCGATATCGGCGCGTTTGATGGCCGGGGCATCGTTGACGCCGTCACCGGTCATGGCAACCACTTCGCCGTTGGCTTTGAGCGCATCCACGATGCGTTTTTTGTGTTCCGGCGAAACACGGGCAAATACATCGGTGCGCGGCACTTCGCGCTGTAAAGCAGATTCGTCCATTTCACTCAGTTGAGCGCCGGTCAGCACCTGATGTTGGGGGCGCAGCAAGCCAATACTTTCGGCGATTGCGCGGGCCGTGTTGGGATAGTCGCCGGTGATCATAATGGTGCGCACACCGGCGCGTCGGGCTTTTTCCAGCGCCGGGCGCACTTCTTCACGCGCCGGGTCAATCATGCCGATCAGACCGGCGAAAATCAAATCTTTTTCCAGTTCGGGCGCGTTGATTTCTTCCGGCAGCACCGAAACGATGCGGTATGCCACGCCCAACACGCGCAAAGCCTGCTGAGTCAGCTGGTCGTTGGCAGCCAGAATCTGGCGGCGGCTTGCCTCGTCCAGCACGGCGGGGCAGTCCTCGCTGGTCTGGTAATAGCGGCACAGTTCCAGCACCACATCCGGCGCGCCTTTGACCTCAATCAGGTGCTGACGGCGGTCGGCTTTTTCATCCAGCGGGGAAATGTCCTCGCGGTGCGGGTCGCAAATTTGATGAATGGTGACCATGCGCTTGCGCTCGGAGTCGAAAGGAATCTCCTGTTCGCGCGGGTAGGAGCGGTGCAGCTCTTCGGGGATTGCGCCCGCTTTGGCAGCGGCGATGAGCAGCGCCCCTTCGGTTGGGTCGCCGACGATGCGGAAGGAAGCGTGTCCGTTGGAACCCTCCAGACGTTCCAGCACGGCGTCGTTGTTGAGCGTGGCCACCCACAGGGCGGTCAGCAGCGCAGGATGCTGCTGCGGGTTGATGGTTTCGCCATTCAGGTGAAACTCGCCTTCGGCGCTGTAGCCGCTACCGCTGACCTGATACATTTTTCCGTCAACCCAGATGTGTGTGACGGTCATGGCGTTTTGGGTCAGCGTGCCGGTTTTGTCGGAGCAGATGACGGTGGTCGAGCCGAGCGTTTCTACCGAGGAAAGCCGCCGGATGAGGGCGTTGCGGCGCACCATTTCGCGCATGCCCAGCGCCAGTGAGATGGTCACAATGGCAGGCAGCCCTTCCGGTACGGCTGCAATCGCCAGACTGACGGCAATCATGAACATTTCCAGCACACCCCCACCTTGCAGAATGCCGGCCAGGAAGACCAGCGCGCAGATGACCAGGGCCGCCCAGCCCAGGGTTTTGCCCAGCTGATCCAGCCGTCTTTGTAAGGGGGTTTCTTCCTGTTCAACCGATTGCAGCATTCCGGCAATCATCCCCAGCTGAGTGCGCATGCCGGTGCTGACCACCACGCCGCGTCCCCGCCCGTAAATCACGGTCGTGCCCATGAAGGCCGTGTTTTTGCGGTCGCCAATTGCCGAATCGGCGTTGAGCAGCAGGGCAGCATTTTTCTCCACCGGCACGGATTCGCCGGTCAGGGCGGCTTCTTCGATGCGCAGATTGACCGTTTCCAGCAGGCGGATATCGGCCGGTACAAAGTTGCCGGCTTCCAGAAAGACAATATCACCCGGCACCAGTTGAGTGGATGGCAGGGAAACCCGCCGCCCGTCGCGCAGCACCAGTGCATCGGGAGCAGCCAGTTTTTTCAGGGCAGCCAGCGACTGCTCGGCGCGGCTTTCCTGAATGACGCCCAGCACGGCGTTGAGAATGACAATTGCCAGGATCGCCGCCGATTCGATGAAGGGTTCGTTTTCGATGTAAGATACCACTGCCGAAATCAGCGCAGCAGCAATCAGCAGGATGACCACAAAGTTGTTCAACTGCCCGATGACCAGCTGGAAAAAGGTGCGGCGCGGGGCTTCGGCAAGCTGGTTAGCACCATATTGTGCCAGCCGTCGGGCGGCTTCCTCACTGGTCAATCCGCTTTGGGGGTGGGTGTGCAGTTCTTCGAGAACTTTTTCGCTTTCCAGGCTGTGCCAGGCAATTTTCAGGTCGCGCTCAGCAGGAGAAGCAACTGGAATTTCAAGTGTGCGATTAGCCATGCAGAAATACACTCCAATGGGATGGGGTGGGCATGGCTTTCTCAAAGTCAAAAACAGTCAAACAGCAGCCGGGGGGCACTGACTGATGTCTATTCGGAATAATCCACTGATGCGTCAAATCGAGCGATTTTGCCCCCTCCTGCGCCTCCCCCAATATCGCTTTGGCGATATTGGGGGAGGTGGGTGGGGGTTCGTTTTGCCGCAATTCAAGTTTCGATACAAAGTTTTAGAATTGTCAAGGAACTTTGAGAAAGCCATGATGGGGTGGGAATGCTGTTTGCCTCGCCGGCGATTGCGGGCAGTCAGAATGGTTGAAAAGACGGGTTCAGGGAGTAATGCGGGTGCCGGATGGGATTACGACGTCTTTGGGAATCACCACAATCCCATCGCGCACGACCCAACCATCCCCGTCCAAATCCTGACCGACCGGGAAAGGCTGTATGACCACATTCTCACCGAGGCGGGCATTTTTGTCAATGATGGCGCCGTTGATCTGACTGTTCCGTCCAATGCCTATAGGGATTAACCCCGTCCCGCTTGAATCGGTGTCACTGCAGCTGGTTGTGTCATAATAATCTGCGCCCATGATGATGGAATTGGAAATGCGCACACCAGAGCGAATCTGACTGCGCAAGCCAATCACCGAGTTGACAATCTCGGCATTTTTCACGCAGCAGCCTTCTGCAATCAACACGTTTTCCAGGCGGCTGTTTTCGATCAGCGATCCGGGCAGAAAGCGCGGGTGGGAGTAAATCGGCCGCTTTGGGTCGTAGAAGTTGAAAGGCGAGTCGGGTTTTGCCAGCGCCAGGTTGGTTTCATAAAAGGAACGAATCGTCCCAATGTCTTCCCAGTAGCCGTCAAAGTCATAGCCGAAGACGTTGAGGGTGTTGATGGCATGGGGAATCACATCACTGCCGAAATCATCGTAATCGGGGTAGCCTTCCAGCAACTGAGCGAGGATATCGGTGTTGAACAGGTAAATGCCCATCGAGCCGAGGAACGGGCGCGCCGGGTCATCCCGGCTGACCAGATCCTGCAGGATTGCTTCATCTTTGGGTTTTTCGGCAAAGCGGGTAATGCGGTAGTCCTTGTCGCGCTTGAGGATGCCGAAGCGGCCGGCGTCTTCTTTACGCACCGGCTGAACGGCTACCGTAATATCCGCGCCGTGTTCGATATGAAAATCGAACATGGCGGCGTAATCCATGCGGTAGAGGTGATCGCCGGCCAGAATGAGCACATACGGCGCTCGGGCGGCGCGAATCTCGAACAATTGCTTGCGTACTGCATCGGCTGTGCCCTGATACCAGTCCGCGCTGGAGATAGTCTGTTCGGCAGCCCAAATCTGCACCCAGCCGGTGTGGAAGGTATCGAAGACATAGGTGTTGGCGATGTGACGGTGCAGCGATACCGAGTTGAACTGGGTCAGCACGGCGATGCGGTAAATGCCTGAATTGATGCAGTTCGATATGGGAATATCAATCAGGCGGTATTTACCGGCAATCGGCACGGCCGGTTTGGAACGCACTGCGGTGAGGGGGTAAAGCCGCGCGCCCCGTCCACCGCCCAGAATGACTGCCAGAACATCTTTTGTGCTGCCCATGTTCACCTCCCGTAATTTTTATGGTTATTGTAACGTCAATTCGGGATAAATCGTTTCAACAACAACTTGGGGACTTTCAGCCCCCTCCCGCCTCCCCCAAAATCGCAGGGGCGATTTTGGGGGAGGTGCAGATGGGGGTCATTGGCATTGCATGCCATGTTTTGATCTTATCCCGAACTCTCGTTATTGTAAGGATACCTGATTCAATATCGCCCGTCAATCAGAAGATTTAGCCAAAACGCTGTTCTTTCCAGATATCCGCTTCATTGTGATAGCCGGCCTCCTCCCAAAAGCCGGGGCGGTCGTGTTTCATGAACTCCAACCCGCGCAGCCACTTGGCGCCTTTCCACAGGTAGGGGGTTTTCAGGTCAGGACGGTTGGGGATGTAGCCGACCACGCCGCGCAACGGATAGCCGTGATCGGGGCTGATCGGTTCTCCGTTGTAATGGGTGGCAAGTAAAAAGTTATCAGCCAGCACCACCTCCAGCGGCAGGTTGACGGTAAAGCCGTATTCGGCGTGCTGCATGACATAACGGGCGGCGGGCAGCGGTTTGAAAACGCCCAGTTCAATCATCGTCCGCACCGAAACGCCCTCCCATTCAGTATCCAGTTTGCTCCAGCGGGTTACGCAGTGCAAATCCATGCGGACGCGGGTTTTCGGCAAGCGGTTGAATTCTTCCCAACTCAGGGTAACTTCCTTTTCAACTTCCCCCCAAATGCGCAGCGTCCAGGTTTCCAGGTTGACGGTGGGAACCGGGCCGTAATGCAGCACCGGGAATTTGGTGGTAAGCGCCTGGCCGGGCGGCAGGCGTTTTTCACTGCGGGCGCGTTCCTCTTCATCTTTACGGTTAAACAAGCCAAACATGATCACACCTCTTTTTTTGTTCCATGCAAATCGCAAGGATTTGTTGAAGCAACCATAAATCATTGCAGGAAGGGCTGGTTGACTGCCTCCTCCCAAGTAAACCTGATTCAATTATACCTGAGTGAAGTCCCGTCCCGTTTTTATGTTGCCAGAAACTTTTTACAAAGATGAGGAAAAATGTCGCTGTAAAAGCCATGCCTGATTATGCTATACTGTTTCTAAATCGCGCGGGTTGACTTTGCGAGATCGTCCATATTGATTTTCTCAGGGAGGAACCTCAGCAGCAATGGAGAGCCAGGCAAAACAGCAGGATACGGTGACACGCTCTTCTCTGGCATTGTTGCTCGATATCAGCCGGGAACTGGCGGCCAGTCTGGACCTGCGTACGGTTTTGGCGCGGGTTTTGCTGCTTTCAACGGTCAATGTCGGCGCGGAGCGGGGCAGTTTAATTGTGCTGAACGACAAGGGACAACCGGTGGAGGCGGCCTTAGCGATCAATGGGCAGGTGTTTCATCCAACGGTGGAGGAGATGCAGTCCATTTTGGAGCGCGGGCTGGCTGGCTGGGTGGCTCAGCATCGCCAGCCGGCCCTGATTGCCGATACACGCGAGGATGAACGCTGGACGCGCCGCCCGGATGATGCGGCTGAACGCACGGGCAGTAAGTCGGCTGTCTGTGTTCCCCTGTTCTCCAGCGGTCAGTTAACCGGTGTGCTGACGCTGGTGCATGCCCAGACCGGATTTTTCACCAGCGATCATCTGACGCTGCTGCAAGGTATTGCCGATCTGGCGGGCATTGCGGTGCGCAATGCTCATCTGTATCGTTCGGTGCAGGAAGCCCAGCGCCGCTACCATGAGTTGTTTGAAGACAGCATTGACCCGATTTTGATTACCGACTGGGAGGGGCGTATACTGGAGGCCAACCGGCAAGCTCAAGTGGTTACAGCCTGTCCGCTGGAAACATTGCTGGAATGTTCCATGCACCAGCTGCAAAGCCCGCAAACCCCACCGTTGAGCCAATACTTTCAAGCCCTGCAAGAAGGCCAGACAGTGCATTACGAAACCGAATTACAACGGCAGGGCAGTTCGGCGCTGCCGGTGGAGGTGTACATTCGGCGGGTGATGATTGGGGAAAGCCCGATGCTGCAATGGATTTTGCGCGACATCAGCGAACGCAAGCAGCTGGATACCCTGCGGGATGATTTATCGGCAATGATCTATCACGACCTGCGCTCCCCGCTGGCGAACATCATTTCCAGTCTGGATATTCTGCAAACGCTGCTGCCGCAAGAGGCTGCCCAAACCATTCAGCCGGTTTTTGATATTGCCGTGCGGGCAGCCGAACGCTTGCAGCGCCTGATCAGTTCGTTGCTGGATATCAACCGTTTGGAAGCCGGTCAGCCGATTATCAACAAAAGACCGGTAGCCCCGCATGCGCTGGTTGCCGAGGCGGTGGATGCCACTCACACCCTTGCGGAAAGCAAACGCCAGCAGCTTTCGGTGGCGCTGGAGGATGATTTACCGGTCATTTCGGTGGATGTGGATATGATCCGGCGGGTGTTGATCAACCTGATTGAAAATGCGATCAAATACACCCCCATGCAGGGCGCCATTGAGGTGGGCAGCCGCCGCGAAGGGGAGATGATTCGCTTCTGGGTGCGGGATAACGGCCCCGGTATTCCGCAGGATGCTCTGGAATTGATCTTTGAGAAATTCAACCGCTTGCAGGGCGAGCGTTACCCCAAGGGTCTGGGCCTTGGTCTGGCATTTTGCCGGTTAGCGGTACGTGCGCATGGTGGTAAAATCTGGGTTGAAAGTGCGCTGGGCGAGGGCAGTAACTTTATCTTTATTCTGCCCCTCCGGTAATCATCCCCACCTGATTGGGAGTAAAGGTTTTCAATGCAGCAAATATTCGATCATGTATATATTGAGAATTCGTATCCGGGTGTTGTGCTGGGGCTGATTGTGACCCCGCACGGTCAGGTGATGATTGATGCCCCCTTCCGGCCGGATGACATCCGTCTGTGGCGGTCGGCCATGCTCAATTTGGGCGGCGGCGTCGAACGTCTGTTGATCAATCTGGATGTCCACGCCGACCGCACGATTGGCTCGCGGGCAATGGAGTGCACGGTGGTCGGCCACGAAAAAATGGCGGAGGTTTTCCGCAACCGCCCGATGACCTTCAAAGCCCAGGGGGCGGATACCGGCGCGGATTGGGAATACCATAATGGACTGGGCAGCATCCGCTGGGCGCCGCCGGAAATTTCCTTCACCCAGCGCATGAAAATTCACTGGGATGAACATCCGCTCCTGCTGGAATACCACCCCGGCCCGGCGGCGGGCGCCATTTGGGTCATTCTTGAAAACCGCAATCTGATCTTCCTGGGGGATGCGGTGGTGGTCAACCAGCCGCCGTTTCTGGCCGGCGCGGATATTCCCCAGTGGCTCGAAACGCTGCAAGTTCTGTTGACGCCTCAGTACCAGAATCATCTGCTGGTCAGCGGCCGCAGCGGGCTGATCACCCATAAACATGTTCACCAGCAGATCGAGTTCCTCAAAAACATTCAATCGCGCATGGATGACCTGGCGGCGCGCAAGGGAGAGCCTTCCGAAACGCACATCTGGATCAACGATCTGTTGAGCGGTATGAATTTCCCCGCCGAACGCAAAGCGCAGTACTATCAGCGGTTGAAGTGGGGGTTGGAACAATACTACAACCGCCATTACCGCGCGATGGGCGAAGAGCTGGACGAATAAACCCCAACCAATTTTCAACTCAAGGATGTCTTCTTCATGAGCAATACTGCCTTTGTTCCACTGGTCGAATTAACCCGCGGCAATCTTGTCGAATCCCTTCACAGCGGTTGTGCCGCGGTGGTGGATGCTTCCGGCAACTTGCTGGCGGCTCTGGGTGACCCGCATTACGTAACCTTTCTGCGTTCATCCTCCAAGCCTTTTCAAATTCTACCGTTGCTGGAAAACGGCGGCGCGGAGGCGTTTCGCCTGACCGAGCGGGATATTGCGTTGATGTGCGCCTCACATTCCGGCACGGATGAACATCTGGCAGCCATCCTTGACTTGCAGAAAAAAGTGGGTGTGCAGGAAAGCGACTTGCTGTGCGGGACGCACCCGGTTTACCATCAACCAACTCAGGAAGCGCTGCTCCGCCGCGGGGAATCACCCACACCCAACCGGCATAACTGCTCCGGCAAGCATACCGGCTTTCTGGCGCAGGCGGTGTTGCGCAGCCTGCCAAAGGATGACTACATCCACCCGGCGCATCCGGTGCAGCAGAGTGTGCTGCAAACTTTTGCGGAAATGGTCAATTACCCGGTTGAAAAAGTCGTCATCGGAATAGATGGCTGTTCGGCGCCGGTGTTCGCCGTACCGCTCTACCATGCTGCCTGGGGGCTGGCGCGGCTGGCAGACCCGCGCGGCCTGCCGGAAGAACGGGCTGAAGCCTGCCGGCGCGTCACCCGCGCCATGGCAGCCGAACCGTTTATGGTGGCCGGCCCGGATCGGTTTGACACGCTGGCAATGGAAGCTGGTCAGGGTAAATTCATTTGCAAAGCCGGTGCGGAGGGCTATCAGGCAATTGCGGTCATGCCCGGCGCATTGGGCGAAAACAGCCCCGCATTCGGGATTGCCTTCAAAGTGGCGGATGGTGACCCTGCCGGACGAGCGCGCCCGGTCATCGCGGTGGAGATTTTACGTCAGTTAGGGCTGCTCACTCAGGAGGATATTCGTACCGGACTGGCTAAAGTGGCAGCCCGTCCGCTAACCAACTGGCGCGGACTGGAAATTGGCGAAATCCGCCCGGTGTTCCGTTTGAATTTGAATTGGGGATGAATTGGATGCAGCCTTCCACCCCCCCGCCCGAACTTGCCCGTCGCGCTGCGGAAATTCACCGCCGCCTGCTGGAAGTTTACGGCCGTCCCGAATGGCGCCAGCCCTTACAGCCGTTGGACGAACTGGTTTCGACCATCCTTTCCCAAAACACCAATGACCGCAACCGGGATGCGGCGTTTGAAGCGCTGAAAGCCCGCTTTCCGACCTGGGAAGCGGTACGGGATGCACCAACAGAGGAGGTTATCGAAACCATCCGGCCGGCCGGGTTGGCCAATCAAAAGGGGCCGCGCATTCAGGCCGTCCTGCGCCAGATTACTGCCGAACGCGGACGGTTGGAACTGGACTTTTTACGCGAATACCCGCCGGAGGAGGCGCATGCCTGGCTGATGCGTTTCAACGGCGTTGGGCGCAAAACGGCCGCCATTGTGCTGCAATTTGCGCTGAATAAGCCCGCCTTCCCGGTGGATACGCATATTTACCGCGTCAGCGGGCGGCTGGGTCTGCGCCCCCCCGCTATGACGGTGGAGCAGGCGCATGACCATCTCGCCGCGCTTTTCCCGCCGGAAGATTACGGCCCGGCTCACCTCAACCTGATTCGGCTGGGGCGCGAGGTGTGCCATGCCCGCAAGCCGGACTGCCCGCGCTGTCCGCTGCGCGATTTATGCCCATACCCGGCACAATCAAACGAAATTGAATGACTTTTCTAAATTAACGTCAGTTCGGAATAAATCCTTTTTTCATCCGATTTAGAATTTTTCCCCCTCCTGCGCCTCCCCCAATATCGCTTCTGCGATATTGGGGGAGGTCGGTGGGGGTCCATTTTGCTGCTCACCGCGGTTTGTGCTTATCCCGAACCCACGTTAAATTAACTCATCGGCCTGCCAGACCGACGGCGGCGCGGAAGGCGCGGTAGGCTTCCAGCATGTCGGCAGCACGATAAGCAATCTTTCTGCCGTCCAAGCGCTGGCTGCCGGGCAGCAGCGCGGCGTTATCCACCATTTGCGGGTAGTGGAACTCGATTTCAATGTTGACCGGCGTGTCCACGCGCAGGGGAGCGGGGGCGTCCCCGGCAATCAGCCGACGCATGGCGCGTTCAGCCGTTTCGCGGATGACGCGGCGGGCAGTTTCGAGTGGCAGGCATTGCGCGCTCATCCTTCCGCCAGCGGTTTTGACCACCGCGGTTTCGATGCCGGCAACCCATTCGGCGGCTTCGGCGCACACGGCCTGATCGCCGGAAACCATCAGCACCGGTACGCCAAAATGACCGCAAACCGCCGCATTCAGCCCAAACTCACCCACCAGCCGGCCGTTCAGCCAGACATTGAACACCCGCACACTTGACCAGGTGTGATCCAGAATGGCGTTTTGGGTGCCGGCCCGGGCGTGATACCCGATGAACAGTGCCGCATCCACCCCCTGATCCACGCCGTCCACCATGCCCCACGGGGTTGGGCTGCCGGCAAATAATTGGGCGCGCGGGTCGAGTTCTTCGATGAGGATGTTGCTGCCGTTCCAGTGACCATCGGCGACGATGAAATCGGTTGCGCCAGCAGCAGCGGCTCCCTGGATGGCTGCGTTGACATCTCCGGTCAGCAGGCGGCGGAAGCGGGCGTATTCAGCGTGGCTGGGGTCGGTCTGGTCGAAATGCACCACGCCGGAAGCCCCTTCCATGTCGGTTGCAATCAGGATTTTCATCAGGTTTTCTCCGTTTTTGTCTTATTTTATTCCTGAAGCACCACCTTGCCCAGATGACGGAACTGGCCGGGCACGAAACCGCGCCGCTCAGCCAGCACAATGCTCAATACCTGAATGGGTAAAATCTCCAGTACCGGACGGGCATGCGGCGAGACAGGAGGGATGACCCATGCCGCCAGGTCAGGCGCAGGTTGAGAGTCAATCCAAACCACCCGCCCGCCGTGGCGCAGAATGTCGTTTGCCAGATTGAGGTTCAGGCTGCGGGTGACTTCATCGCCGCCAAAAACCGCCGCACAGAAAGCAGCATCCACCAGTTCAAATGGTCCGTGGCGGAACTGTGCTGCGCTCATCCCTTCGGCAGGGAATTTAGCAGCCTCTTTCAGCACCAATGCCCCGTTGAAAGCCGCGGCCAGCGAGCTGCCGCGCCCTACCAGCAGCAGCATTTGCAGAGTCTCAGCCAGCTGCCGAAGGGCTTGAAAGTGATCATCCAGCCGCTGTAAGTAACTTTCGGCAGCATCGGCAGCCGCGTAAAAGGAATCCAATTCTGCCTGAATTGGCTCACCCAACAATTGCGCTGCAGCCAGCCCCATCACCGCGAGGGTATTCAGGTAAGTGCGGGTGCTGACAGTAAATTCACTGCCGGCGTTCAGCGGCAGGTAAAAATGGGCTGCCTGTGCCAGCGGGCTGTCGGCTTCGTTGGTCACTGCCAGCAAGGCAGCGGGGGGCTTTTCCCGGCACAACTCCAGCAGGCGCACAATTTCGGCGCTGCGCCCGGATTGCGAAACGACCCATAAAAGGGTACGGGGGGTAATTTGACCGCTGGAAAAATGCGCCAGTTCGGCGGTTTCGATCCACTGCACCGGCAACGGCAGACGGCTCAGGCGCAGTACAGCCGGATATGAGCCGTTCAGCGAAGCGCCCATGCCGGTAATCAAAATTCGGTCAAACTTCGACCGATCCAGATCGGTCACAAGCCGATTCAATTCTTCAGATGGATAACCCCGCAAAGCGGCTCTCAGGGCTTGCGGTTGAGAAAGAATATCTTGCACATAGGGATTGTTGTTCATGTTCGATTATCCTTTAAGTTCAAGCCAGATAGCCCGCGCAGCGCCGAGCACACCGGCTTTGTTGCCCAATGAAGCCGGCACCAGCCGAACGCGGCGGGTGGGTACGACGACATCATGCTGCCGGAGCACTTGCTGAATGTGGGGGAAAAACAAATCGTAGTTTTTCATTACCCCACCGCCCAGCGCAATGCACTCCGGCAGATAAAACAAAATCAGATTGACCAATCCCAGTCCGAGATAGCAGCCCGCCTCGCGGATAATTTTTTGGGCAAATTCATCACCCTGCCGTGCGGCTTCGGTTACATGGGTTGCTTCAATGATCTGTCCACTTTGGTGGAGGCCGGCGAGTGAACTGTTTGGATACTGCTGAATCAGTCTGCGGGCACTTTCGGCGATGGCCGGCCCGGAAGCGAGGCTCTCCAGGCAGCCGCGAGCGCCGCAATAACAGGGCGGGCCGTTCGGATCGAGTACCTGATGGCCGGCTTCGGGATGTTCCCCGTCCATGCCGCGGTAAATTTGCCCGCCAAGGATGAATGCGCTGCCAACACCGGTGCCAACGGTCACCAGTGCAAAACGGGAAGTGCCCTTACCCGAGCCGAGCCAGGCTTCTCCCAGTGCGGCGGCATCCGCATCATTTTCCATGATCAGCGGCGCATGAAAAGCCCGACTTAAAGGGGTGCGGATATCCACATTTTCCCAGCCGGGCAGGGTGAAGGGATTTTGAATGAGTCCCCTTTTCCGGTCAATGGGGCCGGTGCTGCCAAACCCGATTCCGGCAATTTGCCTGATACCGGTCTGTTCCATTACCTGCCGGATCAGATTTTGAATCCGCTGAATGCCCTGTTCTACGCCACGGGCTGCTTCAATTGGCGCCTGCGCCCAGGCTTTAATTTCTCCCTGCTGGCTGACAACCGCGGCGCGGATGTTGCTACCGCCCAAATCAATCCCAACCACAAATTCAGTCTGGCTCATCCTTTAACGGCTCCGGCGGAAAGTCCACTGACGATGAAACGCTGGAAGATCAGCGCCAGAAGTACAGGCGGAAGGGCTGCCAGAATACCGCCGGTCATCATGGCGGTAATATCCACCGCATAACGCCCGGTGAATTCGGCAATGGCAACCGGGACGGTCTTGGCTGCTACCGTGCTGGTAAAAATCAAGGCGAAGAAAAATTCATCCCAAGCCAGTAAAAATGTGAACAAGGCTGTGGAGATGATTCCCGGCGCTGCTACCGGAATCACAACGCGAAAGAGGGTATTCAAGCGGGAACTGCCGTCAATCAAAGCGGCATCTTCCAGTTCTTCTGGCACGGTTTCAAAAAAGGTGGTCAGCATCCAGATGGTAAAAGGCAGGGCAAAACTCAGGTAGGTGAGAATCAGGACAATTGGTTTGTTCAGAATGCTCAGTCGGGCGGCGATGATGTACAGCGGGATGACCAGAGAAATTTCGGGAATCATCCTGACACTCAGCACGCCAAAAAACACTGTATTACGGAAGGGCAGCCGCAAACGCGCCAGCGCGTACGCAGCCAGCGAACCGATCACCAGAGAGATGGCGGTAGTGGTCAATGCCACCAGCAGGGAATTCCCCAACGTGATTTTGAAGGTGCGGGCAACTTCGGAAACGGCCGTGCCCGGCACAAGAATATCCAGATAATTTTTGAGGGTGGGGTGTTCGGGAATCCAACGCGGCGGGGTGGCCAGCAGGTCGGCGCGGGTGGAAATGCTGGCGAGAAAAAGCCAGGCGATGGGGGCATAAATGACCAGCAGTGCCACGAGCGTCAATAAAAAGTAGAGGGCTTTACTGCCAAGCTGACGGGATGTTTTCATCAGCGCAAATCCTCCCGATACAAGAGTTGGATGTACAGCAAAGCCATCACCAGCGTAAAGGCGGAAATGAGAAACGAGAGGGCCGCGCCGCCGCCCAACCGTCCGTATGAAAATGATTCAAGATAGGTGAGGTAAGAGATGGTTACCGTTCCAAAGGCAGGCCCGCCCTGGGTGATGACATAAATAATATCGAACACGCGAAAAGCCTCTACCGTGCGAATGACCAGCGCAACCAGGATAGCCGGTTGTAAAAGCGGAAAACGGATATTCCAGAACCGCTGCCAGACATTGGCACCATCCACCGCGGCGGCTTCTTCCAGTTCGCGCGGGATGGTAGCAAGGGCTGCCTGCAGGATTAATGCAATGAAGGGTACCGAATGCCAGATATCGGCAACAATGACCAGATTCATGGCTGCCACAGGCTCGGAAAGCCAGGCCCTGTAACGGTCAATCATGCCTAATTGAAACAGTAAACCATTCAGGGCGCCGTAATCGGCGTTGTAAATCCAGCGCCACATGGCGCCGTTGACGATGGTAGGAATTGCCCACGGAATGATCAGGCTGGTGCGTAAAAATTGCCAGCCGAAAGGACGGGCATGAATCAGTAAGGCTAACCCCATCCCCAAAATTAATTCAACGCCAACCGAGACAATTGTAAAGTAAAGCGTGCGGCGGATGGCTGCCCAAAAAACCGAATTGGTGAGGAAATAAAGATAATTCCGAATGCCTATAAAGCCCTGGGGGGTTGGATTGGAGATGGGGGTTTCGGTAAAACTTAATACAAAGGTATAAATAATCGGAAACAGGGTAATTCCAAAAATAACCAGTAAACCGGGGAATAGCAGCCAAAACCCGTCCCGCAAGCGTTGTTGGGTAAGGGTCATTGGTTTTGGCTTTACTGCTGGAATACTCATCAATAAAAACCTTCGGCAAAAAAAGGGGGCGGGGAAAGGGGGATTTGTTTCCCCGCCCCATCAGCGAGTAGATCAATTATTTTGAAGCCAGTTCGTTCCACTTGGCGGCAGCATCATTCAATGCCTGAGCCGGGCTCTTTTGTTTGGTCAGGGCTTCCTGCAATGCCAGCTGGAGGGCTTTGGAAAATTCGGGGTAGAAGGGCACTTTCGGGCGCACATGGGAATACACGATTTGGGCGCTGAAAGCCGGCACAGTCACCGGATTGGATTCGTTCAGCGATTTCAATTCTTCCAGTGCCTGCCCCTCATAATTACCACTCCAGACAGGTAGAAGATGGGCGGAGTATTCTTTCTGAATCGGTTCGCTGGTCAGGAATTTGACATACTCCCACGCCGCTTCGCGGTTGGGCGACTTGTCAATCACCGAAAATCCCATCGAGCCGTTGATGGTGGCGCTGGGTACACCGCTGCCCTTGAATGCCGGTACCAATCCAAGGCCAACTTTACCAACCACCTGCGATTCATCAGGATTGAGGGCGGCTAAATCGTACATATACAGCCAGTTGAGGGCAAAGGCTGCTTTACCCTGCGAAAAGACATTGCGTACATCTTCCTCTACATAGGAAATGGATGCCGGGTTGGACAGGCCTTCGTCAACGGTCTTGACCATCCACTCAACGACCTGGACACCCTTTTCGTTGTTGAAAGTGGGATTGCCGTTGCTGTCCACAAAGCTGCCGCCGTTGCCATAGAGCAGGGCGACAAAGTCACAAATCGCCGCTTCAGCCTGCGCCCATGACCAGACAATCGGATACTCCACCAACCCCATTTCCTTGATCTTGCGGCTGGCTTCGATCAGATCTTCCCAGGTTTGCGGTACATCCACGCCGGCTTTTTCCAGTATTTCGGTGTTGTAGTAGAAGTACTTCTGGTCGAGCAGCCACGGCATGCCGTAGATACGTCCGTTCACCGAGGTAATGTCCCAGGCGGTGGAGAATACTTCTTGTTTGGTGTTCTGGTCAATCTTGTCCGTAACATCCCACAGGTAACCGTTCTTGACGAACTCGGCATACCAGATATCGTCAACCAGAACGACATCATAGGACGGCGGATTGGTCGCCATGGCGGTGACAATTTTGTCGTGAAGGGCATCATACGAAACGTACTCGATTTCGACCTTCACATCTGGAGAAGATTCGTTGAACTTGGCAACAATGGCGTTCATCTCCTCCGGGGTGGGGCCGGCCTGCTGCATGGCAAGCACCTTAACGACTTTTGGCCCGCCCGCCTGTTGTGGAGCCGCACATCCGGCTGCGCTCATCACCACAACCGCCAGCAAAACAACCACAAAGAAAAGACGACTTACTGCACGCATACTTCCTCCTTATTGGTATTGAAAAAAGTGAAATTAATGGGTCTTTTACCCGATGTATTGCCGTCCGGTATAAAAGGTGAAGTTTTTGCCACTGTAGACGGAGCGCACAAATTCGATGACGGTCATGGTTTCGGTGTAGGTGTGACGCAGGGCAATCAGCACCGGTTCACCCGGACGGATGGCGAGACGGGCCGCCAGGGTTTCATCGGCGGCGGCGGCTTCCAGCTCGGCATCTGCCCAGGTGGGATTGAGATTGAACTCGCTGCGCAGGACATCGAACAGCGAGCGTTTTTCAAAGTCAAACTGCTCCAACCCGGGGCATAGACTGGCAGGGAGGTAGGCATCCTCGTATGCCACCGGCTCGTCGTTGACCAGCCGGATGCGTTCCAGCCGATAGACGGCAATTCCGGCCGGCAGGTTCAGTTCAGCTCGCAGGCTGGCTTTGGGCTGAATGCGGCGGATTTGCAGCAGGCGGGAAGAGGGCGTCATGCCGCGCGCGCGGATATCCTCGCTGAATGACCGAAAGCCGGATAATTCGCGGATGCGCGTCTGAGCCACAAAGGTGCCTTTGCCCTGCAGCGAATAGACATACCCCTGTTGGATCAGGTTGTTGATTGCCCGGCGGGCGGTGATGCGGCTGACGTTGAACCGGCGGGAAAGTTCGCTTTCGGAGGGCAGTTTATCTCCCGGCTTCAATTCGTCATGCCGAATCTGGCGCAGGATTTCCTGTTCCAGTTGCTGGTAGAGGGGTCTGGTCGTCTGTCGGATGGTAGTGGTCATAGAATGTGGCAGGGATCTGTTTAAGTGCCTGCTATACTTAGCATACTTATTATAACAAGTTTCTCGAGAGGTGCAAGTATTCAGTCCGTTCAATTCCAAAACAACTTTGACAAAAACATTGCCGAAGGTTGAATCAGGGGTATACTGAGATTTGCCGTTGAGGGAAATTCAACATGCCGCAATTGTTTTACGGACACATTCTATCGGAAGGGGTACGCATCCAGTACTACCGCACCGGCGGACAAAAGCCGCCAATCATCTTGCTGCACGGGCTGAGCGATAATGCCCTGTGCTGGAACCGCCTGCCGCTGGTTTTGGAAGTGGAATTCGATGTGATTATGCTGGATGCGCGCGGTCATGGTTCTTCCGGGCTGGATGAGCGCGGGGCTTCGCCGCTTGTGCAGGCTCAGGATGTCTGTGCGCTGATCGAATCGTTACAGCTTCATCGGCCAATCCTGATCGGTCATTCAATGGGGGCGGAAACGGCAGCCCTGACCGCTGCCCGGCTGCCCAAAATGGTGCGCGGTGTGGTGCTGGAAGACCCTCCCTGGCAGGAAAGCAGCGGGGCAGATGGGGCGCGGCGCGAAAAGAAGCTGGCTGACTGGCGCGCCTGGCTGAGCGATCTCAAACAAAAATCACTGGATGAGATCATTGCAGAAGGCAAAGGTGATAACCCGCTGTGGGATGAGAGCGAATTTTTCCAGTGGGCAAAAGCCAAACAACAGGTAAAACTGGAAGCGCTGGACTGGATTGTTCAACCGCAGCCCGACTGGCGCGAAATCGTCCGTCAGATTGCCTGTCCGGGTTTGATCCTCACCGGTGAGCCGGCCCTGGGGGCCGTGCTTACCCCGCCGGTCATTCAGCAGGTCCAAAAGTTATGGCCTAAAAGCAAAACGGTGCGCATTGCCACTGCTGGTCATAATGTGCACCGTGAAGCCTACATGAACTATTTACGCGAGGTAGCCGCTTTCATTAAGCGGCTGGGCAAATAACGGTTTCAGGGCATGGGGTTTGAGGCTGCCCAGTCACTGCCGACCACCACAGCGATGTCGTAAGGGGCGTTGGGGTCATAGCGGTTGTACACGCGCGGATTCTGAATGTCCATCAAGGTAGTCAGATACCGCAGCGTGTAGGGCTTGCCGTTATAGACAAAGAAAGTGGTTACATTGTAGAACTGATCGGCATTCGATTCGTCCACCACATTGAAACCCTGATCACGCAGCCACGTTGCAGTCTGGCCGGCCAGGCCGTCGGTTCCGCTGCCGTTCTGCACCGAAACCCGGGCTGCCTCAGCCTGCATCAGGGATGCCGGGTCCTCGGCCAGCGCAACCGGCCCGACCGGTCCGCCGCTGGTGAAAATTTCATCGCGGATCAGGCGAATCCGATCCGGGATGGGGATGAGAATATCCAGCCCATCCGGCGAGGTGCCGAACTCAACTGCATCGGTGCCGATGACGGCGCGCTTGATATTCTGTTCGGGGATCTGCTGCGCCAGCCATGCCAGCCGGATGACCTGTTCGAGGGTCATGTTGGTGCGTACACCACTGGAAATTTCGTTATACAGTACCGGCGCGCGGGTGATCAGGGTGGGCAGCATATCGAAACTGAGGATGCGGTCGCGAATGGCCAGGATCACCTGCTGCTGACGGCGGGCACGGTCAAAATCACCGCCCTCAGTGTAGCGTTGGCGAGCATAAGCCAGTGCAACGTCACCAGCGAGGGTCACAACGCCCGGCTCAAGCTTGATTTTGCGGTTGCTGCCGATCAGAACTACGGTAATCGGTTCTTCCACGCGGATCTTAACCCCCTTGATTTCGTCCACAAAGCGTACAAAGGCGTTGAAGTCAACCTGGGCGTAGTACTGAATATCTACCCCTAAAAATTGCTTAACGGTTTCCATGGCCAGCGCCGGGCCGCCGCCGGGCAGTTTATCCAGTTCGCCAAAATAGTAGGCTTGATTGATCTTGTGATAATCATAACCGGGGATGTTGACCCACATATCGCGCGGGATGGACAGGATGCCGGCGGTGTTACTGATCGGATCCAGGGTGAAGAGCATCATGGTGTCGGTGCGCGGCACTTCACCGGCTTCCCAATCGCGGTAATCCAACCCCATCAGCAAGACATTGACTCGATTTTTACCGTCCCACGGCTGGGGCTGCGGCCCGCCAGCCGGCTGTAAGATCGTATTGGGCGGTAAGGTGGGGACGGCCGGATTGTTGGATGAACTGCCTACCGCAATCCCTTCCAGCGGCGTTGCCGTCCACGATTTGAAAAGATCCCGGGCGACGTTGAAGGTGACCACGGCGGTAATGACCGCCAGGACGATAAAAGCAATCAGCACGATCAGCGTCACCCGATCCAGCGGTGTCCGCTTATAAGCCATTCTTTGTTGTCGTTGAGCCATCTTAATCTTTCGATAACGCACAGAAGTTCGGATCATGCCCCCACAGGGTGCAAGATCCATTCCATCTTTTGAGTGTTATTCCATCGGCGGCGGGGGAACGGGCAGCGCTTCAACGGCTGTGTTGACCCACTTGTCGCCTTCTTCGATGAGCATAACCGGAATGTCTTCCACAATCGGGTATTTTCGCCCGCAGTCGCGGCAGATCAGCCAGCTTTCTTTATAGTAATCCAGCAGCCCCTCTTTTTCGCGCACGCAGGCGGGGCAACGCAGAATTTCCAGTAATTCAGGATTGACCATCATACCTCCCAACGGAGCAGGATTTACCTTATCTATTATATACCACCCCTTCCATCCTATTTCCCGATTCACCACACAAAGAATTCAGAAAGGAGGAAGAATACGAAGGCTGCAAGGGATACGCCTTCGCGGTATTTGCATGATTTTACCATGAAGCCCGGTATATCCTGAAAATAGCACCCATCCTGGATTGAATTTCCGGGTTGGCAGGCCGGTCAGCCTTAACCCAAAGCCGCAAAGATGCAAAGGATTTTTTGAACATCAAAGCGTCTTTGCGATTTATGGATCAATTTGTACTTCTTTGATAATCGCCCCCGGACGAACAGGGTTACTGGCGTTTTTCGAGGTAGACAAACACTCCCGGCCTCGGCTGCAAGGTTGCAATGGGAGTGGGCTTGACTTTTATCCCATCCACCAGTTCGACCCGGAAATGCTGCAAGATGATGGTCATCAGCAGCTGGGCTTCCATTTGGGCAAAATGATTGCCGATGCACTGACGCGGCCCGCCGCCAAAGGGGTAATAGGCATAGCGCGGGCGCTGAGCAGACTGCGCTTCGCTGAAACGCTCTGGGTCAAAGGCTTCGGGATTTTCCCAGTAATCCGGGTGGTGATGGGTAACATACGGACTGAGGAAGATCATCGTACCAGCCGGGATGGGGTAGCCCTGAATCACATCCTCTTCGATAGCATGACGGGCAAACATCCAGGCCGGGGGGTAGAGGCGCAGGGCTTCGCTGAACACCATTGCGCCGTAGGACATTGCCGGCAGGTCTTCCACGGAGGGAGGACGATTGCCCACGACTTGCTGAATTTCATCCAGCAGGCGAAATTCGACCAGCGGATGCCGGGCGAGCAGGTAAAATGTCCAGGCCAGTGCGTTGGCAGTGGTTTCATGCCCGGCGAGGAAGATGGTCATCAACTCGTCGCGAATCTGGCGATCGGGCATGCCCTCACCGGTTTCCGGGTCACGTGCCAGCAGCAAGCGCGAGAGCAAATCGCCGTTGTCCACTCCGCTCTGGTGGCGTTTTTCGATCAGGCGGTAAATGAATTCATCCAGAAAGCGCAGCGCCTGCTCGTGGCGGCGGTTGGCAGGGGTGGGCAGTTTTTCAAAAATGGGATGCGGCGAGAATAACACCTGATTAAGGTGCTCAAGAGTCTGGTCAAAGGCTTTGCCCAAAGCATCGGCTTGATCGCCCACATCATCGCTGAACATGGTGCGCACAATAATGGTCTGGGTCAGGCGCATCATTTCCTCACCAAAATTGACCGGCTGACGCTGACGCGCCAACGCTTCCCAATGAGGCAAACGATCCAAAGTTGCGCTGACCATCACTTTGGCGTATTCACTCAGGTTCTGCCGGCTGAAGGAGGGCTGGATTAAGCGGCGCTGGCTGCGCCAGAATTCACCCTCACTGGTGACCAGACCTTCGCCCATCAGTGGTTTGGCCTGATCGTAGCCTTTGCGGTAGTTGCGGTTGTTATCCTGCAGCACATGTTTGACCCCCTCTGGATGGCTGACCAGATAAGTGGAACGGCTGGCTAGGTCAAGTCGAACGACCGGCCCGTAACGAAGGGCGGCATCCAGGAGAAAGTTGAGCGGATCGCGCGCAAAACGCGGTAGAACACCCAACACCGGCATACCGGCGGCTGCCGGGATGGTGGAAAATACAGGTGCAGGAGCAGTAATTTGGGACATGATAAACCTTCTTTAAATTTATTATCAACCTCGGTTTCGGATACATTATTTCAATTATCTTGAGCATTTTAAGCCCCCACCTGCACCTCCCCCAAAATCGCCCCTGCGATTTTGGGGGAGGCGGGAGGGGGTAACTTTATTTCTTGCAAAGTTTTGCTCTAAAACCGAATTCATATTATTCATCATACCACACTGCAACACGGCGAGATGAGTTGTGTCTAACCCCCTCATTGATGGCTTTCTCAAAGTTCCTTGACAACCCTAAAATTTTGTATCGAAACTTGAATTGTGGCAAAACAACCCCCACCCACCTCCCCCAATATCGCATTAGCGATATTGGGGGAGGCGCAGGAGGGGGCAAAATCGCTCGATTTGACGTATCAGTGGATTATTCCGAATAGACATCGGTCAGCGCCGGCCGGCTGCTGTTTGACAGTTCTCGACTTTGAGAAAGCCATGCCCAAACCGTGAAAAACGCTTGAAATTTCAATCTTTTTTTCCTTAAAATGTCCTATTATCCCTTTAAGTTTTTTTGGAGCAGCCGTGAACTTCATTGCTTTTTCTCCGCATTATCCGCCCAACTACCTGCCTTTCTGGGTCAACCTGCGTCGTTTTGGGGTAAATGTGCTGGGGCTGGGCGATTCGCCGTGGGACGCGCTGCGCCCTGAGGTGCGCAGCGCGTTGAGCGAGTATTACCACGTTTGGAACGCACAGGATTACGACCAGCTGATCCGCGCGGTGGGCTACTTCACCTACCGCTACGGCAAAATTGACCGGCTCGAATCGCACAATGAATTCTGGCTGGAATCGGACGCCCGCCTGCGCACCGACTTCAACATTCGCGGCCTGCACAGTGAACAGATACCCGCCATCAAACGCAAGTCCGAAATGAAAAAGATGTTCGCCAAAGCCGGTTTGCAACCCATCCGCGGGCGGGTTTGCCACACCCTGCAGGAAGCGCATGCCCTGGCCGACGAGCTGGGCTTTCCGCTGATTGCCAAACCGGATATTGGGGTCGGCGCGTTTCAGACCTACCGGCTGCAAAGCCGCCGGGACATGGAGGACTTCTTCGCCCGCAAACCACTGGTCGAATACCTGCTGGAAGAACAAATTGAGGGTGAAATTGTCACCTTCGACGGTTTGACCAATCAGAACGGTAAAATCGTCTTTAGCTCCTCCATGCGCTACGGCAGCGTCATGGATATCGTCAACAACCAGACCAGTTTCTGGTATCTGATCACCCGCCAGATTGAGCCGGATGTGGAAGCCGCCGGGCGTAAAATCGTTTCCGTTTATCGCCTGCAGGAACGCTTTTTCCACTTTGAGTTCTTCCGCACACCGGATGGCGGACTGCGCCCGCTGGAAGTCAACATGCGCCCGCCGGGCGGCCTGACCACCGATATGTTCAACTTCGCCAACGACATTGATGTGTTTTACGAATATGCCAATGTGGTCGTCAACAACCGCTTTGATGCGCAGGTAACCCGCCCGTACGCCTGCGCCTATGTGGGCAGACGCAACGCCATCACCTACCGCCGTTCGGTGCAGGAAATTCTCTCGGCTTTTCCGCAGCAGACGGTTTACCACGGCGTGATTGACGGCGCCTTTGCGGCTGCCATCGGCGATTACGGCTTCATCGTCCGCTCGCCTTATGAAGAAGAAGTGGTCGAGATTGCCAGTTTCATCATCGAACCGGCCTGAGGAATTCCCATGAATATCGAATATCACCGCTACTGGAGTGAACACCTGCATCAGGACATGGAATTTAAGGTTTATGGTCATGCCGGCAAACCGGTGCTGGTCTTTCCCGCCATGGGCGGGCGGTTTTACGAGTTTGAGGACTTTGGCATGATCGGGGCTGCCGCATGGTTCATCGAACAGGGTCTGTTTCAGTTCTTCACAGTGGACAGTGTGGACAACCAGGCCTGGTGCAACTGGAACGTTCATCCCTATGACCGCGGCTGGCGGCATGAGGATTACGACCGCTACATCATCCACGAGGTGGTGCCGTTCATCCGCCAGCGCTGCGGGGAAGATACCCTGCTGCTGACTACCGGCTGCAGCATGGGCGGCTATCATTCCGCCAACTTCTTCTTCCGCCACCCGGATGTATTCGACAGCGTCATCAGCCTGAGCGGGGTGTTCAGCCTGCGCCTGTTTGTGGGCGATTATGTGGATGAACGGGTTTATTTCAACTCTCCGTTACTGTACCTGCCCAACCTGAACGATGAATGGTATCTGGAAAAGTACCGCCGCAGCCAGATCATCCTGTGCGCCGGACAGGGCGCCTGGGAGGAAGAGATGAACGCTGAACTGGCCGTACTGCGCGGTATTCTGGAGGCCAAAGGCATCCCGGCCTGGATTGACCTGTGGGGACAGGATGTCAACCACGACTGGCCGTGGTGGCGGCGGATGCTGCCTTATTTTTTGGGCAAACTGACCGAAAATCAGCCGCAGTCAGAATGAAATTTGTCCCGAAGGCGGGCGACAAACCGCTTAATTTTGCGCTTTTCGGCGGGATTGGTGGTATAACAAAAACACCGGCAAAATCCCCCTCTCTTTGAAATTTAACAGATGATTTTTTAACGCGGTTCGGGATAAGCGCAAAACCCATATAGAAGCGAATTGACCCCCACCTACCTCCCCCAATATCGCAAAAGCGATATTGGGGGAGGCGCAGGAGGGGGCAATTAATCAGCAGTGGTGGGTATCACTTCGCTCGGAGTGCCATTGTTGGGTTCACGTCCTTTTGAGCGAGCAAAAACCCCAAATGAGACTGGTGAATGGACTTACCCCGCATTGAAGTTTGACATGAATTCGGGTTTGAGCCAAACAATCCTGTGAGTGGGATTGACCCCTTCCCTCCACCGCCACCGGAATTCACCTGACCTTACCCTTCGATAATGGGATTTTTGCCCTGGACTCTGGCGCAAGGCGAGGAGCAAATCTGTGGATTTTTCGTTTGTCGTCATCATTTTGCAGTTGATCTTTCTGGAGGGTATCCTCTCCATTGACAACGCGGCTGTGCTGGGGGCCATGGTTTCGGTCCTGCCGCACGATCAGCCCATCCCCTGGCCGAAAGCCCTGCACTGGCTGGGAAAAATTTTGGAAAAACCGCTCGGCCACCAGCGTGAAGGCGCGCTGCGTGCCGGTCTGCTGGGGGCGTACATCGGGCGCGGGCTGATGCTTCTGGCAGCCAGTTACATCATCCGCAACCCGTGGCTCAAACTGATTGGCGCGGCTTACCTCATCCGCCTGGCGCTGGATGATTTGGGCGCCGGGCATCACCAGGAAAGCGATGAGGACGGGCTGCGCAAGGTCAAGCAGACCGGCTTCTGGATTACGGTTTTGAATGTGGAGTTGATGGATCTGGCTTTCAGTCTGGATAATGTGGTCGCGGCCGTGTCGCTGTCCGATCAACTGTGGGTGGTGATGCTGGGTGTTTTCATCGGTATTTTGGTGATGCGTTTTGCGGCCGGCATTTTCAGCAGTGTGGTGCTGCGTTTTCCGGTGCTGAAATCCGCCGCCTATGTGCTGGTGCTGAACATCGGCGTGGAGCTGGTACTGGAAGAAATGGGGGTGATGGAATTTTCGGACTGGGCGCGCTTTGGCATCTCGGCGGCGACCATTTTGATTGCCCTGGCGTATGACCGTTTCCACTTCCTGCAAGTGGTTCTGCGTCCCCTGCTGGTCTGGCTCAGTCAGGGGTTCGGCCTGATCAATGCGATGATCAACTGGCTGCTGGCGCCGATCAGCGGCCTGATTGGGCTGATCTTTCACCGTGCCCGGCGCAGTCATCCGGCGGCTGAGGCTTAATCCAGTTTCTTTTCCATCCAGACCACCTGCGTGGTGCCGAAATACGGGGTTGGCAGGCCGGCCACCTGATAGCCGTATTTTTTGAAATAATCGGTCGTGTTGAGGCGCGAATAACAGCCCAGCACTTTGTACCCGCGCTGACGGGCAGCCTCTTCCACCGCCTGCATCAGCAGTTTGCCGATGCCCTTGCGCTGGGCTTTGCCCGAAACCGCCAGATGCGAAAAACAACCCACCTCCGCTTCTTTTTCATACAGTTTGACCACCCCCAGCACCTCGCCGGTCTCGCTTTCCACCGCCATGAAATGCTGGCTGATCGGCTCGTAGTCATCTTTTTCGGTGCCGCGCGGCATTCCCCACGGTTCACGCAGCACACGGTAACGCAGGTCATAATAGGCTTTGAAGTCTTCACGGGTTAATGGCGAGCGGATTTCGACAGTTTTCTTTGTATTTAAATTTTTGGAATGAATGTATCATAATTGGGCAACTCAGTCTTTACATCCCATGTACCAACCTTAATTTTTTTGATTATTTTTCCTTCACCATAATCCAATAAATCTTCTCGTTTGAAAGTATATAAGATTTTATTCAGTGAGCCAAGACTGGATGATGTGAGTAAAAAAGCTTCCTCGGGATCAATCAACTTACAATAAGCCCATAATTGACCCAAATCTCTAATGTTTAGAGGTGTCTTTTTAACTTCTATAAAGAAGAGTTTATAGTTTTTTGCAGTTTTTGTAATGCCAAGAATATCTATCTTGATTTCAATCCCAACAGACATAGGGCAATCAATATTTTGTGACCTTAAGACACTATCTAAATTTTTAGAATGCGAATCAATAGTGACAACTTCTTGGTTTGTAAACTTATCTCTTAAATATCTGTCCAGCCACATTCTTATAGGTTGGTAAAGCTGAATTTCAGAGATCTCTTTATTTACCATATCCTAAATCCCTTGCAATTTCTTTCCAAGAGTCGTAATGTTTTCCACGAATTTCAACGGGAATAAAATCATCATTTTCACCAGGATGAGAAGGTTTCTTGGTTATTCGTGAATCGACCTGCCAATAATAACGATGAGTGTATGTCGAAGCATTCTTTCCTGCATTATTAAAGCCTTTAATTAATTCTTTGACATAATAAGCTAAAGCCTTTTTCTTATGTAATATCGAAAAACCCACTACTTGAAATTCATTAGCAAAAACCTTAATTTGATGTTCTTTTTTCCAAAAGTCAATATTTCCCATATTGTACTTTTTGAGATTGCTATCTCTCATATTGGGATGAGCCCAATCTATATTTTGAACTGGTACATCAATATCTTTGAGCAAATTACAAATATCCACAACTAAAAACCAATTTTTTGGTACTTCTATATAAACTCTATGCTCATATTCCCCATAATAGCGATTACTTCGGCGAATATAAGCGGTTACATCAGATAGACCTCTTAAGAATTGAACTTTTTCATCAAATTTGAATTGAAAGATCTGATTGGAAAACCGCATATTATTATGGCTCGAATAATTCCCAACTAAACTCATAATTTCTCTCGAGATATAATTATCGTTAGGCAGAGTGAATGATAAAGTTGTTACAGAATTCTGTTGAGTGAAACTAATTGGAACTCCGAGAAGGGGATCGAGAATATTCTTAATATCTGCTATGCTAGCCTTTACATATACTGAAATTGGCATCCTATCGTAATCTGTTTCCAGTATCTTATGCGGTATTCTAATAGCTATTGTTGTATTTACTCTATCTCTTTGTATTTCTCCATTACCATAGATCATTCCAATTAGATAAGCCATTTGCTCATTCATAACCTGAGAACCTCACTTGTTGTTCTTAATAAAGATTAAGACATATTCATGTACTTTATTAATTCGGAATTTATACGGATAACCTAACGGACGCATGTTGTTATACTCACTTTGTCTATCCCAAATGATAATATCATCCAATAGATAACCTATACTCTGCAACGAAATTGTCAAATCAATATGGAGCGGAAAAAATTTGTCTTTCTTTCTAATATCCATAACATTTATGATACAGTAGCTTTCCCTCTTTAATACTCGCTTTAACTTATCAAACAACATTTGCAATCGAGTTACAAATTCTTTATAGTCCTCTATGTTTCCTAAATCATTTTCATTCCTAGAGTAACCGTTTTGTTTTTTACCATCTGCTGTTCTCTTCATGTTTAAGATGTCCCAATAAGGGGGTGAAGTAAGGCAAATGTCAAAGTAGTCAGCAGGTAAATTTTCAATAATCTGGAAAGCGTCACCATTTATGATCTTAATGTTCGAAGAAGTACCAACTCTGTTTCTAGCAACATCACAATACTCTTCGGAGAGATCGATCCCAACTCCTTCAAATCCTAGATTTTTGGCGGCAACCATCGTTGATCCTATCCCATTAAAAGGGTCTATCACTCTTCCACCCCTTCTTGAAAAAGCTCTAAGCAGCCTTTCACATAGCGTGACGGGATAAGAGGCTGGATGTTTTAGTCCTTTTTCTTCTTTTGTCTTTGTTAAATCTCGCCAAATACTAAATGAATATTGCAACCATTCTTTTCCAGAGAGGTCATTGCATTTCTCTACCAACTTTTTGTAATCTCCTTATTCCACTTTTTTGATTGAATTCTTCCTAACTCTGATGTGATATATTCGGTTTCCGATTCTAGTTTATAAGCCTTGAAGACAAGATCATCAATCACACCCATCAAATTTAGCCAATCATTTGAAAGGTACTTAGCCCGTTCAAGAGATTTCACTGTTTTGACTACTCGACCTAAAATATCTTCACTTGGTACTGGTAAAGGGATTTTACTCAAATAACTGGCATCGGTATGCATGGTTAGTTTTGAACTATTGTAACAGAATTTATAAAGAAAGAAATTGCACACTTTGGAGTGCAACACCCCGAGCAAATAGCGGGCAAAGTTTTCATCTATTGTTTCGATAACTGTAATAGTTTCTGATACTTTGAAATCATCGCCCAACACTCCTATGACTCCCGATTCGGAGCTATAAATATTTTGGATATAAAGTTTGTTACCTTTTGGTATTAGGTTATTGTTCTTGTATCTAAATTTCAGGACATCTTTACCAGTAATAGCATCTTTATCTTTTGATTTCCCTCGATAGATTTTAATAGCAAAATCTCCGACTTTAGAAAATGAGTAAATCAGATTTTGATATATACTTAAATCTTCTTGGCTTTCAAATAAGATAATTTCATTGGTAAAGAATCTTTGTAGTACATCTGACTTGTCAACTACTTTTTGATGTTCCAGTTTTCGAATTCTAATTTTGTGATTATCAGTAGGTAATGAATTTTTGAGAGTCAAGATAATCTGTTCACCTCTAACGTGCTTAAAATACGAACCAATATCAATAATTGAGAGAATGGTTTTATTTTGTAGAATTTCTTGTCTCAATTTTTTATAAGACATAACATGCAAAAAATTCTTCGGGACGATATAAGAAATGATGCCATCCTCTTTTACCAATTCAAAAGACCTCAATAACGCCGCGACAAACAAATTATTACCATATTCACGAACTTTATTGATGAATTGGGCATCACTTGAAATTATTTTCCTCCCATTCGTTAATAACGCGTAAGGGGGGTTACCAATCACAATATCAACACCATTTTTCAATCCTAATTGACTCAAAGAATCAATCCCTTTATTAGCAATTGAGTCAAATTCGACGAGTTTAGCTTTTGGATTATGTTCTTTACACTTTCTTATAGCTTTAGCATCAATATCAATTCCATAAATTTGATTAATTCCTCTCTTTGCTAAAGCAAACAGGAAACTTCCAAAACCACAACATGGATCAAGTATTTGCGCATTAGAAGGTATTTCTAATTCTTCAATCATCAGTTCTGCAAGATCTAAATCTGTATAAAAAACACCATTTGATTTTTTATGCTCTAAGCAGATACTATTTTCATATGTTCTCTGTGTAATGAGAAAATTAAAGTTAAAATCAACCTTTATGTTGGGAATACTTTCGTCACATTGAACTTCTGTAGTAGACATAGCTTTATTGTCCTCAATCGAGAAGTCCAGTTAGAGGAGACGGCTAAAAATCGTCCACTTCCATATGGATATCAGCGCTCTCTTAACTATGTGGGAACTTCTTTGAATATTATATAACATTTATTCTAAAAAATACCCAGATCGAATTTTCATCCTTGACTCCGCCTTGCAAAAAGGTATGCAGTAGTTTTGCAGTTTTAACAAAAGAATAAGAACGGGCCAAAGGATTCCGAGTAGGATTGTTGTACGGCAACTTTTCCCAAGGAGGAACCCAATGGCCCAACTCATTATCAACCAAGATGCCACA